>Ga0169931_10003141_pt1 | contig 26445 bp, 22 predicted proteins | sample Kivu_15m_20L_FD_129675 | JGI IMG/M metagenome (GOLD analysis project Ga0169931, IMG submission 129675) | Freshwater microbial communities from Lake Kivu, Western Province, Rwanda to study Microbial Dark Matter (Phase II) - Kivu_15m_20L... | ecosystem: Environmental > Aquatic > Freshwater > Lake...
CGCCGACCTCTCCGAATCCCCCGAGGCTGCGCTCCCATTCTTCGAGCGTGCGCTTCCGCTGGCCAGCTCGGTCAACCAGCAACGCGCCATCAACCACTACCTCAATATGCTGCGCACCTGGATGGAAACGGGCGTTCGGCCACCTATCGGCGAGTCTCCCGTCGAAGCCGGCGTCGAGCAGGACCGCCGCGACCGCGAAGAGCAAGGCCACGACCACGAAGGGCATGACCACGGCGACCATGACATCAATCAGGGGGTCCGAGACCTCTATGGGGCAGGCAGTCCAGACCATGCACCCTCTCCCGACTCCCCCCCTCAGGCTGGCTCTGGCGCCCCTCCCGAAGCCCATGACGAACACCATGGCCATGATCATGACCACCACGACGAACATGATCACGGCGAGCACGAAGGACACGACCACGCCCCGGCACACGGCAGCGGAGACGCTCCATGAGGGTCCTTCTGGTCGGCGCCGGCGCCGTGGGACAGGTCTATGGCTGGCACTTTAGTCAGGGCGGCGCCAAAGTAGCGTTTCTGGTGCGCCCGCGTCATCGCGAAACTCTCCTCGCCGGACTACCCCTTTACCCTCACCCACATCGAAGACACCGTGAGCCCGTCGTCTGGTCCGGGTTTGACGTGTTGGCGTCCGATGACGAGGCCGCTGCGTGGAACCCGGACGTCGTGGTGCTCTGCACGCCCTCCAACGCCCTGCGCGAGCCCTGGCTGGCTGCCCTCGTGCAGACGCTCCCGAAACAAGCGACGTGGCTCTGTCTGGCGGCAGGGCTCGAAGACGCGGACCTCGTCGCGACGCACACCGGCACCGAAAGGCTGCTGGTCGGGCTCATCGCGCTCATTAGCTACCCCGGCCCGCTTCCCGGCGAGGCGCGTCAAACGCCCGGCATGGTGTGGTGGTTTCCCCCATTCTCCAGCTGTCCGTTTGCAGGCCCCCCTGCCCGACTGCGACCGGTCATGGATGCTTTGCGAGCCGGCGGCATGCCCGTCGCTCACAAGCCAGCCCTGCAACAGAACTCTGCCTGGCCAAACGCCATCCTGATGCCCTTTCTGGTCGCGCTTGAGCTGGCCGAATGGTCCTTCGAACGACTGCAGCAGGGCGGCGGTATCACCGACGCAGCCACTTCGATTCAGGAGACCACCCGCATCGTAGCCGCCAGACTGGGTCAGAGAGCTCCGTTCTGGACCCGCTTCATTAGCCCGTTCACCCTACGGCTGGTGCTCTGGGGTGCTCGCGTGATCATCCCACTGCCTCTTGAGCCCTACCTTCGGTTTCATTTCACCAAGGTCGGCGCACAAACCCGCATGTTCGTCGAAGGATACGAAAATACAGCCCGCTCACTGGATGTTCCGGTTCCCACGCTGCGCCGCCTGGCACAAGACCTGCGCGATCGCGATCATTACAGATCGTTGGCCTGATAAAGCCCGGGGGTACCTTCGACTTCCATGGCCGACACGGTGCCAAACCGAACGAAGGTCGCAAACACCGTATCGTTGTCCATGTTCGAGAAGCCCGAGACCGTAAACTACGCCGAAGTGTTAATGCCCGAGCTGTCGTACTTGTAAGCAAAGTAGTGAGGGTCCGAGAGCCCGAACTGCAACGCCACCCAGGTCGGGTTCGTGTTCCACGTGGACGTCAGCACGGGCGTCGAACCGAGCGATGACAATGCCGGCGTTGGCGGTGCAGACACCGGGAACTGCTTGTCGCGCATGGCACCGGCCGAAGTTGCCCCTTCTTGCAGCAGGTAGGTGGCCGAACTGTTGAAGATCACCCGAAGGTTCATCAGAACCTCAGTATTCCGACTGCGACGTACAAACCTGGTGAACGCCGGAATCGCCACTGCAGCGAGTACGCCAGTGATGGCGACAACGACCATCAGCTCAAGCAGCGTAAAACCTGCACGCAAGCGCGTGGGCCTGGAGTATTCCATACCGTACCAAACGAAGGATGCTGAACCAAACAGCTATGTGATTGTCCCACACACCGTCACAGTAACGCATCGCGTTAGGCTCAAGCTTTTTGTGTATGCGCTGCCAAAATCGTGCCGCGGAGTACCAGCATACGACGTCCCCCATTCTGGTTTCATGAACGGCACCGATGGGCGCGTCACTCCTTCCAGATGATGCGCCACGGACGACGCTTGAGCTCACGCACAAACTCGCGGACGTCGTCGAATATCTCCTCATCCTGCAGCAGGCGGCCGATCGAGCCCTCTCCATTGTGAATGCGGGCTACCATGTCGCGCACGTCTTCACTCACCACCACCACGTTCCCGGTGATCTCCTCGACGTTGTCGATACTGGTGCCAATCTGCTCTTCGTTGTCTTCCAGAATACGGTCCGCAGTCTGTGCCGCTTCGCGGATGCTCACCAGCATAGGCTCGGCTTCACGCTCGGCGACCTCGGTGATGCTCTCCACATTCTCCAGGGTGCGACGAATACGCCCGCCGTCGCCCACCGCGCGATTCAACGAGGCGCCCAGCGCGTTAAACTCTCCGGTCGCGCCTTCGACGTTGGCCATGATCACGGGAATGCGCTCCTTCTCGCCTTCAATCTCGCCAATGATGCTGTCGATATTTGAGATGACGCTGTCGATCTCTTCGCGGTTCTCGACCACGCGATCGTCGATATTGCCCGCCAGATCCGCGATATTGTTGATCATATCGTCGATGCGAATCGGGTTCTCACCTCGCCGGTTCAGGCGATCCACCAGCTCGCCGATGCCCTCGATGCCCTCGTATGCCGACGACAGCAGCTGGTCCATGCGCGGCGGGTCCACACCACGGAAGACCTGCCCGTCGGAAACAGCCGGCCGGTTACGGTCCACGCTGGTCACCTCGACATAAGGCTCGCCAAGAACGCCCTGTGTCGTGATGGTGAACTCAGCATCCTCGCGCACAGACTCACGCAACTCCTCGTCAATCCGAAGGGTTGCGCGAACGTACACCGGCATGCCCGTCGTCTCGTCCACCTCGCCGCCCATGAACACGACCGACTTCACCGAGCCCGCAGGAATACCCGCCAGGCGCACCGGAGCTCCCGGCTTCAGGCCGGCGGCATTATCAAAGTCGACGTAGATGACAAATCCGGGGTTGAAGTTGAAGTCGCCCAACACAAGGACGAACGACACCAGGATGGCGACTGCCGCCAGCACCAGCGCACCGACCTTCACTTCAATAGCGGTTTCCTTTCGGCTCATGTTTCCTCGACGAGACCCTTCACAGGGCCCTCAGACTTCCATCGGGCCATGGGGGCGCCCGTTGATGAATTGATCAACAATGGGGTTGCCCGAGTTCCGGTAGACCGAGGGAGGTCCGTCCAGAATCAGCGCACCCTGATAAAGCATGGCCACCCGGTCGGCAACGCCGAAGATCGAGCGCAGGTCATGCGACACGACAATGGAGGTCACGCCAAGGCGATCACTCAGGTCACGAATCAGGCGATCGACAATATTGGCCGAGATCGGGTCAATACCCGTGGTTGGCTCGTCGAAGATGACAAAATCGGGATTCAGCGTCAGCGCGCGTGCGATCGCCACCTTCTTGCGCATCCCATCCCCGAAGTCGGCAGGATAACGCTCTGCCTCGCGCGCCATATCCACCAGCTCCAGCTTCTCCACCGCCAGCCGGCGCGACTCCTTCACGCTCACGTTAAAGTGCTTGCGTATCGGTAGCGCCACGTTGTCCAGCAGCGTCATCGAATCAAACAGCGTCGAGTTCTGAAACACCATCGCGCAGCGCTTTCGCACCGGATAGAACTCTTTCTCTTTCAGATGCGTAATGTCCTGACCGTCGAGCAAAACGCGGCCCGAGTCTGGCTTCAGTAGCCCCACCAGGTGCTTCACCAGCACCGACTTGCCCGCGCCAGACTGCCCGATAATGAACATGACCTCGCCCTTGCGAACGGTCAGCGTCACGCCGCGCAGCACGTGCTTCGAGCCGAACGATTTGTAGATGTCGTGAAACTCGATCATCGACGCCTCACGAAAACAGGACGACGTAGCCGAAGCCACTCAACAGAAAGTCCAGAAACGTGACCGCCAGCGAGGCGTTCACCACGCTCTTCGTCGTCGCCCAACCCACGCCCTCACTGCCACCAAACGCCGACAGGCCCGCCTCGGCTGCGATAATCGGAACCGCAATCCCATACGCCGTCGATTTCAGCAGAAAGATAATCAGGTCGCCCCACTCCAGCAGCGCCGTATTGTAGAACGTCGCCGGGTTGATCCCAAAAGCGCCCCAACCCAGCATCATGCCCGACGTAAACGCCACCACCAGCGACACACACGACAGGGCCACCGTCATCACCAGTGTGGCAATGAAGCGCGGCACCACCAGATACTGCACAGGGTCGGCGTTGTTCATGCGCAACGCGTCCACCTGCTCGGTCACCACCATCGACGCAATCTCGGCGGCGATGCCCGTGCCGACCCGCGTCGCCAGCATGAGCGCCGTAATCGTCGGCGCGAACTCTCGAAACAGCATCTGCACGTACAGCGCACCCAACATCTGCAGGTCGCCAACGATTTTTTGTGCCTGAAACCCGGACTGAAAGATCAGAATCATGCCCAGGAAGCCCAGAACCACCGTAATGAAGAACAACGAACGGTTGCCTACGTTGAACGCCTGCTCGAACACGGCCGACCAGCCGATGCGCCGAAACACCGTGTAAAAGAACGTCAGCAACATGAGGCCCAGAATATTCCGCACCTCGCGGTACACATGCAGCACCGGCTCGCCCAGCGCGCCCACCACATCGTGAATGAACCCCGTGCGCAGCTCGGCCGGAGGAGCCAGCTCACCCGCCTGCATGGTCGCCTGTTCTTCACTCATGCCGTCTTCTCCTAACCCAAAAGGTAGGTAAGCAGGTAGTCGAGCACGAAGATGCTCACCGCCGAGGCCACGACCGAGGCGTTCACCGCCCTGCCAACACCCACCGCACCACCGCTGGTGGTAATGCCAAAGTGACAGCTCACCACGGCAATCGCGAACCCGAACGTGAACGCCTTGTACAGGCCGTTGAACAGGTCTTCGGTCAGCAGGTACTCATCAATGCTCCAGAAGAACAGCAGCGGTTCCACACCCAGAAGCAGCTGCGCGGTCAACGCACCGCCCAGCAACGCCGTCAGGTCACCCACGATCGTCAGCAGAAACATCATCAGCACAATCGACACAAAACGCGGCACCAGCAGGTACGTCATCGGGTCAATGGCCAGCGCCCGCAGCGCGTCCACCTGCTCGGTCACCTTCATGGTGCCCAACTCCGCCGTGTTGTTGGCCCCCACGCGCCCCGAAAACATCAGGCCGATCATGATCGGACCCACCTCGCGCAGCGTCGCGAAGCCGGCGCCCCAGCCCAGCAGGCCATAGGCGTCATACTGAGCCACCAGCGCACCCGTCTGAATCACCATGATGGCACCCACCAGCAGCGCCGTCACGACCACAATCGGGAAGCTCTTGACGCCCACCTTGTACAGGTTGCGCCACGTCTCCATGACGTCCATCTGCCACGTGAAAATGCCGCGGAAAATGTGCAGCAGCATGATCACCATGCCGCCCAGCTCCGTCGAAGCCGACAGCGCACGCGCACCTATGGCAGCAAGAAGGCGGCTCATAGTTCGGCCTTGCCCTCCCAGAACTGCCGCACGCGAGGCAGCCTCGTGTTCTCGATCTCCTCGCGCGTTCCGCGGAAAATCAGCCGACCGTGGTCCAGCATCGCGAACTCGTCACAGATGTCCTTCACGCCCAGAATATCGTGGGTAATCACCACCGACGTCGTCCCTTTTTCGTTCCGGCGACGCTCCAGAAGAATAAAAATCTTCGACGACGTCACCGGGTCCAACCCGGCGGTCGGGTCGTCATAAAAAAGAATCGGCGGGTCGTGAATCACCGCGCGCGCGAACGTCACACGCTTCTTCATGCCGCCCGACAGCTCGTTCGGAAACTGCCGCTGAATACCCGGCAGGTCCACCGCCTTCAGAATCTGGGCCACACGCTCCCGAATCTCGGCATCGGGCAGCTCGTTCTTCTGCCGCAGCGGAAACGCGATGTTCTCTTCCACCGTCATGAAGTCGAACAGCGCATAATTCTGAAACAGCATCCCCATCTTCACGCGCAGCTTCGACAGCGCCACCGGACCCAGCGCCGTCACCTCTTCGCCGTCCACAAATACCTTGCCGGCATCCGGCTTTACCAGACCGCTCATGATCTTGATGAGCAGCGTCTTGCCGGCGCCACCGGGACCGATCAGGCCCAGCTGCGTGCCCTCGTGCACCACCATGGACACATTGTTCAGCACCGCCGTTCGGCCGTAATATTTGGTGACACCGCGCACTTCTATCACCGGGCGCCTCCACAGCTGGCCATCAGGGCGGTCGCGTCGTCCAGATGGCGTGACTCCGGGTGCTCCTCGTTCAGGTACGCCATCCACTCATTCATGGTCGCGCGTCCGCAGCGCGGCGCTTCGAGCTCCATAATGTGGAACGCGACGTCATCGGCCTCGATCGACAGCGGAAAGGTCGCCAGAAACCGGCTCCACACCGCCACGGCACCGTCGGTGTCGCCCCGCTGCTCATGAATCTCGGCCATGCGGTACAGGGCGTCGTTGTACCAGCCGGAGTCGTAATCCGCGACCATCAGCGACACTTCGCGGCGGTCAATGAACGACTCCAGCAACGTGTATTCGTCGTCGATGCGCTGCAGACTGCCCAGACACCCTGCCGCGCGCCACATCGCGTCGTCCCACAGACCACCGCGCGGATACTCCGTGTACACCCGTACAAACAACGGCAGGGCCGTCTCATAGTCCGAAAACTCTTCCACCAGCGCCCGCGCCGTCCAGTACAGCAGGTTATCGCCAATCTCGGTGCGCGCCAGCTGCGACGCCCGCTCTGACAACCAGCCCAGCAACGCGTCGCGGTTCGCTTCGCGGCGCCACAGGCGAAGAATGGCGGTCATGGCGTCTTCCGAAAAATCCGCGTTCGGGAACGTCAGAATCGTACGGTCCCAGGTGTCGAACGCCGAGTCGAGCTCGCCCAGCTCGTCGTGCTGAATGCGCCCCACCCGATAGAGCGCCTGCGCCGGAAACTGGTCCACCGCGGTGCCCGGGTCGGCAGCAATGGCCGTATATGCCTCGATCGCCTGTGCAAATTCGCCCTGTAATTCATACAGATAGGCCAGACGAAAACGTACGTATCGAAGATCGTCTTCGCGTACCGTCTCCCACGCCAGCGCCTCGTAGGCGGCGCGGGCGCCCTCGTAATCCCCGTGATCGGCCATGCGATCGGCGGCCAGCAGCTGCCGGTCGTACCCCCACCGATGCGATGGATACGCACAACCCACGCCAGAACCGAAAGCCAGCAAAACGCCGAGCACGACACCGGTCAGGCGCCGTCCCATTGTCTGCTTGCTTCTCGCACGAGCCATTCCGCGCTCCTGTCACCGGTAGGGCATCGCATACTAGGCGGCGACCCCATGATTGCAACCTTCTTGTTCAGCGACTGCTCACCGGCTGCCCGGTTGCCGGGCGTACCCGCGTATGCTACCCAACCACACATGACGTTGTTATTTGCAAAGAATCTGCCGTCGCGTGCCCCCCTGTTATGGCTCGCCCTGTCGGTGTGCCCGGCCTTCGCCGCCTGTCGTTTTGACGACTCGGGGCTCGCCGGGAACCGCCGCTGCGAGCGCGACGCTGACTGCGTTATCGGCACCTGCATCGCCGGTACGTGCCGACAGCCCAGTGCGCCCGACGAAGGCCTGCCCCCCGACGGCGTAGACGCCGGCCTTGGCGACGACGGCTCGCGCTCCGACACAGGCTCGGCCTGCCCCGCCCCGCAACAGGCCGCGTGCGGGGGTTGCCTTGCACCCGCCCAGCAGCCCGGCCAGCCTTGCGGCGACGGCTGCGGCGAATGGCAATGCGCGACGCAGGGCGTTGGTGTGACCTGCGTAGGCGCCGGAACGAACGCCTGCGGTGGCTGTACGGCGCTCGCCAGCACCCCCGGAACCTCGTGCGGCGGCGCCTGTGCCACGTGGGCCTGCCAGGGCACCGAAGACGTGGTATGCCGCACCTCGACCGTGAACGCCTGCGGCGGATGCTCCACGCTGCCGGCGGCCCCCAACGCGCCCTGCGGCTCGTGCGGCGGCCGCTACGTGTGCGACGGCCTGAACGGCGTCGTGTGCCAGGGCGGCGGCACCAACGCCTGCGGCGGCTGCGACACCCCGCCCGGCGCCGTGCTCGACACCGCCTGCGCCTGCGCGGCCGCCACCACCCCCGACCCCGCCATCTGGCGCTGCGACGGCAACCGGTTTGTGTGCGACGACCGCCCCGACGTGCGCCTGCTTGGACAGCTCAACGATACCGACACCTTCACGCTGGACGCCACCGACGCCCTGCAGCTCGCCGACGACGTCGACCTCCACTACGTCCGCGGCATCGACGTGCTCGGCACCGACCCCCTGCAGCCCTCCGTCGAACTACGCAGCACCGACCGCTCGCTCTTCGTGTGCGCCGCGTGGGAATACGAGTTTCTGGGGCCCCTCGACGAGCTCCTGTGCGCGCAGGGAGCTCTGAACATCTTCGAAGACATCAGCTGGTGCTGCGACTCCACCGAAGGCGACGGAGTGGCCGAGGTGCTGCTGGCCAACCCGGACGGCATCTCGGGCCGCCTCGACGTCACCGACGGCGCCGACAACGACGGCGGCGTACTCACCATTCTGGTCACGGCCGAGACCGCTGCGAGCACGTGCGTGAATTATCAGCTGTCGGTGGGGATGTAAGGGGGCACAAGGCGGCGCGCCTTCGGCGCGCGGCGTCTGCACCTTCGTTCCGTTACGCGACCGTTTACGCGCTTCGCGGCGTACGGTTCGCTTCACTGCACTACGGCGCAGACGCCCCGGGCTAACGCCCGGTTTCTGCAAAGCGACAAAGGGTAAAAAGAGCCCAAGGGTAACAGCTGCTGCGAAACACCCGCCGATCGCGCGCTCTAGTTCGCTGTCCTGGCCAGGCGGAAGCCAACGTTGTTGTTGCGGGCGGACGGGTCGTAGCTGCCGCGATCGGCCGAACGCAGATAGGACGCGTCGCCGCCCCAACTGCCGCCGCGGAGCCCGCGGTAGGAGCCTGAGGCAGGCCCCGACGGGTCTGTGAACGAGCCGCCATACGGACCATACCAGTCATGCGTCCACTCCCACACATTGCCCAGCATGTCGTACAAACCCCACGCGTTGGCCTGAAGCTCACCCACCCGGTGTGTTTGACGGCCACTATTGCCGGAATACCACGCAATCTGGTCCAGTGTCCCATATCGCGCCCCAGTGCTGCCCGCCCGTGCTGCATACTCCCACTCCGCCTCTGTAGGCAGGCGGTAGCCTGTGCAGTCATAAATACTGCCGCCACCCTGCACGTTGCCGCTGCTATCGTAACATTCACTGTACCCTTCAGCCCTCGATAAAGCATTCGCATAACCCACAGCGTCCAGCCACGACACAGTCTCCACAGGGCAATCGCTCCCGCAGCTCGCGAAGCGCGACGGATTGCTCCCCATCACCCGCTGCCACTCCCCCTGCGTCACCTCTGTCGCCTGAAGGTAGAAGCCACGCGTCAGCGTCACCTGGTGTTGTGTTTCGTCTGAGTCGCGCCCTTCCTCACTACTCGGCGAACCCATCGTGAAAGTGCCCGGGGCAATGTACACAAAGCCGGAAGTAGTGGACTGTGCAACCGCCTGCAGCGGATTCACCACCGGCGCAACCACCGTCGCGCTCAGCGTAGCCGTCAGCGATTGCGTTGCCCCCGGGGCCAGCGTCACCTGCGACCGGTACTCGTCAAACCCCTCCAGCCGAACGCTCACCTGACGGTTGCCCGATGGAACCGACACACTCACCGACCGATTCAGGATCGTGCTCCCCACCACCGCGCCGTCTACCACAATCTCGCCGCCCTGAACGTTCGCTGTCAGCTGCAGGGTCGCAGGCAAAGCCACCAGCGTTACACTGCTCACACGCTCGATAGCGCCCGCCACGACCGTTATGGTCTGCGTCCACGACGTGTAACCCGGGCTGCGCAGCTCCAACGCGGTTGCCACGCCCGCAGGCACTTCGAACTGACCCGGCGCAAGCCCTGCCTCTTGACCGTTTATGTACAAGCTCGCCGGCGATGGCGTTACGCTCACCACGTGCACAACCGCCGGAAGGTCGGCGGGCGCAGGCGGCACAAGCACGCCATTGCCGCGGCTACCCGCAACGTCCGACGTCGCCACGAACTCTTCCTGCACCAGAAAGTTCAGCGCCAGCGCACCGCACACATCGCGTGCCGCCCGTAGCGACGAGCTCGCCGTAGTCAACGCGTCACGCTGCCATACCGCACCCGCCATCATCGGGCTCAGCGCCTGAATGTAAAACAGCCAGTCTTCGCCATCCTGCTGGGCGCCGACAATAAATACATAGTTCACCTGACCTCGCGCCACGCTCAGATCACACTGCTGCGCAAACGTCGGGTTAGACAGGTCCTCCACGCAGTCGCGCATAATAGTCTCCATCTCCGCGCTGGGCCGCTCCACAAGACCCGCAGCCAGAAGCTCGCCCGAAAACGACCGTAGACAATGCCCCGCTGCTTCGACGTTGCCCTGCGGGTCCAGCTGGCTAAAGAACGACGCCACCGGCGATTGCGCCCACGCCGAGGGCGGCACCAGAATCAGCATGAACGCGAACACCGCTGCCAGCCACCTCGCGCGGTGGCCGAGCGTACTGCCGCCCTGCAAAGCCTTGTTCCCGGCCATCACGGCGCACCTCCTGACTCGGCCAGCCACCAGGCCAGCAGGGGCTCGATCGCCTCAGGGTCAAAACGAGTGAAGGTCACGTGCCGCCCGTCGGGCAGAATGAACAGGCCGCCCGGCAGACCCGAGCCGCCGCTTAGCTCGCGGACGGCCTCGCTGGGCACGTTGGTGACGGTCAGAAAGCGCGCATACGCGGCGTACTGACTGAGCTGTTCGTTGAGCTCGCGCAACATGCGACCCAGCGGCACGCCGTTTTCCACCAGCTCGACCTCGTCCACATGACCGTACACCGCCAGCGCATGCGCCGGCAGCCGCGGGGCAATCCACGCCGCGAGCTCATGGCAGGGCGCGCAGCTCACTGACCCGAACTGCACATACACAGGCACGGGTGCAGTAGCGACACCACCGCCCTGCGTGACCACGTGGTCGGCCAGCTGCCACTGGGCCATGCCATCAAGCTGATAGAACGCCAGCGCCGGCAGCTCGGCCGCCGTCTTCACCACTACCGGGGTCTGCGCCTCGGCCGTGGGGGCGAATAGCAGCGCCACGATGGTCAGGCTCAGAAGCAGCGCTGCGATGGCCGGTCCGCGCCATGGCTTCAGACAGTAGGAACGCATGAGTACCCTTTTGATGAAATCGAAGGCTGTTCCATGAAACGGTTGTCGAATACACGCTCGGCCCGGTCGCTGCAATGCCACCGCATGCGTCGCCGGCAGGCGCGTCCCACTCCAGAAACCAGAAGCGCAGGCAGCACGTGCCAACCGCCGCCTTCTTCTTGACCATACCCGCTCACATGCGCTAGGCAGCGCCTCCCCCTGTGATGCGCTCCCCGCCGTATCCGCCAGGGTCGCACGCTGGTTTTGGGCCAGCTCTTTGATGTAACGCGGGTTTTGGTGTTCGCATGGCACGTATGATCCTTGGCCGCAAGCTCGGCATGACCCAGATCTTTGACGCCAACGGCAAGGTCACCCCCGTGACCGTCGTGCAGGTCGGCCCTATGGTCGTCGTCGCAAAGCGTCACCTGCCCGCACAGGGCTACTTCGGCATCAAGGTCGGCTTTGAGCCCGCAAAGCGCCAGGAAAAGGACGGCGATGTGCGCTTCCGCGGCCTGACCAGGGCGGACGTCGGTGTCTTCACCGCTGCTGGCATCGACGCCCCCTGCCGCATTCTGCGCGAGTTCCGCGTCACCGAAGCCGAGTTCGCGACGTTCGAAGTTGGCCAGACCCTTGACCACACCATGTTCGCCGAAGGCAACTTTGTGGACGTCACCGGAACCAGCCGCGGCCGCGGCTTCGCGGGCGTCATGAAGCGCCACAACTTCGCCGGCTTCGGCAACTCACACGGTGCACACGAATCCTTCCGCGGTGGTGGATCGGTCGGCTCCTCGGCTTTCCCCGCACGCGTCTTCCCCGGCAAGAAAATGCCCGGCCAGTACGGCAACGCGCGCAGCACCGTGCAGAACCTGCGCATCGTCCGCGTCATCGCCGAAGACAACCTGTACCTCATCAAGGGCGCCATCCCCGGCTCCAAGTCCGGCCTCGTGTCGGTGCGCGTCGCCGTCAAGAAGTCCCGCTAATCCGGGCCACGCCCCCAACGTCGAGAGCCACCGTCCGGTGGCTTTTTTCGTTTTTGCCCCGCCAGACATATGGTGCCGGGCTCAGAGCGCCAGCGTACCCGTGAACACGCGCACCGCCGGCCCCGACATCAGCACCGACCCCGACGAGAGCACCTCGCACGTCAGCGACCCACCCGGCAGGTCCACCCGAATCGGCGTCCCGGTCGGCACGCGCCCGGTCGCCGCCGCCAGCGCCGTTACACACACCGCACCCGAACCACACGCCCGCGTAAACCCAACGCCGCGCTCCCACACCACCACATCCAGGTGCGTGGGCCCGTGCTGCTTCACGAACTCCACGTTCGTGCGCCGCGCAAACCGAACGTCTGTCTCAAGCCTCGGCCCCCACTCCGGGGCCAGCGCCGCATCCGCCTCAAAAAACACCCAGTGGGGATTGCCCACCGACGCCACATGCCCAGCCCCAATCGCCGTCACCACCCCATGCAACGGCAGCAGCTCATCGGTAAACCCGGCGTCTTCGGGCCTGAAGCTCGGAACGCCCATATCGACCGTCACCTGCCACGCCCCCTCGCTTGCCCCGTACGTGCAATGCTTCACTCCAGCACCCGTCGTCAGCAGCACGTGCCCCCGACGGCTCACCCGGCGCTCGGCCAGCGCCCCCACCACACAACGAATGCCGTTTCCACACATCTCGCTGTACGAGCCGTCGGCGTTGAGCACTCGCATGGACGGCTGTTCACCCGTCTGCACCACCAGAATCCCATCGGCCCCAACGCCGGTGTATCGATCGCACAGTCGCGCCGCAGCCAGCTCAAGCGCCGACGGGTTCGCCGGGTCAAACACGAGCACAAAGTGATTCCCCAGCGCCTGCCACTTCTCAAAATACATGCAGCGCCCCGGTCACGCAGCGGTCGCCGACGCCTCGCCCACAAACACAAACGCCATGCCCGCGCGCGCACCCTCCGAGACCACCCGCACCACGCGGGCAGCCACGTCCATCGTCGCACAGTCACCATCCGACAGTCGAACCCGAACCCCGGTGCCCACCGGCAGCAGAATCTGCGACAGAACAAAGCAGCCTGTCTCGGAAATATTCAGTCCCGTTGCGCAGATACGCATATCCATCGCAGGTACATACACATGAACGTCACCGCGAAACGACACGCGCTTGTCCAGCCGGACACGGTCCAGCTCGTCCCCGATCAGCAGGCTCTCTGCAGCAACGTTCATGCGGCACCTCACGGCAAATCACGGTGAGCCGCACCATACGCCAGAAGATCGGCGATGCAAGATTTTGGCAAAAAAGATCGTCAAACTGGCACGATCGTTGATCGGCTGTTTTTTCAGGGCGTTACACGACCAGACGCCTTGCGATCAACCCACGTACCCGTGACCCAGCCACCGCCGACGGGCGCGGTCAGCCCTTCATAGCCAGCGACTCGTCGTACAGCCCTTCGATGACGCCCTTGTACTTCTGCGCGATGAAGTGTCGCCGAGTCTTCATGGACGCGGTGAGCTCGCCGCTGTCAGGACGAAAGTCCTCGTCCAGAATCGCAAAGCGCCGAATGCTCTCGGCCGACGACAGGTCCTTGTTGAGCTCTTCGACGTGCTGCCGCACGAGGTCGTACACGCGCGCATTTCGCGGCAGCTCGGACTTGGCAACATCGCCCAGGCCGTTGCTACGCGCCCATTTGGCCACGGCATCCATGCGCAGGGTAAGCAGGGCGGTCAGATACTTGCGGCCTTCCCCGTACACCACCGCCCTGTCAATCCACGGCAGGGTCTGCAGCCGCGCTTCGAGTGGGGCCGGCGCGATGGAGCGGCCGGTCGCGGTGACGATCATGTCTTTTTTGCGGTCGGTAATGCGCAGGTAGTCCCCATCGAACTCGCCGATATCACCGGTGTGCAGCCAGCTGTCGCGCAGCACATCGGCCGTGGCTTCGGGCTCGTCCAGATAGCCCTGCATGACCTGCGGCGCCTGCACCAGAATCTCACCGTCGTCGGCGATCCGAATGGCGATGCCGTTCATGGGGAGCCCGACCGTGCCAATGCGGGTCGCTCCCGGGCGGTTCACACAGATGGCCGAGCAGGTCTCCGTAAGGCCGTAGCCTTCGAGAATCTCAATGCCGACGCCCTGAAAGAAGCGTGACACATGGGCGGGCAGGGCTGCGCCACCACAGAAGGCGAACCGAATACGCCCGCCCATGAGCGACCGAAAGCGGGCGAACACGGTGGAGTCGGCCAGGGCGAGCTCGGCGCGCACGTACAGGGGCGGCGCCTTGGCGGCGGCCTGCGTCTCGACCCGAATATCGGCGAGCCGAAAGCTGCGCTCCACAAATCCACGGGCGGGGCCGCGGGTCTCGGCCAGCATGCGACTGCGAAAAGAGCTCAGAATACGCTCAAAAACATGCGGAACAGCGGTAAAAAAGGTGGGGCGAACCTGTTGCAGCTCTTCAATAAACCGATCGGTGCCCGTACAGAAGGCGGTCATGGTGCCCGCGCGCACCGCTGTCAGGTAGTTGATGCGGGCGAACACAAACGACAGAGGCAACGCCAGAAGCTGCTCATCGGTGGGGCCGAGCGGCACCGCCAGGTGGTTGGCGTTGATGCTGGCGACCATGTTGGCGTGGGTCAGCACCACACCGCGCGGCCGGCCCGAGGTGCCCGAGGTAAAGACGATGCTGGCCACGCTATCGGGTTCGACACAGCGCCGCTGCTCGAGCACCGCGTTGGGGTCACGCCCCAGCGCCTCGCTGCCCAGCTCGCCCAGCCGCGACAGGCTCACCAGCGTCGCGTCGTTGCGCACCTCGGGACCCAGATCATCGAGTCGCAGCAGGGTGCGACCCTGCCGGTCGGGTACATCCAGCTCGGCCAGCTCGTCCAGATAGATGATGTGACGAAGCTCGGGCAGTTCGCTTCGCGCCGCCAGCACCTTCTGCAGCTGGTGCGGGTCTTCGACGATGATGATGTTGGCGCCTGCGCTCCGAACAATCGCCGCGCACTGGCGCGGCAGCGACGTGTGGTGCACGGGCACTGTGACCGCGCCGGCATAGAAAATACCGATGTCCGCCACCACCCAGTCCAGGCGCGTACGCGACATCAGCGCTACACGGTCACCCGCACGCACCCCCAGTGCCACCAGTCCGGCGGCATACTTGAGTGACGCACGCGACCACGCCGACCACGACAGCTCCTGCCATCGGCCGTCCGCCTTGTAGCGGAGCGCTGTACGATCAGCGCTCTCGGCAACACGCTCATCGAAGATGTCTATGACCGTCTGGCCTGGCATGAAATCACTGCCACCGTGGGTTGGCGTCGCCGGTTCCTATATGCGCGGACCGCGGGGAACCGCAAGCGCCGTTCACCGTTCTGACACCGTTTGATGACCATGCAAGTCACGCGGCCAGAACAAGCCTTCCCCCCCCCCATCGACAAACCCTTGCCCGACCCACCATCAATGGTACACCGCTCCAACGTAACCGATCTCTGGCATCCACAGACCCTGCCACCGGCACGGGGCTCACTCCGGATCTTTTCATGCGTAACCTGATCGTGATGACGGCTCTCACCGCCGCCGCCGCCCTCACCGCCTGCGGCGGCTCACAGAAAGGACTCGAAGACCGCTCCTGGAGCACCGTGTTCGAGCTGGTTCCCGCAGACGCTGCATGGGCAATCGCCTTTGATGTGCAAGAGGCGCAGCGCGACGTACTGCTACAGTCCTGGTCCCAGTCACTCACACTCGTCGAGACCAGCATGCCCGGTCAGCTGGCGGTGCTCGGCATTGACCCCGGCAACCCGGCCTCGCTCGAGTCGCTCGGCGTGGACCTCACAGGCGAATATGCGGCGTTTTCACCGTCGCTCTCGCCGCTGCTCGTCCTCAAGCTCTCCGACGTCGAGGCATGGAACACCACCGTCGCACGCATCGAAGGCGCCAACATTGACCTGGAGTTCTCGGACATCGAGGTCGGCCCGCTGGCCATGCGCCGCGCAACGATGGGCGACGCCTCGCTCGATTACGGCGTGTACGAAGGGTTCGCCATCGCCCGCTTTAACTCGCCCGACCCCGAAGCCAACGTCACCGACGCCGAGTGGCTGCAGCTCTTGCAGGGCCCGCGCCAGAGCATGCTGGCGGCAGGCCCCGGACAATCGCTTGCCGCGCGGGTACCCGCAGGCCAGACGCTCAGCGCCGTAGGGTTCATGCAGTCCATCGTGATCTCGGACCTCATCTGGTCCAGCCGCACCTGGCGCAACCGCACGGCCAGCATGGACGCCATGGGTCTGGACCCACAGCTGGTCGGCTACGCCAGCGCCGAGCAGCGCGACCGCTGCATGGGCGGCGTCGAACGGTTCACCACCACCCTGCCCTGGATGGGCATGGTCGCCTCGCTCGACGACACCAACCCGCTCCACGGCATCTCGTCGTTTGTGCTGCAGTTTGGTACCGCAGGCGCTGAGCGTGTTCAGGCGGCCTTCCCCGGAACGATCACCCAGGTTCCACAGGCCGACATCGACGGCACCACCCTCTTCTTCGCCGGTCGCACCCAGTTGTCGGCTCTCCGCGAGCTGCTGCAGGCGGACCCGTCACTCGCCAGCTGCCCCGACATCGCCGGTGCCCTCGCCACCGCCCGCATCATGCTCGACTCCCAGGATCGACAAATCGACGCCTTTGAACGCTTCTACAGTGGCGGGCTGGTCTTCGCGCTCAACTCTTTAAGCCTCGGACTGCTCTCTATCGACCTGAGCGCCCTGGCCATGGTCACCAGCAACAACCCCGCGCAGCTCGCCGATCGCGCGCAGGACATGGCCCGCGGCTCCGGCTTCTCGACCTCGCTCGTCAACGAGTCACCGCTCACACGCATCGACATGGAGTCTCCGTTCGCCACCATCAGCATGCTCATGATGCAGGACCGCGTCATGTTCCACACCGGCGAGCTGCAGCAGTCCCTCATCAACACCGTCGCCACCGCACCCGACGCCGTCGCCGGCGCGCCCTTCATGATCGGTTACCTCAACGGCGAACGACTGAACGCCATGATCGACGAGCTCATCGGATACAGCGAAGCCATGGGACTTCTGCCCGCCGAGCAGGTCGCGCAGTTCCAGCAGGCCCTCGTGGGCCTTCGCTCCATCGGCATCCTGCGCGGCAGCGGATTCTTCAGCGGCAGCCAGATGGTCATCGAGGCCGACGCCACCATGATCACCCCATCGGCAGGCAGCGCAGAGTGACCACCGAAAACGGCACCGAATCCCGTATCCGGTCGTGGGCGGACTTCCGCAACTGGTTCATGCAAACCCACCAGGGTCCTGAACTTGACCGCGAGACCCCCACCATTCTGGCCGTCGCTGCCGTCCTGCTCACCCTGTTCTTCTATTTCGGGCGCTCCGGATTCTTTCTGACCTCGGGCCTGCAGCCCATCGTGCTCTCGTACATGCCCGTGGCATGGCACGTGTACGCCGACCTGCTTCCCTTCGCGTGGTGGGGCTTCAACTCGCTGTTCATGCGCGTTGTTATTCCGTGCGCCCTGCTCTGGTGGCTGTTTCGCAAACCACCCCATGACTATGGCCTTCGCCTGCAGGGCACCCTGCCCCACCTGCCCATCTACGCCGGCCTGTACCTGTTCATGCTGCCATTTCTGGTGCTGGCCTCCACCATGCCCTCGTTCCAGAACACCTACCCGTTCTACGACCGCGCGCACGAGGGCCTGGACCACTTCCTGCTATTCGAACTCTCCTACGGACTCCAGTTTCTGGGCGTCGAGTTCTTCTTTCGCGGTTTCCTGATCTTCGCCCTCTTCAAGCGTTTCGGATGGTACTCGTTGCTTATCTCGGCCATCCCGTACGTCATGATCCACTTCAATAAGCCTATCGTCGAGACTCTGGGCGCCCTGCTGGCTGGCACGCTGCTGGGGATTCTGGCCGTTCGCTCGCGCAGTGTGCTGCCGGGCGTCGCGCTGCACTGGGCCATCGCCATTACCATGGACCTGTTGGCGATCTCGCAGCGGCTCGCCGACTGACAACGGAAGCTTCGCAGGGCGGTGCGCAAACAGACCAGCGCACTCCGACTCAGCATTCCCGTGGTTACCCGGTGGCTGGGGCCCGCTTGCGATTCAGCGCTACCTTCAGACGCCTCGTCGTTTGCTTCGCCGTTTGTCGTTCCGCACCTTCTTCGGCGCCGACTTTGCGGGCTTCCCGTTTGGCAGACGCTCCCGCTTGCGGGGCGGCGACGAGCTCCACATATCCAGCTCGGGATCATAGAACTCCTGCGGCGGTGCAGGTGTCGGGGGAGCGGGCGGTGGGTTTCGCGAGATCACCGGCGCAGGCGGACGTTCACGCGGTGCACTTCGCTCGCCCTCCCTCCGATGCCGAATCGTACGTTCGCCCTGCGAAGCGTGCTGGGCCGAATCTGGTTGCGGGGGGCGGCGCTTCGGAGCAACCGGCTGGCCAACCGCCTTCGGCTGCTCAGGCGTCAGGCGTGCCACCACGTCAAACAGCACGCGACTTTCGGACAGGTCCACCGACACGCACTTTACGCGCAGGCGATCACCCAGCTTGTAGGTTTCACCGCTGCGCGTGCCCTGCATGTGCATGCGCACATCGTCGAACTCCATGTACTCGCGGCCCAGACGCCGGATGGGAACCGTGCCCTCGACGTAGGGGTTGGCGATGGTAATGAACAACCCCCACGCGGCCATGTCACTGACAGTGGCGTCAAACTCGTCGCCCACGTGATCGAGCATGACCCGCGCGCGCAACATACGCTCGGCGAACCGTTCGGCTTTTTTGGCGCGCTCCTCGCCTTTGTTCGAGGCGTCCACCCCGGCCTGCAGGTTGTCGCGCAGCTTTCGCATGGCCGCGCCCGCCGGCAACGGCTCGCTGAGCGCGCGGCGCAGCAGACGGTGCGCCATCAGGTCGGGATACCGCCGAATCGGCGACGTAAAGTGCAGATAGTGTTCGGCGCCCAGGCCAAAATGGCCTTTGCCGTCGATGGCATACTCGGCGCGCGGCACACTGCGCAGGATCAGGTAGCTCATGACCTGCGCCATGGGGGTTCCTTCCAGCGCGGCCAGCACGCGGCTGAGCTCGTCGATGTCGGGGCGACGGCTCAGGGGAATGCGGATGCCCAGCCCAGACGCCACGTCGCGGACGTGCGCGATCTTCGCAGGGTCGGGGTCGCCGTGCACGCGCGTGGGCGCCGGCCACTGTCGCTCCGAAAGAAAGCGGGCGATGGCCTCATTGGCGGCGACCATGCACTCTTCGATCAGGCGATGCGCCCGATAGCGGGGGTGCGGCAGAATGTTTTCGACGCGCGCGCCGTCGGGGCTGAGCGCGACTGTGGGTTCAGGGCGGTCCAGGTCCAGCATGCCGCGCGACAGTCGATGCCGAAACAGGCGCTCGCGTGCTTCGTCGAGCGCCATCAACGACTCCTGCACGTCCATCGACACGTCCATCGACACGTCCAGGTCGTTGCCGTCCAGAAACTGTTGCACCTGCGCGTAGGTCAGGCGCGCGGCCGACTTCATGACGCCAAACCCCGCGGCCACGTCCACCACCGTACCATCCTGCTGAATCAGCATCGACACCCACGCACAGCGGCGTGGAACATGCGGACGCAGCGAGCACAGGTCGTCCGAAAGCCGGGACGGCAGCATGGGGTAAACGCGGCCAGGCAGGTAAACGGACGTGCCTCGAAGACGCGCGTCACGATCCAGCGGATCGCCCTCCGGCACATACGACGACACGTCGGCCACTGCGACGAGCAGGCGAATCACGTCGCCGAGCTCCTGCGCGAACACGGCGTCGTCAAAGTCTTTGGCGGTCTCGCCGTCGATGGTCACCAGCGGCACCCCGCGCAGGTCCCAGTCGCCCGCGCCGGGCTCTACCGGAGGCTCGCTGCGGCTGGCCGTATCGAGCGCCTCTGCACTGAACGGCTGGTCCAGCCCCATGGCGCGCGCCAGCTGGTCGAGCAGCACAGTCGCGTTGCGCTCATGCGGGTCGAGCCGGGGAAAAACGACTCGCGGATCAATCGAGAAGCGTGGTTGATCGACGACTGGCGCGACGGTCAGCGCGAACGGAGGTAGCAGCCCGGCAGCGCGCGGAATACGCGTACGACCCTTGACCTCGACCTCCAGAATCTCGCCGGGCCTGAAGCGGCCGTGCCCTTCCCCCTTCAGCACCATCGGCTCCTGAACACCAGCCGCCGTGGCGATAAGCTGCCCCTGATACGGCATGATGCGCGCGTCAAAACGACGCGGAATCGGGTCCGTCACGCGGCGAACGATGCCGGCGCGCAGGCCGCGACCATTATCGAAGGTGATCTGCACCGACACCCGGTCGCCGGCGATAGCCTCGCCCAGATGGTCGGGCAGGATCTCAACCTGCGTGCCATTCACCTCAACCAGAAAGGACCCCGCACGCACCGACAGACGCCCTTCGACTTCATCGGCGGTCAAGGGCGCATACCAGCGGCCACCCTCTCCGCGCGTAATCTCACCCTCGCGGGCCAGACGTTTCAGCTGCCGGGAGACCTCCTCAACGGCCAGCGAAGTCCCTGTTTCCTGTGCTATTTCAGCAGCCGTCAGCCCACCGTCCGGCCGTAGTTCACGGGCGCGCTGCATCAGCTCGCGCACCATCGCGGCAAACGCCGCAGTATCAGTCATGGAGTCCAGATTCCTTATCGGGTCATGTTAGCGCCAGGCGGGGTCGTCGCAGAGAACCATTCGCTGGTCGACAGGCTGGCGCACGCAACATACACACCCTTCGATGACGGGCCAGAGGCAAAAACGAGAAGAAGGGACCCGCTCTCGCAGATCCCTTCTTCTTTTTCATGCGCAGGGCGGGACTCGAACCCGCACGCCACTTAGGGCACTGGTACCTGAAACCAGCGAGTCTACCAATTCCACCACCTGCGCGGCGTCGAACGGGAAGCGCGGTATAACCGCACGAGGGCCCCAACGTCAACAGCTTTGTTCACTCCTAGCACATTTTTGGACAATCTCAGGCGCTCTGCAACACGAACGCGTGGCGCGCGACGAGCTGATGTCTGCAGCCCCGCACGACAGCATTGCAACGCAGCCCCGCTTCGGACATCAACCGTACATCGCTCCTGCACGACGGAATCTGCATGGCCCGAATTCTCTCCCTCCTGGCGATTGCGGCGGGCGTCACGCCTCTCGCGACCGTGCCAGCCAGCGCCCAGACCCCCGGTTTTCCGTTTGCGCTGCCGCAGCCTGTACTCAGCTCGCAGACCGAAAGCGCCACAGGTGACCAGGTGGCGACGCTTGGCATGTCGCTCGACGATTGCGCCACCTGGTTCACAGACGTGTACACACAGGCGCAGGAGCTCGCTCCGGGCTACACCCTCTCGGGCTATGGCACGGAGCCGGGCCCTGAAAATCGCCGGTACACCTTCGGTGTGCTGGAGGCCCCCAATACGCTTCTGCAGCTGGAGCTGAGTGAGACGGAAGGCCAGTGTGTGCTGCGTCTGAGCGGTCAGCCATGGATCATTCAGACCGATGAGTTCCGCTGGTCGTGGGCCCCGCTGCCGCTGCTAAACGGGGAGCGACTGGAGCTCGACCCCCTGCTGCAAGCCCCCTGAGTATCTTCTCGGAGCGCCTGCGCTCCATGCACTGCCGCCCTGAAAATCCTTTGGCACGTGATGCACGTGCTGCGGTGAATCAGGCGATCGTCACCTGCGGGCACAGGTACACGTCCTGCACGGCGTTCAGCAGCGCAACGCCCTCGGCGAACGGCTTCTGGAAGGCTTTGCGACCCAGAATCAGCCCCATGCCGGCGCCGCGCTTGTTGATGACCGCAGTGGATACCGCTTCCTGAAGGTCGTTGTCGCCCGAGGCGCCGCCCGAGTTAATCAGACCCATGCGGCCAGCGTAGGAGTTCAGCACCTGATAGCGAACGAGGTCGATCGGGTGATCGCTGCTCAGCTCCGAATACACGCGCTTGTCGGTCTTGCCGTACTTGAGCGCCGTATAGCCGCCGTTGTTGGTCGGCAGCTTCTGCTTGATGATGTCCGCGCCAATGGTCACGCCCAGGTGAATCGCCTGCGACGTAAGGTCCGCCGAGGTGTGGTAGTCCACGCCGTCCTTCACGAAGCCGGGGTTGCGAAGGTAGCACCAAAGGATCGTCGCCATACCCAGCTCGTGCGCGCGCGCGAAGGCTTCGGAGACTTCCATGAGCTGACGCGTGGACTCTTCGGCGCCGAAGTAGATGGTCGCGCCCACCGCTGCGCAGCCCTGATCGAATGCCTGATCAACGCTCGCAAACATGACCTGGTCGTGCTTGTTTGGGTAGGTGAGCAGCTCGTTATGATTGATCTTCAGAATGAACGGAATCTTGTGCGCGTACTTGCGAGCGACCGAACCGAGCACGCCGTAGGTGGTGGCGACGGCGTTGCAGCCGCCTTCGATCGCCAGTCGTATGATGTTCTCGCCGTCGAAGTAGATCGGGTTCTTCGCAAACGAAGCCGCGGCAGAGTGCTCAATGCCCTGGTCAACGGGAAGAATGGAGAGGTAGCCAGTGCCGCCAAGGCGGCCATGACTCAGCAGGCGCTGAAGGTTGTTCAGCACCCGCACGTTGCGATCGGAGTGCATGAAGACGCGGTCGACGAAATCCGGTCCAGGCAGGGTCAGCATGTCCTTCGACACCGTCTTGCACGTGTGTCCCAGGAGGGAATCAGCGTCTGCGCCAAGCTGTGAAACAATGGTATCGATCGTCGACATAGAGGGCTCATCGGTCTGGCCACGGCCCGGGGTGACCGTGGTGGTATCGTGAATGGCTGCCCGAACCCTGTGAAGCCTCGGGATGGCGCGCGCAATAACCCGCCCGTCACGATGGGTCAACGGCCCCGGCGACGATCAGGCGCCAGCGCCGGATGCAGTGAATGGCTCGCGCTCGTTGCGGCAATCTCTTGGCTTGCGTCAACCGACTGGTCGACTAGACGGAGCCTCCCACGTGAAACACACACCCCCTCTGGACTGACAGGCATCATGACCGACGCAACCCTGGTCACCGAAGTCGCTCGCCGACGCACCTTCGCCATTATCTCGCACCCGGACGCCGGCAAAACCACGATGACCGAGAAGCTGCTGGTGCTGGGTGGAGCGATCGCAACCGCTGGCACCGTGAAGGCGCGCAAGGCTGAACGGCACGCGACGTCCGACTGGATGAAGCTCGAACAGGAGCGCGGCATCTCGGTGACGACGTCTGTGATGAAGTTCGAGTACAACGACTTCGACGTGAACCTGCTGGATACGCCTGGTCACAACGACTTCAGCGAAGACACCTATCGAACCCTGACCGCAGTCGATAGCGCCCTCATGATGATCGACAGCGCCAAGGGGGTCGAGACGCAGACCATCAAGCTCATGAACGTCTGTCGCATGCGGAATACGCCGATCGTCACGTTCATGAACAAGCTGGATCGTGAAGGTCTCGAGCCTTTCGACCTGCTCGATAATGTCGAAAAGGTGCTGCACATCGACTGTGTGCCGCTTACCTGGCCTATCGGCATGGGACGCAATTTTCGAGGTGTGTATGACATGCGTCGCAAGCGCATTCAGCTCTTCGACGCCGCGCGCGATGGTGGCCGCGGTGACTTCGTGGAGATTGAGAGCCTCGACGATCCCATGCTGGAGCATATTGTCTCGAAGGCGCTCGCCGATAAACTCCGAGAGGAGCTGGAATTGCTCGATGGCGCCGGCGTTCAGTTCAGCGAAGAAGCTTTTCGTGCTGGCAAACAGACACCGGTATTTTTCGGCAGCGCATTGTCGGGATTCGGTGTCGAAGAGATGTTCTCGACTTTTGTCGAGATCACGCCACAGCCGGGAGCTCGCGCCACCAATCTACGTACCGTGGAACCTCTGGAGGAGACCTTTTCGGGATTCGTATTTAAAATTCAGGCCAATATGGACCCGAAGCACCGCGACCGAATTGCCTTTATGCGCGTCTGCTCGGGGCGGTTTGAGCGAGGTCAACGTGTGATCAGCGTTCGACTGGGTCGCGAAATGAAAATTGCCAACCCTATTTTCTTCGTCGCGCAGAGCCGTGAAATTCTCGAAAACGCGTGGCCCGGCGATATTGTCGGCATTCACGACCACGGGACCATTGAGATTGGCGATACCTTTACAGAGGGCGAAAAGCATTTCTTTACCGGTATTCCGGCGTTCGCACCCGAAATCTTTCGGCGGGTGCGGCTCGAGAACCCTCTCAAGATTAAAAATCTCCGAAAAGGGCTGGAGCAACTTGCGCAGGAAGGCGCGGTGCAGCTCTTCAACCCGCTCGAATCCGCGGAGTCCATTGTCGGCGTGGTAGGGCAGCTTCAGCTCGACGTGCTCAAGCACCGACTGGAAAACGAATATGACGTGAAGGGCATCTTCGAGAATGTCTCGCTCGCGACCGCCCGTTGGTACCGATGCAAGGATGCGAAGACCCTCGTAGACTTCGAAGAGGCCATGCGTCGCTATATTGCCCGGGATGTGCGTGATCGACCTGTTTACCTCGCTGAGTCCACGTGGCGTCTGAATTATACAGCCGAGAAATTCCCGAAAATGGAGTTCTTCGAGACGAGCGACGGGCTTACCCGGTCGTAGATCGCAACTGATTTCCTGCTCCCGTTGAGCAGGATGCAAATGCTCGTTGAGGTTGCCGCCGTCTTACTCGGCGATGAGGGCTTCAAACATTTCGGCCATACGAGCGTGGCCGGCTGGGTTGGGGTGAATGCAGGTGAAGTCAAACCAGACCTCGGTATCAGGTCCCCGGTAACACGGCGCATCGGGGTTGGCCGCGTTGAATCCGTGACCGCAGAACTCCTCCTGCAGAAAAATCATGTCGGTTTGTGTATCCACCGCAATCTCAAGGAACGCCTCATTGTAACGAATGACAAACTCCTGGCCCTGCGGCCACGGCTCAGTCAGACCGATCGACGGCGCAATCTCGCACACCAGCGTGTCACCGGTGCCATCGGTGAACTCGTAGGTATTGGCAAACAACACATACACGCCGTTTGTAAATCGGCCGGGTTCTACCAGCCACTCAATGGCATCCCGCATTTGAGCGATGGACTCGTCCACCTTTGCGGAGATCTCGTCTCGACTGGCGCCATCGTTGAACATCTCAATCCAGCGATACAGGTCGTTACCGCCGATGGTCATGACCACGAGTGTACGCAGCTCCTCGGGTTCAGGAAAAGCCCTGACCAGCTGCTCGTCGCTCGGCAGCAGCAGATCGTCGGTGCGGGCACCGAACCTTGCGAACGACTCCACCACAAGCGATTCACCGAACCGCTCGCGAAGCCGATTCGAGAGGATGGTGCGATAGTACTCTTCCTCGAACGACGGCGGCGTGCCTACGGTTACCGAGTCTCCGAAAAACACGACCTTCTGCACATTAACGATGTCCTGATGGTTGGTGCCCAGACAATGCGAACCAATCACGGGACCATATTGGTCGTAATCGGGGACCTGTTCAAAGCGGCCCAGCGTGTCCGCGAAACAGCCGGCGTACGTGCGCGGGCCCGCATCGATTACCGCATCGGGTGTGCTCCCCTCAGCCGTATCCTCGTTTTCGTCGACGACGTCGGACACAGCTTCTGCGTCCTGCTCTACATCACCCGTGGCCACGTCCAGCGGACCTGTGTCCGGAGCGACACGGTCGTTTCCTGCGGGTTCGCTGTCATCCGAACAGCCGGATATCATGGCGACCACGCAGACAAACCCAAGAATTCTGACGCTCGTGTTCGACACCTTCAACGCCGGCATACCTACCTCATGACATCATCTTCGTGAAGTCCACACAACTGCCACGGTACGCCAGCACCTGACACAATTCAACGCTCTGGCTCGCAGCTTAGCGACCAGCGTGCCGGTATCACCCGAGGCTTCAGCGTCGGAGCTTCCTGCGTCACCATCAGCACGTGTCTGTGTCGGTCGGCCTGAGCGTCGTAGCGAGTATCCGTTTTGGGGAGCAAAAACGCCAACACCCCGTCTGTGAGTAACAGACGGGGTGTTGTGTCAGGGTGCCGGCGACGACCTACTCTCCCACAAGGCAAGCCTTGCAGTACCATCGGCCCAGGAGGGCTTAA
>Ga0169931_10003142_pt1 | contig 26443 bp, 20 predicted proteins | sample Kivu_15m_20L_FD_129675 | JGI IMG/M metagenome (GOLD analysis project Ga0169931, IMG submission 129675) | Freshwater microbial communities from Lake Kivu, Western Province, Rwanda to study Microbial Dark Matter (Phase II) - Kivu_15m_20L... | ecosystem: Environmental > Aquatic > Freshwater > Lake...
GCAGCGCGAATCAACTCAAAATCAAATCCGTGAATTAAACCTTTCACACCAAGAATTTTCAGAAGAAATCCGAAATTTTGAAAAAGTAGCAGAGGTGAGAATTATAGGGACAATTCTCGCTATAGAACTTAAAACAAATAACTCAGGTTATTTTTCCGACGAAAGAGAAGCCGCATATCGCTTTTTTATGAAAAACGGAATTCTTTTGCGTCCATTGGGTAATGTTCTGTATGTCAATCCACCCTATTGCATAACAAAACACGAATTGAATTTGATTTATGAAAAGATGAAGGAGTATTTACTACTCATTGGTCAATAAACTCAACTCTTGAAAACTTTAGGTAAAACTTACAATTGCTTAGTTTAAATCAAATTGAGTATATTACTCTTCTATGATTTCAATTTTGTCAATAGTATCCCCTTGACGAATATCATCAATAACATCAAGCCCTTCAATAACTTTACCGAAACAAGTGTGGTTTCTGACTAAGTGTGAAGTATTATCGCGAGAATGACACACAAAGAATTGTGATCCACCAGTATTTCTTCCTGCATGAGCCATTGAAAGCACTCCTCTCTCGTGAAATTGATTTTCACCTGTCAACTCACAATCTATTTTATACCCAGGTCCACCTGTCCCTGGCATTCCTGATGCTCCTTGCCGAGTATTAGGACAACCACCTTGAATCACGAAATTTGGGATTACTCGGTGCCATTTTAGTCCATTGTAGTAACCTTCTTTTGCAAGCTTTATAAAATTTGCGACTGTATTTGATGCGTCTTTATCGTAAAACGTTACGACCATTTGCCCTTTGTTGGTATGAATTATTCCTTTCATAAATTGATATTTGCGAAGCAAAACTACACTTTAAGTGAGGAAAATAGATGAAAAACACAAAAATACTAGGTTATCAACATTTATTAAAGCGTAAAATGGGGTTAATTTGTTGAAAAGTCGGTTAATAAACCCTTAAGTACTCCCTTCAAATGGTTTTAACACAAAGTTAAATTTGTAATTGTACCAACCAAAGTAGGATATAGATGTTTAAAACGATATTTAAAAAGAAGATTACAGAGTCGGCATTAGCCAATACTTTAATTAATTCAATCGGGGACAGTGTGAGTAAAGGATTCGCTGAGGTTGCCGAAATCATTAACAGTTCCAAAGCTTTTGATGTTTCACCAAATATTCAAAAAGAGGATGACGAACAGTTTTTCAGAATAGTTGTTGCTGCCAACATATTCTTCATGCGCGAAAGTTTACCAAATGCTCAAGCAGTTAATGTAGAACGATTAGTTTTTGAGAAATTAGCACGAGTTTATGATGTAGAGATTTTAAAAATGCGCAACGTTATTGAAGAGTATATCTCTTTGATGAATAGACTTAACGCTCCGGCAAAGAACTTTATTACCAGCCTACCTAAAGCAATCTTTGTGAAATATAATTTGAATGAATTTCAAGATCAATATTTTAAGCGCTTAAATACGCCAAACCCACTTTTCCTTAAACAAATGGATGATACAGTGAAAAATTTCATTTGGGATTGGGAGGTGTTTGAGGATAAATATAAAATCGTTTTGTAATCCTGTAGCAACAAACAAATAGTAAAGACTCTCATTTATGGGAGTCTTTTTTATTTAGATCTATCCGAATGATTTGGAAATACCTTGCGAAAATTGAAAGTCATTTTAATTAAAATGACTTTTGGAATATTTCAAAAACCACAATCATTTTTCACTACAACAGATTAACCGAAAATAATCATAAAGGGTTAATCTGTTAAAGTATTTTCAGCGTAAAGAATAGGTGTGGCAAAATGAGTTTAATTCTTCAAGGTGCTCTTGGTTTTTACCTTTTGACGAAGTAATTTCCCCTTTTGTATTCTATTATCCTGAGATTCGGTTATTAAATTGGTTTTTGAACTAAGCACAAGAAATAAATCTTAATTTAGTTCATGTTTAAACTCCATTTAATCGCCGTTTTAACGCTGTTTTTATCGTCACAGCTAGCGTTTTCTCAAAATGTTTTATCCGCTTTAGATAAAGTTTATCTGAAGGAATTGTTTCAAATTAAAAGCACTGAATTTCAAGATATAAAAGATGTTTCTTTGCTGCTTCGGGTTACAACTGAATTTAATGCAGAGAAGTTCCAAAAAGAAATTGGTGTCATTGGTGCAACACGCGGAAAAATTGTTCGTGTGAAAGTTCCAATCTCAAAAATGGACGATTTTCAACATTTTAAAGGAATTCAAGTAGCTCAAATTGCCCGAAAAATTGCACCGGATTTGGACAAGTCGGTTAAAGACATTCGTGCAGATAGTGTGCATCAGGGAATTAACCTTCCTCAAGGTTATCACGGTACAAATGTCTATATCGGAGTCACGGATTGGGGGTTTGATTACACTTCTCCGAATTTTTACGATACAGCTTTAAACGCCACACGTATTGTTGCCGCTTGGGATCAGTTTAAAACTTCAGGCCCTGCTCCACAAGGATTTGATTACGGAACGGTTTATCAAGGAGCAAATGAATTGTTGGCGGCTCAGTCGGACACTTCGAATGTTTACGGTTATGGTACCCACGGAAATCACGTTGCGGGTATTGCTGGTGGTTCTGGTGCAGGAACGGTTCATCGCGGTGTTGCACCGAATGCCAACTTGCTTTTCGTTACTTTTTTAGTGGACGAAGGTGCAGTTTTTGACGCTTGGGAATGGATGTTTCAAAAAGCTCAAGCCGACGGAAAAAGATTGATAATCAACATGAGTTGGGGCTTGTATCATTTTGGAACCTTGGATGGTACTTCCTTGTTGAGTGAGGCAATTTCTGCTTACACAGATGAAGGAGTTGTTTTTGTGAATTCTGGAGGAAACAACGGAAATGTCAATTTTCACATCAAAAAACAATTCAATAATGACGAACTAAAATCACGTGTGGAATTTTATCCCTATTCCTCTCACCCAAAAATGTGGGGACAAAGTATTCATGCATGGGGAACGCCGAATCAAGCTTTTGAATCGGGATTTTATATTGCAAATGCTTCTGGAACAAGTTTATTGGCAAGTCCGTTCTACAATACGGCAACTGCTTCTCCCTACAAAGACACAATTATAGTTTATGGAAATGACACCATTTTCTACAACGTGACTGTTGACGCTGCTCATCCTCTCAACAATCGCCCACATATTCGACTTCGTGTTAAATGTACCAATACCAACCTTCGAATTATGTATCATTCTCGTGCAATATCCGGATTGGTGCATTATTGGAATGTTACTGAATTATCCAATGATGTCGGGAATTGGGGAATGCCATTTTCGATTTTAGGTTCGGGCAGTACGGGTGGAGACAATCAGTATGGAATTAGCGAACCTTCTTGCGCCGACGATGTAATTAGTGTTGCGGCTTACAATCCAACAAGTGTTTCTCCAGGAGGAACGGTTAGCGGTGGAGCAATCGCTAGTTTTTCAAGTATAGGCCCTTGTTACGACGAAAGAATGAAACCCGATGTAGCCGCTCCAGGAGTTTCAACCGCCTCTTCCATGTCCTCTTTCACTACTCAAACTTTCACGTCGGTTGCCAACGTTCCATTCAACGGACGTACTTATCATTTCGCGCGATTGTCGGGAACATCTATGGCTTCACCTATGGTTGCTGGAGTTGCGGCATTAATTTTAGAAGCGAATCCCTATCTTACTGCAAGACAAGTGAAAACCATTATTATGGAGTCAGCAAGAACGGACAACAACACAGGTACAATTCCTGCAGAAGGAGGTCCGCGTTGGGGAATGGGAAAAGTGAATGCTTATGCCGCTGTGAAAATGGCTTTAGAAATGATAGGTTTGAACGAAGTACAAATTTCAAATACCGTGTTGGTTTACCCCAATCCAACAATAGCAAATGCTCAAATTCAATCCTCCAATTTTACTGGAAAAGCGCAACTCATTTCTTTAGAAGGAAAAACTTTTAACGTGGAAATTGAGAATGGTCATTTTTCGTTTCCGGCTAATTCTGCGAAAGGAAATTATTTACTTCGCTGGGAAGATAAGGGAAGAATAAAGCAAGTGAAAATTCAAAAAAATTAGTGATGAAAATAGATTTACTGGAAATAACAGACCTTCATAAAGTGAGGGAATTAGCCCTGAAAATTTGGCCGATTGCTTACAAAGAAATGATTTCAAAAGAACAAATAGAGTACATGCTGAATTGGATGTACAATCAAGACGCACTGGAACAGCAACACAAGGAAGGACATCAATTCTATTTAATTTCTGATAAAGACGAGACCCAGGGATTTTTGGATATTGAAATCGAAGCTGAAAATAAAAGACTAAAAGTGCATAAACTTTACGTTCTCACCGAAAAGCACGGAATGGGCTATGGAAGAATTTTGTTGCATTTTGCTTTTGAGAAAGCCAAATCAGAGGGAATTAAAGAAGTTTATTTACAAGTAAATCGCAATAATCCCGCAGTAAATTTTTACCAAAAACAAGGAATGCGAATTCTCGAAACCGCCGATTTTGATATTGGAAATGGCTACTTTATGAATGATTATATTATGTCGAAGGAGGTTTAAACTCACCCCTTCCACAACGTAAAATGAGTAATCTCAGGATAAATACCCACACGACCAGGAAAACCGAGGTAGCCAAAACCGCGATTAACGTATAAGTAGCTGTTGTTTTCCTTGTACAATCCAGCCCATTTTGGATAGCGGAAACTCACCGGACTCCAACGTATTCCAAAACGTTCAATTCCAAATTGCATTCCGTGAGTATGTCCTGAAAGTGTCAAATCAACGGGTTTGAATTTTACTTGTTCATCAAAATGACTTGGATCGTGGGACAGCAGAATTTTGAAGTCTTTCTCAGGAATTCCTTGAAGGGTTTGATCTAATTTTCCACTTTGACGAAAAGGCGCCTTCCCCCAATTTTCGACACCCAACAACCACGCACCTTCGACAAGTTTCAATTTCGAATTGAGTAGGGGAGTCCAACCAATTTTTTGATGCCAAAGGATTAAGTCATTCAAATTTTTGGATTTTTCCGAATCGTTTTGCCATTGAACGTAATCGCCGTAGTCATGATTTCCAAGAATGCTGAATTTCCCTTTTTTCACAGTAATTTCCTTCAACAGTTCTTCCCATCCTTCCAATTCTTCTGCGCTATTGTTTACCAAATCTCCCGTAAAAAACAAATAATCGGCATTTAAATGATTGATTTTTGAAACTGCTTTTCGAACCTTGTCCGTTCTCCCGAAAAAACTACCGATGTGAATGTCGCTAAGTTGAACGAATGTCATTCCATCTAAATCATCAGGGAGATTTGGGAAACTTAACTCGTGTCGGTGAATTTTCCACTGCCAACGTCCGAAGAAAATGCCATAAAGGATTCCAAGAAAAATAAAAAATGACATCCAAGTACCGAACTCAAACCAAAAAGGAGTTTTAGTGTAAAGAAAAACACTTCCTGGTACAAGGAAAACTAATGCCGGAACACCAAATGCCACCCAAAATCCAAATGCTGTAAATCCTTTTTTGTAGTGGTTTTTTGGTCGCTTGGAAAAATATAAAAACAAGAAAAACAGTGATAAAACATAGATTATCAGTTGTCCTATAGCAATTCCTTGAAAGTAAACAGCCGGTTGCGCCCAAAAGGAAACCGTGAAAACGTATTGCGCCGCCAACATTAAAAGGAGGAGAAGAAGGAAAATCATTTAAAAATTTTTCGTGAAAAATAATCATAAGATAGTTGATGATGAATGTTTTCTGTTCCCCCACGCCCTCCCCCACGTCGCCGTGTAACCCACGCCCCCACGTAGAGACGCATAATTGTGCGTCTCTACGTGGGTCAATGACGACGTGGGTTATTCGGGTTAATTGATTTATTTGAATACAATTCGCGTTGAAATTCCCATTTTGGAATATTGTTTCAAAAGGAAAATTGTGTTAAATTCGGGTAAGGCAATTCAAATTTTTAACAATGGAAAAATTTCAAAACAAATATAGAATAGCATCGTCTCGTTTGCCAGGTTATGATTATGGTTCTGATGGCGTTTATTTTGTGACCATTTGCACGAAAAATCGAGAATGTTATTTTGGGAACATTGTTTCAACGAACCTTGCCTTTCTAAACCCTACGAAAATCGGACAAATCGCCCTCGAATATTGGAAAGAAATACCAAAACATTATCCATTTGTAACCTTGGATGAATTTGTGGTAATGCCAAATCACATTCATGGAATATTGATTTTGAATAACCCCGACCACAATAAGTGGAGTCCAAATCAATTTGGTGTGCAATCAAGAAATTTAGGTGCAATTATTCGAGCATTTAAATCCACTACCAAACGTTTTGCCAATGAAAACAATATTGAATTTGAATGGCAATCACGTTTTCATGACAGCATTATCAGAGACGTTAACGGTTTGTTTGCGGTTCGTAAATACATTAAAAACAATCCAATGAATTGGCACAAAGATGAATTTTTGGTTGAATCAAATGTTTTGGAATTTTAGAGTTGAAAAACGCTCACTAAACCAAAAATCGTACAATTGCTTGTTTCTTAAAGTGTTATCCATTTACCGATATTCAATCTATTTTTTTAACCTCTATAAAACTGAAGGTTTCACTATTGACAGACCTAAAGTACTACTCTAAATTTCAACGATAGCTTTAGAGAATCAATTCTACCTGCCAATTTCAGCTTTTTTCTGTCAACTCTTAACTATCAACTCCCTTTGTTATCTTCGCACAAACATTTTAAAATTATGGCACAACGCAATTGGCAAACAATCAAGCAATACACCGACATTCGATTTGAATTCTTTGAAGGTATTGCTAAAATTACAATCAATAGACCCCACGTTTACAACGCTTTCCGCCCAGAAACAAATTTCGAAATGCTTGATGCAGTTAGTATTTGTCGGGAAAATCCAGACATTAATGTGGTTGTTTTAACCGGCGAAGGCGACAAAGCTTTTTGTTCGGGTGGCGACCAAAATGTGAAAGGTGTGGGTGGTTATATCTCCGAAAATGGCGTTCCTCGTTTGAACGTACTCGATCTTCACAAAGCAATTCGCTCCTTGCCTAAGCCTGTTATTGCTATGGTGAACGGTTATGCAATAGGTGGCGGACACGTTCTTCATGTGGTTTGTGATTTAACCATCGCATCGGAAAATGCACGTTTCGGACAAACAGGCCCTAAAGTTGGTAGTTTCGACGGTGGTTTCGGCTCGTCTTACCTTGCTCGTCACGTTGGACAGAAAAAAGCGAGAGAAATTTGGTTTTTGTGCAATCAATATACAGCAGAAGAGGCCGAAAAAATGGGAATGGTGAATAAAGTTGTTCCACTTGCAGACCTGGAGGACACAACGGTTGAATGGTGTCAAACCATTATGAAACGTAGTCCTTTGGCTGTGCGAATGATTAAACGTGCTTTAAACGCTGAATTAGACGGACAACACGGACTAATGGAATTGGCTGGTGATGCAACCTTACTTTATTATTTGACAGAGGAAGCCCAAGAAGGTAAACACGCTTTCCTTGAAAAACGAGATCCGAATTTCCAACAATACCCTAAATTCCCGTAAGTTATGACTGTTCAACAATTAGAGCCACAAGTACTTTGGCAACATTTCGCCGACCTAAATGCAGTTCCACGTCCTTCGAAAAAGGAGGAAAGAGTACGCCAATTTATGGTTGATTTCGGACAACAATTAGGTTTGGAAACAATCGTTGATAAAATTGGAAACGTTATTATCAAAAAACCAGGTTCAGCGGGGAAAGAAAACGCAACTACAGTGATTTTACAGTCGCACCTCGATATGGTTCACCAGAAAAATGCTGACAAAATTTTTGATTTCGATGAACAAGGAATTGAAATGTTGGTGGATGGTGATTGGGTTCAGGCAAACGGTACAACCTTAGGTGCGGACAACGGAATCGGTGTGGCGGCAATTATGGCTGTTTTATCTTCCAAAACTCTTGCTCACCCACCAATTGAAGCCTTTTTCACCATTGATGAGGAAACGGGAATGACTGGTGCGAAAGAAATGGATGGAAGTTTGTTTCAAGGAAAAATCCTTTTAAACCTAGACACTGAGGACGATGATGAATTGTCAATTGGATGTGCTGGAGGAATTGATACGAATACCTATTATCAATATAGCACTGAAGCTCTTCAAGAAAATCCATTGCAACTAACTATTCAACTGCGCGGTCTGTTAGGTGGACATTCCGGCATGGATATCGACAAAGGACGAGGGAACGCCAATAAATGGATGACTCGTTTACTTTTTAATTTGAGCAAATCTATGGATGTTCAATTGTTGCGTTTTGACGGTGGAAGTTTGAGAAATGCTATTCCCCGCGAAGCAGAGGCGACAATTGTGATTTCAGCGGATAACAAGTCGGTGTTCGACCAAATTTGCCAAACTTATTTTGAAGAATTGAAGGACGAATACGCGACAATAGAACCCCACCATAATTGGACTATTCAAGAAACTAATATCGATGCACAAGCAGTTTCAAAAGCTGATTTTACCAACATATTGGCTTGTTTGAATGCGGTACACAACGGTGTTTTTCGTATGAGTCCAGATATTGAAGGATTGGTGGAAGCATCAAGTAGTTTGGCACGTGTTCAAATTCAAAACGGAAGTTTCACCACACAATCTTTACAGCGCAGTAGTGTTGAAAGCACAAAAGCGGAAGTGAGTATGGTGGTTGGTTCAGCTTTCGAATTAGCAGGGTGTAAAGTGGAACAATCAGGCGATTATCCGGGATGGAAACCCAACCCAAATTCTGATATTTTGCGAATCATGACAGCAATGTACCGCGAAAAATTCCATGATGAACCGAAAGTAAAAGCTTGTCATGCAGGTTTGGAATGTGGAATTTTGGGAAAACATTTGCCGGGAGTAGATATGATTTCCTTCGGTCCAAATATTCGTGCGGCACATTCCCCTGACGAAAAAGTACAAGTGTCTTCCGTACAGAAATTTTGGGAATTTTATTTAGATGTTTTAAGTGCAATTAATTGATATTATGCAAAATGCCTTCGCCGTATGGCAACGCAATCGCCAGTTTTTGAAAGGATTGGTGAGTAAGTTCACTTTAGAGCAAATGAATCAAATTCCTTCAGGCTTTAAGAATAATTTAGCTTGGAATTTAGGACATATTTTAGTGGTGCAACAACGACTAGTTTACGCTTTGTCGGGACTACCGATTCATTTCGAGAAAGAAATCGCCGACAAATATTTACCTGGCTCAAGTCCAGAATCGCCAATAACACAAGAGGAGTTGGATAAGCTCGTTAATGCGATTGATTTGTTGTTTGAACAAACGGTTAAAGACTTCGAAGACGGAAAATTCCAACACTTTCATCCCTACAAAACGCACACGGGATTTGAAATTCCTGATTGGGAAACTGCGGTAAATTTCAATAATTTCCATGAAGGTGTGCACCTAGGGTATATGTTGGCAATGTCGAAGGGATTGAAGTGATATTTGAATTGCAGTATTTAAGTGATGAACTGAATGTAATTTCTGTTTTTATTGCGAGTTGATGCTCTTCCTCAAAATCCCCACCACACTTTCCTCCCCGAAATTTGTTTGCGCAAAATTTTGAAGTTTGTTTCCTAGAATTTTTCTGGAATTTTCATCTTGAATTAATCGCAAGACCTCTTCAATAAAGGCATTTTCCGTATTTTGAACAGCTATTGGGAGATTAAGGCCTAATCCCTCGGCAGCTTTTGGGGTGAGAACACATGGAACTCCATGATTCATGGCTTCCAAAACTTTGATTTTTACACCTGAACCAGAAAGCATGGGTGCAACAAAAACACCGTGTTTCATGAAAAATTCCGAAACACTTTCTACAAAACCGTGAACCCTGACGCTGTGACGAACTTGTTCAGGAATTTTCAATAATTCACTTTCAATCCCAGCGAGATGGAGTAGGGTAGAAGGAGATTTATTTAGTATTTCAGGAAAGATTTTGTTTAAAAACCATTCAATCGCTTCTTTATTTGGTTCCCAATTATATGCTCCAAGAAAACACAAGTCTGAACTTGAAAAATCGGTTTTTACAACTTGTTTTTTCAAGGCAACAGGAACAAAAATCAAAGAAATATCAACGTGTTTGGCAATGATTTTCGCGTCATCCTCTGAGATAGTGAAAATGCCATCAAGTTTTTTCCAAAGTATAATTTCTTCACGGTGAAGAGATTGATACAATTGTTTGATGTACCATTTTTTTGGAGAACGTTTGGTGCTTTGATGAAGGTTGTTCCAAATTTCGTGTTCGACATTGTGTGCGCGTAACCATTTCTTTGTGTCGCTAAACAAATCCACGTAAACTGCTGAAAACAAGCTTTCAAAAATCACAAAATTCGGTTTAAATTCCTTTTGAATCAATTTCAATTGTTGAGCAGTTTTTTTGTCGTAGAACCTTGAAAGGTTGTAGTTTTTTCCTTGAATTAACTGTGTGAGGGCTGGAATTACTTTAAGTTCTGTTTGAATAGGTGAACTAGAAATATGGAAATTTGTCTGTTTGATTTGAGGGAAATTCTCTTGTTTGAAAGGATGTTTAAATGTGCTCAAAACAAAGTAATGAACTTCAATATTTGGAACTTGCAAAACATTTTCAAGAAACCTTGCCATAGCAAAGCACCCACCATCAATGATTGGATAAGGTGATTTATGTCCTATGATGAGAACTCTCATTTCTTGCGCTTAAAGAATTTGAAAAGGTTGTCGAATATTCCTGTAGTTACGATAGTTCTGTCATTTGCTGCGGCAACAGTAATTAAAATTGAAATTGGTGTAAAAAAGAAAGCAACCATCCACATTCCCCAAAATGGTGAAAGGACAAAAGTTGTAGCTAGGTTGTCGCCGATGGATGTGATGATGAAATAAACCATAAAAACTATGGCAGCAATTACAACTGGTGCACCAAACCCACCTTTTCGAATCAGTGCTCCCAAAGGCGCGCCAACAAAAAACAAGACTATAATCGAAAAGGTTAGCGCAAATTTCCGATGAAATTCAATCCAAAATAAAGACGATTCATTGGTGAAAGTTTCTTGGATTAATCTTTGATTTTCAAGATTTTGGTTAATTCTTCGGAGTTGTGAAACCAATTGATTTCTTACCATTCTTTTGTCTTCATCACTTAGTTTTTCAAATGTTTGAATAGGAATTTCTTGTTGTTTGATTCCATCGGTTTGTGGAATTGCTTGTTTTGGTTCTTTTGAAAATAAACTTCTGTCGTTTTTGAGTTGAGATAAATGTATATTCACGCTTTCTAAACGCTTCAATTCCAAAGAATCCATTGCGCTTTTAATTTGGAAAACATTCATCATTTCATACTTATCCGTAAAGACATCTTCCTTTGTTCGATTAAAAGTGAATCCCGATAAATCCAACTTGTAAAGACCGTTTTCAAACGTTGAAACTCTTTGTGGATAAGCTGTTGCGAGTGGATTTTGTAGAATTCCTTCAGGAGAATAGTAGGGTACTTGAGCTTGCATTTCTTCGTAAACTTGTCCTTTTTTTAGGTTGAAAAATAAATAATTCCCTTTCGCCGACTTGAAAATTCTGGCTTCTTTTGCTTTTACGGTTCGCACTTGTCCGGGAATACTGCGGTCGTGAATGGTAATATCGTGATATACACTGTCTTTTTCGTATTTTACTTTTATCGCGTATCCATCAAAGTCTTTTGTGTAAATTCCTGGTGTTAAAACAGTTGAAATCTTAGTGTTTTGAATGTCGTAAATAAGTGTGTGCCATTTCAAATTCGCTACAGGAATTACATAATTCGCAAAGAAAAAAGTTGAAATAGCAATAAGCACAACAACTACCGTTAAAGGGCGCATAATTCTGTAAAGAGACAAACCACTTGATTTTAATGCTGTTAACTCATTGTGTTCGGCAAGATTTCCAAACGTCATTAGCGAAGACAACAAAATGGCAAGTGGAAGCGCCAAAGGAACCAAACTCGCAGAGACGTAGAAAAGTAATTCTAAAATCACCCATACACTTAATCCTTTTCCCATCAAATCGTCGATGTAAACCCAAAAAAATTGAAGAATCAAAATAAACATCGAAATCACAAGGGTCACCACAAATGGCCCCATGAAATTGCGAATGGAAAAGAGGTAGAGTTTTTTCAATTTATCGGTTGCGACAAATTTAGGGATAAGGTTTTATCTAAAGACGTTCTCGAATTAAGGAAGTTAATCCATTCACAAATTCTGGATGGTCGTTGCAACTTGGAACTAATTGTACTTTTTCACCGCCATGTTCTTCAAAAATTTCTTGGTATTCTGAACCAATTTCGATAATCGTTTCCAAGCAATCTGCAACAAAAGCAGGACTGAATACCAACAATTTCTTCGCACCTTTTTTTCCCCATTCTTCCACGACTTTATCTGAAAACGGAGTTAACCATTTTTTGTCGAGGCGAGATTGAAAACAAACTGTGTATTGGTCTTCTGTGAGGTTTAATTTTTGTGCTATCAATCGGGTTGTGGCATAACAAGTGGCTTTGTAACAGAATTTATTTTTCTCATTCACTTCTGATTCACAAGGTTGGTCGCTACACAAATCCGTCCCTTCGTAAACTTTATCCACTTGTCTTTCAGGAAGTCCGTGATAAGAAAATAAAATATGGTCGTAGTCCTTTAAATTAAAAGCACTAGCTCTATCGAGAATAGAATTAATGTAACCCTCGTTGTCCCAATATTGACTAATTACCTTTACCTCTGGAATAACCCACCACTTACTAATGATTTTCATTGCTTTTTCCAACGCAGAACCCGTTGAAGCACTCGCATACTGAGGAAAAAGTGGCAGAATTATAATTTGATCGTAATTGGCTTGGTGCATACGTTCTAACACGCTGTCCATGGATGGATTCTGGTAGCGCATAGCCATTTCAACGGTTACATTTTCACCTTTGAACTTATCTTGAAGCAAACGTTGAACGCTTTCGGTGTAGGTCAACAAAGGTGATTTTCCATTTCCATGTTCCCAAAGTTCTTTGTAAACTTTCGCTGATTTCGGTGCTCTGAATGGAACAATGATGCCGTTTACTAACAAAAGTCTGGGAATCAGCGGTACGTCAATGACTCTTGGGTCGTTAAGAAATTCAGAGAGGTATCTGCGAACGTCATTTGTTTTTGGGCTGTCAGGTGTGCCGAGTTGAATTAAAAGTACGCCAGTTTTTTTTGTCATGCTAAAAGAACAAATATTTATAAAAGGGGTTCAAATTTAACAGTTTATTGAGGAGTAGGGGAGAATAGTTTTCAAGTTTATTGTGTTGTCATGTCAATATTTACCTTTGTTGTATGGATTGGAAAAAGCGCGTTTTTGAGCAGAAGGAAGAAGTTGAATTTGAACAGCTAGCTCTGGAGATTTATGCGTTTCAACGAGAAAATAATCCTGTTTTGAGGCAATATCTTGATTTACTTGGGGTTGGTAATATAGAAAGATTGGAAGATATCGTTTATTTACCAATTCGGTTTTTCAAAAATCATGATATTTTAAGTGTTCCAAAAAGTGGAAAAGAAATGTTGTTTTTGAGCAGTGGAACGGGTGATGTTGGAAGAAGTAAACACCAAATTCCCGATATTTTATGGTATGAAATTTCTTTCGAAAAGACCTACCGCCTTTTATTTGGTCAACCTGAGAATCTAGTAATACTAGCTTTGTTACCAAATTATTTAGAACAAGGAAATTCCAGTTTGGTGTACATGGTAAATAAGCTCGTTGAGTTAACCAATAATGATTTGTCGGGTTTTGTTTTGGGGCAGACAGAAAGCGTTGTACGTGCATACAATGAAGCTATTGCAACGGGAAAGGAGGTTGTATTATTTGGTGTTTCTTATGCTCTTTTGGATTTAATAGAACAAGGAATTTCTTTACCTCAGGCAAAAATTATTGAAACGGGAGGAATGAAAGGAAGACGGAAAGAGGAAACCAAAGCAGTTTTACATGATTTATTAAAAAGTGGTTTTGGTGTTGATAGAATTTATTCAGAATACGGAATGACTGAATTACTTTCTCAAGCTTACAGTTCTGATTTTAATGATTTTCGTTGTCCACCTTGGATGAAAGTGACTTTTGCTGAATTAAACGATCCCTTAACGGTAACTAGTGGTGTTCGTAAGTCTCGAATAAATGTCATAGACCTCGCCAATTTTCAAACGTGTTCTTTTATTCAAACAGAAGACACAGGAAGAAAAACGGAATTTGGTTTCTCTTTAGAAGGAAGAATGGATTTGGCAGAACTTAGGGGATGTAATTTGATGATTTAAAGTAGTTCAATCAGTTTCTCGAGTGCGATTCCCCGCGAACCTTTCAATAAAATAAAAGCATTTGATAGTTCATCCAAAACACGGTCTGATTTAATTTCGTCGGTATTTAAAAATCCTTTCGGATTCAAGTTTTTGAAAATTTTTCCAACTGTGTAAAACTTAATTTCATTGTCCTTACAAAAATCGAGGATGTTTTGGTGTTCACTTTCACTGTCTATTCCTAATTCTAACATGTCACCAATTATCACAAATTTATTTTCGTGTTGAATCTGGTTAAAATTTTCCAACGCAGCCCGCATACTCGAAGGGTTAGCGTTATAGCAGTCCACAATCAATGTATTTCTGTTCGTTTTTGTTATTTGAGAGCGGTTGTTGCTTGGAACGTAATTTTCAAGAGCGGAGTTTATTTTGTCATAAGGAACTTTATAGTGAATTCCAATGGTAACTGCCGCCAGTAAATTGTTAAGATTGTAACTGCCAACCAAATTTGTTTTCAGCGAAGGAGAATGATAATCTTTTGTTTGGTAACTGAAACTTAATAATGGATTTAGTGCTTCAATTTTTCCATTAACCATATCACTATTCGTTGAACCATAAGAGATAATTTTTACTCCACGTTCTAAGGCAGCATTGAAAATTACATCGTCATTTCTGTTGACAAAAAATGTCCCAGTGTTTAGTACGATTGAATCAATTAATTCACTCTTTGTTTTTACAACGCCTTCAAGATTTATGAATCCTTCTAAGTGTGCTTTTCCAATATTTGTTATATAACCGAAATTAGGTTCCGCAATATGGCAAAGTTCTTCAATATCCTTGAGTTTGTTTGCGCCCATTTCAATGATTGCGATTTCGTGTTCTTCGTTCAATTTCAGAAGAGTAAGTGGTACACCGATATGATTATTTAAGTTTCCAACGGTGCACAAGGTTTTAAAATGACTAGATAAGACGGAATTGATTAATTCTTTTGAGGTTGTTTTTCCGTTGCTACCAGTTATTCCCAAAAGCGGAATGTTAAATTTACGTCTGTGATATCGAGCTAAATCTTGGAGAAACTCTAAAGTATTATTCGTGTAGAAAATGGTTTCGTTGTCCGCAAAATTTTTGTCATCCACTACAGCGAATTTTGCTCCTTTTTCAATGGCTTCCTTTGCGAATTTGTTTCCGTTAAAGTTTGGTCCACTTAAAGCAATGAATAGGTTGTCTTTTTCGATTTTTCTAGTATCCGTTGAAACACCAGAGGTTTGATAAAACAGGTCAAACAAATTTTCCATAACAAAAAAGCCCGCTAGTGCGGGCTTCAAAATTAGTTTAATTTTTTACTTTTTCTTTTTGGTGTTTGGCCTAGAACTTCCTACTCTATCCATCGCACATCTAAAACCAATTGTGGCTGTTGACTGGTCTTCATCCAAAAATCTTCGTGAACCTGGAGACAACCAATAAGCTCTATCTGCCCATGAACCGCCTTTGTACACTCTTGACTTATCCGAGATGAGTGTGGTAGGCCATCCTGAAGAACCTGCACTCAATGAATTTCCATCTAAATCTTCATTTTCATGTTCGCTTTGATAAACGGTTTGCTTAGGATTTCTTTTTCCTTTGTTAATCTCTTGCTTTCTCGCAGTATTGTTGTAGTAAATAGATGATTCCAAGTCTCCATCTAGATAATCTCTATAATCATCTTGACGATAATTCAACCTTCCCGCATTTTCTTCTACCGTTACGTTTCTCCAACGTTGTTTTCCTTTGGTTTCAGTAACGAACTCTGTAAGACCATTTCTTAAAGTACCCAACCATGTTGTAATTGTTGGATCAACAAAATAGGATTTAAACTTGTACTCTAAGTATTCCTTGCTGAAAACAGCCTCTGCATTACCGTCGCGAACAACACCAATAAAAGCAGGAGGCTCAGTCATATTGAAAGCTTGAGTCATGATATCTTCTTTCAAGTTCACAGATCTTGTACCATCTTTGAAATCATCAGGGAGCGCCATGTTGAAAAGAACCCTCTCAGTGTATGCCGAAGCTGCGATAGTCCTACCTTGGTTGTACAAAGCAATCGCAGTATCTAATAACATGTTCAATGTGTCCAAAAACTCAAACTGTAAACGCTCTTGTGCAGTAAAACTGTTCTTGTTAGATACGTAGTATGAGCTAGGCTTATTAAATTGATACTTTCTTGGATCCTGTCTTGAATACACTTGTGAGTTCATTCCTTTATTGTTTACGATGGAATCGTAAACTTTAGTTTGAACCCCATTTGCAGGCATATTGGATTGGAATGTGGAATTTTTGTCTTGTTGGTATGCGCTATTTGCATAATTCAAATACTTCACTCGAGCATATTCATTAACAAACTCCTTCATACCATGAACATCATAAATATTCTCATTGGCTTTAACTGGCTTGTCATATAAACCATCTGGAACAAGTAGTTGCGTTTTGTAAACATTTCCTCTGAAAGGCATAAATTCTTCAAATACTTCACTTGACAAAGGTCTGTAAACATCCATAACCCACTCGGAAACGTTTCCTGCCATGTGGTAAAGACCGTAATCATTTGGCCAGAAATCAGTTACTCTAACAGTAATATCGCCGCCGTCGTTTAGATTTCCAGCAACTCCCATCATATCTCCTTTTCCACGAACGAAATTGGCTTGAATGGCTCCAACAAATTGATTTTCTTCTTTACGAACATAATGTCCATCCCATGGATAAATTCTTCTATCGTTAATGTTTTCAGAATTAGGGTCAAGATTTCCAATTAAACCTAGTGCTGCAAATTCCCATTCAGCCTCTGTGGGAAGTCTATAATTAGGCAACAAAATTCCATCTTCCAATTTTACAGGTCTTGATCCTAAACGACCTCTTTCAACGTCAGCATAAACCGGGTCGTAGTTTTCTAATTGATAAGGGTCACGTGGAATCGTTCTACCTGTTTTTTTGTCAAGTGGAACTTTTTTAGTCCCATTGTCTAAGGTATAACCTCCTTTAGCAACACCATTTTCGTCAACAGTTCCAGATTCAACAACGTAAGTACCATTTAGATAATTCTCGGTGCTGAACATGTTCTGAGGAGTGGAAACCATTTTTTTGTAGTCTTTTTCAGGAGCCATTGCAGCACCAACATCACCCATTTCACTTCCACCTTTATAAGTGTTGTTGTGATTAACATTGTCAGCAAAATGCCACTTTAGAATTCCTTCACGAACCAAAATTGCTTCATTCACACGATCAGTTCTCCATTTACAGAAATCGTTTGCTTGTAACCAAGAAACACCAACTACTGGGTAGTCTCTGTATGACGGATGACGTAGGTAATATTCTACGTATTTCTCTCTGTAACCAAGAGCGGTTCTCCAAGCCAAAGTATCAGGCAAACACTTTTTATAAACATGAGGATAAGTTTTGTAGTACACACGCTTCATCCAATACATGTACTCTAACCAGTGGAGGTTAGTAACCTCCGTTCTATCCATGTAGAAAGAAGCAACTGTAACACGAGCAGCTCTTGAATTCCAATCGTGCATTACATCTTGTTCGGTACGCCCCATTGTGAAAGTTCCGCCTTCCACCATCACAAGTCCAGGACCTGTTTCTTGTTCTCGGGCATCAAACTTTTCGAAGCCACCATTCTCATAGTTGTTGAATTCCCAACCAGTTGAAGAAGAGGTTTCTTTGGCACAAGAAGAAATGATAACCATTCCTAATAGTACCATTCCTATCAATTTGAACCTTGTTATTTTCATGGTTTTAGATATATGTGTTGAAAATAAATACATTGTTTTAAAAAAGTTACACTAAAAAGAAGGACAAGATATTTTTCTAAAATTTTTGGCCTTCTTCTTACATTTCAAATTAAGACCCATTGAAACTTCATGTGAGCCTCCAGAAATTCCATTTCCTAATTTAGAAACGGTTAAATCATAACTATATCCTAATTTGAATTTATCAGTAGATATTCCGAATAATAAGATAAACGCATCTCTATTTCTATACCAAGCTCCAACTGTAAAAGTGCCGTATTTTACGTAAGCACCGATGTTTAATTCTTGAAATCCGTTTTGGTATTGGTAAATAATGTTTGGAGAAATACTTGTTGTACTTCCATAACGTCCTTTCGTTCCAACAGGAATACTTGCACCTGCATGTCCAGTAAAACGCATCGGTAAACGAGATTGACCTAAAATTAGGGATTCGTCAGGTCGATTTAAATGATGTACAGCACCTCCGAAATAAAAGTATTTACTGAAACCTATAAATCCAGCTGAAGCATCAAAGAAACCTCTTCTACCATTTCCTCTTGGTACATCACCAGTTTGATATATGAAACCTCTCCTCGGATCAATCATATCCCCAAAGGTTAATTTATCCCAATCTAAAAATTTCTGGAAATAGGCAGCTCTTGCTCCAAACATTAACGAAAACTTACGATTAACTCTTAAGTTGTAAGAATATACGCCACCAATCATTGTTGTTTGAATCGTTCCTTGACCTTGCATATCGTGCATAGCAATGATTCCAACACCACCAGAAACAGATTTTGCATAAGTGTCAAACGCACCACTATAGGTTACATAATTCCCCGAAAGTTGAGGCCATTCATTTCTGTAGTTCAAAGCTATCCTCGGACAGCCACTTGACCCAGCAAGTGCGGGATTCAAATAAACAGGATTCGCATAGAACTGCGTAAACGTAGGGTCTTGAGACCATATTACGGAACTCGATAGAACTGCAAAAAGCAACACTAACGAATTAATTTTCAAGTTGAATGTTTTCACAAACACGGTTTTAGGCACGAACAATCTTAACGTATCTTTGGTTTTAAAGGTTACAAATATCGCATAATTTTCAAATAATTCAGGTTGTGCAACGTTTTTTGTCTCATGCGATGTGTTTTTTGTGCCAATATGAATAGAAATTTAAGGTTGATACTTTTTTTGATAGTTTCAAATTCTTTTTTCGCGCAAGTTGAAAGTAGAAAACTAGAATGGACAAAAATTCAATTAAGTAACAGTGAAGGTGTAAACCTTTCAACTTATGAAATTTCAGGACAAGGTTTAGATAATGGTGTAGCAACTTATTTCGAATCATTTCCTTTGAAATCTGCCAATAGAATTCCCTCATTAATTGATTTTCAAAAAGAAAAAGCAACGGAAATTGAAAGGAAATTAATTGCTCAATCAGGGAAATTCCTTGAATCGACATTTCGTCCTGAAATTAAGTTTACAAAAGATGCTGGTCAAGAAAAATTGACTATTTCATTTCTACCTTATTATGCTGAGAATGGTATTGTTTACAGAATTACTGCTTTGAGTTGGGGATATACAAATTCAACTTTAACTGCACCAACAAAGGATTTTGTGGGTGAATCTGTTTTGCGCCAAGGTAATGGTAAGTGGTATAAAATTGCAGTGAGAAATGATGGAGTTCACAGAATTGATAAAGCTTTCTTAGAGGCATTAGGGATTTCCACATTGAATCTTAATCCTGCTCATATTCATATTTATGGTAACGGTGAAGGAGCTTTACCCGAATTAAATTCAGTCCCAAGAATTGACGACCTGAAAAAGAATGCAATTTTTGTTTTTGGCGAGCAAGATGGACGTTTTGATGATGGAGATTACATTCTTTTTTATGGGTGGGGGCCTCATCGTTGGTTCGCAAACGGAACAGTTGAGTTCGAACAACGTAGAAATCCATACACCGATTTTTCTCATTACTTCATAAACATTAACAGTAATGAAGCCCCTCTTCGAATTGTTAACCAACCAAGTATTGACTCCCCTGCAGATGTCGCGATTGACAACTACGATTTTAGAGATGTTTACGAAAATGATTTGGTGAGTTTGGTTAAAGGTGGACAGCGCTGGTATGGTGAATTATTCGATGTTGAATTGACTAGAACTTTTAATTTCAACATTCCGAATGTGGACACTAATGCTATTCAGTTTAAGGTGGCAATGGCATCTAATGCAACTTCATCATCAGGCACATTTCAACGCTACCGAATCAACAACCAATTAATTCATGAATCAGCTTTGCCCGCTTCTGGAGGTACAGATTATGCTCGTTCGGTTCGACAGTTTACCTACACGAATCCTGTTTCAACTATTCCATTAAACACCACTGTCACTCGCACAAATCCCAATACGCTTACTTATCTCGATAGAATTTTATTGAATGGAAAAAGAAAGTTGGTTTATTATGGCGCTCAAATGGGCTTTCGTAATCTTAAAAATCAAAATGCATCTCAAATCGCACAATATTCAATTTCTTCAATGCCTTCAAATGCAGTGGTTTGGGATTTGAGTGATCGTCATGAACCAAAAATTCAACAAGGTACACTTACAGGAAATGTTTTTTCATTCCGCACAAGTCATACCTACAAAGAGTTTGTCGCATTTAATGGTTCTTCTTTTTTCACTCCAGAAAGAGTTGGTGAAGTTGCACCTCAAAATTTACACGCACTTCAAGCAGCGGAATATTTAATTGTTACTCATCCTGATTTTTTAACGCAAGCTAACCGTTTGGCAGATTTACACCGTGGAAATGGAATGAGTGTACATGTAGCAACGACTGAACAAATTTTTAACGAGTTTTCGTCTGGAAATCCAGATCCAGTGGGGATAAGAATGTTTGCGAAAATGTTTTACGACCGAGCTGGAAATGATGCTTCCCTCAGACCTAAATACATGTTGCTTTTTGGTGATGGAACTTATGATCCAAAAAATAGAATTCCGAACAACAATAATTTTGTTTTAACCTATCAAGTTGATCAGAGTGAAAACCACATTGCCGCTCTAGTCACTGATGACTTCTATGGAATGCTGGATAATAATGAAGCTATTTCCTCCTCGGATATGCTGGATATAGGTATTGGTAGAATATTAGCAAGTAACATTACACATGCAAAGCAGCAAGTTGATAAAATAGAACATTACATGAAAAATGGTTCTGATTTATTTGAAACCAATGCTTCTTGTTGTTTAGGTCAGGATAATAATTCAACCTTTGGAGATTGGCGAACTAAGTTTCTTCAAATTGCTGACGATGAAGATAATGGCTATTTTATAGTTAATGACACTGAACCTCAGTATAATTGGGTCAAAAAGAATCATCGCTACATGAATTGCGAAAAATTGTATATGGATGCTTATCCACAGCAAACAACAGCTGGTGGACACCGCTACCCTGATGTTTTTGATGCTATTACAAGAAATGTTCAACGTGGTTCTTTGATTGTAAATTACGTCGGTCACGGGGGGGAAGTTGGTTTGGCAGAAGAACGAGTTGTAACAATCCCTCAAATTCAATCTTGGACAAATATCAATGCGTTAAATTTATTCGTTTCTGCAACCTGTGAATTCACAAAATACGATGATCCCTCACGTGTTTCAGCTGGAGAATGGGTTGCGCTGAATCCACAAGGTGGTGCCATTGCATTGATGACAACAACAAGACCGGTATTTTTTGGCGTGAATTCCAATACGGGGATTGCATTTTATCGTAATGTTTTCACACGTGATGCTAACGGTTTACCTTTAGCTTTCGGTGAAATAGTGAGAAGAACTAAAAACTTGGCGGGAAATAGCGACAACAAGCGAAGTTTTACTTTAATTGGAGATCCGGCATTGAGAATTGCTTTGCCACACCTGAAAATTGTAACAGACAGTATTAACGGAAAATCTCCTACCATTGAATTTGACACCATTAGAGCGTTGACAAAAGTGACAGTAAAAGGTCACGTAGAAAATCAATTCGGACAAATTTTAAATGATTTTAATGGTGTTCTAACTCCGAGTATTTTTGATAAAATTCGTCGTCAAAAAACGCTAGGGCAGGATCAAGGTTCGCCTGTATTAGAATATGAGTTACAAAGAAATGTTGTTTATCGTGGTCAGGCTTCAGTGAAAAATGGCTATTTCGAATTCTCTTTTGTTGTTCCAAAAGATATAGCGCTCGATTTTGGTAATGGTAAAATAAGTTACTACGCCAATCACAATAATTTGGATGGCATTGGCTACGATACCTCCTTTTTTATTGGAGGAATTAACCCGAATGGAATTATAGATGAAGTTGGTCCTGAATTACAGATTTTCATGAATGACGAACAATTTGTGAATGGAAGTATAACTGATGCATCTCCAGTGTTATTATTAAAGGCGTTTGATGAAAATGGAATCAACACTGTTGGAAATGGAATTGGTCATGATATTGTTGCCATCATTGATGGAAAGGTTTCTAGTCCTATCGTTTTGAATGATTTTTACATTTCGGCAATGGATGATTATCAGCGTGGAGAGGTTCGTTATCAATTTTTGAATTTAGATCCCGGTCCCCATTCGGTTGAAGTGAAAGTTTGGGATGTGAATAACAATTCCTCAGTGGCCAAAATCGATTTTGTTGTTCAAACCGGTGGAAAACCAACATTGAGTAATGTTTTCAACTATCCAAATCCATTCACCACAAAAACAAATTTCCTCTTTGAACACAATCAATCTTGTAGCTCTTTGGATGTTCAAGTTCAAATTTTCACTGTTTCAGGACGAATAGTGAAAACAATAAATCAAACCGTTTCAACTCAAGGTTTTCGACAATCCAATGGAATAGAGTGGGATGGAAGAGATGAATATGGAGACCAATTGGCAAAAGGAGTTTATGTTTATCGACTTAAAATCAGAAATCCTAACGGGGAGACAACGGATAAAACTGAAAAATTGGTGATTTTGAAGTAGTAAACAATAAAAAATCACCTTTTGCGTATATTTACCAACTCATTCGACTATATCATAATGAAAAAAACAGCAGGATTATTTGCAGCAAGTCTTTTAACGTTTTCCGTTTTCGCACAACCAACTGGTGGTGGAGCATCGGATAATGATCTTCAATTAAACTCAATAACAACAGCTCTCCCTTTCATGGCGATAACTCCAGATTCTCGTGCTGGGGGAATGGGAGACGCAGGTACAGCCTTAAGTCCATCATCCACTTCTGTTTATTGGAATACAGCTGCACTTAGTTTCGCTAAAGAAAAATCTGAAATAAGTTTATCTTACACACCTTGGTTACGTCAATTAACGAATGATATTCACTTGTCTTATTTGGCAGGTTATGTTAAATTGAACAAAATTCACACTGTTGGTGGGTCACTAAGATTTTTTAGTTTAGGTGAAATTACTTTTACCGATGCATCTGGAAATGTGATCCGCGACGATAAGCCAAGTGAGTTTGAGTTGACTGGAGCTTACGCTTTTAAATTGGCAGATAAACTAAGTATTGGGGTTAACGGTAAGTTTGCCTACTCTAACTTAACAGGCGGTTTGACTGTAGGAGGTGTAAATACAAAACCTGGTGTTGTTGGTGCAGCCGATTTATGTTTCACTTATTATAACGATGATGCCAAATTATTTAAGACTGACGGAGTCTATACTTTCGCCGCGGTTATGAGTAATATTGGAAATAAAGTGGCTTATTCGGAGTTGGCTCAACGCGATTTTATTCCAATGAATTTGAGAATTGGAAACTCCTTTAAAGCTGAGTTTGATGATTATAATCATGTCACTTTTGCTGTTGATGTAAACAAATTATTGGTTCCAACTCCTGCGAAGTACGCGTTAATAGATGGTTCTTACACGATGCTTTCTGGTCGTTCAAATGATATAGGTGTCATTACAGGAATGTTACAATCCTTCTACGATGCACCTGGAGTTGTATTAACTGATGAAGATGGGAATTATTTATCAAATGCTGATGGAAGTTTTCAAGTAGCAAAAGGATCAAGATTGCGTGAAGAGTTATCGGAAATTAATATCGCTGCCGGAGTTGAATGGTGGTATAACGATGTTTTTGCAGTAAGAACAGGAGTTTTTTACGAGAACAAAAACAAAGGAAATCGCCAGTTTATGAACTTTGGTGCAAGTTTGAAATACAACATGTTCGCCTTTGATTTTTCTTATTTAGCTTCACTAAGTGGTCGTCAAAGTCCTTTGGCTAATACTTTGAGATTTACAATCCGTTTAATGTTAGGTCAAATGGGTGGTGCAACTAATGCAACGCCGCAATAAAGCCAATTTTTTATGTCGAAAATCAAAATCGGCTTCGGTGTAGATGTACATCAGTTGGTTGAAAACCGAAAATTAATTATTGGGGGAAAGGAAATTTCATCAGATTTAGGTGCTTTAGGACATTCAGATGCAGATGTGCTGCTTCATGCAATTTGTGATGCCTTGCTTGGTGCATCAAATCTTCGTGATATTGGATTCCATTTTCCTGACACAGACCCACAATACAAAGGCGCAGATTCAAGAAAATTATTGGAGGGTGTATTTAATTTGCTCCAAGAAATAGGTTATTCAGTTGGAAACATTGATGCTACCGTCATATTGGAAAAGCCAAAATTAAACCCGCATATTCCAGAGATGCAGCAGATTATTGCAGAAATTCTCCATGTTGCAGTTGAGGATGTTTCCATCAAGGCTACTACTCACGAAAAAGTAGATTCATTTGGAGAAAGACGAGCAGTTAAGGCTTATGCTGTTTGTCTAATAGAGAGGATTTGATTTTTAACCTGAAAATAATTTATTGAATTACAGTCTTTTGTAAAATAAAACTTGACAAGCCCTTGTTTCTAGCTTATCTTTGCACCCCTCAATAAAAAACGGATTATGAGTAAAATGAAATTGTCGGAATTTAGTTTCGACCTTCCACCTGAATTAATTGCAAAATATCCTGCCGAAAATCGTGATGAATCAAGATTGATGGTTATTCACAGAAAAACTGGAAAAATTGAACACAAATTGTTTAAAGACATTTTAAGTTATTTTGGTGATGGTGATGTAATGATTCGCAATAACACGCGCGTTTTCCCTGCACGTATGTACGGTAATAAGGAGAAAACAGGCGCTGTAATTGAAGTGTTTTTATTGAGAGAACTTAACCGAGAAAGTTTGTTGTGGGATGTACTCGTTGATCCTGCACGAAAAATCAGAATTGGAAATAAACTTTATTTTGGTGAAGATGATTCTTTGGTTGCAGAGGTTATTGATAACACAACCTCTCGTGGGCGAACTTTACGATTCTTATTTGATGGTCCTTATGAAGAGTTCAAGGCTAAAATCACTGAGTTAGGTGAAACTCCAATTCCAAAATACATTGACCGCCCAGTTGAACCTGAAGATGAGGAGCGCTATCAAACTGTCTTTGCGCAAGTTGAGGGGGCTGTTGCAGTGCCGACGGCTGGTTTACATTTTTCAAAGCAACTATTAAAGCGTTTAGAAATTAAGGGTGTCAACTTTGCGGATTTAACTTTGCACGTTGGTTTAGGAACTTTTAGACCTGTAGAAGTTGAGGACTTGACGAAGCACAAAATGGATTCCGAGCAATTAATTATTCCAGAAAGTTGTGCAAGTTTGGTTAATAGAGCGAAGGAAAAAAAGAAAAAGATATGTTGCGTTGGTACAACTTGTCTTAGAGGGGTAGAAACCTCTGTATCAACCGAGGGAATGCTTAAACCTTTTGACGGTTGGACAAACAAATTTATTTTCCCGCCTTATGAGTTTAGCATTGCCGATAGTTTGGTAACGAATTTCCACGAGCCTTTATCCACTTTGTTAATGATGATTTCAGCATTTACTGGACATGATTTATTGATGAAGGCCTACAAAGAAGCGATTGAACAGAAATATCGCTTTTACACTTACGGCGACGCAATGTTAATTCTCTAACAAAGTTGATTGAATTTGGGTGAAAGATTTGGTTCGTAAGAAATTAAATGTAAATTTGCACCCCCTAAAAAGTAAAAAATTAAAATAAGCTATATGTACGCAATTGTCGAAATAGCAGGGCAGCAGTTCAAAGTGCAAAAAGACCAAAAGATTTTTGTACACCGTCTAGCAGCAGAATCAGGAGCTCAACTTGAGTTTGACCGTGTTTTGTTGGTGGATAATGGTGGTCAAATTTCTGTTGGCGCCCCGGCTATCCAAGGAGCATCAGTTACTGCTCAAGTTAATGACCACGTTCAAGGAGATAAGGTCATTGTATTTAAAAAGAAGAGAAGAAAAGGTTACCGCGTTAAAAACGGACACCGTCAGCAATTCACTTCTATCACAATTACAGGTATTAAA
>Ga0169931_10003144_pt1 | contig 26439 bp, 23 predicted proteins | sample Kivu_15m_20L_FD_129675 | JGI IMG/M metagenome (GOLD analysis project Ga0169931, IMG submission 129675) | Freshwater microbial communities from Lake Kivu, Western Province, Rwanda to study Microbial Dark Matter (Phase II) - Kivu_15m_20L... | ecosystem: Environmental > Aquatic > Freshwater > Lake...
ATCCGGGTAACTCGGGAGGTCCGATGTTCGACGCCCAGGGAAAGCTGATTGGGATCAATGGGCGCGGCTCATTCGAGAAGCGCGGCCGCGTGAACGTCGGCGTGGGCTACGCGATTTCGATCAATCAGATCAAGAATTTCCTGGGGCACCTGAAGAGCGGGCGGATCGCGGATCATGCGACGCTCGGCGCCGTGGTTCGGAGCGACGCCGATCGCCGCGTGGTGGTCGACGACATTTTGGAGGAGTCGGACGCCTATCGTCGCGGGCTCCGCTACGGTGATGAGATTATTGCCTTCGCGGGCCGGCCGATCACGACAGTGAACGCCTTCAAGAACGCACTGGGCATTTTTCCACGCGGCTGGCGCGTGCCGCTGTCGTTCCGGCGCCAAGGGCAGCGATACGACGTGCTGGTGCGGTTGCGTGGTGTGCATGCCGAGATCGAACTCGAAGAGATGATTGCTGCTGAACAACAGGATCCGCACGAGAAGATGCCGATTCCCGAGCGGGAGAAACCGAAAGACGAACCTGGCTCGGAACCCAAGGAAGAAACGCCGAAAGGCGACGGCGGCCCGGGTAAGGATCCGGTGCGCATGCCCAAGACGAAAGCACCGATGCCGGAGATCGTAAAGCAGCACTTCGAAAAGAAGTCCGGCTATGTGAACTACTTCTTCAATGAGCTCGAGCGAAAGCGGGTTGCGTCAGCGCTGACCAGCCGCGGCAACTATTCCAATCTGGGGAAGTCCTGGGTGGCCATCGGCAAGACCGGCGGCGCCGAGGAGTTCCGCCTGGAGTTCTCGGACGCCGGGGCTGCAATCAGGCTTCCTAGCGGCGAACTGCGGGTGGAGTGGACCGGCGGGATGTCGAATCACCTGGAACCGCCTGGCAGCGGCGGCTTGCTCGCCGCGCTGGCACTCTGGCGGCGGATGCTTGTCGACGGGCCGCAGAGTTTCAGTCGCGTGCAATACCTGGGTACCATGCCGCTCGCAGATCGAGAAGGGATGTTCGACGTTCTCGAAGCCACGCACGAGGACGTCGAGTGCCTGTTCTATGTCGATCCGCAGGGAGCCCTCGCGGCGCTGGAAATGTTTCCCGAGACCGACGTCGATCCGTGTGAGCTGTACTTCTCAGACTATCGCGAGTTCGGTGGACATTGGCTGCCTGCGAAAGTAGAGGTCCGCTTTGGCGATGGCTACAGCTACGAATTCAATTGCGAAAGCTATGCAGCGGCCGATGCTCCGCAGCCGGAGGTTGAATAAGTGAAATTCGCCACACTCCAAAGGCTGTTGGTGTTCTTGCTGCTCGCTTTCGCCGCGGTCGATGTCCGCGCCGCGTCGCTTGCTGAGGTAATCGACACGACTCAGCCCAAGATGGTCAAGATCTACGGCGCCGGTGGATTCAACCGGCTGGAGGCCTATCAAAGCGGTTTTCTGATTTCGGCCGAAGGGCACATCGCCACCGCTTGGAGCTACGTGCTCGATACCGATTACATCACCGTGACGCTCAATGACGGCCGGCGCTTCGAGGCGAAGCTGCTCGGGGCCGATCCCCGGCTGGAGCTGGCAGTGCTGAAGATCGAAGCGACGGAGCTTCCCTACTTTGATTTGAACGCCGCGACCACGGCCGACAGTGGTACCCGCGTGCTCGCGTTCAGCAACCTGTTCGGCGTGGCGACCGGCGATGAACCGGCCAGCGTGCAGCACGGCGTGGTTGCGGTGAAGACACAGCTTGACGCGCGGCGCGGCGTGTTCGAAACGCCCTACCGGGGTTCGGTCTACGTCCTGGATGCGATGACGAACAATCCGGGCGCGGCGGGGGGAGCACTCATCAATCAGCGCGGCGAGCTCGTGGCGATGCTGGGTAAGGAACTGCGCAGCGCGCAGAACAACATCTGGCTCAATTATGCGCTGCCGATCGAAGAGCTGCGAGGTTCGGTCTCGCAGATTCTGGAAGGTAAGTTCCGCCCGACGACGGACGTGCCGAAACTCAAGCCGGACGAGTCGATCGACCTGGCGGCCCTGGGGCTGGTGCTCATCCCCGACGTTCTGGAACGGACGCCACCGTATGTGGACCTCGTGCGCGGGGGCTCGGCGGCGGCGACAGCCGGCTTGCGGCCCGACGATTTGATCGTGTTTGTGGGTGAGAACCTGGTGCACTCGTGCCAGGGATTTCGCGATGAGCTGGCGCACATTGAACGCAGTACGCCCCTGAAGCTAGTGCTGATGCGGGGGCAGGAACTTGTCGAGGTCGAAGTGCCGGCCGCCGAGAGAGACCTACCATGAGCCGGCCGTTTCGCAAATCATGGATCGCTCGACTGCTGTTCGCCGTGGCGGTGTGGTCGCTGACGACGCATGTCCGGGCGGCGGATCAGCCGCTCGTCGAGCTCGAAGAACAGGCGATCAAGGCCGCGGTCGAGCGCGTAACGCCCTCGGTCGTGCGGATTGAAACCGTCGGTGGGTTGGAGCGCGTTGGCGAGCTGCTGGTCGGCACCGGCCCCACGACCGGACTGGTGGTCGACAGCGAAGGCTACATTATCTCTAGTGCGTTTAACTTTGCTCAGAAGCCGGATTCAATCCTCGTGACGTTGCCGAGCGGAAAGCGCCAGGCCGCGCAGCTCGTCTCCACCGATCGGAGCCGGCTGCTGGTGCTGCTGAAGGTCGAGACCGACGAACCGCTCGCACCGGCTGAAGCAGCGCCCCAGAGCGAAGTGCGGGTCGGCCAATGGGCAATCGCGGTTGGCCGAACTTTCGAGGCCGAGCGTCCGAATGCCTCGGTCGGCATTATCAGCGCTAAGGATCGGATCTGGAGCAAGTCGCTGCAGACGGACGCCAAGATCTCGCCCAACAACTACGGCGGTCCGCTGGTGGACATTCGCGGCCGCGTGCTCGGGGTGCTGGTTCCCATGTCCCCGCAAGAGACCGAGGAGGTCGCCGGCGTTGAGTGGTACGACTCGGGCATCGGTTTTGCCGTGCCGCTTGAGACCGTGCTCCGCAACCTGCCGCGGATGAAAGAGGGAAAGGACCTGCATACCGGTCTCCTGGGCGTGTCGTTCAAGGCGAGCGACCTGAACGCCAAGGTCGCGGAGATCGCAGTGGCGGCGCCAACGGGTCCGGCGTTCAAGGCGGGCTTCCGCAAAGGGGACAGGATCGTCGAAGTGGCTGGCCAAGCGGTTGAGCGTCATGCACAGCTCAAGCACGCCATGGGGCCGCTCTATGCCGGCGAAAACGTGCGGGTTGTCGCGCTGCGGGGCGATGAACGCATCGATCGCGAAGTCACGCTGGCCGAGAAGATCGATCCGTATGTGACACCGTTCTTGGGCATCTTGCCGATGCGTCCGGTGGGCAAAACTGAGGAGGGCGACGCCAAAGGCGTTGCCATTCGTTATGTCTATCCCGACAGTCCCGCGGCCAAAGCGGGACTGCAAGCGGGAGACCTAGTGCAATCGATCGCCGGAACAAAAGTGACCACTCCCGCTCAATTGCGCGAACAGCTTCAGCCGCTCGCGCCGGGCGAATCGGTCGCCATCGAGGCACTGCGCGGGGAGCAGGCACTGCTTGTGAATGCCGAGCTGGCAACGTTGCCGGAAAGCGTGCCCGATGAGCTACCGCCGGCATACGACTCGGCGGCGTTGGCCGCGGCCGAAGGCGCTAAGCCCGCTACGGGGCTTGTGCCGATCAAACTGCCCGAGTTCGAGAACGCATGCCAGGCCCTGGTGCCGGACGATTTTCGGGCCGATGTGCCGCATGGGCTGGTGATCTGGCTGCATGCCCCGGGCGGCTCGAAGGACGAAGAGTTGGTTGCGCTGTGGAAGCCGCTGTGCGAAAAGTACGACTTTATCCTGCTTGCGCCGAAATCGGCCAATGCCACCCGTTGGCAGCCGACGGAGTTGGGCTTCGTGCGCCGAGCGGCCGATGCCGTGGTCAAGACCTACTCGATCGATCCGACACGCATTGCCGTGCATGGTCATCAGGCCGGGGCGACGATGGCCTATTTGTTTGGCGTGACGAACATCGATCTCGTGCGAGCCGTCGCTGCGGTGGATTCTCCCCTGCCCCGCTTGTCGCAACTGCCGCAGCCCGATCCGGTGAATCGCCAGGCGTTCTACACCACGCAGGCCACGAAAAGTGAACAATCGGCAGCGGTCGAGGCTGGAATCGACCGCCTGCGAGCGCTCAAGTACCCGGTCGTGGTGCAACCCATTGGCGAGCAGGCCCGTTATCTGACGGCCGAAGAGCTCAACGGGCTTATGCGGTGGCTGGATAGCCTTGACCGCATCTAGGCTGCGAAAGACTCCCGCGTTTGCAGCTGGCACATCTTCTGCCCTGGCGGTCGACGGGGCGTCGCTCGATAATGCTGCGATGCGCACACTGCTGGGGATCATTGCCTTACTTCTGCTTGTCATCGGCATTGCCACGAAAGGACAGGCGGAGGAAGCCGTCTGGGGCGGCTGTATTCGGATGGGCGTGATGCTCGGCATCTGGTGGTTCGCCTACCCGCAGGTGCAGCACGTGCCCCGCTGGCTGGCCGTGACGGGTGGGGTCACGATTCTGGTCGTGGCGCTGAGGCCAAAGCTGGTGTTCTATGCCATACCGATTCTGATCGTGCTGTGGTTTCTCAGGCCGCGCACGCCGGGAAGACGGAGAGCACCGGCCGATTAGGCCTTTGCTTCGGGGGTAATGGCGGCCACGTCGCTGGGCTCGGATTTCGGTCGATCGACCTGAAGGTCCGAGTTTGCCATTTCGCGTCCAGGCCGCTCCGCTTGTAGGAAGAGCGCAATGCTCAGCAGTACCAACACCGCAGCGCACAGGAACGCGGCGCTGGGAAACTGGATCGGCGCAGCGGTGCTGGTGAAGTAACCGAAGAGCTGGGTCATCAGCACGGGACCGATAATTGCGGTCAGGCTGAACAGGCTGGCGATGGCCCCTTGCAGTTCGCCCTGACTGCTGGGAGGGATACGCTGCGACATCAAAGCGTTCAGCGAGGGAAACGTAAGCCCGCCGAACATACCAATGACCATCGCCGGATAGACCATCCAGCCTTGCCAGACGAGAGCATACAGCACGTAGCCCAGGCCGCCGGTCACGAGCCCTACCAGCACGGCCATGTGCTCACCGAGCTTGGGGACCATCACACGCGTGAGGCCCGCCTGCACGACGGCCATCATGACGCCGGCAAAAGCCAGCGAGAAGCCAATTTCCCAGGCCTCCCAATGGAACTTGGCCTGCGCATAGAACGCCCAGGTGGTGGGCAGGACCTGATGGGCCAGTGTCCACAGGAACATCACCGTGGCCAGCAGCGTTACGGCCGGATACTTGCGCAGCTCAAGCACTGTACCCAGCGTGTTGGCCCTGCGCCAATGAAACGGACGGCGGGCCTCCTTCGGCAAACTTTCCGGCAGGACGAACATGCCATACAGCATGTTGACGAGCGCGAGCGCTGCGGCAGCGTAAAATGGTGCTCGCGTGCTGATGTACCCCATCAACCCACCGAGTGCGGGGCCCAAGATGAAGCCCAGGCCAAAGGCAGCCCCCATCAGGCCGAAGTTCTGGGCGCGTTTCTCCGGCGGACTAACGTCGGCAATGTAGGCATTGGCCGTAGAGTGTGCGGCGCCCGCCATGCCGGCAATCGCGCGGCCGACGAACAGCCAGGTAATCGTCGGCGCAAAAGCCATCAGCGCGTAATCAATGCCGAACGTCAGCAGCGAGAGCAACAGCACGGGCCGGCGGCCAAAACGGTCGCTGAGGTTGCCCACCACGGGGCCAAACACGAACTGCATGATGGCGTAGGCAAACGCCATCCACCCGCCGTAGAGCGACGCCTCACTGACCGAGGTTCCCGTCAACTCCATGATCAAGTCGGGCGTGACGGGGAGCACGATGCCCAGGCCGATTGCGTCGATCAGAATCGTAATGAAGATGAACGAGATGGCAGCGCTGCTGTCTCTGCGAATCACGGAGCACGCTCCGGCGGCGCATTCGACGCCAGCTGTAATAGGGCCTCGCCGGCTAGCCGATAGACGGTCCAGTCAGATTGTGGCCTGGCTCCCAGCTTTTCGTAGAACCCGATCGCCGGCTGATTCCAATCGAGCACGGCCCATTCGAAGCGGGCACAACCGCGTTCCACGGCAATCTGGGCGACGTACTGCATCAGCACGCGACCGAGCCCTCGGCCGCGATGACTCTCCTCGACATAAATGTCCTCGAGATAAATGCCCGGTCGGCCGAGGAACGTCGAGTAGGTGTGAAAGAACACCACGATTCCGGCCGGAACGCCGGCAGAATAGCCGATGGCCGCTTCGGCTCGTCGCGGCTCTTCGAACAGCGTCCGGCGAATATCGTCTTCCGTCGCGGTTACGGCACCGGGCATTCGTTCGTATTCGGCGAGGCCTCTGGCCATTTGCAAGATGACAGGTGCGTCTGCCGGTGTGGCCGGAATCACCTGGTACTCGGTCACCATGTGCCCTCAGCTTTCGCAATGCGGCGGATGCGGGATGCAGAACGACTTCCGGACACCGACGAGCGACTTTAGCCGATTTTCTTCTTCAGTTCGGTCAGCAGCGCCAGGGCCTTGCCGATTTCGGCCTTTTGCCGCTCGGGTTCTTGGGGAATCTCGCGTTCGATGGTGAGCGGCCCGTGATAGCCGATCTTGTCGAGCGTGCGGAGATAGCGCTCCATGCCGACGTCGCCTTCGCCGAGAGCCACTTCGCGGCCCCATTCCTGCCCGGGATTGGCCGCCCAGGTGCCGTCCTTGCAATGCACGCTGCGGACGTACTTGCCGACCTTTTCCAAGGCTTCGATCGGTTCGCCTGACCCGTACAGGATCATGTTGGCCGGATCGAAGTTGATATAGAGATTGTTGCGCTGCGTGTCCTGGATGAAGTGTACGAGCGGATCGGCGGGCTCCTGGCCCGTCTCCAAATGGACGTTCTGGTTCTGACTCAAGCAGTGATCGCAAAGATCGCGCGTGACGGCGAGCACTTGTTTATAGAGTGGATCGCTGGCATCGTGCGGAATGAAGCCCAGATGCAGGCCAACAGCATCGACGCCAAGCAGCCGGGCGAAGTCGGCGATCTCCTTCATTTCCTTGGTGCGTGCCGCGCGGGTTTTGGGAGGCACGAGGCCAACCGTTTCTGTCACGGTAGGGATGTCGGCGTAGCTCTCGCCCTCGAACCCGCCGAACACGCATGTGATGCGAATGCCATAGCCGGCCAGCCGATCGAGAAACTGCTGGGCGTTGTCGGCCGTACGCGTGGATTCCGCCGGAGCGTGCAGTTGGATCGTCGGCACGCCAAGCTCATGGGCCACTTCGAGCTTTACGCCCAGCCCGGCATCGATGCTGGCAAACACGCCCAGGGGCCATTTTTCCACGGTGGTTGCTCCTCGCTGGTGGATCGAATGAAGGTCGCGCTAAGCGGCCATCATAGTGGGTGCCGGCGCGTTGGTTCAACCCGCCGCGTGTCACAGGGCACTATCGTGCGAAAAGAAAAACCCCGGGAAGGCCTTCCCGGGGCTTGGGTTGATCTAACCGTTCACGAGTGCGGTCGCTTAAGAGTAACGCTTGACGTCCGGCGCGACGCCTTCGGGCGTTTCGTCGCTGGCAATGTCGAACCACTCGTTCTTGAATTCGATGCGGCGATTCTCACGCATCGCGATGTTCGTCACGAGAGCAATCACGGCATCGCCAAGCGCAACCTCCGGCTTGCAGCGCGGTTGGTTCACGGGATCGGGATTGCGAATGCACCAGGCGAAGTGTTCGAGCTCTTCGGTGTAGCCGCGGCTGACCGGTCCGCCGAGCGCCTGCTGGGCCACGGCCGCTTCGCCGCCGCCGCTTTGCGTGGTGTCGAGTGTGGGTCCGCCGGCGCCGCCCTTGGAGACGGTGAGGCTCGTGGTCGTGGGTGCCTTGTTGCTGAACAGCATCACCTCGGCTTCGCGCTCGAGGATCAGCGTGCCTTCGGTGCCGAGCACAGTTTCCCCATAGCCGCCAAAGCCGTTGCCGTTGATCGACGAGTACATCACGCCGATCTTTTTGTCGGGGTTCTGCTCGTACTCGGGGCCCGGGAATTCGTACACGCAGTACACGTGATCTTCGCAATCGCGATCGAGCGGGAACAGCGATCGCATGCCGGATGCGCTGACGGTCAGCGGCAGGGCTTTCTTGCCGTCTTCGCGCAGGCCGCTGATGAAGATGCCGGCCGCGTCGAGTTGGTGACTGCCGAGCTCGGCCATCAGGCCGCCGCCGGTGCGGTTCCAGAGTCTCCAGCGGATGAGCTCTTCCAAGGCGCTACGGCGGTGTCCGTCCGCCAGGGTGATTTCCTGGTAGCCGTAGTCCTCGGCTTTGACTTTGCCGTCCAGGTACTGCATTTCGAGCGAGGCCAATTGGCCGTTGAGCTTGTCGATCAGCTTCTCGCGGGCGGAACTCAGTTCCTTCTCAAGGCTCTTGAGTTTGCTGTCGATCGAAACGCCGCGAGCCATTTCAATGTCTTTCTTGAGCCGGGCGATTCTTTTTTCCATCTCGGCGTCGGGCAGCGGCATCGACCAGCTATCCGTGCCGGGCAAATTGCCACGGTGCCATTGGGCGCGGATCATGTGGATTTCGCCGATCAGACCACGGCGGATCGTGTCCACCGCGTTGTCGTACAGCACGCTGTAGTGGCGCTGGTGGCCAGTGGCCAGGATCTTGTTGAGCTCATACGAAACGCGGCCCATTTCCTTGCACTCGTGGACGCTGTGGCCCATGAGTTTTTCGGTGAGCACGTGCTTGCCGGCCTTCATCGCCTCTATTGCTACCGGGGCATGCAGGTGCAGCGGCAGCGCGATGATCACGGCTTCGATGTCTTTGTCTGCCAGCAGATCGTGATAGTCCTTGTCGTAGACCTTCACGTGCTTGCGAGCTTCGTCTTCGGTGCTCCAGCCATACTTGGTCATCAGGCCGCAGCGAACCTTGAGCGCGTTGTCGCTGGAGTGGTCGCCGTGGAAGGCCCGGTGCACGTTGTAGGGCCGGATGTCCGAAATGGCCACGACCTGGATATAGCTGGGCGTGATCGCGCCCATCAGGACGTTGCCTTCGTCACCGGTGCCGATGACGCCGACGCGGAGCGGATTCGCGATCGACGAGCCGTAGCCGAAGTACATGGCGCCCAAGCCGGCGCCCGAAACGGCGCCGGCGGCAACGCCTGCCTTGAGGAAGTCGCGGCGGGTGACCCCCAGGACGTTGTGGAAGTTTTCCTGGCCGACGGATTTTTCTTCAGGACTGAGATACATCGCTTGTGCCTTTCGTGGCGGCTGCGCGCCCCGTGATCAAATGGTGGACGAAGAAGTCGAGTCCGGCCCAGCGACCTGAGTGGGTGGTTGCCAGTACCAGGAGTGCAAACATTTCGACCAACTGGTTATAGGTTGGCAGCGCTTCGGAAACCCAGAACGGCTGCATCGAAACGACCGACGCCAGGAACAACGCTCCCACCAGCGAAGCCGTGCGGCTGAACAGTCCCAATAGCAAGCAGGCACCCACAACCATGATAACGTAAGTCATTACGGTATCGACGCCATCGATCGAGGTGCGTGGTTTGGCCAGTGGTCCTTGTTTACGCTGCTCGGCGGTCAAAAGTTCGCTCAAATTAGCTTCAAATTCGAGCTCCAGCGCGGTCAGTTCCGTGCGCCAGCCGGCCGATTCCGCGGCGAGCGTCGCTTCGCCGCTGGCGATCCGCTGTTTGCGGAAGGGGACTTTGCCGGCGTCGGGCGTCTTGCCCATTTCCTGCTGCCGCCGCCACTGGTGGGCATGGTTGGCGAGCTCATCGCGCCGGGCCCCCGCCCAAGAGCGGAGCAGGTCCTGAAACTCCTTGGTGACGGCGATCGACTGGATCTGCTGCTTCTCGTCGAGGCCGTAGTGAACGGCAAATGCCTCGCGGCGGGCCTCCATGTCCGCTTCGACCTGCCCGACCCAGCCCTTGGCGGCGTCGCTGGGCTTTTCGTTCCGTTCGCTGTGCAGCCATTCGTCCATGCCGTGGTAATCGGGCAGGTAAGACTTATAGAGCGGAGCCAGCGGACCGGTGGCGCTGCGGAGTGTGCCTTCGCTGGTCCAGTTGGGGTCGGTGTAGTGCTTCACCCCTTCATTGAAGAAGTGCCAGCCAATGTTCAGACGCAGCACGACGAGCAGGATCACCGTTGCGGTGCTGATGGCATATCGCTTGGACACGATCGGGAAATCTCCTGCCAGTCGGCGGGCAATTCGGGAATGTCGAGATGGCCGGGATGTTACACCTGGCCGAGCTGATCCGCGTCTGCGACGTGCGGATTATGGTTCGCCAGGCGGGGGGCGAAACGGCGTCAGGCCATTCACTTATTGTAACTGGCGAGCCCCCTTTTCCGCCAGTCGCCAAACCGCGGAGAATCCGCCGTTTTAACCGGCATCCACGCCGCCGAACTCCCGGCCGCGCAGCAGCGAGTGCAGTTGCAATTCCCGGCCCAGCGACCCGCGCGATAAGATTGACGGCCGAACCGATTACCGCTTTCAGGACTCCATCCATCCATGCGCATTGTTCTTTGTTATCCCGTCGAGCGACGTCACTTTGAGCAGATTGCCGCCGTGGTTCCCACGGCTGAACTGATCGATGCCGGCCAGCAGCACATCGCCGCCGAGATTCACCGGGCTGACATCTACTGCGGTCACGCCAAGGTCCCGCTTGACTGGCCGGCAATCGTTCGCGAGGGGCGGCTCAAGTGGATTCAATCCTCGGCGGCCGGTATGGATCACTGCCTCGTGCCCGCCGTGATTGAGTCCGACATCACGGTGACCAGTGCCTCGGGGGTACTTGCCGACCAGGTGACCGAGCACGCTACGGGCCTCATCATCGCCCTGACACGGAGCTTTCCGGTATTCTTTCGCGCGCAGCGAGCGAAAGAGTTCATTCGCCGGCCGACGCGCGACCTGCATCACAGCACGGTAGGGATCGTCGGCTTTGGGGGTGTCGGGCGAAGGTTGGCGCAGGTGCTCTGTTCATTCAAAACGCGCATTCTGGCCACGGACATGTTTCCGATCGACAAGCCCGACTACGTCGACGAACTGTGGCCGGCGGACAGGCTGATCGACCTGGTTCGCGCAGTCGACATCCTGGTGCTCTGTGCGCCACTGACGCCGGCGACGCGGGGAATGATTGGGACCGCCGAGCTGGCGCAGATGAAAAAGGGCTCGTTGCTGGTGAACGTGGCGCGAGGTCCGTTGGTGATCGAGCGCGACCTGGTCACGGCGCTCGAAAGCGGACACCTGGCCGGCGCGGCGGTCGACGTGACAGAGGTTGAGCCGCTCGCCGCCGAGAGTGCGCTCTGGAATCTACCAAACGTGATCATCACGCCGCACGTGGCTGGTCAGAGCAAAGTTCGCATCGATCAGATGACCGACTTCTTCTGTGACAATTTGCAGCGCTATCTGGCCGGCCGTCCACTGCGCAATCTGGTCGATAAGAGGTTAGGTTTTCCAATCCGTACGCCGGATACGCCGCGTTAAGCGAACGAGATTGTCGTCAAACCGACTTCGCGTATGCCAGCACGACGATTCCACCCGCGCCCGCTGGACGCGAATTCTGGTTAGCGCCTATGATGTGGCTTACCAGAACCATGCCTCACCACCACGCTTCCACGGGTTCCCAAGGCACGGCGCCATGACGACCACGTATCACCTCGGCGTGCCGACAATTGACTTCGAAGGTCAACCGGCCACACGTTGTCCCGACGAGCTTCTAGCCCGTTACGACGAAGTCATCGGCAACCAGCGAATGAGCTGGACCGAGCATTTGCACATGACCCGCCGGCTTGGCGCGGGTGGCCAAGGAGTGGTCTATCTTTCCGAACGGCGCGGGACGGATGACTTTACGCTGCCAGTGGCCGTGAAGGTGTTTTCGCCTGCCCGCTATGAAGACGCGCGCAGCTACGACGAGGCGATGGCCCGGATTGCGCGGATCGCGGCCCGCGTAGCCCAGATTCAACAGGACAATCTGCTGGACGTGCAGAACTTTGTGGAACGGAACCGGATCCGCATCATGGAGATGGAGTGGATCGACGGCTACGACCTGAGTCGGTTGCTCACCCAGGAAATGCTCGACCGCACGCGCGAGCATGTCAGCAACCGCCGCTGGGAGTATCTGAATAACGTGATCGTGACTCAGGGGCCGGTGCAGCCGCGGCTAAAGCCGGGCATCGCGGTCTCGATCGTGCGTGAATGCCTGGCCGCGCTCGCCGCCCTGCACCGCGAGGAGCTCGTGCACGGCGACGTGAAGCCCTCGAACATCATGCTCAAGCGGACGGGCAACGCAAAGATCGTCGACATCGGCTCGGCGTTTGACCTGACCGATGCGCCCGCCCAGCGCACGTGCACTCCCTCATATGCCGCACCCGAGGTGCTCGACGGCCAGGAGTACTCGCCGCGCAGTGATCTGGCGAGTTTGGGATATGTGCTGATCGAGATGCTTGCCGGCGAGCAGCCATTTGCGGGCCTGAACACGCTGCGCGATTTGCTCGAAGCAAAACGCGTGCTGCCGCACCGTTTACCCCAGCTATTGCCGCAGGAAGTCGTGTGCAACGAACTGCTGATGAACTTTTGCCGCACGCTGATTGCGCCCGATCCGATGCGTAGATTTCCGAACGCCGAAGCGGCAGACCTCTTGAAGGAAGGCGCCGCGGCCTTCCATCGGCAGTTGATCAAAGGCGATCTGGCCAGCGAATACGAGAACGAAATTCGCTTGTGGCTGGAAGAGTTGGAATAGAACCGCGGGCCGTGAAGGACATCGCGATGTCGGCTGAGCTTCCCGCGGAATCGAACGACCCACGTGTCTACTTCGCGGCTGAATGCACGCTATTGGCCTGGGTTCGCACCGGTCTGGCCTTGATGGGCTTTGGGTTTATCGTGGCCCGATTCGGTTTGTTTTTGCGTGAACTGGCGGAAGTTCACGACGAAACTCCGAGCCCACCGACGGGCTATTCCCTGTGGGTCGGCGTTGCCCTGGTGCTGCTCGGTGTCGTGGTCACCGCTTGGGCGGCGCGCAAGCACTACCTGTGGGTTCGGCGCTTGCGTGCGGGCGTCGTGACACTACCCGGGCCGTTCTCGCTGGTGACGCTGCTCGCGGTCGCACTGGCAGTGATGGGCATCGTCATTGCCGTGGTGCTGTTGCTCGGACTACAGCACTGACGAGGGCGTGGCTATGAGAAATCCAGCTTGATGCGGCAACCTTCTGCATGGCTGCGATGGGCTTGTTGCACGATTCGCATCGCGCGGTAAGCGTCTTCCAGGCCGCCCGTGCTGCGCACCAGGCTGGTCACGCTGCGATAGAAATGCGACAGCATCTGCTCGCCCACGGGTCGTTCGGTTTCGAGCGATTCCATGTGCCGGCCGGCGTGATCGAACCAGATCAGCGTTGAGGGCAGATCGATGAACGCGACTCCGTCTTCACAGGCCACCTGCAGCGCCGCGGGCGGACGGAACGAAACGGCCTCGGGCCAGCAGGCCGGCATGTAGCGGCCGGAACTGATCTGGGCCGTGATCTTCGTGCCGGGCGTCTCGCCCGAAAAATCGAGACTCATCATCTCGTAGTCAATTTCCTTCGGCTCGCCTTCCTTGACATGCGTAAGACCGAGGACCGAAGTTGGCTCATACCCGGCCACATACCGGCACCAATCCACGAGCTCGACCAGGTCGTGCGTGCGCGAGACGGCGTCGCCCGTGGCCGGCCCCTTGCGGGCTTCGGCCGGCACGCGCTGGTGGCAGAACATCAGTCGCGGAGCTCCGAGGCGCGTGGCGATCAGCTCCTTCAGCCGCAGTGTGGCGGGCGCTTGCCGGCGGGGGAATTCGGCCATAAAGGCCACGCCGGACTTTTCAATCCGGTCTCGAATCTCGCGCGCCTGATCCGGATCGAAGTCGAGCGCCGCGGCGCAGTACACCGCCTTACCAGCATCGCAGGCAGCCAGGATCGGCAGCGCGCCAAACCACTGGCCTGAGAGCACGATCACGGCGTCGACGTCTTCGCGCGCAGCCAAGGCTCGGAACCCATCCACCGTATCGCATGAGAAGTCGCGCGCCGCGATCTCGGCCCTGCGGGCGACTGGCTCGCAAATGGCGCGGACCTCGAAACGGTCGCTCAAGGCCCTCAGAGCGGGCCGATGTCGGTTCTCCCAGGCGCCACCCACACCGACGAGGCCGAGTCGTAACTTCATAGGTTTGAAGGCGAAACGTAGGTTCGCTCGCTAGCGATCGAAGGGAGCCTAGGAAGGGATCCGTGGGAAGGTGCTTGCCTGCACTCACGGCGTCTGCTGATTATATCGGTCTCGGGCGATTCCACAATCATTTCGGCTGCGAGATCTCGGAGTTCAGAGTCTTAATTGTCAAGGGGTTACGCTCCGGCTGATACCCGATTCGACGCAGTGCGAGATCTTGCACCAGCCGCGCAGAAATTGCCCCACCGATGGAACCCATAGGATTTACCTATTTTGTGGTTGCAGGGGCATTTCTCCTGGCTAGACTGAAAATTCGATTTTGAGGTCCAGCGGTTGCCCGTTCGCACAACAGACAGGAAGGGAAGCCAGTCACACGCTAGCGTCGCATACGTTCTGCGACCTCTCGAAGGCAGCTCCCCACCTTTCTCCCCCACGAACGTCATTCGCGCCTGGGCTGCTGAGGACGTAAAAGCCAAGCCGAATCCCCTCCACGGTAAATCGGTGCGTGCCGGCAGAAGTGCACGCCGGGTGTAAGTACTTTTTTTCACGAAGGAGCGTTGTGCTGTGATTCACTTGACCTGCAACCTTTTGCTTTCGGCCGCGGCTCTCGTGGCGGGCAGCCAAGATTACGCCACGGCCTTTAAGCAAACCGAGCAAACCGGTCAGCCGCTTGTCGTCCTGTTGGGTGCCGACTGGTGCCCCGGCTGCCGAACCATGAAGCAATCGACCTTGCCAACCTTGGAGCGTCGAGGCGGTCTGAATAAGGTGGCGTTCGCCTATGTGAACACCGATGAGGATCGCTCCCTTGCCGGGAAGCTGATGAAGGGGGGCTCGATTCCGCAGCTCGTGATGTTCCAGAGGAAAGCGGACGGCTCCTGGACCCGCAAGCAACTGACTGGCGCTCAAAGCGCGAGTGCTGTCGAGCAGTTTCTCGGTTCCGCCGAAGAGGCGACCGCCGCCCACGTCAGCGTCCGGCAATAAGCCGCGACTCCGCAGTTTCCGAATCGAACGAGATCAGAAGGCCCCGAGGCTGGCGCGGGGCCTTCTTCATTTCGTGAGTTTGGCGAGCGGATTATCGCGATTTGCCAGCGGAATCGCGGCCGGTCCGCCCACGCGATGCGATTCATACACGGCGACGATCATTTCGATTGCCGCGCGGGCGTCATCGATCCCGCCGCTGGGCGTGCGATTCTCGCGAATCGACGACAGCAGTTCCAGAATGCAAGGCCGGTTGCCGTTGGGGTCAGCGTCGCGCTGGAGCGGTTCGGGCTCATTCAGGCCGGCGCTCGAAACGTTGAGCCATTTCGCTCCGGTTTGGCCTGCCGACCAGCTTGGCTCTGGCAGGTAGCGAACGCTTGGCAGGTAGCCCGTGGTCATTTCAAGGATGCCTTCGGTACCGTAGATCGATAGCCCGAAGCGGGTCCGCTTGGCGGCTTGCCGCTGCGTGCCAAAGTAACCGGTGACGCTCTTGGGAAAGCCGTACATCGCGGCGATCGCATCGCCGGCCAGAAGACCGATGCCCTCGTTTCCTTCGACGACGTCCGCCTTCGTCACGGGCTTGTCGGCTGCGTTGACCATCGCGAAGCACCATTGGGGATTGCCGCCGAAGATGCGCATCAGGTCCATGATGTGCGAGCCGAGCACCCACATGTCCTCGCCGCCGCCGCGTTGATCTTCCTTGCCGCGGCCGCGCAACTCCATGATCCGGCCGATCTTACCGTCGGCGATCATCTGCCGCACGACCTTGGTCTTGGGGCTGTGCCGCGTGGTGTGAGCGATGACGAGCTTGGTGTGTGTCCGATTCAGGGCGTCGGCCATCTGGTCGGCTTCGGTCAGCGTGCGGCAGAGCGGCTTTTCCAGATAGATGTGCACGCCGCGATTTGCGGTTTCCACCACGATGTCGCGATGCTGATCCAGCCAGCGGCAGCCAATGCTCACCAGGTCCGGCTTCACTTCGTCGAGCATTTGCCGGTAGTCAGCATACGCCTTGTTGAGCTTAAGCTGCTTGGCCTTGGCGGCCAGCCCCATCTTGTTATCGTCGGCGACCGCGACCAGTTCGACGCCCGGCAGATCGTTCCAGACCAGGTCCATTCCGTGGCCGTAGTCGCCGTGTCCGGTGCGGCCGATCACTGCAGCGCGAAGTTTTTCCATGATAGTCGTGCCTGGTGGGATGGTGGGCGGCGGGGTGAAGGATGGAAAGCAGTGTAAGCCGCGCCGGCAGGGAAGTCCAACTTGGTGCGCTCGGGCGACCTAGTTGCGTTTCAGCCGCTCGTCGAGCAGTTCGTAGCGGCGAATCTTGCGGTCGAGTGTCGTGCGCTCGATGCCCAACAGCGCGGCCGTCTGGCTCTTGTTCCAGCCCGTGGCCGTGAGCGTGGCCAGGATATGCTGCCGTTCGACGTCGGCCAGCGAAGCCGGCTTGAACTCGTTGCGTGAAGTATGCTCGCCCGTGTCGCCCGAGGTGGCAAGCTTCGAGAGCGTCAGGTCGTCCGGTTCGATAAATTCGCCGCGGGCGAGCACGACAGCCCGCTCGACGACATTCTTCAACTCGCGGACGTTGCCCGGCCAGCGATACCCGCGCATCAGCTCCATCGACTCGGGCGTAAACCCGCGAAGCTTGCGGCCGGTCTCGGCGTTGAACTTTTGCAGGAAGTAGGAAGCGAGTTCTGAGATGTCTTCGGCCCGCTTGCGGAGCGGCGGGACTACGATCTCCAGGACGCGCAGGCGGAAATAGAGGTCGCGGCGGAAGCGTCCTTCGGCTACGTCGCGCTCGAGATCGCGATTGGTCGCCGCGATTACGCGGACGTCGACCTTGATCGTCTCGGTGCCGCCGACGCGTTCGAAAGGGTGCCCCTCCAGCACGCGGAGGAACTTGGCCTGCGTGGCGGGGCTCATCTCGCCGATCTCGTCGAGCATCAGCGTGCCCGTGTGCGAGGCTTCGAACTTTCCCATCTTGCGCTGGGTGGCGCCGGTGAAGGCGCCCTCTTCGTGGCCGAACAGTTCGCTGACCAGCAGGCTTCGTGAAAGCGCTGCGCAATTCACGCAAACAAATGGCCCCTTGCGTCGGGGGCTGGAGAAGTGCACCGCCCGGGCGACGAGTTCCTTGCCCACGCCGCTTTCGCCGCGGATCAGCACGGTGGCGCGGCTGGGTGCCGCGCGGCCGATCTCCTGGGCGACGCGGGCCATCAGGATGCTCGAGCCCACGATTTCGCTCTGCACGCCGAGTCGTTCGCGAAGTTGCAAGTTCTCATGGCGAATCTGGCTCAGATTCTCGGCCAACTCCTCGCGGCGGCTGAGGTTGTCGATCGCCACGGCCACCGTATTGGCCACGGCCAATGTGAACTCCAGATCGTCCGGATCGGGAACTCGGTCGGGATTGGTCGAATACAGGTGCATCAATCCCAGGATGGTTTCGCCACGCCGAATCGGCGCGCAGATCACACTCGTGGCATCGACCACGCCTCGACTGTCGCGGCTGCCAAGTGTGCTGTCGCCCATCACGTTGCGGGCCAATACCGCTTCGCCCTCGCGCAGTACGGTCGAAGCCAGGATGCCCGACATCCGGTGATACGGGACCGCCGAGTCGGTGCGAGCCGAGAGCATTTCCAGCTCGCTTTCGTGCGGATCGCCCTGATGCTGCCGGGGTAGGACGAAAACGGCGCCGGCGTCGACTTGCGTGGCGCCGAAGACGCCCGCCAGCGCGATGTCGGCAATCGTCGTTACATCCGGGGCCTGCGCGAGTTCGAATGCCAGGCGGCAGAGCGTCGCCGCGGCACGACCGATCTTCGGCAGGTTCTGTTCGTCGGGCTCGTTCGGCTGCAAGAAACGCGTTTGCAGGCGACGATGCGTGATCGTCGAGGGCTCGTGAATGGACAGCACGCTTGAATCTTCCGGCGGCGGGGTAAGGCCGGCCGCGCGAATGTCCGAGGAGTCGGCCGTCGCAAGTTCATCGAGCGGCATCAGGCTGCTTTCGGCGAACGCTTTCGAAAGGTCATTCACGAATCGCAACTGTGAATGACCAATCCGCACGATGTCGCCCGGGTGCAGGAAGTAATCGCCGCGCACGCGATTGCTGCCGACGGCGGTGCCGTTGCGGCTGTCCAGATCGCGGAGTACCCACTGGTTGTCCGAGAAGAAGATCTCCGCGTGACAGCGACTGCAACGCTCGTCCTTGATCACCACTTGATTCGTTGGCGCGCGCCCAATCGTCACCGCCTGTCCCGGAACAAGGCGGAACACGTCAGCCCACTTGGAGCCTTCGCGAATCACGAGGTATGCGAGCATAGGCAGAGTCGGCTAGGAACGAAACGCGCAAGGCATTCCCCAGCGCGACGCACCTATTCTACGGGAACGGTGAACAGCCAGGAATTTTCGGCGGCAAGATGTGACGACTTGGCAACCGCCAAACTCCACCTTATCGTCCCGGCCTACCGGGCGGCAAGCGGCAGGTTCGCCTCAACTGGGCGCGGCTGCCAGCTTCGGCCGCAAATTCGTCACAATCCGCACGAACCCTTGTAGCCGGGGATATCGCTGCCCGATGGGGGTCGCAAGGAGCCGGGAAGACCTGCGAGACGGCCTCAGGCCTCTTCCGAGAGCATTTGGGCCAGCAGCTCCAGTGGCAAGCCGATCACGTTCGATTCGCTCCCTTCGACGATCTGGAGCCAGCCCACGCGGTCCTGGTAGCCAAACGCCCCGGCCTTCCCCTCCCACAGGCCGGAATCCAGGTATTCGTCCAATTGCTCGTCGGAGAGACGATCCATCCGGAGCGTGGTCCGGGCGACCCGGGTTTGCGGCGATCGGCCGTCGGTCGGCCACAGGCAGAGCCCGCTATAGACTCGATGCTCGCGCCCGCTGAGCAGACGGAGCATCCGCCGGGCATGCTCGCGATCGGTTGGTTTACCGAGAATTGAACCGGCGCATTCGGCGACGGTGTCGCAGGCCACGATTAGTTCGTCGTCTTTGAGCGGGGCGTCCAACTGTTCGGCGACGTTGGCGGCTTTCTGCCGGGCGAGCCGGGCGACCATTTCGCCCGGCGACTCCCGGCTGCAAACGCCGCACTCCGCGCCGGGGTGTGGTTCGACAATCCGGAACGCATAGCCGGCCTGCTCGAGCAACATCCGTCGCTGGGGCGAACTGCTGGCCAGGATCAATTGCAAATTCCGCTCGCCCATATTTCTGCTAGGATGCCGCGATGCGACTTGTGCCTGGTTCCTGTTTCACGCTTGCACGAAGTTCATGGCCAAAGCCGAACTCCACGTCCTGTACGAGGACAATCACCTGTTGGCCGTGAACAAGCCGCCGGGGCTGCCGACGATGGGCGTCGCGGCCGGCGATGTGAGCCTCGTCACGCTGGCCAAGCAGTATATCAAACGCCGCTATCGCAAGCCGGGCAACGTTTATGTGGGCGTCGTCAGCCGTCTCGACACCGGCACTTCCGGCGTGGTTGTGCTGGCTCGCACGTCGAAAGCGGCCGCGCGGCTGACCGAGCAGTTCAAGAGCCGCGACGTTGAGAAAACCTACTGGGCCATCGCCAGCGGCAATGTCGAGCCGGCCGAGGCGGAGCTCGTCGATTGGGTCGTCAAAGACGAGCGGCAGCAGCGGATGGTCGTCACGCGGCCGGAAGTGTCCGGCGCGAAAGAAGCCCGACTTCGCTATCGGGTCTTGCGACGAGTATCCGGCGGAAGTCTGCTGGAAGTGGACCTTCAGACGGGTCGCAAGCACCAGATCCGTCTGCAACTGTCCGAACGGGGCTTTCCGGTCTGGGGAGAATCGAAGTACGGGCAAGCCCGTCCGTTTGCAGGCGGGCTGGCCCTGCATGCCCGGCGGCTGGTGCTGGAGCATCCGGTGCGGCGTGAGCCGCTGGAACTGGTGGCCCCGCTGCCGCCGGCCTGGCGGGACTTGGGCATCATCGAGCCGGACAAAGCCTGACCGTGATTTGCGCGTTTGCGAATTCCGCGGGTTTTGCAGCTACACAGACGGCCAGTTGCTGACGTATTCTGAGTTCCCGGAAGGGGAACAGTTAAGAGTCATCACATTCGTGTTACGGTTGATTTAGGCGACTTACCAAGCGTTCGCCCTGACTCTTTCGTGCGGCGGTGTCCCTGGCCGCGAGAACTGTGGATCATCTACCCCTAACCGTCTTCCGTCGTTCGGCGCTGGCCAGCGGTTTGCTCACGGTCGAGCAGATTCTGGAGGCTGAAGCCGCGATTCGCGCCGGCGCAGGCCCCATCGGCACTTGGACCGTGGTGGACGATGCCGCGCTGGCATCCAAACTGGTCGATCTCGGCCGCATCAATCGCTGGCAGGCTGAACAGCTCAAGGTTGGCCGCGCAAAGTTCAATCTCGGGCCCTACCAGGTCATCGATGCCATCGGTCAAGGCGGCATGGGGCAGGTCTTTAAGGCCGAGCATCGGCTGATGGGACGCGTCGTGGCCGTTAAGGTCCTGCCGCGGCATCGCTCGACGCCCGATGCCGTGGCCAGCTTCACGCGCGAGATTCGCGCGCAAGCGCAGCTCGATCATCCGAACCTGGTCCGCGCGTTCGATGCCGGTCACGATGGCAACGTCTACTTCCTGGTGACGGAGTATGTTCCAGGCGCGGATTTGCGAAAGCTGGTTCGCGCTCGCGGCAAACTCACGATGCAGGATGCCGCCACGATCATTTCGCAAGCGGCCTGTGGACTGGGCCACGCGCACTCCCGCCAGATGGTCCACCGCGACGTGAAGCCGGGTAACCTGCTGGTTACGCCGGATGGGCTCACCAAGGTTTCGGACCTGGGCCTGGCCGCCTACCTCGGCATCGAAGATCCCGACGATCCTCGGGCCGGCCGCATTGTGGGCACGGCCGATTACCTGTCGCCCGAGCACATTACGTCGCCTAAGAACATTACGGCGGCCAGTGATATCTACTCACTCGGTTGCACGCTGTATTACGCGGTGACGGGCAAAGTGCCCTTCCCCGGCGGTACTCACCGCGACAAGGCGAAGCGGCACTGCGAGGACATTCCGCTCAACCCGCGGCGGTTCAATCTCGAACTGACCGACGAGTTCGTGGATGCCATCGCGGCGATGATGGAGAAGGATCCCGAGAAGCGGTTGCGTTCGTGCGACGACGTCGTGCGGCGGCTCGCTCCGTGGGCTTCCGACTCGGTGAAATACGACATCACGCAGTCGGTGAAGACGACGAACTCTGCGGCGCCATCGCTCGACGATACAGCGCCGGGGCTATTCGATGAACTGCAGGTGGGGCAGGACGAAAGTCCCAGCCAGATTTCGCAGCGAACCGATCCGGTGGCCTCGGCCGCGGAGGAAACGCTGCCGGACTTCACCCGTTCGCCGGGTTTCATTCCCGCCGACGAACCGACGGTCAGCCTGCCGGTGCTGATTGCGGTGGTCACGCCGCTGCTCTTGGCGGCCGGCGCTCTGCTGACGAGCATCGCGATCAAGGCGCTGCAGTAAAATCGCTGCAGTAGCAGTTGCTCTGTTGGGTTCGCCTGCGAGTGGCGAATCGCTTGTTTCCCCTCATTCAGCCGCGCGTCGTGAAACCAATCACGTGCGTGGCGGCGGCCCTACTGAGTGACTAGCAATGGCACGCCGCCGACGCACGCGTCTCATGCCGCGTTCCCTGGAGAGGCCGCGGCGAGGAGATTCCCTGGGGGGAACTTGGCTCGGCTAGTTTTGCCTGACGATGTGGCGCGACATCGCAGGAAACTGATACCGAATCGCGGCGACAATGCTGTCGAAGTACGATATGTCCGCAGAATGAGCAGACATCTCAGGCGTACCTGTACGCCAATATGGTGACCGCGCCGAAAGGGCGCGCGCAGAAGCACTTGGTGCCATTGCCTTTTCTCCGTTCCAAGGAAGAAACTGCCTCTCTGGCGGTTACTGTACGGCAACGCGCGGGGGGAGTCAACCGTTACTTGGGCGAACCGTTGGGGCGCGCGAAAGACTCGCGATTACCCAAACAGCGCCTGCAGGCAAATTGACGACCAGGTTTCGAAGCGGCTGGTGTCGGCAAGAATCTCGTCGAGAGGGCGGAAGCCCGCTTCGCAGATGTCGGTCTCGCGCGGGCGCACGTCCGGCGTCGCGACGTCGAAAATATGCACGACGCCCAAGTGTACGCGGCCGACTTCCGATTCGTCGTCGTTGATCAGGCCCACGCAGGCCGCGGTGTACTCGGTGTCGATCGCCACCTCTTCCTCGAGCTCGCGGCGCATCCCTTCCTGGTAGGCGGCTGACGCACGGCCGGCCTCGTCGACGGCGTGATCGTCGGACGAGATATGACCGCCGATCCCAACGCTCCGCTTGCTGTGCAACCGGCCCTCGCCCTGCCCCTTGCCGCGGGTGTACTGGAACAAATGCACGCGGCCTTCGGCATCGGTATAGCGGAAGATCACGTACGGAATGAGCTGCTTGAAGCTCGGATCTTCTTCCATCTCGCTGCGCGGCCGATAGCTGGTGTGCACCGGATCGAGCAGCCCGGCGAGGTACTTCTCGATGTCGCGTGAGAACCCTTGAAAGTGTCCCAGCTTGTGGAAGAGCTCCGTCGGCACGACCAGCACGCATTCGGTTTGGACTTGGGACACGGCGAGAATCCTTTCGAAACGTGAAATCGGCCAGTAACCGAGACGGTATTCGCCGGTGATTCTACCAAACCGGCATGCCGCGCAAACCCACCTACAGAATCAACATCGCGTCGCCGTAGCTGTAGAAGCGGTACTCCTCGCGAATCGCTTCGTCGTAGGCCTGGCGCAGTAGATCGTCGCCGCCGAACGTGCGGACCAGGACGAGCAGCGTCGTCCGCGGCAGGTGGAAGTTGGTGAGCATCGCGTCGACGGCGTGGAACTTATACGGCGGGCGAATGAACAGCCGCGTCGGCCCGGAGAACGGCCGCAGCTCGCCGCCTTGAGCGGCGGATTCGAGCGTGCGCACGCTGGTCGTGCCGACGGCCACGATGCGTCCACCGGCGGCTCGCGCGGCCCGCAATCGCTCGACTGCCTCGCTCGTGATCTCGCACCATTCGCTGTGCATCTCGTGGCCGTCGAGCGTTTCGCTGGTCACTGGGCGGAACGTGTCCTGCCCCACGTGCAGTGTGACGCGCACGGCGGGAATGCCGGCCGACTCAAGCCGAGCGAGCAGTTCGGGCGTAAAGTGCAAACCGGCCGTCGGCGCGGCCACGGCGCCGGGCTTTTCGCCGAAGACGGTCTGGTACCGCTCGCGATCCGTGTCGGTCATCTCGCCATCGCGAATGTAAGGCGGCAGCGGGACACGGCCCACGCGTTCGAGCAGCTCGAACGGCGCCCCGGCAACTTCCGGTCGCGCGATCCACGATCCGCCAGGTTCCTTGAGTACGAGCCGCAGGTTGAAGACTTCCTGCAGCCGCTCGTTCGTGAGGGCGATCGACTCGCCGGCCTGCAACTTGCCGCGCGTCTTGGCCAGGAGCCGCCAATTGCCGCCCTCATCGGCCGACAGGAACAGCCCTTCCCAGCGGCCGCCTGTGGCGACGCGAAACCCCACCAGCCGGGCCGGGATGACCCGCGTGTCGTTGATCACCAGCGAGTCTCCCTGCCGCAGCAGGCTTGCCAGGTCGCGGACGTGGTGATGGGCGATGCTGCCAGTGGCCCGGTCCACGACCAGCAGCCGCGCATCCGTCCGCTTCTGCAGCGGGTGCTGCGCGATCAGTCGCTTCGGCAGTTCGTAGTCGTAATCGGAGAGCTGGTTGGACAAAGGAGCTTCTTGCGGTCCTGATTGCCGCTGGTCTGGGTGCTAAACTTAAGGATTCACGTGTTTGGTCAGGCCTTCGCAGAGCTTCATTACCGGCGCGATTCAACGCATGGCGGATAACTCATCGTCAACCGATGCGCATCGCTCGCCGGCGAGGATCGCGTTCTGCATCACCGAACTTGATCCGGGCGGAGCGGAACGGGCGCTCGTCGAACTCGTGACGAGACTCGATCGCGGCCGCTTCAGTCCCGTGGTGTATTGTCTCGGACCGCGTCCGGTGAGCAATCCCACCTCGCTGGTCGATCAGCTCGAGGCCGCGGGAGTGGCGGTTCACTGTTTTGACGCTCGGCGGTTTTATCATTCGCCCAGGCTGGCAAGGCAGCTCGCCAGGCAGATGCGTAAGGATCGGCCCGAACTGGTGCAGACCTTCCTGTTTCATGCGAACGTGATTGGAGCCTGGGCGGCGCGGCGGGCCGGCGTGCCGCACGTGGTCACGGGTATCCGAGTGGCCGAACGGAGAGCTCACTGGCACTTGAGGTTCGCGAGATGGACCGACCGTTACGTGGACCGTCACGTCTGCGTGAGCACCGGTGTACGCGATTTCTCACGCGTCGTGGGGCGACTGCCGGCTGAGAAGCTCCTGGTGGTTCCCAACGCCGTGGACGTCGAGCGATATGCGTCGGTCGGGCCAGCCGATCGTAAGCTTCTCGACACCGCGCCAGACACAAAACTCATCGCCTGTATCGGCCGGCTCGATCGTCAGAAGGGCATCGACTGGCTGCTGGAAGTGATGCGTGACGTCGAACGGCGCGATTCGAAGTGGGAACTGCTGCTGGTTGGTGATGGGCCGGAGCAGGAATCGCTGCAGCGACAGGCTCGGCAGCTAGGTCTCGCTCGCGTGCATTTCCTAAGCTTTCGCCGCGATGTGCCTGAAATACTCGCCACATGCGACCTGGTGGTGCTCCCCTCACGCTGGGAAGGCATGCCCAACGTGGTGCTGGAGGCGATGGCCGCGGGACGAGCAGTCGTCGCGACGGACGTGGAGGGAGTGGGTGAACTGCTCGCTTCGGATGGCCTCGAGCAAGTCGTTTCGCCCCACGATCCACGGCGTTTTGCCGAGCAAATCATGCGACTGCTGGGTGATGAGTCGCTCAGAAATTCGCTGGGAGTCGCCAATCAGGCACGTGCACGCGAGCACTTCTCCTTTGCCGCAACGGTTTCGGCCTATGAGCGCATCTACGGCGAGCTGCTAGGACGAGACTAGGCCCCTTTTCTGAACCGCTTTTCGCGACGCAGCGTGTGGCTGCGTAACGCTTTCCAGCGAAACTCCGCGCTCACAATCTGGTGATCAAAAAAAGCCCGCTTGACGCATGGCCGAATCTGGATATCTTTGGGACTCGTTGGTGATGAATGGGGATTTGTGGTGAAGCATGTTGTTGACCGGAACGTTTAGTCGGGCGGTCGACGAAAAGCTTCGCGTAGCGATCCCCAAGCCCCTCAGAGAAGCCCTGGGGGAACTGGCCAAAGGAATGCTTTACGTCACGCCAGGCACCGACGGTTCATTGGCTCTGTACACGGAGGACACGCTGGCCGAGCAGGCACGCCGCCTGATGGAAGCCTCGCCGAATGCCACGGATGTACGAGCCTTCAGTCGCTTGTTCTATTCGCGAGCCCAGGCAGTTGAATTGGATAGTCAGGGGCGGGTGCGCATTCCGCCGGAACTGGCTGCCCTTGCCGGGCTAGGTAAAGAGGCGGTGCTGGTCGGGGTGCTCGACCACTTGGAACTTTGGGAACGAACTCGCTGGGAAGCTTATGTGGCCCAGCGACAGAACGAATACGACCGCTTTGCCGAAGCCGCTTTCGAGCGACCGGCGGGCTGAGAGGAATCATGAGTTTGAGCCGCAGACTGCGCGGATACGGCTCAACCACTAGGAGATGCAAGCAGGTTTGTCCGTCCGGCGACCGCAATTTGCCTGTTCGAGCCGGAAGGTCGGTCCAAGGCCACCGATTGACCTTCTAGAGTGCGGCAGGCCCGACGCATGGATCGCGTTCGGGATTTGCGACCGTCAGCGGAACGCGGTGCTAGAGGCCGCGTCCCGCAAGCCCCACAATCCCGGGCACATGGAAGTGACCGGGCGCGGGGCTTTGTTCTATGCTGGATTCGCCCATTCTTGTATACAGCCTCGCATGGCGACGGCATTTCTATCCGGCGAACCAGAACAGCGCATGCACGCATCGGCCCCGATCCACGTTTCCGTGATGTTGGACGAGGTTATCGCTGCGCTCGATCCGCAGCCGGGACATACCCTGGTTGACGGCACGCTCGGCGCTGGCGGCCACACGAGGGCCTTGGCCGAGCGTATTGGACCGACGGGCGTCGTGATCGGATTGGACCGCGATCTGCGGGCGATTGATGCCGCGGAGCGGAATCTGGCCGGATTGCCCGTCAAGGTAGCCGCAACGAACTATACGGAACTGGGCGAAGTGCTGGAAGAACTCGACATCGCTGCAGTGGATGGCAT
>Ga0169931_10003145_pt1 | contig 26438 bp, 28 predicted proteins | sample Kivu_15m_20L_FD_129675 | JGI IMG/M metagenome (GOLD analysis project Ga0169931, IMG submission 129675) | Freshwater microbial communities from Lake Kivu, Western Province, Rwanda to study Microbial Dark Matter (Phase II) - Kivu_15m_20L... | ecosystem: Environmental > Aquatic > Freshwater > Lake...
CGCGTGATCGCGCGCTGAGGGCGGGTGCAGCGCCCCTGCGGTGACGGGGGGCACCGGCCGGTTGCAGCCTGATTCATTCCGGCCGCAGTATCCGCGTCAGCGTCGTTCTTGGCCCTCGCTCGTGGCGCCGCTCCTGGGCTAGACTGGCTCATGGCCGTGTCTCTGCGTCGCATGTCCAGCCGGCCGGCCGGCTGGGGTGGCGTCTGGGGCCGCGCCGCGCGGGCCGGGCTGTTGTGGGGGATGCTCGCTTGTGCGGCGGTGGCCGCGCCGCCGCCGGCAGTGTCCGCCCCCGCGCCCGCGGCGACCCCGCCCGGGCCGCCGTCGGCAGGTGCGGGCGAGGCCGCCCGCGTCATCGTCGCCTACCGGCGCGGGGCCCGGATCGCGCGTCTGCATCCCTGGCCGTCGGGCGTCCCCCGGCAGGAGGCGCGCGCACTTCTGCAGCGTCGCGCCGACGCCCTGGCCGCGCAGGTTGGCACCGCGCTGGCGACCGGCCGGGCCGTGGGGCCGCAGGGCCAGGTCCTGCGTGCGTCCGGCCTGTCTTCCGAGGCGCTCGCGCGCCGCCTGGCTGCGCACCCGGACGTGGCCTGGGTCGCCGTCGATGGCTGGCGCCGCGCCTGGAGCGTGCCGAACGATCCCTACTTCACCAGCGGTCCCGCGGTCGACAACGGCAGCGGTGGCCCCGTGGTCGGCCAGTGGTACCTGCGCGCACCCGACGACACCTTCCGCTCCGCCATCAACGCCCAGGCGGCCTGGGCGCGTTCCACGGGGCAGGGCGTGGTGGTGGCCGTGCTCGACACCGGGGTGCGCTTCGACCACCCTGACCTGCAGGGCCGGCTGCTGCCCGGGCATGACATGGTGCTCGACCCCGACGTCGCCAATGACGGCGACGGACGCGACGACGACGCGTCCGATCCCGGGGACGGCATCACGGTCCAGGAGGCCAACACGGTCGGGGGTGAGTTCTACGGCGGCTTCCCTCGCCGTTGCGCGGAGCGGGACTCGACCACAGGACAGTACCTGGCTCAGGCCAGTTCCTGGCATGGTACCGAGGTGGCCGGACTGCTGGCAGCGAGCACGAACAACGGCATCGGCGGGGCCGGAGTGGCGCACGGCGTGCGGGTGCTGCCGGTGCGGGTGCTCGGCAAGTGCGGCGGCTACGACTCCGACATCCAGGCCGGGATGTACTGGGCCGCGGGGATCGACCAACCGGGCCTGCCCGGCAGCACGACTCCGGCTCGCGTGCTCAATCTCAGCTTGGGCGGTATCGGGGCCTGCTCGACCGCCTACCAGCAGGCCGTGGATGCCGTCACCGCCCGCAATGTCGTCGTCGTCGGCGCGGCCGGCAACAGCGCTGGCCATGGCGTGGGCACGCCGGCCAACTGCCGCGGCGTGATCGCCGTGGCCGGGCTGCGACACGCTGGCACCAAGGTGGGCTTTTCGGATCTCGGGTCGCAGATCGCGATCGCCGCGCCCGGGGGCAATTGCGTGAACATCGGCGCGGGCGAGCCTTGCCTGTACCCACTGCTGACGACCACCAACCTCGGGTTTCTGGGCCCGGGGGAGAACAGTTACTCGGACAGCTTCCGCATCTCCGTGGGCACGAGCTTCGCCGCGCCCCTCGTGGCTGGCGCGGCGGCCATGATCCTGGCGCTGCGGCCCGACTGGAGCCCCGCCCAGGTGCGCGAGGTGCTGCAGGCCAGCGCCCGGCCCTTCCCCACCACGTCCACCGACTCGAAGGTCGGGGTTTGCAAGGCGCCCACCGGCGCCGACCAGCTCGAGTGCCTCTGCACGACTTCGCTCTGCGGCGCCGGCATGCTGGACATCGACGCCGCGCTGGCGCTGGCGTCCAGCGGGGGCGGCTCGGCGGGCTCGTCCGGAGGCGGTGCCTTTGGCGGCGGCTGGCTGGCCGCGCTGGCGGCCGCGACAGCGCTGTTGTCAGCGCTGCAAGGGCGCCGGCGCCGGGCTCGGAGCGCCTGAGACGGGTGGCGCCGGCGGGCCGCTCGCCCCCGGCCCGGCCATTGGCGCGGCCGTGGCGCGCGGCCGCAGCACCGTCAGCGCCTCAGGGCGCACCTGCTGCTCCAGTCGCTCGGGCTCGCGCCCCTGGAGGGCCGGCGGCAGCGGGGCCAGGCGTCCCAGCCAACCTTGCGTCCAGGCGAAGAGCAGCAGGTTCGCACCGACCAGCGACAAGGCGAGCGCGCGCAGCATCAGGGCGCCTCCCCGGCGGGGGCCGGATCGTCGCGCAGCCGGATGCTGACGTCGCCAGCGTGGACCTCGTGCAGCCGACCCTGGGCGTCGCTGACGCGCAAGGCGCCGTTCGCGGCCACGCCCTCGGCCCGACCGCCGGGCAGGCCGCCCAGCGTGGTGCTCACCGGTCGGCCCCGCAGCAGATCCCGGGCCGCGTAGGTCGCAGCGAAGGGCGCGAAGCCTTCGCGTTCGAAGCGGCGCAGCCCGTGCAGCAGGGCCGGGCCCACCGCGCCCAGGACCTCGGGGGCTCGCGGCGGCCCCGGGGCGATCTCCTGCAGGCAGGCGAACCCGCTGGCGAGCCCCGAGACCGGATGCGGCGCCAGGTTCAGCCCGACGCCGACCACGCACACACGCTCGGCGCCGCAGGGTACCGTCTCGATCAGGACCCCCCCGAGCTTGCGGCCCGGCGCCGCGGCCGGCGCTGGATCGAGCAGCCACAGGTCGTTGGGCCACTTCAGGCCGATCCGGGGGGGGCGTGCCGACCCCGCCGGATCCAGCGCCTCGGCCAGGGCCACGCCGATGGCCAGCGACAGCCCGGACCAGTCGACCGGCGCCAGCGGCAGGGCCAGCGAGAAGGTCAGCGAGGCGCCACGCGCCGACTGCCAGGCCCGCCCCTGCCGCCCCCGGCCCTGGTGCTGGGCCTCGGCCACCCGAAGCCGTGTCCGGGCCGGGCCCGGCGCGTCGGCGCGGGCACGCTCGATCAGGTCGGTGTTCGTGGAGCCGGTCTCGGCGACGGCCTCGAATTCCAGCGCCGGCGCGGCCGCGCGCAGGCACTGGCGCAGCAGGGGGCTGTCCCAGCAGGGGTCGGCTGCCTGCACCGCCATGGCAACCGTCACCGGCTTGGCGCTGGCATTCCTCGCCTGCGCCGACCCGCGTGCCCGGCTGAGGACCTGGTTCGTCACCGTTTCGGCGCCAGCATCGTGCCGCGGCAGCGGGTGCTGCCGCACAGGCACTGGTACTGCTTCTTCAGCCGCGGTGTGTGGCGCTCGTCGATCACCAGGTGGTAGTCGTAGAACAGCTCCTCGCCCGGCTTGATGCGGCGCAGCGCCTTGACGAACACACGCTCGCCGACGACCTCGGTCTCGCAGTTCGGATGACACGAGTGGTTGATCCAGCGCGCCGAGTTGCCCTGGTGCTTGCCGTCGATGACGCGCTTGTCGTCGATGTGGAAGTAGAAGGTGTGGCAGGGGTTGTCCGGGTCGTGCGGGTGGCGGCGCAGCGCCTCCTTCCAGCTGATGATCTCGCCCTTGTACTCGAGCACCGTCTCGCTTGCGGTGATCGGACGCATCGCGTACACGCCGCGGCCATGCACGCCGCTGCGCCGCACCTGGGTGCGGCGCGAGCGGTCCGCGGCCCCGCCGTCCTGGGCTGCGGGCGGCGTCGCCGCCCCGGCGCTGCGTGTAGTCTTCGTCATTCGGTACATTCAATCATGGGTGCGCAGGCGCGCGTGCGTGCACGGGTGCGCGCGAGGGCGCGTGCGGGCCGGGATTGTAGGGACGGGTCGGCAGCCAGGTTCCCTTGTTGCCGAGAGAAAGAAGGATCGATGAGCAAGTCCATCATCATTGCGGAGAAACCGAGCGTCGCACAGGACATCGTGCGCGCGCTCACGCCCGTGGCGGGCCGGTTCGAGAAGCATGCCGAGCACTTCGAGAACGGGCGCTATGTCGTGACCTCGGCCGTGGGCCACCTGGTGGAGATCCAGGCCCCGGAGGAGTACGACGTCAAGCGCGGCAAGTGGAGCTTCGCCCACCTGCCCGTGGTGCCGCCGCACTTCGACCTCGCGCCCATCGACAAGACCAAGTCGCGCCTGAACGCGGTGGTCAAGCTGTGCCGGCGCAAGGACGTGACCGAGCTCGTCAACGCCTGCGACGCCGGGCGCGAGGGTGAGCTGATCTTCCGCCTGATCGAGCAGTACGCCGCAGGCGCCAAGGGCAGCCTGAACAAGCCGGTGCGGCGCCTGTGGCTGCAGAGCATGACGCCGCAGGCCATCCGCGAGGGCTTCGAGAAGCTGCGCAGCGACGAGCAGATGCGCGGCCTGGCCGACGCCGCGCGCAGCCGCTCCGAGGCCGACTGGCTCATCGGCATCAACGGCACGCGCGCCTTCACCGCCTTCAACTCGCGTGACGGCGGCTTCTTCCTCACCACCGTCGGGCGCGTGCAGACGCCCACGCTGTCCATCGTCGTCGAGCGCGAGGAGAAGATCCGCAAGCACGTGGCGCGCGACTACTGGGAGGTACGCGCCACCTTCGACGCCGCGGCCGGCACCTACGAGGGCAAGTGGTTCGACCCGAAGTGGAAGAAGAACGCCGACGACCCCGAGCTGCGCAACGACCGGCTTTGGGCTGCGGCCGACGCGAGGGCCATCGCGCAGGCCTGCCAGGGGCGCCCGGCCACGGTGAGCGAGGAGTCCAAGCCCAGCAGCCAGTCCAGCCCGCTGCTGTACGACCTGACCACGCTGCAGCGCGAGGCCAACTCGCGCTTCGGCTTCTCGGCCAAGACCACGCTGTCGATCGCGCAGGCGCTGTACGAGAAGCACAAGGTCCTGACCTACCCGCGGACCGACTCGCGCGCGCTGCCCGAGGACTACCTGGCCACGGTGCGCAACACCTTCGAGATGCTGGCCGACACGGGCCTGCCGGGCCCGCTGCGCGAGCTGTCGATGCACGCGCGCAAGGCCCTGAACGACGGCTACGTCAAGCCGAGCCGGCGCGTGTTCGACAACGCCAAGGTCTCGGACCACTTCGCGATCATCCCGACGCTGGAGGCGCCGAAATCGCTGACCGAGATCGAGGCCCGGCTGTACGACCTGGTCGTCAAGCGCTTCATCGCCGTGTTCTACCCGGCGGCGGAGTACCTGGTCACGACCCGCATCTCCACCGTTCAGGCCGGTGCTGCGGAGCACCGCTTCCAGACCAACGGCAAGGTGCTCGTCAACCCCGGCTGGCTCGCCGTCTACGGCAAGGAGGCGCAGGGCGAGGACGCCAACCTCGTGGCGGTGCGGTCGGGTGAGGTGGTGCGCACCGAGTCCGTGGACGTCAAGGCGCTGCAGACCCGCCCGCCCGCGCGCTACACCGAGGCCACACTGCTGTCGGCCATGGAGGGCGCGGGCAAGCTCATCGACGACGACGAGCTGCGCGAGGCCATGGCCGAGAAGGGCCTGGGCACGCCGGCCACGCGCGCGGCCATCATCGAGGGCCTGATCGCCGAGAAGTACATGCTGCGCGACGGGCGCGACCTCGTGCCCACGGCCAAGGCCTTCCAGCTGATGACGCTGCTGCGCGGTCTGGGCGTGGAGGATCTGACCAAGCCCGAGCTGACGGGCCACTGGGAGCACCAGCTCGCGCAGATGGAGCACGGGCGCCTGCAGCGCGCGGTCTTCATGGCCGAGATCGCGAAGATGGCCGAGCGCGTCGTGCGCAAGGCCAAGGAGTACGACCGCGACACCATCCCGGGCGACTACGCGACGCTGGCCGCGCCCTGCCCGAACTGCGGCGGCATCGTGAAGGAGAACTACCGCCGCTTCGCCTGCACCGGCGCCGACGGCGGCAGCGAGGGCTGCGGCTTCTCGATCACCAAGATCCCGGCCGGGCGCGCCTTCGAGATCGCCGAGGCCGAGACCTTCCTGCGCGAGCGTCACATCGGCCCGCTGGAGGGATTCCGGTCCAAGGCGGGCTGGCCCTTCACGGCCGAGATGAAGCTCGTGCACGACACCGAGCTCGGCAACTGGAAGCTCGAGTTCGACTTCGGCGACGAGGCGCGGCAGGCCGAAGGCGCGGGCGAGCCGGTGGACTTCTCCGGCCAGGCCGCGCTCGGCGCCTGCCCCAAGTGCAAGGGCCGCGTCTTCGAGCACGGCGCGAACTACGTCTGCGAGCACGGCGTCGGCGCCCACCCGACCTGCGACTTCAAGAGCGGCAAGATCATCCTGCAGCAGCCTGTGCCGCGCGAGGAGATGACGCGCCTGCTCGCCACCGGCAGGACGGCGCTGCTGGAGAACTTCGTCTCGAACAAGACGCGGCGCAAGTTCAAGGCCTTCCTGGTGTGGGACGGCAAGGAGGGCCGGGTCGGCTTCGAGTTCGAGCCCCGCACGCCGCGCACACCGGCGGCGAAGAAGGCTGCGGCCAAGAAGGCCGCGTGAGCCGCTCGGCAAGGCGGGCGGTCGCGGGGGCCGCGGCATGACGCTGGCGGTCGCCTGGAAGCTGCTGGCCATCTTCGCCACCGTGGCGCTGGGCTGGGTTGCGGCACGGGTGGGCTGGGTCGGCGGCCGGCCCGGGGGCGGTGCCGGCCTGCCAGCGGCCACGCGCACGGTGTCCGACCTCGCCTTCCACCTCTTCGTGCCGGCGCTGCTCTTCCGCACGATGGCGCGCCAGGACCTCGCCGCCGTGCCCTGGGCGCACCTGACGGCCTTCTTCGTGCCGGCGATGATCTTCGTCGTGGCCGTGTATCTGGCCTACCGCCGGCGTGGCGGCGCGGGCAGCCCGGCGGCGCCGGCCACGCGCACGGCCGCCGCCAGCTACGGCAATGGCTTGCAGCTCGGCATCCCGATGGCGGCGGCGCTCTTCGGTGAGCCAGGGCTGGCGCTGCACGTCGCCATCGTCAGCGTGCACGGGCTGATCCTGCTGACGCTGATGACGGTGTTCGCCGAGCTCGACCTCGCGCGCGCCGACCGCGAGGCCACGCTGTGGCAGACCGTGCGCAGCACGGTGCGCAGCGCGGTGCTGCACCCGGTGATGCTGCCCGTGCTGCTGGGCTTGGGGTGGAACCTGACCGGCCTGCCGCTGCCGCCGCCGGTGGACGAGGCGCTGCGCGTGCTGGGCTCCGCGGTGGTACCGGTGTGCCTGGTGCTGATCGGGCTGAACCTGGCCCAGTACGGGCTGCGCGGCCGCGTGCGCGGCGCCCTGGGCCTGAGCGCGCTGAAGCTGCTGGTGCTGCCGGCGGTGGTGTTGCCTGTGGCCCACCTGGGCTTCGGCCTCGAGGGCGTGCCGCTGGGCGTGGTCGTGATGCTGGCGGCGTTGCCCACGGGCAGCAACGCGCTCATCCTCGCGCAGCGCTACGATACCCAACAGGCCGAGGCGACGGCGGCCATCGTCGTCTCCACGACCGCCTTTGCGCTGACCAGCTCGCTGTGGATCGCCATCCTCGCGCTGGTCGGCCGCGCCTGACCTCAGCCGCTGGCCTGCAGGAGCCCTCCGCGTGACCCCCTCCGACATCCCCGCCTACATGGCCCACCTCGGCGCGCAGGCGCGCGCCGCCGCCACCGCGATGGCCGCGGCGCCGAGTGCCGCCAAGGACGCGGCCCTGCGCGCGCTCGCGCGCCGGCTGCGCGCCGAAGCCGCCGCGCTGCAGGCCGCCAACGCGCATGACGTCACCGCCGCGCAGGCCGCCGGTCTGGCCGCGCCCCTGGTCGACCGCCTGAAGCTCACGCCCAAGGTCATCGACACCGTGGCCGAGGGCTGCGAGCAGCTCGCCGCCATGCCCGACCCGGTGGGTGAGATCCTCGACGTGCGCCGCCGCCCCAGCGGCATCAGCGTGGGCCGCATGCGGGTGCCGCTGGGCGTCTTCGGCATGATCTACGAGAGCCGCCCGAACGTGACTATCGAGGCGGCCTCGCTGGCCGTCAAGAGCGGCAACGCCTGCATCCTGCGCGGCGGCTCCGAGGCGCTGCATTCCAACCTCGCGCTGTGGCGCTGCGTGCAGGCCGCGCTGGCCGAGGCCGGCCTGCCGCCCGACGCGGTGCAACTGGTCGAGACCACGGACCGCGCCGCGGTCGGGCGCCTGATCGCGATGCCCGAGTCGGTGGACGTGATCATCCCGCGCGGGGGCAAGAGCCTGATCGAGCGCATCAGCGCCGAGGCGCGCGTGCCCGTGATCAAGCACCTGGACGGCAACTGCCACGTCTACGTCGACGCCGAGGTCGACCTCGAGCTCGCGCTGCGCGTCACCGACAACGCGAAGACGCAGAAGTACAGCCCCTGCAATGCCGCGGAGTCGCTGCTCGTGCACGCCGCGCAGGCGCCGGCCTTCCTGCCGCGCATCGGCGCGATCTTCGCCGCCAAGGGCGTGCAGATGCGCTGCGACCCGGCGGCGCGCGCCCTGCTCGCTGCCGTGCCCGGCGCCGACGTCACGGCGGCGACCGAGGCCGACTGGGCCGAGGAGTACCTGGCGCCTGTCATCAGCGTCAAGGTGGTGTCGAGCCTGGACGAGGCGATCGCGCACGTCAACCGCCACGGCTCGCACCACACGGACGCCATCCTGACGACGAACCACCCGAACGCGATGCGCTTCCTGCGCGAGGTGGACTCCTCCAGCGTGATGGTCAACGCCAGCACACGTTTCGCCGACGGCTTCGAGTACGGCCTGGGGGCCGAGATCGGCATCAGCACCGACAAGTTCCACGCCCGCGGGCCGGTGGGCCTGGAGGGCCTGACCTCGCTGAAGTGGATCGTGCTCGGTCAGGGCGAGGTGCGCGTCTGAGCACCCCTGCCCGGATTCGGCCGGCACGCAACGGAGCGCAGCGATGAGCGGCGGGCAGGTCGTCGCGCTGGCGCTCGCCGCGGTGCTGGTGTTCTGGATGCTGGGCGCCTACAACCGGCTCGTGCGCCTGCGTACCGGCATTGCCGAGGCCTTCGGCCGCTGCGAGGCCCCTTTGCGACAGCAGGGCGACGCGGTGGCGGCCTTGGTGGCGGGTCTTCAGGAGCCGCTGGCCGCCGAGGCGGCCACGCTGCAGGCGGTGTCGGCGGCGCTGGCCCGGGTGGAGGCTGGCACGCGGGCCTTGAAGGCGAGCCCGGTGGCGGCGCAGGCCGCGGCCGACTTCGCGGTCGGGATGGCCGCGCTCGATGCCGGGCTGGCCCGCCTGATCTCGCTGTGCGAGCACAGCAGCAGTCTGCAGGCCGATGCCCGTGTGCGCGTGGCCCTGTCGGGCTTGCGTGAGTCGCAGTCGGCGCTCACCTTCGGCCGCCAGCTCTTCAACGCCGCGGCCGAGGCCTACAACCTCGCCCTGGGCGAGTTCCCGACGCGCCTGCTGGTCGGCGTCTACCGCTTCGGCCCGGCGGGCCGGATCTGAGCTTCAGGTGTCGAACAGCTCGCCGCCGCGCGCCGGCGGGGCGAGCCCCAGGTGGCGCCACGCGGCGTGGGTGGCGATGCGCCCGCGTGGCGTGCGCTGCAGATAGCCCTGCTGGATCAGGTAGGGCTCGATGACGTCCTCGATCGTGCCCGGCTCCTCGCCGATGGCCGCGGCCACGTTGTCCAGCCCCACCGGGCCGCCGTCGAAGCGGTGGATCACCGCCTCCAGCAGCTTGCGGTCCATGAGGTCGAAGCCGCGCGGGTCGACGTCGAGCATGGCCAGCGCCCGGTCGGCGGTCGCGGCGTCGATCAGGCCGCTGCCCTTGACCTGGGCGTAGTCGCGCACCCGCCGCAGCAGACGGTTGGCGATGCGCGGCGTGCCGCGCGAGCGGCGCGCGATCTCCAGCGCCCCGGCCGGTTCCACCGGCACTTGCAGCAGCCCGGCCGAGCGCGTGACGATGCGGGTGAGCTCCTCGTCGGTGTAGAACTCCAGCCGCGCGACGATGCCGAAGCGGTCGCGCAGCGGGTTGGTCAGCATGCCCGCGCGCGTGGTCGCGCCCACCAGCGTGAAGGGCTGCAGGTCGAGCTTGATCGAGCGCGCGGCCGGGCCCTCGCCGATCATGATGTCGATCTGGTAGTCCTCCAGCGCGGGGTACAGGATCTCCTCGACCACCGGCGACAGGCGGTGGATCTCGTCGATGAAGAGCACGTCGTTGCGCTCCAGGTTGGTCAGGATCGCGGCCAGGTCCTTGGGCTTCTCCAGCACCGGGCCCGAGGTCTGGCGCAGGTTCACGCCGAGCTCGGCGGCGATGATGTGGCTGAGCGTGGTCTTGCCCAGGCCGGGCGGGCCGAACAGCAGCACGTGGTCCAGGGCCTCGGCGCGCATGCGCGCCGCGCCGATGAAGATCTCGAGCTGCTCGCGCGCCTTGGCCTGGCCGACGTACTCGCCCAGGCCCTTGGGTCGCAGCGCGCGCTCCAGCGCCTCCTCGTTGGGTGAGGCCCGGGCAGCGCTCACGACCCGTGGCGCCGCCGGGCGGCCCGGCTCGAAGTCGTCGGTCTGGATGGCCATCCAGTGATTATCGGGGCGGCGGGTCGTCTAGACTGCCCGGCGTCGCAAACCTCGCACGCCTGCCCATGAGCTCACCACTGCAACGCGCAGCCGCCGCTCTGACCCTGTCGGTCTGGCCTTTCCTTGCGCTCGCCCAGATCTCGGTCCAGGAGCCCTGGGTCCGCGCCACGGTGGCGCAGCAGAAGGCCACCGGCGCTTTCATGCAGTTGGTCTCGCCCGCCGGCGGTCGGCTGGTCTCGGCCTCGTCACCCGTGGCCGGCGTGGTCGAGATCCACGAGATGGCCATGGACGGCAACGTGATGAAGATGCGCGCCATCGCCGGCCTGGACCTGCCCGCGGGCAAGGCGGTGGCGCTGAAGCCTGGCGGCCACCACGTGATGCTGATGGACCTGAAGCAGGGCCTGCAAGCCGGCCAGAGCGTGCCCATCACCCTCGTCGTCGAGGGCCCGGGCGGCAAGCGCGAGACCGTGCAGGTCAGCGCGACGGTGCGGCCGCTCGCTGCCGCGCCTGCGCCTGGCCATGGCGCCCACAAGCATTGACGTCAACGCCCGCCGGTCCCCGAATCAGGGCGGGCGACGTAGGCTTCAGCGGCTGAGGGCCTTCAGCGCGAGCTTGATCCCCTCGCTGACCGTCACGTCCGCCGGCAAGGCCTTCAGCGCTGCCTGGGCCTCGCGCTCGTTGTAGCCCAGGGCCAGCAGGGCCTGCACGATGTCGGCCTGCGCGTCGCTCACCACGCTGGCGGCCGGCGCGCCGATGTCGGGGCCCAGGCGGCCCTTGAGTTCCAGCAGCAGGCGCTCGGCCGTTTTCTTGCCGATGCCCGGCACCTTGACCAGGCGGGCGGCGTCCTGCCGGCTGACAGCCTGCGACAGCTCGGCCACGCTCAGCCCTGACAGGATGCCCAGCGCGGTGCGTGGGCCCACGCCGCTGATGCGCACCAGTTCGCGGAAAGCCCCGCGCTCGGCTGCGGTGAGGAAGCCGAAGAGCTGCTGCGCGTCTTCGCGCACCACGAAGTGCGCCAGCAGCGTGACGCGCTCGCCCAGCGCGGGCAGGTTGCAGAAGGTGCTCATGGGCACGTCGAGCTCGTAGCCCACGCCCTGCACGTCGACGAGCACGAGGGGCGGGGCCTTCTCCGCCAGCAGGCCGCTGATGCGTCCGATCATGGTGCGGGATTGTGGCCCGCCGCACTGCCGCGTGGGGCGGCGCACAATCGCGACCCAGCACACAACCTTGCTCCGCCCGGGGCGGACCGCCACCTTGATCCTGCGCCATCGCTTCGAACCCGCCGACAACCTGCGCCTGGCGCACCTGTGCGGCCCGCTGGACGCGAACCTGCGCGACATCGAGGCGGCGCTGGCCGTGCGCATCCAGCGCCGCGGCGGCGCGTTCAGCGTCGAAGGCCCGCGCCAGCCGGCCGAGCGCGCGCTGGCCCTGATCGTCTCGCTGCACGAGCGCGCGCAGGCGTCGCTCGGGGGTGAACTGCTGCAGCTTGCGCTGGCCGAGGCCCGCACCGCTCTGGCGGGCGGCGCCGCCGGAGCATCCCCCTCGGCGCCGCAGCAGGCGGCGGTCGCGAGCGCTCCTGACACAGCCCCTTCCTCCGCGGCCGACGTGGTCCTGCACACGCGCCGCAGCGACCTGCGCGGCCGCACCCCCAACCAGGTGCAGTACCTGCGCCAGATCCTCGCCACCGACATCACCTTCGGTATCGGCCCGGCCGGCACCGGCAAGACCTTCCTGGCCGTGGCCTGCGCGGTCGATGCGCTGGAACGCCAGGGCGTGCAGCGCATCGTGCTGACCCGGCCGGCGGTCGAGGCCGGCGAGCGTCTGGGCTTCCTGCCGGGGGACCTGGCGCAGAAGGTCGACCCCTACCTGCGCCCGCTGTACGACGCGCTGTACGACCTGATGGGCTACGACCGCGTGACGCGCGCCTTCGAGCGCGGCCAGCTCGAGATCGCGCCGCTGGCCTTCATGCGCGGGCGCACGCTGAACCACGCCTTCGTCATCCTGGACGAGGCGCAGAACACCACGCGCGAGCAGATGAAGATGTTCCTTACGCGCATGGGCTTCGGCGCGAAGTGCGTGGTCACCGGGGACGTGAGCCAGGTCGACCTGCCTGCCGGCGTGCTCAGCGGGCTGGTCGATGCCGCTGCCGTGCTCGAGGACGTGCGCGGCATCGCCTTCACCCGCTTCACCGCCGCCGACGTCGTGCGCCACCCGCTGGTGGCGCGCATCGTGGAGGCCTATGACGCGGCGCAGCAGGCGCCGCGCGAGGCGGGGTATTTGCCCGGGCCCGGCCGCACCGGCCGACGTACGAGGCCGGCCGTACCGTGAAGCCCGCGCGGCCGCCCCTGCAGTTGTCGCTGCAGATGCCCGACGCGCGCCACCGCCCGTGGCTGCCGCGGCATCGCGTCGCGCGCTGGATCCGCGCCGCACTGCAGGCGCCGGCCGAGATCGCAGTGCGCATCGTCGACGAGGACGAGGGCCTGCGCCTGAACCGGGACTTCCGCCGCCAGGACCACGCGACCAACGTGCTGACTTTCGACTACGCGCGCGAGCCGGTGGTCAACGCCGACCTCGTGCTGTGCGCCCCGGTGGTCGAGCGCGAGGCTCACGCTGCGGGCATCGAGCTCACGACGCACTATGCCCACCTGCTGGTGCACGGCACGCTGCACGCCCAGGGCCACGACCACCAGCACCCCGCCGAGGCCCGGGTGATGGAGGCGCGCGAGAGCGCGATCCTGCAGGCCCTGGGTCTGCCCGACCCGTGGGCGCGGCGTGATCAGCCGGCAGCGCGCAGGCGCCGCGCCGCGTCCAGCGCGAAGTAGCTCAGCACGCCGTCGGCGCCGGCGCGCTTGAAGGCCAGCAGCGACTCCATCATCACTGCGTCGTGGTCGAGCCAGCCGTTGGCCGCCGCCGCCTTGAGCATCGCGTACTCGCCGCTGACCTGGTAGGCGAAGGTGGGCACGGCGAACTCCTGCTTCACCCGGCGCACGATGTCCAGGTAGGGCATGCCGGGCTTGACCATCACCATGTCGGCGCCCTCGGCCAGGTCGAGGGCGACCTCGCGCAGGGCCTCGTCGCTGTTGCCGGGGTCCATCTGGTAGACCTTCTTGTCCGCCTTGCCGAGGTTGCCCGCGGAGCCGACGGCGTCACGGAAGGGGCCGTAGAAGGCGCTGGCGTACTTGGCGCTGTAGGCCATGATGCGGGTGTGGATCAGGCCTGCGCCCTCGAGCGCGCTGCGGATCGCGCCGATGCGCCCGTCCATCATGTCGCTCGGGGCGACGATGTCCACGCCGGCCTGCGCCTGGACCAGGGCCTGGCGTCTCAGCACGTCCACCGTCTCGTCGTTCAGGATGTAGCCCGTGTCGTCGAGCAGGCCGTCCTGGCCGTGGCTGGTGAACGGGTCGAGGGCGACGTCGGTCAGCACCGCGAGAGTGGGGAAGCGGGCCTTCAACGCGCGCACGGCCCGCGGCACGAGACCTTCCGGGTTGGTCGCCTCGGCGCCGTCGGGGGTCTTCAGGGCGGGGTCGATCACCGGGAACAGCGCGAGCACCGGCACGCCCAGGCGGACACAGTCCTCGGCCACCGCGAACAGCCGGTCCACGCTCAGGCGCTGCACGCCGGGCATGCTCGCCACGTCCTGCACGCGGTTCTCGCCGTCGAGCACGAACACCGGCAGGATCAGGTCTTCCGGGGCGAGGCGGTACTCGCGCACCAGCGCGCGGGTGGCGGCGTCGCGGCGCAGGCGGCGTGGCCGGCTGGCCGGATATGGGGCAAACACGCGGTTCACGTCATCTCCTCCGTATGCTAGATTGCTCGGCGGATGATAGCCGCGAGGTTGTCGTTCCCTGCTTTTCCTCCCTGAGCAGGTGCTTCAGCGCCTAGACAGCGATGAGGCTTTCCAGCCCCGGCCTCGGCCGGGGCTTTTTTTGTGGGGCCGGTTTCATAATCGCTGGATGAGCTCCGCCTATCTCTGGGTCAAGGCCTTCCACATCGTCTTCGTGGCGAGTTGGTTCGCGGGCCTGTTCTACCTGCCGCGCCTGTTCGTCAACCTCGCCATGGTGCCGGCCGACAGCCATGCCGAGCGCGAGCGACTGCTGCTGATGGCGCGCAAGCTCTACCGCTTCGCCACGCTGCTGATGTGGCCCGCGCTGCTGCTGGGGATCTGGCTGTGGCTGGGTTTCGGCATCGGGCGCGGGCCGGGCAGCGGCTGGATGCATGCCAAGCTGGCGCTGGTGCTCGTCGTCATCGGCTACCACCATGTCTGCCGTGGCCTGCTCAGGCGCTTCGAGCAGTTCGAGAACCGGCGCACCCACCGCTGGTTCCGCGTCTTCAACGAGGTCTCGGTGCTGGCCTTCGCGGTCATCGTCGTGCTCGTCGTGGTCAAGCCGTTCTGAGGGATCCGCCCCAGGGTGGCGGTGCCAGCCGATGCACAGCGACCGCAGTTCGGCCCGCTCGCTGGCACTGGTGTACGCCGCGCTGGTGGTCTACGCCACGCTGCATCCGTTCGCCGGCTGGCGCTGGCCGCCGGGCGTGGGCTGGACCGAACTGCTGGCCTTGCCATGGCCGCCCTGGCGCAGCCGCTTCGACGAGTGGTCCAACTTCCTCGGCTACCTGCCCTTCGGCGGCTTGATGATGGTGGCCGGGGTGCGTGGCGCCGCGGGGCGGGGGCTGGGTCTGCTGTGGGCCGTGGGGGTGCCGGCGGGTCTGTCCTTCGGGCTCGAGGTCCTGCAGGGCTTCGTGCCCTCCCGGGTGCCTTCGGCGCGCGACTGGGCGCTCAATGTCGCCGGCGCGGTCTGCGGCGCGGCGCTCGCGCTGCTGCTCGATGCGGCCGGCGGCCTTGCGCGTTGGCACGGCTGGCGCCGCCGCTGGCTCGGTGCGCCTGCGGGCGGAGGCCTGGCGCTGTTGCTGCTCTGGCCGGTGGCGCTGCTGTTCCCTTCGCCGGTGCCGCTGGGGCTGGGACAGGTGTTCATCCCGCTGCACGAGGTCGTGACCTATGTGATCGAGGACACACCCTGGGCCGACGTGCTGCCGGGCCAGGGCCTGGCGCCCGATCCCCTGGCCGGGGCGCCGGGGCCGCTGGCCGAGGCGGTGGCCATCGCGCTCGGCCTGCTCTCGCCCTGCCTGGTGGCCTTCGTGTCCATCGCCCCGGGCTGGCGCCGGTTGCCCGCCATCCTCGTGCTGGGATCGCTCGGCGTGCTGGCCACGACGCTGTCGACGGCGCTGAACTTCGGCCCAGTCCACGCGCTCGCCTGGATGACGCCGCGCGCCGGCCCGGCCCTGGCCGTCGGTGCCGCGGCCGCCCTGCTGCTGTGGCGGCTGCCGCAACGGCTGGCCGCCGCCCTCGGGCTGGTGGCGGTCACCGCCGCGGTCACGCTGGTCGCCCAGGCGCCGCAGGACCCCTACTTCGCCGCCAGCCTGCAGTTGTGGGAGCAGGGCCAGTTCATCCGCTTCCACGGCATCGCGCAGTGGGTGGGCTGGCTCTGGCCTTATGCCGTCCTCGCCTGGCTGCTGCGCCGGCTGGGCCGGCCGCGCTGAGCCCCTGCGCCCAGGAGCAGCCGGGCCCGACCCGGGTGGGGCCGCCTCCTAGAATGGCGGCTTTTCTCGGGCGCCGGGCATGCGTCCCGCACCGCCCTGGATCCGCGGCCTGGACACCGGATGAGCTACTACCGCCACCACATCTTCTTCTGCCTGAACCAGCGCAGCAACGGCGAGGCCTGCTGCGCCCAGCACGAGGCCCAGGTGGCCTTCGACCATTGCAAGAAGCGCGTCAAGGACGCCGGCCTGGCCGGCCCGGGCGGTGTGCGCGTCAACAAGGCCGGCTGCCTGGACCGCTGCGCGGGTGGGCCGGTGGCCGTGGTCTACCCCGAGGCCGTCTGGTACACCTTCGTCGACCACGACGACATCGACGAGATCGTCGAGTCGCACCTGAAGCAGGGCCGGCCTGTCGAGCGCCTTAAGCTGCCGTCCGACGTCGGCCGTTGATGAACCCGCGCACCGAGCTGACGACCGCGGCCGGGCCGGCCGGGGCCCTGGTCTGCGCCCTGGACGTTCCGGGCGACGGCGTCAACGCGCGCGGGCTGGCCGTCGTGTGCCACCCGCACCCGCTGCACGGCGGCACGATGAACAACAAGGTCGTGCAGACCCTGGCCCGGGCCTTCGTGCAGCGCGGCTGGCGCAGCGTGCGCTTCGATTTCCGCGGCGTCGGTGAATCTGAGGGGCACTGGGATGGCGGTGTCGGCGAGGTGGAGGATGCGCTGGCGGTGGTGCGCGCGTTCCGGCAGCCGGGCCAGCCGCTGGCGCTGGCGGGCTTCTCCTTCGGGGGCTACGTCGCCTCGCAAGTGGCCGCGCGCCTGGCCGGCCAGGCGCCGGCCGAGCGCCTGGTCCTCGTCGGGCCTGCGGTGCAGAACTTCGCCGTCGCGCCACTGCCGGCGGGCAGCCTGGTGGTGCACGGCGAGGCCGACGAGGTCGTGCCCCTGTCCGCGGTGCTGGACTGGGCGCGCCCGCAGGCCCAGCCGGTGGTCGTCGTGCCCGGCACCGGCCACTTCTTCCACGGCCAGCTCCCGCTGCTGAAGAGCCTGGTGCTCGGTGCGCTGGCCACCCAACCCGATTGAACCCCTCGAGACGATGAAAAGACTGCTCTGGGCCCTGGCCCTGACGCTGGTGACCCTGCTGGCCCGCGCCCAGGCGCCCCAGCCGCCGGAGATCGCGGCGCGCCAGTACCTGCTGCTCGACCTGGCCAGCGGTCAGGTCCTGGCCGAGCGCGACGCCGACACCCCGGCCGATCCGGCCAGCCTGACCAAGCTGATGACGGCCTATCTGGTCTTCGATGCCGTCAAGGCGAAGAAGCTCGCCCTGGATCAGGAGGTGCCGGTGTCGACGCGCGCCTGGGCCGAGCGCAAGGGCGGCGGGTCGCTGATGTTCATCGACACGACGATGAAGCCCAAGGTCGACGAGTTGCTCAAGGGCATGATCGTGCAGAGCGGCAACGACGCTTCGGTTGCGCTGGCCGAGGCCGTGGCGGGATCGCTGGACGCCTTCGTCGCGCTGATGAACCGGCAGGCTCAGGCCTGGGGCCTGAAGAACACGCGCTTTCGCAACGTCACCGGGCTCACGGAGGCCGGTCACCAGAGTACCGCGCGTGACATCGCCACCGTGGCCGCGCGCGTGATCGCCGACCACCCCGACTTCTACGCCTACTACTCGATCCGGCAGTTCAGCTACAACAACATCCGCCAGGACAACCGCAACATGCTGCTGGGCCGTGACCCGGCGGTCGATGGCATGAAGACCGGCTACACCGAGTCGGCCGGCTACTGCCTCGTCGCCAGCGCGGTGCGCGACCTGCCCAACGGCAAGCGCCGGCTGCTGTCGGTGGTGATGGGGGCGGCCTCGCGCGAGGCGCGTGCCGCCGAGAGCCAGAAGCTGCTGAACTGGGGCTGGCAAGCCTGGGACGCGGTGCGCCTGTTCGATGCCGGCAAACCGGTGGCGACGGTGCCGGTGTGGAAGGGCACCGCCGCGCAGGCCTCGCTCGGTGTGGGCAGCGGCGCGGTCTTCGTCACCGTGCCGCGGGGCGAGGGCGCCAAGCTGCGCACGCTCATCGAGCGCACCGACCCGCTCGTCGCCCCGCTGACCCCGGGCCAGCGCGTGGGTACGATCAAGGTCGTCAACGCCGCGGGCGCGCCGCTGGCCACCTTGCCCCTGCAGGTGCTGGAGCCCGTGCCGCTGGCCGGAATCCTCGGGCGGGCCTGGGACGCGCTGCGCCTTTGGATCCAGTGACACTCCGGCCGCCAGGCCAGCCGACCCACCTGACGGAGACCCGACGATGAACGACAACCTGTGCCACCTCAACGGCGAGACCCTGCCGCTGTCGCAGGCCCGCGTCAGCGTGCTCGACCGCGGTTTCATCTTCGGTGACGGCGTCTACGAGGTGGTGCCGGTCTACGGCCGGCGGCTGTTCCGCTTCGATGCGCACATGGCGCGCCTGGCGCGCAGCCTGGGGAAGATGCGCATTCCGAACCCGCACCCGTCGGCGGGCTGGCTCGGTCTGATCCGCCCGCTGGTGGCCGCGCTGGCCGAGCGCACCGGCGCCGAGGACCAGCTCGTCTACATCCAGGTCACGCGCGGCGAGGCCCCGCGCGACCATGTCATGCCGACCGGGCTGCGGCCCACGGTCTTCGTCATGGTCAACCCGATGAAGCCGCCCAGCGCCGAGCAGCGCCACCACGGGGTGGCCTGCGTGACCGCGCGCGACTTCCGCTGGGAGCGCGGCGACATCAAGAGCACCTCGCTGCTGGGCAATGTGTTCGCGCGCCAGATCTCGGCCGACGCCGGCGCGGCCGAGACCATCATGTTCCGTGACGGTTTCCTGACCGAGGCCGCGGCGAGCAACGTCTGGATCGTGCGCGAGGGTGCACTGCTGGGCGTGCCCAAGAGCGAGCACGTGCTGGAGGGCATACGCTTCGACCTGCTGCGCGAGCTGTGCGAGGAATGCGGCATCGCCCATCACCTGCACCCCATTCCCGAGAGCGACGTGCTCAGCGCCGACGAGGTGCTGCTGAGTTCGGCCACGAAGGAGGTGCTGCCGGTCACCCGCATCGATGGCCAGCCGGTGGGGCATGGGGCCCGGCGTGGCCGCCCGGGGCCGGTGTACGCGCGCCTGCACGAGGCCTACCAGCGCGCCAAGCTGACGCAGTGCCTCTGAACCTGCGGCTCGACCGCGCCCCCGCCACCCCATGAGCACAGATCCCGCCCAGCCCAGCCTCATCGAGTACCCGAGCGCCTTCCCCATCAAGGTGATGGGTGCTCGCGCCGAGGGCTTCGTCGAGGCCGTCGTGGCGGTGGCGCAGCGCTTCGACCCGGGTTTCGACCCGGCGACGGTGGAGCAGCGTCCCAGCCGTGCCGGCAACTACCTCGGTCTCACCATCACGGTCACCGCGACCAGCCGCGAGCAGCTCGACGAGCTGTACCGCACGCTGTCGACGCACCCGATGGTCAAGGTCGTGCTGTAAGGGCGGGCCGCATGCGCGTGCGCTGGCTCGGCCGCCGCGCCCACGCGGGCATCGAGGACGAGATGCGCGTCTTCACCGAAGGCCGCGACCTCGGCACCGAGGACGAGCTCTGGCTCGTCGAGCACGACCCGGTCTTCACGCTGGGTGTGGCCGGGCGACGGCAGCACCTGCTCGCCCCTGGCGACATCCCGGTGGTGCAGACGAACCGGGGCGGGCAGGTCACCTATCACGGGCCCGGACAGGTCGTGGCCTACCCGCTGGTGGACCTGCGGCGCCTGGGCATCTACGCTCGTGAGTACGTCTTCCGGCTGGAGGCGGCGGTGCTGCAGACGCTGCTGGCCGTGGGCCTCACCGGGCACCGGGTGCGCAGCGCGCCGGGCATCTATGTCCGCGTGGACGACCCGGGCGACCACGCCGCGCTGGCGCCACCCGCCCCCGGGGCCGACCCGTTCGCGGGGCTGGGCAAGGTGGCGGCGCTCGGGGTCAAGATCAGCCGTCACTGCGCTTACCACGGCCTGGCCTTGAACGTGGCCATGGACCTGGAGCCCTTCGCCCGCATCGATCCCTGCGGCTACGCCGGGCTGCGCACCGTGGACCTGCGCAGCCTGGGCCTCACGCTCGGCTGGGCCGAGGCGGCCGACCTGCTGGCCGGCCGCCTGTGCGCGCAGTTGGCGCCGTGAATGCCTCCGGCCGGCCCTGGCGACGCCTGGGCGCCGCGCTGCCGCTACCATCGCCCTTGAAACGACCCACGACGGGGCGTCGCGTCGCGCGCCCCCCGCAGCCATGAGCGTCACCGACAAGCCCGCCTACGACCCGACCTCCAAGCAGAAGGCGCAGGCCAAGACCGCGCGCATCCCGATCAAGGTCGTGCCCGCCGAGGTGCTGAAGAAGCCCGATTGGATCCGCGTCAAGGCCGGTTCCCCGGGCACCCGCTTCTACGAGATCAAGAAGATCTTGCGCGAGAACCGGTTGAACACGGTGTGCGAGGAGGCCTCGTGCCCGAACATCGGCGAGTGCTTCGGCAAGGGCACGGCCACCTTCATGATCATGGGCGACAAGTGCACGCGCCGCTGCCCGTTCTGCGACGTCGGGCACGGCCGCCCCGACCCGCTGGACGTCGAGGAGCCGACGAACCTGGCGCGCACGATCGCTGCCCTGCAGTTGAAGTACGTCGTCATCACCAGCGTCGACCGTGACGACCTGCGCGACGGAGGGGCGGCGCACTTCGTGGAGTGCATCCGCCAGGTGCGCGCGCAGTCGCCGCAGACCCGCATCGAGATCCTGACACCCGACTTCCGCGGCCGCCTGGACCGCGCGCTCGAGATCCTGAAGGCAGCCCCGCCGGACGTCATGAACCACAACCTCGAGACCGTTCCGCGCCTGTACAAGGAGGCGCGCCCGGGGTCGGACTACGCCTTCAGCCTGGACCTGCTGCGCCGCTTCAAGCAGTCCGTTCCCGGCGTGCCGACCAAGAGCGGGCTGATGGTGGGCCTGGGCGAGACGGACGAGGAGATCCTGCAGACCATGCGTGACATGCGCGCGCACGACATCGACATGCTCACGATCGGCCAGTACCTCGCGCCCAGCGGCCACCACCTGCCGGTGCGGCGCTATGTGGACCCCGACACCTTCCGCCGGTTCGAGCGCGAGGCCGCGTCCATGGGCTTCACGCACGCGGCGGTTGCCGCCCTCGTGCGCTCGAGCTACCACGCCGACCAGCAGGCGCATGCGGCCGGCGTGGCCGACGCGCTGGGCTGACCCGGCATGGTGAGTTCGCCGGCAACCCGTGGCGCCCGGAGCCGGCGGTCGCAGCGCGCGGCCCGCGCAGGCCGCGCGGGCGCTGCGGTGGCTTGCCTGGGAGGGCTGGTTGCCTGCTCGCCCGCCCTGGACTGGCGCGAGGTCCGCGTCGAGGGACGCGAAGCGGCCGTGCTGCTGCCCTGCAAGCCTTCGGCGCATGCGCGCCAGGTGCGGCTGGGTGAGGACAGCGTCAAGCTCACGCTGCAGGCCTGCCAGGCGGCCGGCATGACCTGGGGCGTGGCCTCGGCCGACGTGGCCGACCCTTCGCGCGTGGGTGCCGCACTGCAGGCGCTGCGCGAGGCGTCCGCGGGCAACCTGGGTTCGCCGTCGGCGGCGGCCCTGCCCCTGCAGGTGGCCGGCGCCACCCCCCAGGCTGCGAGCGGGCGCTCGGCGTACGCTGGGCGCCGTCCCGACGGTCAGCCCGTGCAGGCGCAGGTGGCCGTGTTCTCGCGCGGCACTGTCGTCTACCAGGCCACGGTGCTCGGCGAGCGGGTGTCGGTCGAGGCGGCGGACACCTTCTTCGGCTCCTTGCGGTTGGGCGGCTGAGCGCCGCACCGCAGACCCATGGCGATCGGAATGAAAACAGACGAGACGGCGGGATCTGCGCCCCCGGGGGACGGGCCGGCGGCGGCCCCGGCGGTCGGCAGCACGATCGTACGCATCTTCTTCGCTTTTGCCGCGGGCTACTTTCTGTCGGCGCTGCTGCGCGCCGTCACCGCGACGCTGGCCCCATCCTTCAGCAACGAGCTCGGGCTGAAGGCCGGCGACCTGGGCTTGCTGGCGGGGGCGTATTTCCTGGGATTCGCGGCGCTGCAACTGCCGCTGGGCAGTGCGCTGGACCGGTTCGGGCCCAAGCGGGTGCTGCTGGGCCTGATGACGCTGGCGGTCCTGGGCTGCGGCGCCTTCGCGCTGGCGCAGACCCTGTGGGGTCTGATCCTGGCGCGGGTGCTGATCGGGATGGGGTTGGCGGCCTGCCTGATGGCGCCGCTGACCTGCTATCGGCTGCGCTTCAGCGCCCCCGCGCAGCTGCGGGCGAACTCCTGGATGCTGATGACGGGTTCGCTCGGCATGCTCGCCTCGACGCTGCCGGTGCAATGGCTCTTGCCGCTGTGGGGCTGGCGCGGGCTGTTCTGGGCCCTCGCGGGCGGGTTGTTGGTGGCGATGCTGCTGATCGCGCGTTGGGCGCCTCGCGATCCGGCGCCCGTGGCGCCAGCGGCGAGGCCAGATGACCGCGCATCGCAAGGGTATGGGCAGGTGCTCCGGCACCCGGTCTTCGTGCGCAGCACGCCCATCGGCTTCTTCCTGTACGGGGGCATGCTGGCGGTGCAGTCGCTCTGGGCCGGGCCCTGGCTGACGCAGGTGGCGGGCTGGACGGCGCCGCAGGCGGCGGGCGGGCTGTTCTTCATCAACCTGTGCATGCTGCTGGCCTTCATGGGCTGGGGAGCGCTGATGCCGCGTCTGGTGCGCCGTGGCTACGGGGCGCAGCGCCTGATGTCGTGGGGCCTGCCTCTGAACCTGCTGGTGCTGGCGTGGATCGTGTTCGACCCTCAGCCTGCGGGCGCAGTGACCTGGGCCCTGTGGTGCGTGGCGTGTACCTTCGTCTCGCTCAGCCAGCCAGCGGTCGGGCAGTCGTTCGCGCCGCAATGGGCTGGCCGCGCCTTGTCCGCCTACAACCTCGTGATCTTCGCTGGCGTTTTCTGCACCCAGTGGGGCATCGGCCTGCTGGTGGACGCGGCGCGCGGGTGGGGATGGGCCCCGGATGTTGCCTTCCGCCTGGCCTTCGGAATCTTCGGCGGGTTGTGCTTGCTGTCGGTGGCCTTCTTCGTGCATCCGCCGCGGCGCTGGCGCGTCCCGCTGGCGGCGGCCCAATAATGCCGGCCCTGACGAGGACGCGAGGCTGCGCCCGAGATCCGGACGAGGTTCCTGACACCGAATTGCTTCCATGGTCGTTCTGGTCCTGCTCGCCCACGCCCCGCTGGCCAGCGCTTGCGCCGCGGTGGCCGCTCACACCTACCCGGAGGCCGCGGCGCGTGTTCGCTGCGTCGATGTCACGCCGCAGGAGGACGTCGACACCGTCGTCGCCCGACTGCGCGAGGTGCTGCCCGACGGCGAGGTGCTGATCCTGGCCGATGTGTTCGGCGCGACCCCCTGCAACGCCGCTTTGCGCGTGGCGGACGGGGTGCGTGTGCGGGTGGTCGCCGGCCTGAACGTGCCGATGTTGTGGCGCTCGCTGTGCTACGCGAACGAATCCCTGGACCGGCTCGTGGCCCGGGCCGTCGACGGCGGCACGCAGTGCGTGATGCAGGTCTCCAGCCCGCGCCCTCAGAACCAGGCCCCTCAGGGCCCGTCAAGCCATGATCCGAGAGACCATCGTCATCAGCAATAGGCTGGGCCTGCACGCTCGCGCGTCGGCCAAGCTCACCAAGCTGGCCGGCAGCTTCGGCTGCGAGATCTTCCTCGGCCGCAATGGCCGGCGTGTCAACGCCAAGAGCATCATGGGGGTGATGATGCTGGCCGCAGGCCTGGGCAGCGAGATCGAGATCGAGGTTGACGGGCCGGACGAACATGCGGCGATGGCTGCCTTGCGCGGCCTCATCGACGACAAGTTCGGCGAGGGTCAGTAGCGGGTACCGCCCGGCGAAGCGAGGTCTGCGCGGCAGCGGCCCGAGTCACCCTAGATCCGGCAGTTGACCGCTTGTCTCCGCTGGCAATTGCTTGACCAGGCAAGAGATTCCGCCCACGGCCTGCTTCACCCCGGAGGTGAGACCGCTGCACACCCGATCGAGCCGTCCTCGACCACGCCGGCGGCGTTGCGCATCCTCGCCATGGCACAGGCCATGGCTGCGGTGCGCGCCTTGCCGGCACGGCCGATGACGGCCCGCTCGGGCGCGCCCAACTGCCGGATCTAGGGTCACGGCGCTGCGCTACATTCACCGCATGGGCATCCAGGTCTTCGGGGTCGCGGTGTCACGTGGGGTGGCCATCGGGCGAGCCGTGCTCGTGGCCTCGAGCCGGGTGGACGTCGCGCACTACTTCATCGCCGCTGCCGAGGTGGGGCAGGAGGTGGAGCGCCTGCGCGCTGCGCGCGATGAGGTGGCGCGTGAGCTGGGGACGCTGCAACGCGAACTGCCGGAAGACGCGCCGAGTGAGCTGCCGGCCCTTCTGGACGTGCACCTGATGGTGTTGCACGACGACGCGCTGGCCGAGGCGACGAAGACCTGGATCACCGAGCGGCACTACAACGCCGAGTGGGCCTTGTCCGCGCAGTTGGAGGTGCTGGCGCGTCAGTTCGACGAGATGGAGGACCCCTACCTGCGCGAGCGCAAGGCCGACGTCGAGCAGGTGGTCGAGCGCTTGCTGCGCGCGCTGACCCGCTCACGCGTGGGTACACCGCAGGCTGCGGCTGCCGTCCCGATGGCGGAAGACCCGCTGGTGCTGGTGGCCAGCGACATCGCGCCGGCTGACATGCTGCAGTTCAAGCGCAGCGTGTTCACCGGCTTCATCACCGATGTCGGCGGCAGGACCTCGCACACGGCCATCGTCGCCCGCAGCATGGACATCCCTGCGGTGGTGGGCGCGCGCGAGGCCAGCCGCCTGATCCGGCAGGACGACTGGGTGATCATCGACGGCGACGCCGGCGTCGCGGTGGTCAACCCTTCGCCGATCGTGCTGGAGGAATACCGCTTCCGCCAGCGCCAGAGCGAACTCGAGCGCGCCCGTCTGAACCGGCTGCGCCACACGCCGGCCGTGACCCTCGACGGTGAGATCGTGGAACTGCTGGCCAACATCGAGCTGCCGGACGATGCGCCCGTGGCTCTTGCGGCCGGCGCCGTCGGGGTCGGGCTGTTTCGCAGCGAGTTCCTGTTCATGAACCGCAACGGGGCGCTGCCCGGCGAAGACGAGCAGTTCGAGGCCTACCGCAGTGCAGTGCAGGCGATGCAGGGGCTGCCGGTGACCATCCGCACGGTCGACATCGGCGCGGACAAGCCGCTGGACGCGATGTCGGCGCAGGAACTGCGTCACGAACACCAGCTGAACCCGGCACTGGGCCTGCGCGCCATCCGCTGGAGCCTGTCCGAGCCCGGCATGTTCCTGGAGCAGCTGCGCGCCATCCTGCGTGCCAGCGCCTTTGGCAAGGTGCGCATCCTGATCCCGATGCTGGCGCATTCGAGCGAGATCGTCGCCTGTCATGCCGCGATCGCGCGCGCCAGGGCGCAGCTCGACGAGGCTGGTCAGGCCTACGGTCCCGTGGAAGTCGGGGCGATGATCGAAGTCCCGGCGGCTGCCATAGGCATCGACCTGTTCCTGCGCCAGTTCGACTTCGTCTCGCTGGGCACCAACGACCTGATCCAGTACACGCTGGCGATCGATCGTGCCGACGAGGCGGTGGCCCATCTCTTCGATCCCTGGCACCCTGCTGTGCTGCACCTGGTCGCTCAGACGATCCACCGCGCACGCGCGGCCGGGCGCGGCGTCAGCGTGTGCGGCGAGATGGCGGGCGATGTGGCATTCACCGAGTTGCTGCTGGCCATGGGGCTGCGCAGCTTCTCTATGCACCCGTCCCAGGTGCCCAGCGTGAAGCAGCGCCTGCTGCGTTGCGACACGCGGCGCCTCGCGCAGCAGCTCGAGCCGGTGCTTGCGTCCGCCGAGCCCGCCGTGGAGGCAGCACGACGGCTGCGTGTGGCGGCCGGCTGACAAGCGCGGCCCCGGGCAGCGCTGTTCGGTATCGGGAAAGTTTTTTGCGCGAGCCCTTGCCAAGCGTCTCGGCCCGGCTATACTGGCGGGCTCCGCTGACGACAGCGCGGTGTCTGAGACAGCCAAACGGGTACAGCCCGACCGGCCCTTGGCAACGACGTCAGTGAGCGCCGGATGCAGCAGACTTCAGTAGTCGAAGGCAGAAGGCGAAGGTCTAAAGACCTAGTGCTTGACAGGGATATGAAAGCTGGTCCATAATCTTTGTCTTAGCTGATTGATGTCAGCGCCGCCGAAAGGCAAGTTCTTTAACAACATACAGCCGATAAGCGTGGGCGTTTGAAGGCAAGAGCCTGAGCTTGGGGGTCACGCCCCGAGCATCAAACGCTCATGGAAATAGAAGTGAAGTTCACTTCAATTCCGTTTTGAGCAAAATTTCAAGATCGAACTGAAGAGTTTGATCCTGGCTCAGATTGAACGCTGGCGGCATGCCTTACACATGCAAGTCGAACGGTAACGCGGGGCAACCTGGCGACGAGTGGCGAACGGGTGAGTAATGCATCGGAACG
>Ga0169931_10003146_pt1 | contig 26436 bp, 15 predicted proteins | sample Kivu_15m_20L_FD_129675 | JGI IMG/M metagenome (GOLD analysis project Ga0169931, IMG submission 129675) | Freshwater microbial communities from Lake Kivu, Western Province, Rwanda to study Microbial Dark Matter (Phase II) - Kivu_15m_20L... | ecosystem: Environmental > Aquatic > Freshwater > Lake...
AAAAACTGGCTGCCAATGGCGGATGTTGCCGAATGATTTTCCAAAATGGGAATTGGTTTACTACTATTACAGCAAATGGGCAAACGCAGAAGAATTTGACTTACTTCTTTCGAAATTACTTGAAAAAGTTCGATTAAAAAGAAATCAAAATAGAGAACCAAGTTTAGGAATAATGGACAGTCAGAGTGTAAGATGGGGAAATAATCGTTCATTGAATGGTTTTGACGGAAACAAAAAGTGAAAGGAATTAAAAGGCATGTCGTGGTTGATAAAAACGGATTTTTATTAGCAATAATGGTTACTGTAGCCAATATTCATGATAGTAAAGCGGTAGATTTTCTCATGAGAACTTTGGCGTACTTGTTAACTCCCGTGAAAGTAATTCTTGCAGATGGAGGTAAAAGAGGTGAAATAATAGAACAGGTAAAAAATAAGTTTGGATATTTAATCAAAGTAGTGGTCAGAAGCGATGAAAAGAAAGCAGAGTTTAAGCCCATTTCTAAAAGATGGATTATTGAACGAACTTTTGCTTGGTTTGATAACGACAGAAGATTGTGCAGGAATTATGAACTCCTAATGGAAAATGCAGAAAATATGGTCAAATTATCCGCTATAAAACTTTTATTGAATAAAATTTAAACAGGCTCTAAAATTGGTAGAACATTTTGCAATATCCCATAAACTAACCTTACCGGATGCATTGATTGCTGCCACAGCCATTTATCATAAAATCGAACTGTACACACTTAATGTAAAGGATTTTAAGTTTTTGGGGGATATTAAATTATACGGTTTTGAATAATACCAAATATTTCGCAGATTGTCGTTTATATAATTACCTAAGGCGTAACACCTCCACTACGGCATAATATTCTGCTATTTTCCAATCGGTTGCGGCGGAGAAATTCTATGTCATCGTCGGTATTAAGTTTACAAAAACTTAAGATAATCCTACTAGGAAAAAAATCTGCAAACACCTCATTTTCAAAAGGCATCCGATGTATCGAAGGGTTTGTTTTAAGTATGTCGTGGGAGTAGCAAGGTCAAATTGTCGATTTGCGTACCGTCCCGCGAGTGACGAACTTGGGTTTCGATGTTCCCCATAGGGTCGTAAGTGAAGGCGTTGAAGTACTTGTTTCCGTAAGAAACTGGATACCATTCCGTTTCATTAAAATCATCCTCATACGAACGTGATGCTTTTAGGCGGTTGAGTTGGTTGTATTGGTAGGCGTTGAGCATTGGCATTGAGCTTCGATTCAACAAGTTGGTCAACCTAGTTTGCATGTAGCGAATGTTTCCGTTAAAGAGTTGGGAGCTGTTTTGATCAGGATCAGAACCATCCGCCACCGTCGGCACCACTTGCTCCCCGTTGATAGCCGAATAATCCGTACCGTTGTAGGTAAGCGCAAAAGCAGAAAGGTCGCGTCCGAAATGGCTATTCATGGATTTATATTTGTCGTCTGGGTAAAAGTAACCATCATTTCCGGGGTCGTTTCTTGTTACCATTGCGTTAATTCCTTTCATCCAGCCTTGCAAGGTATAGAAATAATCGAAACCTTGCAAACTATTTTGTCCTATCTCCGTTCTCGCCAGTGGCCCGTGCGCGTAATACTCGTACTTCGCATCGTTTTCCCAATCCTCATTTTCCGCTAATTCGTTGCTCAAAGCCGAAGAAGGTCGGTCGATGGATAGCAGCGGTGTGCGTGAGTTGGTGTAAGCGGCTGTGATGCGGTTGTCAGCATCATATGCGACAGCACACTGACAAAATTTTAAAAGCTTTTAAAATTTTCGTCAATGGAGTGAAACGCAATGAAGTGTTGATAGGCGTTACCGACGATTCGAAGAATGTCGGTATTAACAATCGCAACCTAAAAGTCGCAACTTTTAGGGCGATTGTAAAAGATGCCACTGGTCCACCTGTCCGTTTTGTACGCTCATGCGATGCACATTCCCCGACACCAAATCGTAGCGGTAATCCAAACGCTTGAAACGCTGAGACGCAAGCGCAGTGTAGGTTGTCGCCATTTTTCGGTTGTCTTGGAGTAGGGTTTTTACGTTTCCGTGAATGTTCCCGCTGCTACATTGCATTTCGCGACGGGACAGGCTCCATCGTAATCCGTCGCATGGTCAAGCAGTGTTCAATAAAAATTAGATTTTTCGAGGCAGACAAGATTTTTAATCCGCAGTTTACACTTGTAAATGAGGAATTAAAAATTGAAGGTGAACGATGAAAAATCAAATTTTTATAACACTGAATAGGTTTGGTCGTTACCGTCAAATAGTTCCTCGTAGGTTACATGCGTAATGCGTTTGCGTTGTGTGAGTGTATTCGGCACAAAATCAGCGGGTAAACCTGTGATTGCGTTAGTATCGTAGTAACTTCAGTTCGATTGCAAATTGAAATTACCTGTGGTAAGACTTCGTGGACATTGTTTATGATCAGTCTGACCGCTAAGCGCCTGTCCTCTCTTGCGGGAGCGACGCAGTCAATCCAATTTTGAATCCACTCCGAAAAGTAAGATTTCAATCAAAATCGACGCGAAGTGAATTTTGAACCGGAGCTAACTGATTGTTAGTGAGTCCGCCGCGGCGGATTAAAATTTTAGCGACAAGGAAGAGTTTGGCAGAAAGGGACTTTTCGGAGTAGACTCAATTTTAATAATCGAACTAAGCTTTAAAGGCTCAACAATATTTGGAAATGTATGAATTTGGAGTTGATTCCAAGGTCAAAATATAGGTTGAACAACGTTTTTGAATAACTCAATTAATGAAAAGCTGATTTCATGAAATAAAACAATACTTTTCTAAATTATGAATTCCGAAATAAAAGTAAAAATCTATATTTAAGGCCTTAAATATCAGGATGAAATATTTTTTATTTGGATTGCTCCTTTTTGTTTGCTTTAAAAATAACGCTCAATCGAGATGGAAAGGAAATACCACCCCAACTTACAACGAATTAATCAATGAGCTAAAGAAAATAGACAAACAACACAAAGACATTTCACTTTTTAACATGGGATTGAGTGATTATGGACTGCCACTTTATTTGTTTATTGTCAATTCTGAAAAGGATTCTTTGAAGACATTTCAAAAGGCAAAAGAAAAAACTTGTTTGCTTGTAAACAATGCAATCCATCCAGGAGAACCCGATGGAGTAAATGCCATGTTGATTTGGGTGGAGGAATGGATTGCCTCTGGTAAACCAAAAGAAAATATGCCTGTTGTCGCTTTTATTCCTGCTTACAATGTTGGAGGTATGATCAATAGATCCAAGAATTCGAGGGCAAATCAAAACGGTCCAGAAGAATATGGATTCAGAGGAAATGCTAGGAATTTAGATTTGAATAGGGATTTCATTAAAATGGACTCTGACAATAGTTTTATTTTTTCAAAAATTTTTCATGAACTGAATCCAGATATCTTCATCGACAATCATGTCTCGAATGGTGCAGATTATTCCTATACCTTGACATGTATATCAAGTGTTCAGCAAAGAATTAATGCAGAATTATCCAATTTTGAGAAAGAAAAATTCCAACCTTTTCTCAGTTCAAAATTAAAATCTAAGGATTGGACGCTTTATCCTTATGTAGAATTAAAAGGTGATACACCTGAAAAAGGTATAATTGCTTTCAATGATCTGCCACGATATTCTATGGGGTACACATCTTTGTTCAATACACTCAGTTTTACGGTTGAAACTCACATGCTTAAACCTTTTCCAGAAAGAGTCATTGCAACAAAGGATTTTATGGAGTCTGTATTAGATTTTATGAAAATTGAAGGAACTAATCTTAAAACTTTAAGAATTAATGCAAATCAGAATACCAAGAATTTGAAATGGTTTAAATTCAATTATAAGCTTTCAAATTTCAATGACTCAATTGATTTTCAAGGCTATGCACATTCGCATCCAATTCACCCAGTTACAGGATTACCCCGGCTTTATTACGATAAGTCTAAACCTATAAACATTAAAATTGCGCACTACAATCATTATGTAGCCCAAGATTCCATTCAAGTTCCAAAATATTACATTGTTGGATTTCAGGAAAAAGCAACTAGAGAAAGACTTCGAGCGAACAAAATTAATTTTATTGAAGTTCAGAAAGACACAAATCTATTAGTTACCACAACCATTATATCCGAGTTTAAAAGTACATCAAAACCGTACGAAGGTCATTTCAGACATTCAAATATTCAACTTAAAAAACAAGAAAGAATAATTCTTATAAAAAAAGGTGATTGGATTATTCCAACAGCTCAGGATGGTGGAAGTTATTTGCATTCCGTCCTTCAACCAAGGGCAGAAGATTCTTTTTTTAGCTGGAACTTTTACGATTCCTACCTTCAACAAAAAGAATACTTCTCCAATTACGTTTTCATCGATTTAGCTGAGGAAATTTTACAAAACGACCCACAACTAAGAGCCAATTTCGAATTAAAGAAAATGAATGATAAACATTTTAAAGATTCCGAATGGGAGCAACTTTATTACATTTATGTCAACAGCCCTTACTTCGAACAAACATTTAACCGACTTCCAATCTACGAGTGGAATGGAACATGGAAATAATATTATCTCATAAGGTTTATATGACCAGTTACGACAACTTTTTCATCCGTATCTAACGGCTTGTAAGAAATTTTGTACAAATAAAGACCTGTTGGTGCTTTCATTCCATTTTTTCCATAAGTGCCGTCCCATCTCGCCTTTGCGTCATGACTTTCCCAAACTAGCTCACCCCATCTATTAAATACGTACAGGTCAAAGTTATATGGATCAAAACCAGATGTAAAAACAGGACCCCAAGTTTGATTAAACTGATCTTCGTCAGGTGTGAAGGAATTTGGGATGTAAAAGATTGTATTATCTTGAAATCTAATTATAATTGATGTGGTGTTTGTACAACCAAACGTTGTAGTAGCTGTTAAAGAAACATACTTGCTTGAATTAAAATTAGTGTAAAGGTGGCTTGGATTTAGGTCTGTAGAAAAGTTTCCGTCCCCAAAATCCCAATAATAAGACGTCCCACCTATCGAATTGTTGAAGAAATTAACCACTTGCGGACTCTCACTGATTACTAAAGGATTTGCACTGAAAGATGCGACAGGAACATTTTGTGTACAAATCATGCTATCAATGGAAACTGATTCAATACAACCTTGGTTTTCTGAGGTTAAACTAATATCATAACATCCTTCATCTGAGAAAAGGAAATTAAAACTGCTTAAGGTGCTAATTTGATTTCCATTGACGAACCAACGTAAATTCGAGCCTAGAGTACTTGTTGAAGAAAATAATACATTCAAAGGCGTACAACCTTGTGTTAAATTACTAGAGATTGTTGGCGGAACAATAGGAATGACTGTCACATCCATTGTAGTTCCGAGCGTACAAACACCACCGTTTGGAGTAAAAGTATGGGTTATTGTTCCAGGAGAATTTAAATTAATTGTAGATGGAGACCAAGAACCAACAACGTTATTCAACGATGTAGTAGGAAGAATAGGAGTTATGCCATTTTGACAAGTAGGACTAATTTGTGTAAACGAAGCAATTATTTGAGGGTTAATTAAAACTGTCATTGCTGCAGGAATAGCACATTGATTAGGGTTTGGAGTAAAATTATAAGTGAATGTTCCTGGAGTATCAGTATTTATAATATCAGGAGTCCAAGTTCCCGTAATCCCAGGAGAATTGGTGGAGGTAGAAGGAAGTGTGATAAAGTTATCGTACTGACAAAGAGGACCAACTTGTGCAAACGTTGGTGTAATTTGGTCAATTATCTGGATGTTCAATGTCGCAGTACTAGCACAAAAGTTTGTGGAAGGAGTAAATGTGAAAGTTTGAGTTCCCGTAGTATTCATATCAACGGTTGCTGGACTCCATGTTCCTGAAATTGCAGGCGTATTCGTTGAACTTGTAGGCAGAGTAGGAGCACTTGTAAACTGACAAAGAGGGCCTATCGGATTAAATGTGGGTTGAATTTGCGGATTTATAGTTATGGTCATGGTTGCGTTTGTACCACACTGACCTGGATTAGCAGTGAAGTTGTATGTAGTTGTTCCAGGAACACTAGTATCAATGGTTGCAGGATTCCAAGTTCCTGCGATAGCAGGTGTATTATTGGATGATGTTGGTAATGCTGGTGCGGTAGAGAATTGACAAATAGGAGGTATTTGATTGAAAGTTGTAGTAACGTTAGGATTTACAGCTACTGTCACTGTAGTGGAAGTCGCATTGCAATTCGTAAGAGTATAAGAACAAGTGTATGTGGTTGTAGAAGTTGGATTAACAACAATTGATTGGGTAGTTTGACCATTTGACCATAAATAACTTCCACCTACAAGTGTAGTATTTGCTGTTAAGGTTACCGATTGTCCTTGGCAAATAGGTGCTGGTGGAGTAATAGTTAAAGTTGGTGCGGCACATGCAAAACTAAATTTTCCAAGAAAAAGTCCTGAATCATAACTTTCATCGCCAGCGTCTGCAATCGCCATTTTCACTCGGTAAGTTGAGCAAGGTACAACGGTTAAATTAGCAGTAAGTCCATCGGTATATCCGTCGTATTGCATCACCTGACCATTATTATTATTGTTGTAAAATGATGCGTTTGTAACTGGATTTACGTTGTTTATACTTACTAATTGATTGTTTGGCAAACGAGCCACATTGAAAAAGTTGTAGTTTCCTCCTTGGGGATTGGGTCCATTAATAAATATTCCAAATCCATCATTAAAACCAGAACTGTTTGGCGGCGCAAATTCAGGATATTCTTCAGAGCCGAAAACAAAACTCACCACAATACTATTACATACAGGGGTCATGTCAAATTCAATAATACAGTTATCCCTGTTCGGAGGTGTGTTACCTGCGCCTGGTTGGTTTGCTAATTGTGGGTCTGTAAAGTCATAACCTGGAACTATTGTACTCGCTGATCCAGTGTTGTTTGGACCGTCAGCTCCAGTTGCTGAACCAGTTGTTAGAATTATTCCTCCATTACTTAATTGTGAACCACCTGCTTGAAGGTTTCCTGTCCAAATCCCATAAGCGCCAGAATGACAATTGATTAATGGGTTTGATGTTGTAATTCCAGGACCTATTAATTCGTTAAGAATTTGGGTTGGCGTCCCTCCTGCGGTAATAGTAATTTGAGCTTCTGCATCAAATTGTAGTAATGCACTAAAAACTAGAAGTTTAGCGTAAAAGATTAATGTGTCCAGAAACGATATTTTTTTCATCAGTATTTGTAGGTTTATACTCAATCTTCCATAAATAAACACCTGCTGGTACTTTCATTCCATTTGTACCGAAAGTTCCATCCCATCTTCCTTCCGCATCTTTACTTTCCCAAATTAATTCTCCCCAGCGATTGTAAATATACAACTGAAAGTTATACGGGTCAAATCCTTGCGTGAATACTGGACCCCATGTTTGATTGAATTCATCTGCATCAGGTGTGAATGAGTTTGGCACGTAAAAGAGCGATTGCTCTCTATACGGAATAACTAATGAATAGTTGCCAATACAACCTAAAGCACTTGTCGCAGTTAATGTTACGGTTACATTTCCATTTACCCCCGTGAAGCTATGAGTAGGTGAAATTTCTGTAGAGGAATTTCCATTTCCAAAATCCCATGAATAGGAGGCTAAATTATTATTGCTCGGTGAAAAATTAATATTTCCCGAACTACTGGAAAAAGAACTAGGAAATGCAGTAAAGAAAACTGTTGGTGCTGCTTCCGCACAAATCGGATTTAGAATAGATGCTGAAGAACTACAAGATCCTAGTGTAACATTTACCACCACATTATAGCATCCCGAAGCATTAAAAGTTGTGTTTAAGGTTGGAGTAGAGCCAATATTAACTCCGTTAGCCGTCCATTGATAGGTTGCGCCTGGAATACTCGCCGTTTGAAGGTTTACATTTAAAGGAATACATCCAGCTTGTAATGATGTACTTGCGTCAGGGTTTGGAGCGGCATTTACATCTATATTCATGGTGAAATTTGATGCGCATTGACCTGCATTGGGAGAAAAAACGTATGTATTTGTGCCAATTGTGTTTGTGTTAATTGTACTAGGAGTCCAAGTTCCGTTTACAGGAGGATTATTGTTGCTCGAACTGGGTAAGGTTGGCGCTGTTTCAAATTGACATAAAGGAGCGATTTGGCTAAATGTTGTTTGTATCAAAGGATTAATTGTAACATTCATGGTGGCTGTTGTTGCGCAAATTCCAGCATTCGGTGTGAAGGTGTAGGTTGTATTTCCTGGGTTACTTGTGTTTATCGTACTCGGATTCCATGTTCCCGGAATGTCGTTTAAAGAAGTACTTGATAATTGGTCTGCTATTGTATTTTGGCAATAAGGACCTAATGCTGTAAATGTAGGCGTAGCATTTTGAGTAACATTGACAATTCCAGAACCAGTTGCGTTACATCCATTTAATGAATACAACAAATTATAGGTTGTGGTTTGAGTTGGTGAGACGGTTATTGAACTTGCCGTACTATTGTTTGACCAAAGGTATGTTCCACCAGAGGGAGTTACTATTGGGATCAACGAAATTGTTTGACCAGCACAGATTGATTGAGTTGAAATAGTAACGGTAGGGTTAGTGATGACTTCAATGTTCATGGTTGTGTTAGAGGCACATTGGTTTGGGTTAGGTGTGAAGGTGTAAGTAGTAATTCCAACTGTGGAGGTGTTTACCGTACTTGGATTCCATGTTCCGGTAATAGCTGGGGAATTAGTTGAACTCGTTGGTAAGCTTGCTCCGGTATTTTGACAAATTGGACCGATTTGACTGAAAGTTGGCGAAACGAGAGGTAAAATTTGAATGGTTATTGAAACAGGATTTGCGCATTGACTCGCATTTGGAGTAAAATTATAAGTAAAGGATCCAACAGATGTTGTCGAAATAGTACTTGGATTCCAAGAGCCTGTTACAGCAGGGATGTTTGTTGAGGAAGTTGGTAGTGCTGGTGGGGTCGCATTTTGACAGATTGGTGCAATTGGATTAAAGGTTGGATTTACTCCTGGATTGACAGTTATGCTAAATGTTGTTGGCGTTCCTTGACACGTTCCAGAGGTTGGTGTAATAGAAATTGTCGCTACAATTGGACTAGTAGTGGTGTTGGTAACCGTAAATGCAGCAATATTTCCAGTGCCAGTTGAACCTAATCCTATTGTCGTATTGCTATTTGACCAAGTATAAGTAGTTGCTGTACCACTAAACGTAACTGCGGTAGTTTGTTGACCCGCACATAGTGTTTGTGAAGTTGGTGCTGTCATTGTTGGAGTGACATTTACTGTAATTGTAAACGTTATAGGTGTTCCATTACAGCCATTCGCAATAGGAGTTACAGTGATGATAGAGGTAAGAGGACCTGTTGTGGTATTTGTTCCAACAAAGGATGCAATATTTCCCGTTCCACTTGCACCTAAACCAGTTGCAGTATTATTGTTCGACCAGTTGAATGTTGCTCCTGCACTTCCAATAAATGTTATCGCTGTGGTACTTTGACCAACACAAATGTTTTGATTTTGAGGAGCAGTTACAGTAGGGCTTGGGTTAATAGTTATGGTAAATGTAGTTGTTGTCCCTTGACACGTTCCCGAGGTTGGAGTTATGGAAATTGTAGAAGTTATGGGATTTGCAGTTGAATTAGCTGCTGTAAACGCAGCAATATTTCCTGCACCTGTAGCACCTAGACCAATCGCAGTATTACTATTTGACCAAGAATATGTTGTTGCGGTACCGCTAAATGTAACCGCGGTAGTTTGTTGACCCGCACAAACGGTTTGAGAAGTTGGTGCCGTCATGGTTGGTGTTATGTTAACGGTAATTGTAAACGTTACAGGTGTACCATTACAACCATTTGCACTTGGGGTTGCTGTTACAGTAGAGGTAAGAGGACCTGTTGTGGTATTTGTTCCAACAAATGATGCAATATTACCCGTTCCACTTGCACCTAGACCAGTTGCAGTGTTGTTGTTCGACCAGTTGAATGTTGCACCCGCACTACCACTAAAAGTTATGGCAGTTGTACTTTGTCCAGCACAAATACTTTGGTCTTGCGGTGCAGTCACGGTTGGACTTGGGTTTACAGTAATAGTAAAACTCTGAGGTGTTCCAACACATGTTCCTGATGATGGTGTGACTACTATTGTTCCTGATATTGGTGAGGTCGTTGTATTTGTCGCTGTAAATGATGCAATATTTCCTGTTCCCGTCAAGGGTAATCCAATTGCTGAATTAGAATTTGCCCAAGAATAAGTTGTTGCAGTTCCACTAAATGTAACCGCGGTAGTTTGTTGACCTGCACAGAGTGTTTGAGAAGTTGGTGCAGTCATGGTAGGTGTAACATTAACTGTAATTGTGAATGTAATTGGTGTGCCACTACATCCATTCGCATTCGGAGTTACAGTTACTGTAGAGGTAAGAGGACCTGTAGTGGTATTTGTTCCAACGAAAGATGCAATATTTCCCGTTCCACTTGCACCTAAACCAGTTGCAGTATTATTGTTCGACCAGTTGAATGTTGTACCCGCACTTCCACTAAAAGTTATTGCAGTTGTACTTTGTCCAGCACAAATACTTTGGTCTTGCGGTGCAGTCACTGTTGGACTTGGATTTACAGTTATTGTAAATGTGGTTGGAGTTCCTTGACAAGATCCTGAAACAGGCGTAACAGAAATCGTCGCTGTAATTGGATTTGTAGTTGAGTTTGTAGCTGTAAAGGCAGCAATATTTCCTGATCCCGAAGCACCAAGACCAATTGTAGTGTTATTATTAGACCATTGATAGGATGAGGCTGCTCCTGAAAAATTGACAGCAGTTGTTTGTTGACCTGCACAAACAGTTTGAGAGTTAACCGTATTCACAGTTGGTGGCGGAGTTACTGTTATACTGAAGTTTTGAGCCGTACCAGGACAAGAACCAAAACTCGGAGTAACGGTAATATTTGATACATTATTTGTAGTACCCGTATTTTGTCCGACAAATGAAGCGATATTTCCTGTTCCACTAGCCCCTAAGCCTGTCGAAGTGTTATTGTTCGTCCAGTTGAATGTTGCTCCACTTGTACCAGTAAATGTAACGGCTGTTGAGTTTTGTCCAGCACAAATAGTTTGACTTCCAGGGTTGGTGACTGTTGGACTTGGGTTGACTGTAACAGTAACTGAAACAGGCGTGCCTGCGCATCCACCAGCGGTTGGCGTAACGGTGTAAGTTGCTGTTCCAGGAACGGCATTATTGTTACTTAAAATTTGGTTTAGATTTAAAGACGAATTAGCTCCCGTTCCCGTTCCCGAACTGTTTGTTGCTCCACCAACACCAGACATCGTTTGAGACCAAGAATAACTTGTGTTTGCCACAGAACTAGTGAGAGTCAATCCTGTTCCTTGTCCTGAGCAAATGGTGGTTGGACTTGGGTTTATAGTGACTGTTGGACGAGGATTAATTGTTACTGTGCGGTTGGAAGATACTACTGTTCCGCAAGCATCTGTGATAGTTGAATAAATGGTAAATGTTCCTGCATTTGGAAAACTGAAGGTGCTACTAGCTGCAGTTCCATTCGAAGGAGACATATTGCTATTCAAACTCCAATTGTAGGAATAGGTCGGAACGCCAAAACTTCCGCCAACACTGGCATTTATCGTACCTCCTTGACAAATCGTTGTGTTATTTAGGGTTATTGGTGTTGTTTGGTTGGTGTATTCCAATGTTCTTCCTGTTATGGTCATTGTCCATGGTGAAATCGCCCCAATACAAGCATTACTACAACCTGCACCAGCACCCCAGCATCGATGGAACCGCATTGTGAAATTTAAGTTTTGTGGAGTACAACTTGGGGCTGGTAAACAAGTACTTATATCCGAAAAAATGGAAATATTGTCACCAACACAATCCCCTGGATTGGCTAAATTACAAAACCAGAAAAAACCTGCTTGGTTGGGGCTAATACAACTTCCCAATAAAAAGGTATTTGCTCCTTCGTCCATCCAACAAGTTCCTTGCGCACGATAACTAAATGACCACTGAACGTCTGTAACGGTTGCGTTTGCTGGAGTTGGTACTGCTAAATTGTAAGCACAAAATCCATTGAAGCATGTTGCATTGTAACCCGAACCTGTAATTGCCGCTAATGCAAGCGTATTAGAACTCGTAACAACTGGATCTATCACAAAGTTTCTTCCATTTTCTAAAGCTTTACTTATCCAAGATTTTTTGATTTCAAAATTTAATGACGAACCTGAAATTTCATATTCAATAGTTCTGTAGTCGCTTTTTAATCCCCCCTCTTCAAAAGTTGTAATTTGACCAATTACAACGACTTTTTCTCCGTTTTTTAACAACTGTAATTCTCCAATTCCTTTGTTTGAATTAGTTTCATTTAAAAATTTTAACTCTGAAAATCCATTCTGAGTTTGAAAGTTATCATAAAAAATAAAAGATTCGAGATTTGAATAGGCATTAAGATTTTTTACGACAAGGTTAGATTTTATCCCTCCTCTATTGGCAACAAGCTGAAGGTCGATACCAGGGAAAATGTCTTTTACTAAAACCCCATCTTTTCCTACGGAGTAATTTGACCAATTAGACTGAAAATTTTCAAGTTGTCCATTCGTTTTCTTCGCAGTCATCTGCCAGCGATTGAAAAATACTTTGCCAAAAGGGGTTTCAATGTACGTTTGTCCGTTGGATAAATCAAAAAGTACTGGGTCAGGCTGTTGGATTGCACCAAAAAGATGCTCAGCAATTGAAGCTACTCTGTGTTCAAATGACAACCATTGACCGTTTTTAAAGTAATGAAGGTCGCCTAAAGATTTTTGAATAAATACATTTTTTGGATCATCAATTGAAACGAAATGACGTTCATCCGCCTTTCGCTTGGAAAGAATTTCAACCACATTTCCTTTAGGGCTTCCCTCCGACAATTTTCCAAAGTCAGGGTGATTCCAGTAATTGGAAGGATTGTGTTTTTTCCAATGTTCGAGATTTTGAACCGGTCGATTGTAAATAGTAGTAAAATTCCAATCAACACTTTTCATTTCATTTTCACCCTGTGCGGAGGTAAATGAATATAAAAACAGTAGGTTGAGAAGCGAAAATAGTAGCGCTCTCTTATTTTTCATAAAGACAGTTTTTAGCGATTTGTTTAACGAATTTTCACAATTTAAGTTGCCAATTGTTAGTTTTTATTCAGCTCATTTACACGTAATTGTCGTTGCATCGGGTTTTCCCTAGTCGTTTGTTGTTGTTTGAAAAGTTGGTAGCGTGTGGGTTGTGTTTGTTGTGGCCATGAATTGTTATCTAAATCTACATCGGCAGTTTCTAAAAATGGGTCGAGACGCATGGATTTCACCACCTTGTCAAAAATGAAAACACGTGAAACTTTATCCTCGTACATTCTCCAAATTTCAGCAGGAATTCTCATGACTTCTTTAGTGTTGTCCTCAAATGTGAATTCTACTATTAAAGGCATTACTAGGCCTCCCACATTGCTAAAACTAACTTCGTAAAATTGTTTGTTGGCGTTTAAAAGTTCCAAATCTTTCGGGTCTATTTTGCTTAAGAAATCTTTGTATTCTTTTTTGTCGAGAGCATCAACGAAGTAAATGTCACGTTTTGCGTAAAAATCATCTATGTTTTTGTCGCGTTCGTTTACTGTTTCTGTGATGGAAGTTTTGTTTCTAGGAACACCAATATGAACATCTTTTTGGTCGTTGGCATTTTTCCTCGCTGCTTTTTCGATTTCAGGATTTTGAGTGTTTAATTGATACCATTTCACATCGTCAATTGAAATGTCCACGTGGTCTGTTCCGTAAAACCAACCTCTCCAAAACCAGTCTAAATCCACTGCGGAAGCGTCTTCCATCGTTCTGAAAAAATCTGCTGGAGTCGGGTGTTTAAACTTCCAACGTTCACAATAAGTTTTGAAAGCGTAATCAAAAAGTTCGCGTCCCATAATTGTTTCGCGCAAAATATTCAAGGCGGTTGCTGGTTTTCCATAAGCATTGTTGCCAAATTGAAAAATCGATTCGGAATTGGTCATAATAGGCGACATATTTTTTTTATCACCGCGCATGTAATCCACAATGAGGTGTGCAGGTCCACGACGTGAAGGATAATTTCGCTCCCATTCTTGCTCGGTTAAATATTGAACAAACGTATTCAAACCTTCATCCATCCAAGTCCATTGTCTTTCGTCAGAATTGATAATCATCGGAAAGAAATTGTGACCAACCTCGTGAATGATAACGCCCCACATTCCGTATTTTTCTTGCTCAGAATAAGTTCCGTCTGGTTCAGGACGTCCGCCGTTGAAACAAATCATCGGGTATTCCATTCCAATCCATTTAGAGTGAACAGAAATTGCCACCGGATAAGGATAATCGATGGTGTATTTGGAATAGGTTTTAACAGTGTGCGCAACTAATTTGGTGGAATACCTTTCCCACAAAGGATTTCCTTCCTTCGGATAATAGGACATACACAAGATATTTTTACCTGCAACCACTTGATTTTGTGCGTCCCAAATGAATTTTCTAGAGCTTGCAAAAGCAAAATCACGCACATTAGTTGCTTTATATTGCCAAGTTTTAACTGTTGTAGCCTTGTTTTTCTCAGCATTTATCGCTTCATCTTGCGTTACAATCATCACTGGAGAATCGGCTTTTTTGGCTTGTTCAAATCTCTTTCTTTGCTCGGCGGTTAAAACTGAATTATAGTTCTGACATTCGCCAGTTGCCGCAACAACATGGTCAGACGGAACGGTTATACTCACCTCATAATCACCGAATGGAAGCGTAAACTCTCCCTTACCTAAAAATTGTTTGTTTTGCCATCCTTCCACGTCGTTGTAAACACACATTCTCGGAAAAAACTGTGCAATCGTGTAGAGATAATTGTCTTCTTTTTCAAAATATTCATAACCACTTCGTCCACCAACAGCCATTCTATCATTGATGTTGAACCACCATTTTACTTGAAAACTAATGCTTGTTTTTGGAGCGAGTGGTTTATCTAAATCTATGCGCATCATTGTTTTATTGATGAAGTAGCGCATTTTTTGTCCATTTATGGTCTTAATTTCCTCAATCTTAAATCCTCCATCGAATTGAAACATTTTCTTTCTAATGTCACCCACGGATTTGAAATCCTCCATTTTTTCGACTTCAATCAATTTACTATCAGAATTCGGAGCAAATAAATTTTGGTCTAGTTGCAACCACAAATAATCCAATTGGTCGGGAGAATTATTGGTGTAAGTAATCGTCTCAAAACCATAGATTTTTTGCTCTTTATCATCCAAGGTTAAATTGATTTTATAATCTGCTTTTTGTTGGTAATAGCGATGTCCAGGAGCACCAGCTGCGTTTCGATATTCGTTAGGTGTTGGCAATTCTTGATCCAACTGCGCAAATTTCTTCTGTGCAAAAAGCGAGTAACTACTCGCAACGAGTAGAGCTAAAAGTATTTTATTTTTCATTCGAATAAGATTAAATGTTGGGTTTTGTTAGGCAAAAATTCCAAGGTTTTCTTTTGGTTTCGCCAGAGGATTAAAGCTTTATTTTGTTGTTCAGGGAATTGCTTCATTAACAGAGTAAAGGTGAACAAAATGTTCTCAAAAGATGACTTCCATTCACTGAACAAATAAAATTCAATTGTTCCCTCTCGTTTGATTTCGTAACCTTCTATTTTAAATCGAGTCCGATAATCACCTTTCTCCATGAAAAAATGCTCGTTCAAATAGGCTTCTACTTGCTCAATACAATCCTTCCTATTTAATTCTTCACTTCTAATTCTACACTTTTCACTTTCAAAAGTTAAATCCAAATCGTGCGCTGTGGCAATCAACGTGGCTTCTATTCGCTGTCCAATTTCGTCAAAACTAATTTCTGAAAAGGTAAAATAAAAAGCGTGAGCCTTTGCAATTGTACAATTGACAAGCAATAAAAGGGAGAGAAGAAATATGTTTTTCATTTTCAGACCGCCGAATTTACTAATTTAACCGTCACTTAAAAAAGCCTTCATGATTTCTAGATATGTTTTGTCAACAACTTCAGGAAAAATCCTCATTTCCAACAAGGGAGCAAAAATTCTTCGGTGGGAAATATTTGACAAAAACAAAGAAGGTATTTCAATAATTGAATCAGAGGATAGAATTGACCGTTGGTTTGAAAGTGCTGTTTTGTTTCCATGGGTAAATCGGTTGGAAAATGGAACAAGTATTTTGAAAAATAAATCCATCAAGTTATCAGATTTCGATGAAGGTTTGCACGGACTTGTTTTTGATGCTGATTTTGAATGCTCATTTCAATCTGAGAATAAAATCGTCCTTCGATTAGTGCCAAACCAACTGAACGTTTTTCCATTCTCCTTTGATTTTCAAGTTACTTATGAATTATTGGAGGACGGACTTTCTGTTTATTTTAAAGTTGAAAACAAAGATGCTGTTGTTATGCCTTTTGCCGCAGGTTGGCACCCGTATTTTTTGTTGCCTGATGACGCAATAATTTCTATTGAAAATGCCGAAAAATTTTCTTTGGATGAACAACTTCTACCAACCGGAAAATCGGAGTTAATCGCTGATTTAACTTACAACATGCAAAATGAACCCGACGATTTACTTTTTATCAAAAATGGAAAGGTTAATGTAAAATCAACGCAATTTGAACTGGAAATTTCCACCCAAAAAATGCCTTTTTTTCAATTTTTTCAAGACAAGCGACACCAAGGCTTTGCAATGGAGGCGTTGAGTGGTGCGGGAAATTGTTTGAATAATAAAATTGGTCTTTTGGAAATAGAACCAAATTCCGTTTGGGAGGGTAGGGTAGAGGTCAATTTTAAATTAGAAGTGTAACCTCGAAATACTAACTTTGTCAAGTGTCTTTCAAACTCCATTCAGAATTTTCGCCCACCGGTGATCAACCCGAAGCAATTCGCCAATTAACCGCAGGACTTTTAGCTGAAATCAAACACCAGACTTTACTTGGAGTTACGGGTTCAGGAAAAACATTTACCGTCGCAAACGTTATAGCCAATCTCAATCGACCTACCTTAATTTTATCGCACAACAAAACATTAGCTGCACAACTTTACGGTGAATTTCGTCAGTTTTTTCCCGAAAATGCGGTGGAATATTTCGTTTCCTACTACGATTATTATCAGCCAGAAGCCTACTTACCTGTAACAGGAACTTACATTGAAAAAGACCTCCAAATCAACGATGAAATTGAAAAATTGCGTTTGGCGGCGACTTCTGCACTTTTATCAGGAAGACGCGATGTAATTGTTGTTGCCTCTGTTTCTTGTATTTACGGTATTGGAAATCCTACTGAGTTCAAAAACAGCATAATAAATTTGAAAATTGGTCAAACTGTTGCACGAAATAAGTTCCTTTTCCGCTTAGTTGAAAATTTATACTCAAGAGCAGGTGATGAATTTAATCGTGGAAATTTTCGGGTTTCAGGAGATACAGTCGATATTTTTCTTGCTTATGCGGAATACGCGCTTCGAATTAATTTTTGGGGAGATGAAATTGAATCTATCAGTTCAATAGACCCGAAAACAAGTAAACGCATTGAATCGTTTAAAGAAATTGATATTTTTCCGGCTAACTTATTTGTTTCCAGTCCAGAAAACACAAAACAAGCCATCGAACAAATTCAAGATGATTTAGTCATTCAAGTTGAAAATTTCCGAAAAGCGGGTCGTTTAGAAGAAGCGAAAAGATTGGATGAACGGGTGAATTACGACTTAGAAATGATTCGTGAATTGGGTTATTGTTCTGGAATTGAGAATTATTCGCGCTATTTTGACCGACGACAGCCAGGAGAACGCCCTTTCTGTTTATTGGATTATTTTCCAGAGGATTACCTCATGGTTATTGATGAAAGTCACGTTACACTTCCGCAGGTTAGAGGAATGTATGGTGGCGACCGTTCACGAAAAATCAACCTTGTTGAATATGGTTTCCGTTTACAAGCAGCCATTGACAACCGACCTCTGCGCTTCGAGGAATTTGAGGGAATGATTGGACAAGCGATTTATGTTTCGGCTACACCGGCGGATTATGAAATGGAAAAATCGGAAGGGGTAATTGTGGAACAATTGATTCGTCCTACGGGCTTACTCGATCCGATTATTGAGGTGCGACCTACCTTAAACCAAATTGATGATCTCATAAGCTCCATCCAAGAGCGAATTAAAAATGGGGAACGCACACTCGTTACAACGCTTACCAAGAGAATGGCGGAGGAATTACAGAAATATTTGGACAAATTAGGGATTTTGTGTCGCTACATTCACAGCGAAGTCGATACCATTGAACGTGTTGAAATTTTGAGGCAGTTGCGTTTAGGCGTTTTTGATGTTTTAATCGGTGTGAATTTACTTCGTGAAGGTTTGGATTTACCAGAAGTTTCACTTGTTGCGATTCTCGATGCAGACAAAGAAGGCTTTTTGAGAAATGTACGTTCTTTGGTTCAAACGGTTGGACGTGCGGCAAGAAACGTTAATGGTTTTGTGATAATGTATGCCGACAAAGTAACCGATTCCATGCAAAAAACGATTGACGAAACCGCCCGACGACGAAGCATGCAAATGGCTTACAACTTGGAACATGGACTTGTGCCAACACCTTTAAATAAAAGCAAGGAAAAAATATTGGAAAGCACAAAAGTTGCAGACGGAGATCCGGTTACACGACAAGCCAAATACGAAACCAAGGAAGAACCGCTTGTTGCAGCCGAAAGTAAAGCGACTTATGGACAACCAGTTGACAAAGAGGAAATTGAAAAAGAAATTAAACAATTGAAAAAGGCCATGGAAAAAGCGGCCAAAGAACTCGATTTTATGGAAGCCGCACGTTTTCGAGATCAAATTCTAGCTTTAGAGAAAGTTGTAAAATGCTAAAAACCTCCATTTAGTAAATAGATTTTTTAAATCATTCACCCATTCCTTTTTATTTAATTTGTTCGTTATTACAAACAAATCACCTATTTTTGTTCAAAATAACAGACAAGTGGGTACTAAAAAACAAGTATTATCCCCGAAATACAGGTCAATTTTGGAAACTCTCGGAGAAAATATAAAATTGGCACGTAAGCGAAGGAGTTTAACTACAATTCAAGTTGCCGAAAGGGCTGACATAGCGAGATCAACCTTGTATGAAATAGAAAAAGGTAGTCCAAAAGTAGCTATGGGCGCTTATTTCAATGTTTTAAAAACCCTCGGACTGCAAAATGATTTTTTAAAATTAGCAGCTGATGATGAGCTGGGTCGCAAGCTTCAGGATATAAAACTTCTTTAATATTTTAAGTTATGGCAGCCAATAAAATAGATGTTTTTGTTTATGCACATTGGAAAGGAATGCCTGATTCTCAGCTTATTGGAATTTTGTCAGTACATCAAGGCAAAGGAAAGAAATCGTTTAGTTTTGAGTATGATAAGGATTGGTTAAAGTCGAATCAATCATTTTTGTTAGATCCTGATATTCAGTTTTTTTCAGGTCCACAATTCCCAGTATTAAAAGAGAATTTCGGTATTTTTCTCGATAGTATGCCTGATACTTGGGGATGTACACTTCTAAAGAGAAGAGCAAATTTTTTAGCAAAAACAGCAGGTGAACAACCGAGGAAGTTTTATGAATTGGACTTTTTACTAGGTGTTTACGATGAGAGCAGGATGGGTGCTTTACGATATAAATTAGATCCGAAAGGAGATTTTTTAGATAATTCAAAGAATCAACCAACACCACCTTGGACCTCTGTTGGGCAACTACAAAATGCGGTTAATATAATTGAAAGAGATGAAGATAATGACGAAGTACAAAAATGGTTAGCACAGTTAATTGCTCCTGGTTCTTCATTAGGCGGTGCACGTCCAAAAGCCAATATAATTGATGAACAAAAACAGTTGTGGATTGCAAAATTTCCTTCAAAAAACGATACGATAGATAAAGCTGCTTGGGAATTTTTAAGCTATCAATTGGCGTTAAAATCGGGAATTTATATGTCTGAATCAAGGATTAGCAAAGTTTTAGGTAACTATCATACTTTTTTCACCAAACGATTTGACAGAATAAAAAACGAACGAATTCATTTTGCCTCAGCCATGACGCTTACAGGAAATAATGAAGAAATACTTCGGAATTCAACCGCAAGTTACCTTGATATTGCAGAAGTAATTCAGCTTTACGGAGCGAATGTTAAAGAAGACTTAGCTCAGTTATGGAAAAGGATAGTGTTCAATATTTTTATTTCGAACACAGATGACCACCTTAGGAATCATGGATTTATTCTAAGCGATAAGGGATGGTTACTTTCTCCTGCCTACGATATTAATCCATCAGTTGACAAAAACGGTTTGTCTTTAAATATTGATTTGGAAAACAATGATTTAGATGTGGAACTTGCAAGAAGTGTAGGTGAATATTTTAGGTTAGATCTTCAGCAAATGGATAAAATTATTGATGAAGTTTATTTTGCTGTAAAGGATTGGAGAAACATTGCGTCTAAACTTGGAATTTCCCGGGTGGAGCAAGAACTTATGAGCGCAGCATTTAAAGGATAATAACCTCAGTTCGATTGTTAAACTGAAATTACCTGCGGTGCTCCCGCAAGCGAGGATAGGTGCTTCGCGGTCAGATTGACATAAAAATCTGTTAGACAAGGCGTTTTTTCGAAAATTTAGCGATTCGCCGCGGCTGAAAATTGAGAGGAAACAACGCGGTATAACTGGTTTTTATGTAAAGCATTTTTTTTATTCCACTGTCCATTGTGGCGGAGACATTTTATGTCATCGAAGGCATTAGATCGAAAAAGACATGCCCAATATTCAAGAGCAAAGAAAACACCTAATTAACTGCCCTCATTAGGTGTTTTCTTTGTTCTCCGAAAGCGCATTGTCGGTAGAAATTTAAAATTTCAGTAAATTACTTTGCTGGACAACTTAAAGATGAAAAAATACAAGTAAAATTGTCCTTTGAAATGAAACTAAAACACTTGATTTAACCTAAACAGCATCTTTCTCGGATTAAGTTTTAGCACAATAAAAACGAATTAATTATGAATTTAAACGACGTTCAAACCCAATTTAAATGGGTTGCAATTTTGGAAGGGTTTTCCTACATTGCTTTTGGTTTGACCATGCCTTTGAAATACATGTTGGACATAAAGGGACCTAATTACGTCGTCGGTATGGCACATGGATTTTTGTTTATGGCGTACTGTTTCTATCTTCTCTATCTATTTATTGACAAAAATTGGAATTTTCAAAAGGCTTTAGTTTTGTTCTTAGCTTCCTTGGTACCTTTCGGAACTTTTTGGGCAGTGAAACATTACAAGATTTAATTCCTTCTTATTCATGATTTTGCGTTACTTTTCATTGAAAATTTGTTCGATTTTTTGTATCGTATTATGTTTTATTTCAGTTGTTTACGGACAAAACGCAACGCAAAATATTAAGGGCTTAGTGCTAGACAAACAAGCGCAATTACCCATTCCTGGCGTTTTACTTCAATTGACCGACGGAAATCAGCAATATCAAGTAAAAACTGATGCTAACGGACAATTTATTTTTCGTCAAATAAAGCCTGGTCGTTATGATTTAAAAGCCACTTATTCAGGATTTAAACCTGCTTCACTAACCAATTTACTGCTCACGAACGGAAAGGAATTGGATCTTGAAATTTTGATGGAAGAAAGTGTGCAACAAATGGGTGAGGTTACGGTTAAAGCTGAAAAAAAGGGGATGAACAACGAATTGACCACCGTTAGCGGGCGTGCTTTTACGATGGACGATGTGAATAAATACGCCGGTGGTCGCTCGGATCCAGCGAGAATGGCTGCAAATTTTGCAGGTGTAAGTTCACCCGACGACACACGAAATGACTTGGTAATCAGAGGAAATTCTCCAGTTGGTGTGCTTTGGCGAGTGGAAGGAATGGCTTTAGCAAACCCGAATCACTTTTCCACGATAGGCACAACAGGAGGCCCGATTTCCGCAATCAACACCAATTTACTTCGCAATTCTGATTTTATGACCTCAGCTTTTCCGTCTGAATATGGGAATGCAGTGGCAGGTGTTTTTGATTTAGGGCTGAGAAACGGCAATACTTCCAAACGTGAACACACCTTCCAATTTGGCTTTTTGACAGGAATTGAGGCCATGACAGAAGGACCAATTCGCAAAGACAACGGCTCGTCCTATTTGATTGCTTACCGCTATGGATTTTCAAGTGTTGCTAAGTCCATTGGTCTGCCGATAGGCACTTTTGCGACACCTTATTACCAAGATATTTCCTTCAAAATCAACAGCGGACAAACCAAATTTGGGAAATTCACCCTCTTCGGAATTGGTGCTTTGAGTAAAGTGGCGTTTATGCACGACAAAATCGATACAACAGATTTATTTGCCTTTGTCAATCGCGATAGTTATTTCACGAGTCAAATTGGTTTGTTAGGTTTAAAGCACAATATCCGCATTAAAGAACGTGCTTATATAAATACTGTAATCGGAACAAATTACCTCGGCTCCAATTATTTACAAGATAGCATCAGTTCTGAAAACGGTGAGCCAGTTCGGACAATTGAAAATCTTACCCAACGCCTAACTTTTTCGTTGAACAGCTCTTTCAATTGGAAAGTAAACGCGAAATTGTTCTTTAAAACAGGAATTTTGAGTGATGCTTTGCATATCAAGTTGCTGTATCGTAATCGCGAAAAAAGACCCGATTGGGAAGAGTATTGGAACGCCAATGAAATCACTTTTTTGACCCAAGCTTTTGCCCACATGAAATACAACTTCACCGACAATTTAGTATTGAATTTAGGCGTTCATGGACAGCATTTTTCGTTGAATAATGCCAAAGCTTTAGAACCACGCGTTGGATTAAAATATCAGGTAAATGGTGCATCTGCTTTGAGTTTTGGTTATGGTTTACACAGTCAACTCCAACCTTTGGATGCTTATTTTTTCAAAGATGGTGAAAATGAAGCCAATCGCAATTTAGATTTTACGCGAAGTCACCACTTAGTATTGGGATACGATTGGCAAATGAGTAAAAATTGGAAAGTGAAAACAGAAGTTTATTACCAATATTTGTTCAATGTGCCTGTGCATCAATATGCTTCGAGTTATTCGATGTTAAATGCCGGAGCTTCTTTTTTTCCGAATAATCAAGTGAATTTGGAAAATACCGGAACAGGAGAAAATTACGGGGTAGAACTTACGCTCGAACGATTTTTTGCAAAAGGATTTTATGGAATGGTCACAGGCTCTTTGTACAACGCGACTTACACACCTAGCGACGGAATAGAAAGAAATACCGCTTTCAACGGAAAATATGTGTACAACGTGCTTTTAGGACAAGAAATTAAGGTTGGGAAAGAGAAACGAAATGCTTTTTCAATTGATGTGAAATTCACTCATGCGGGTGGAAGATTTTATACGCCAATTAATCTGCCACTTTCACAGTTAGTTGATTTTCAGATTTTAATGGGTGATGCTTTTGCATTTTCTGAGCGTTATCCTTATTTCTTGCGATTGGATGTAAAAATTGGTTATCGCTACAATTCAACAAAAAGAAAAGTAAGTCACTACTGGGCTTTCGACGTGAACAATGTGACGAACCGTAAAAATGTTTTTGCCGATAGGTATAACTCTGTAAGTAAGGGGATTAGTACGGCTTATCAAATTGGTTTCTTTCCTAATTTTGTTTATCGGGTGCAGTTTTAATGTGCTAATTAAGAAATGTGCTAATGTGCTAATTGAATAATTGGCAAATTAGCACATTAGCAAATTAACACATTACCCTCTCCCTCAAAAAACAATACTTCCCACCCAATTACGTTAATCATTTCATGTTATTACGATTACTTCTTTTTCTTTTCTTAATAAACACGGTCTTAGTAAGTTCCCAACAAGCGATGGGCGAGTGGAAAATGATTGTTTCTACCGCTAAAGCCATTGATGTAGCCGCAAGTGAAACAACTGTTTATACTGCATTTAACAATGGTTTACAAGTTTTGGATCTTACAAACTCCTCAGAATCAAGCGAATTAATGAACGCCATCAACGGACTTTCGGACATAGATATTTCTTGTTTGTATTACGATGAGGTGGATAAAGTACTTTTAATTGGTTACGAAAACGGGAATATTGATAAACTTAAAGACGGAAGAATTTTTAATATTCCGGCCTTGAAACTAGCGAGTGTTCCGAGTTCCAAAAGAATCAATCGTTTTTTTAGAAGAGGAAATTTCGTTTACGCCGCAACGGATTACACCATTTTAGAACTGAATTTAGGGAAAACAGAAGTGAGAAACAGTTTTTTTCCAACCGGCGGAAGTCAACGAATTTGCGACGTTAGTTTCAAAGGTGATACAATTTTTGCGTTAACACCAACACGCTTGCTTAAAGGTCTAATTAATAATCCTGCACTTCCCGACCCGTCGCAATGGCAAATTGATACGCGAGTTCCCCAAATTTCCAACGCTTTCTATCACGAAATGGAAGTATTTCAAGACGAATTATTGATTTTGAGAAAAGTGGAAATTTATGGTGGAGACACTGTTTTTAGAGTTACAAATGCTGGTTTGAGTCCGTTTTATGTATTCGATTATAATATGGAAATCAATAGTATCAATGTTCTTGATGATGAATTTGCTCTCAATACTTTTGGAGGAACTTTTCTATTCAATTCTAGTTTCAATATCACTCAAGCGCTTATTTCTTTCAATTTGGGTGTTAACCTGAATTCCAATCGTTTAGCGAAAAATGGAACAGCTTACTGGATGGCAGATGATTTTAACGGACTCCATAAAATCCTCAATCAATTTGCGATAAAATCTTATGCTCTCGACGGACCGCGAAACAATGCTTTTTACAGTATCGATTGGCAAGACGGTCAATTGGCTGTTGCGAGCGGAAGATTACTTCTGAAAGCTCCTTCTTTTAGTAGAAACGGCGTACATCTCATGGATAAGGAAGGAAATTGGTCCTTGAAAAACGTGGATAACGTTCCGCAATGGTTTGAAAAAGATATTTGGGATTTTCTAGATGTTAGTATCAATCCTAAAAACACCAAACAATTCGCGACTTGTACTTTTTCAACCGAACCTTTAACCGTTTTTACAGATGGAGTAGCGCAAACCTACACCGCTGACAATTCCACTTTACGTATGACTTTTGCAGGTAACGGATGGACTAATGTTTCGGATGTTTGCTACGATGATAGAGGAAATCTTTGGACTTTAAATGGTTACGTCGAAAAACCGCTAAATGTCATGGATAAAGATGGAAATTGGTACAATTACGACAACGGTCAAGCCGCTCGAAATATCCAAACTGGAAAAATGATTGTTGATTTTCGCAACAATGTGTGGTTTGCAACTGCCGAACAAGGACTTTTTGGTTACAACTACAACCGAACTTTGGACAATACCTCGGACGACAAGCGTATTCAGTTGACAACCGGACCAAATACGGGAGATTTACCCTCAAAAAACGTAACGGCACTTGCGGCAGATTTCGACGATGAAATTTGGATTGGCACCGATGCAGGTTTTGCGATTTTGTACAACGCCTCACGTTCTTTCGATGCGCAACCGGGCAATTACAACGCACAACGGATAAAAGTTCAGTTCGAAGGAAATGTGGAATTTGTGCTTGGAAACACGTTCATAACCGACATTGAAGTAGATGGTGGAAACCGAAAATGGATGGGAACGGCAAACGCGGGAATTGTTTTGTTGTCCGCAGATGGCTCAGAGATAATCGAACAACACACCACCCAAAACTCACCTTTAATTTCGGACAATATTTTCGACTTAAAACTTGACCACAACACAGGTGTGTTATACATTTTGACAGACAAAGGATTGGTTACCTATCGCACGAATGCAACGTATGAAGACCCGACTTATAGTTCGGTTAACATTTTTCCGAATCCGGTAAGACCAAACTATTTCGGACCTGTTACCATACAAGGAATACGTTACGATTCGGATGTAAAAATCACGGATGTAGCAGGGAATTTGGTGTTTAAAACGGTTTCCAATGGAGGAACAGCGACCTGGAACGGACAAACACTCTCAGGTGCAAAAGCAGCCTCAGGAGTTTATATAATCTGGACCGTTACCAACCAAGGAAAGGACGAGAAAGTTGGAAAAGTGGCGATTGTGAGGTAGGGGAATTGGAGATAATCAAAGCTTCGTATTGAGATTGCAAGAAAATCATAAAAAACCATTGTTGTCCGATAAAAATACAAAGGAGTATAAATTAGGCTCTACATCCTACTAATTACGTAGATTTTTTGTTGTTTTTCAAGTAGTAAGCCCCTCCAATTCTGGCTGTATATATTCGTCTTTATTGTTGTAAAATTTGATGTCAGCAATGATTTTATCCATGTGATCAA
>Ga0169931_10003147_pt1 | contig 26434 bp, 21 predicted proteins | sample Kivu_15m_20L_FD_129675 | JGI IMG/M metagenome (GOLD analysis project Ga0169931, IMG submission 129675) | Freshwater microbial communities from Lake Kivu, Western Province, Rwanda to study Microbial Dark Matter (Phase II) - Kivu_15m_20L... | ecosystem: Environmental > Aquatic > Freshwater > Lake...
ACATGATTGGATCGTGTATTGCACTGAACGGATCAATCCGCTCCGGCTCAAAGTCAATTGAAGGAAAAGCCGCAGATTCAGCCGCCTCACTAATTCAAGTTCTACCCAATCATTATAATTTTGAGACCGGTAGCCTGAATCTTAGAGGTCTTGCAGGAGAAGTCCTGGGCGAAGACATGGTAAAGAATACAGAAAATGTTCTACTTGGCCAGTTACCCAAAGCGATTCACAGCTTTCTAATACTGTCATTTGCGGCCATCATTTTTCTAGCCACATCTCTACCGGTCTTTTTCATACTGTTTGAAACAAGCATATTTACAATCGCACAATCAGCATTATTGGCACTCTTATCTGGCAGTGGTATTTTAATAACATGTTACTATCTTAATAAATTACTATATTATTTCAGCGGAGCTCAGAGCTATGTTGAAGATTTAAGAGGGATGCTCCCCTCAAATGACTTGACTTCAAAAGTGACAGCCACGCCAAATCCTCAGAAGAGCCGTTCTACAAACCTCTCAATGGGACTGCCCGTCCATGATTAGTCTCTTAACAAAAAACAACCTCGGCCATGTTTTGAAACTTGGGAGAGCAGCGCTAAATATAGCTTTTAATAATCCATCAGCAACATTGGATTTACTGAGGAGGCCAACCTTAGCAAAGGCCTCCCTGCTCCTTACAGGCAGCCCAGATGGACTCATGCCATTCCTTGAAGGAATAGCAAGCAATGAGCACCCTGAACTTTCACCCTTGCTTGATATTTGGAGTTCAGTCATCTTACAAGATTTGCTATATCAGCATTTTTATAACACTAAAATTCAGCCTGTCTATCAAATACCTGAAAAGGGTACCAGTCTAGTCCAAAGAGCCTTTGATGAAAAAACAAACGGCGATGCACTGCCTACACTGGCAGGTAATGCCAACGACATAACATCCAAAATTCTTAGATGTTTTACCCCAAACCCCTCAGATGATCTGATCCTGGAAGCACAATTAATATTTTTTACTCTCAAAGACCTACCAGCAATGCTTGGCACAAATAGCCGCTTTTTAACAAAAAAACCCGTGGCACTGAATTTAAATCTCAACTTTCCAATTTTCACACAAGAAGTACCTTTTTACTTTCAGGCCATTCTTGTATTAATCACCCCAACAACACCAGCTCAAAAGCGATGCAGCCAAGCGCTTCAAACTTTACTCAATGCCAACAAATCCCACATCAATTCAATGCTTAATTCAGAGCAAAAAATCACTGCAGAATTATCAAAAAGCATTAATGCAAGAACAAGCCCAATTGACCAAATCGACTTTCTATTTGATTATTCAAACAGAGATAAAATCATCCTTAAATCGTTCCTGCAATGGTTATTTAGTAGGAAGATTCAACCGACCTCTGATGAGCTATCAGCCACTTTTACTCTTTTTCAGCGAGTTCTAAAAAACTCTTACACGGGCCATAAAGACATGAGCCTAACCCTGGCTGAAGGGCTAATTAATGAAGAATCTGATTGGGACCCCCTCCCCAAAGAGCTCTCTAAGCTACCCCAGACACTTCTGGAATCAATTAAATCCGAAACTGCTTCCATCCAGAAACATGCCTTAAAGCTTAGGAGCCAAATCCCACATGAGTCAAGAACAGAAACCCCTCAAGATGAACTCATCAGATATATGCGAAAACTTGCAGCGGAGCAACACATCGGACCAATCACTGCATATGGATTATGCCTTCATTTAGCAGCAATCAATCACCACAGCCCCACTTTCTCAATTGGTCATGGCACAAATACTGGCCAAGAAGATTATGACCATCTTCTTAGTGATAGCGTGCATAAGCAAATCCAAGCCATTTCACAAATTAAACCCCCACGCCTGCAAATTCAAAGTGAATTTAGACAAAATCTTGCAAAAACAGCCCACATACTTCGTCAAGTCCCAATAAAAGGCGCCAGCCCGATCAATCACGCTTTTCTCCTCCATGCCCACTTGACAGCGCAAGACCCTACCTGCAGTTCTCATCTGCAAAACCTCGCTGCTCGCTATGTTCACTTAAATACAAAAACTGAAGATACTTTACTCCCCTATACTCCACCAGTCACGCTCAACTCAGTTGAGCTCACACTGATTAGCAGCATTTTCAGTTTATTTAAAGCCAAATCAAATGGCGTTGAAGACCCTGTCAAATCTCTTGAATTCGCCACAAAGCTGGTCACGACATTAACAGGTAGCCGACCCCAAAAAGACACCCCTAACACAAAAAAACCATCAGTCATATTGGATATCCTCAATAGGATCCGAGAAAACTATAACTTTGAAGAAAAAGTTAATAAAAAATACCTGGTTAGCGCGCTCATCGAAAACTCAAAAAAACCCAGCAAACCCAATCCAATCAATCCAATTTTATATCAGTACATCATTCCAGCTGTTTTTACAGTTACAGCACTGACTATTTTCTCAGCAACTTTTATTCCATTAATGCTCAGCAGTTTAAAATGGTCAGTTATGACAGTCCTCATGACCTCATTGGGAACAACTGCATTTTCTCTTTCCATACTTGGACTATTTTCATACATCAATTTTAAAAAATCAGGGCTTGATGATTCCATTAATCAACTTAAATCCTGGGCACCAAAGCAGGCAACCGGATCTTCAGGGCTTTCAAAAGAAGAGGCAGCACACAGCCAAAATATGCTCCCCAAAAAAAAGGCAGCTCAAGGAGCATCGTCCTGTAAATTATCAGCCAGTAGATTTTGATCCTCCCGTTATTCGGACCAGAACTTATACCAGTGCCCGATATATCTGATTGCCCACAACCTCCTTGTCATTTTCTCCATTTATAAAATGAATCAAAGCCGTTTTTTGTGCGCGATAATAATCGATTACAGGCCTTGTTTGCTGCTCAAATACCTTGAGCCTTTGCCGAACTGATACCTCATTATCATCTTTTCGACGCTCAAGCATCTCACCAGTTAAATCATCCCTGCCTGCCACCTTGGGTGGATTAAAGATTTCATGATAAACACGGCCGCTGGCAACATGTGTTAAACGCCCGCAAATTCTTTGAACAATTACTGCCTCAGAGACATCTAAATACACGATATGATCAGGCACAACACCTTGCTCAGTTAGCGCCTGTGCCTGTAAAATTGACCTTGGGAAACCATCCAAAATAAAACCCTGTTTGCAATCCGGCATGGCTATTCTTAGCCTTAATAGCTCCACAATCAATTCATCAGGCACCAAAAGCCCACGATCCATATCATACTTGGCACGAAGCCCAATCTCTGTTTTTTGACTGATTTGCTCCCGAAGCATATCCCCTGTTGAGATCCGAACCAGGCCAAAACAATCGATCAGTTTTTGTCCCTGAACACCTTTTCCTGATCCAGGGGCGCCCATTAGAAGTATGATCATATCACCCCCGAATTCACCAGGCCCAAGCCAAATAAGAACAATGCCACAAATAAAGAAGAGACCACATTCGATATGGGTGAGTATTGTGGATTTTTGCGATAATCAAAATACTTTGTCAGCGCTACAAATACCATACAGATACCTGCAAATAAAATGAGATTTTGCACAAAACCTGCAAAAGACTCTACTGACAATGTTGCAGTTAACTTATCCTGACCCATTTGATCAAAAAAATAGCCACCATTATGGACAGAGTTACTTCCAGATGATGGTGAATAAAACACAGCCTGTGCAAAAGCACGAACTGAAAAGACCAAGCTTGATAATAGGATTAATTTAATTAACTTCATAGTGACTCTTCGATATTTTAACACGCTCTATTTTTTGCATATCCATTGAAACGACCTCGATACGATAACCAGCTATCTCAACACAAACAACACCATTTGGCAAACTTTCCAAGGTCTCAATAACAAGCCCTGAAATCGTGACCGGACCACCAGTTGGAAGATCCCATCGAGAAACATGATTAAAATCACGAATTGGAATATTCCCAGCCACCTCATATACACCTTGACTCAAATGCATAATGGCACGACGAGCAGGTTCTCCCGAAAAACCTTTAATCACCTCATCAACAATATCAGCCAAGGTCACAATACCCATAATCACACCATACTCATCCACAACCACACCCAGGGTATAACGATTTTGCCTAAATGATTTTAGCTGAACCTGAAGCAAAGTCCCCTCAGGAATATAACGAACTGGCTCAAGCAAACTAATGAATAAACTGCGATTGACCTCCCCTTTGGAAAACATCCGATACAATGTTTTTTTACACGCAATTCCCACGAGGTTGTCTAACTCTCGACTATAGATCAATACCCGAGAAAAGCTAAGCTCCGCCAGTGATTTTTTTAACTCATCCCACGGCAGCATAATATCAAGTACCCTCATATCCCCTCGAGGAATCATGATATCGTTTACCGTTAAATCCTCCAAATTCAATACACCCTTTAACATATCATGTGACTCATAATTGGCATCATGATCGACCATGCCTATCACACCTCGAATATCATCTGTTGTTACCGAAATATCACCAATTCCATTCATCTGAGCACCCCCAAATAATCGCAGTACTGCACGGTTCATTGCTTTCATCGCAACCACAATCGGATACAAAACCCAGCGCATCAATTTAATCACATGACTGGCCAAAAAAACGATACGCTCAGGGTTACATGCTGCAAAACTTTTAGGAATCAGCTCTGCCAACATCAAAAGAAGAATTGCACTAAGAATACTTTGCAATATTAAATATCCCTCACCCAACAGGCTGACAAAAGTCAATGTCGCCAATGATGCAATCATGTAGTTAGCGACGGTATTGACAAATAAAATGACAGAAAGAAGTCGATCCGGCTGTGCCAACTCATCCAGAACTCTTTGATCTCGCCTAGAGCCTTTTTTAGCACGATGACTGACGCGATAACGATTGATCGCCATAAATGCCGTTTCAGAGGCTGAGAAAAATGCACTGATCAACACCAAAAGCATGAGCCAAATCCAAGACCCATATTCAAAAATAGCCATGCAGCCCCCATACAATCAAGGTCAATAATAATAAAAATAAAGATCGGCGCTCTTCAAATAAATAACCACCCAAAAACATAACCCATAGCACCGCAAGTGCAATTTGAGAATGAGCCATAAAATATCCAGTCCCCACACTCAGCACAAACAAACCCATCCCCCAAAACTCAATAACAACACGCTTATGGCGCAACTGATTCATGCTTAAAGGCAAAATAAGGTAATGCTTCATTTTTAGCACATTGGCATTTAACGCGTAAAGACAACTGGCAGTCATCATAAGTAGCAATGCCATTACGCAGTACAGTCCACTTAATAAATGAAGGGATTGATCATGATAGATGGCCAGCGGTGCAAGCAGTAGCAAACCTGAAAGCACCCAGTCAAATAATTTAAACCTGTAAAACACCGCCACAATGAGCAGCCCAGCCAATATACCCCCTGAAAAACTCATATTAAAAACATGCCAGCCACACACAAATGTAAATACAATGGCAGCAAAGCGCAGAAAATCTAGCCACCGCTGGGCCGAGCCTTGCAGTAAAATTAGAAAAGCGCCAATCATGGCGGTACAAATACTCATTATATAAGCATGAGCCATTTCACCTCTTGGAAATCAAACACTTGACTGTTATAATAACCTGACTTAAATTTTAACTCAATTCACATGTTCAAATTACTTGCCAAAAAAATCTCCAATAGCTTAAGAAATATCGCCGGAATGGGCGCTATCAATGAATCCAATATCTCAAAAGCAGCTGAAGATATTAGAAGAGCTCTGATTGATGCGGATGTTTCTCTCAGTGTCATCGACTCCTTTATTAACAGGGTAAAACAGCAGGCGATTGGAACTGACAAAATCAGAGGCATTACCCATGGCCATCAATTCACTCAAATTGTTCATGATGAATTAATCAAGACTTTAAGCCACCCTCAAAAGCATCTGAAAATTCTTCAAAAAAAACCGATGGTTATTGCCCTGGCAGGCTTACAAGGTGCAGGGAAAACCACAACGTGTATCAAACTGGCTCTTTGGCTAAAATCCAATCACAACCTTACGGTTAAAGTCGCGTCAGTGGATTGCCACCGACCCGCTGCTATCGATCAATTAGAGCATACCGCACAAAAAGAAAACATTGACTTCATCGATACACGCTCATTTCATGATGCACTTAACATGGCCCAAGGCGCTTTAAAAGCTGCAAGACACGCCCATGCTGACGTTCTAATCATTGATATGGCAGGCCGACATCAAATTGACCAAAAACTCATGAGCGAAGCAAAAGGCATAGTTACTCAAGGCAATGTCGATCAAGTTCTCTTTGTCATCGACAGCATGCTGGGTCAGAGCGCTGCTGATATTGCAAAGGCCTTCCATGATGCCCTGCCATTATCCGGCATTATTCTCACCAAAATGGATGCCGATGCCAAAGGCGGTGCGGCACTCTCTGCCAGTCATATTACCCAATTGCCCATCTTATTTGTTGGCACGGGTGAGAAGACTCAAGATTTGGCTGCATTTGATCCTGAAAGAATTGCATCACGAATTCTGGACATGGGAGACATTGTATCACTGGTTGAGCAGGCCAAAAAACACATAAGCGAAAAAGATGCCAAAAAAACTGCACAGAAAATTCAAAGTGGTCAGTTTGATTTTAATGATTTTCTTTCCCAGCTCCAGCAGATTAATAACATGGGTGGGATAATGAGCATTCTTGAGCGCTTACCTGGAGCCGCCAGCTTACCTCAAAAAGCACTCGATATGATTGATGAAAAGGAATTCAAACGCACAGAAGCCGCAATTTTATCCATGACACCTCATGAACGAGCCTTTCCTGAGCACATGAAGCATCCATCTCGCATCCAAAGAGTATCGCAAGGCTCCGGCGTCCAAGAGACAGAGCTCAAGAAGATCCTAAAGAAATTTGAAAAAATGCGTAAGACAATGAAAAATTTCTCACCCAGCAAAATGCAAAAAATGATGAGCCAATTTCAAAACCAGATGAAATAAGGTAAAAAGGCTTGCAAATCGTTACAAAATTCGTAATATGTTGTTTACAAATACTTAATGAGTTTTTTATGGTGATCATTCGTTTAAGACCAGGCGGGAAGAAGAAAACCCCATTTTACCAAATCGTTGCTGCAGATAATAGAATGCCGCTAACTGGCCGTTTCATTGAAAGGATGGGATTCTATAATGCCCTTAAAACTGAAACACAATCACTTTGGATTGATTTAGAAAGAATCAATCACTGGGTCAGCCAAGGTGCTCAAGTATCACCCGCTGTAAAATCCTTGTGCAAAGCATTCAAAAAATCTCAAGAATCTGCTAGCGCCTAATGCAGCCCATTCTTGTCGGAAAGCTTGGCAAAACACATGGCTTGCTGGGTTGCATCAGACTTTACAGTTTCACGCAACCCCCTGAGCAAATTTTTAAATATACTCTTTTTAATCGTGAGCAACAGCCGATTCGTTTTCTAAAACCAAAGGACGCAGGTTCCTATTTTTTGGTAAAAATACCCAATATCAATAGCATTGAAGAGGCCACTGGGTTGGTCAATGAGGAGATTTACACATCTGCCGACCAGCTCCCTTCACCAAAAAAAGATGAATTCTACTGGAGTGACCTGATCGGTTGCACGGTGCTTAACAGCAGCAATGAATCATTTGGCACAGTCGATAAAGTCCTTAACTACGGCGCTCAAGATATTCTTTCAATCAAAAATGAGCAACAAAAAGAGACCCTCATTCCATTTACCCAAAAACACATCATTGACGTTGACATCAGCAACAAAACCATCAAAGTACAATGGACATTCACGCAATAACGCTTTTCCCTGAGATTTTTGATTGCCTACAGCATGGCTTGAGCGGGAAAGCCTTAAAAACGCACTCAACACTCACCACCCATCAACTGCGTGATTTTTCTGAGCGACCTGATAGAAGAATTGACGACCGCCCTTTTGGCGGCGGCCCGGGCATGCTCATCTCAGCAGAACCTGTTTTTAGGGCCAAACAGCACATCAGGAAAATAAATCCAAACACTCGATTCATATTCACTGATCCCAAAGGGCAGCTATTCTCACAAGAGCATGCCAGGGAACTTGCAAACGAGGAATCATTGACTTTTATTTGCGGACGCTACGAAGGCATCGATGAGCGTGTCTATGATAACGATGATCTCATTTACTCCATTGGCGACTATATCATGACCGGAGGCGAACTGCCGGCATGCACCATGATTGATGCAATTCTAAGACTTATACCCGGGACCATTGGCAACCCAAGCTCCCATGAACACGAAAGCTTAACCCGCAACCGACTTGAGCACCCACAATACACAAGACCGGCAATCTGGCGAAATATTGCGGCACCGACCATTTTACTCTCCGGCAATCACTCAGATATCAAAAAATGGCAGCATCATCAACAATTAATCTTGACATGGCAAAAAAGGCCTGATTTAATAGATCGTAATTGTCTTTCTGACGATGAAAAGCGCTTAATCAAGCATTTTATAGAGGAACAACGTCATGTCATCACTGATTGAAAAAATTGAATCTAAACAGATTGAAAAAAATAATGCACCTGAATTTCGCACCGGTGACACTTTGGTTGTTTGGGTAAAAGTTCGTGAAGGTGACCGGGAAAGGCTGCAGGCATTTGAGGGTGTTGTGATCAAAAAGCGTAACAGAGGCCTGCGATCTGCATTCACATTACAAAAACATTCTTATGGGGTATGTGTGTTAAGAACCTTCCAGGTGAATAATCCAAATATCAAAATTGAAGTTAAACGCCCTGGTAAAGTCAGACAATCTAGAATATACCACTATATCGGACTTGTTGGTAAAAAAGCGCGTATTAAAGAAAGACTTAAGAAAAAAGCTTAATCCTGATGTTTTTTCACCCAGAAACACTAGATGTTGCTGCAGCAACCCTTTCTGTTTCAGGAACTATTGCCGGGTCAGCTCGATTAAAAATCAGCTGGCTTTTGTCTTTTTTAGCATGCATCATATATTTCGGACTGTTTTATCAAAAATCACTTTTCTTCAATGCCGGTATCCACTTTATCTATTTGCCTTTATCAATCATTGGGCTTTACCTGTGGAAGGATAAAACACCCTCAACCCTTAAAATTAAGTCCACACCCGTTCCAATTTTAACCTTCATCGCCGGCACATGTCTTTTTGCATTTTTTTATTGCAAAATCCATCAACATTCTTGGCACTATGATTTCATCACCAGTTTCCTATCAATAAATGCTTTTATTCTAATGGCATTCGCTCAAATGGAGTGCTGGCTTCTTTGGCTTACAGCTGACATTTTATACATTCACATTTACAGCACTCAAGGACTCCCATTTAGCCTTCTAAAATCAGTGATGTATTGCATGATCGCATTCTCATCATTCATCATATGGCAAAAAATCTATCGCAAGAAGGTTGCTGATGACTCAAGCGTATAATTGTCTTTATGCACATTCAGGTGGGGTAAGCAGCGCTCTAAATGCTACTGCTGCTGGTGTTATTACCATGGCAAAGCAAAGCAAATTAATTCATAACATTCTTATTCCAAAGCATGGCCTTCCTGGTTTACTGAATCATCAATTAATCAACGCTACGCATCTTAGCCAGAGCCAGCTCAATCGCCTATACCATACACCCAGCAGCGCGTTTGGGACATCACGCTTTAAGCTGCCTAAATTTGAGGAAAACCCGGAAATCTATGATCAAATACACCAAGCTCTACTAGCCCATCAGATTCGCTACTTCCTTTATAATGGGGGTGGTGACTCCCAAGACACAACATTAAAACTCGCACAATATTTCAATCTCATCAACTCACCCATTCAGTGCCTGGGCCTTCCTAAAACCATTGACAATGATCTTGCCATGACTGAGTACTGCCCGGGCTATGGCTCCTGCGCAAAATATGTGGCCACATCAATTCTGGAAGCAACGATGGATATTCAAGCGGTTTACCCCAGCTCAACCAAGGTCTTTATTCTTGAAGTGATGGGCCGTCACAGCGGATGGCTAGCAGCAGCCAGCGCTTTGGCTCGCAGCCATAACCCCGATGCCCCACATATGATTTTATTACCCGAGCGGCCTCAGTCATTTAAAGATATTTGCAATATGATTCAATTACATATGGCAAATTCTGGGTTTTGCACCATGGTGGTAGCCGAAGGATTTTCTTTACAGGAGGCGCTTGTTTCTGATACAGTGGGTGTAGAAAAATGTCCATTTGGTCATCAACAACTTGGTGGAATTGCACAGCGCTTGACAAAAATGATTAAAAGCACACTGAAACTTAAAACCCGATTCGCAAACGCTGATTATCTTCAACGAGCTTCAGGACACCTTGCCTCTCAAGTCGACCTGGACATAGCCTTTCGGATCGGCCAAAAAGCAGTCCTAATGCTTGAGAGCGGCATGAGTGGATCAATGATTACAGTCTGTGACCAACTTTTGGGCCACTGCCCACTTGAACAGGTGGCCAATACTGAAAAATTGCTTCCCAACCATTTCATATCCAAATGCGGAATGGATGTCACCCAGGCTTTCATCAATTATGCATCCCCATATATTCAGGGCAATACTCAACCGCCATATCAAGGTGGCCTGCCTGACTATTTTCAACCCAGTGAGCTTTTATTGCTTGAAGCTCAGGAGACTTTGTTATGAACAATATTACATCCCTGCTCATGAGTTCACGTTTTTTTGCCATGATCCTATCTGGATCCCTTGCCGTTATCACTGGCAACATATTGCGTCAAAGTATTTTATTGCTTGTTACCTATCGTCTGTTGGCTGATAGCAACCAAGCATTTTTATGGGGCTCCATTCTGGGCGCTCTTTATTTCATCCCTTCATTCCTCTTTTCTACACTGGCTGGAGAGTTGGCTGATAAAATCCCCAAAGCACAATTTTTTCGAATCACACGGGCATGGCAAGTTGCCATTTGCCTGCTGATGGCATCCACTTTGCTACAAGAAATCCCAAACATCTACATTCTAGCAGCTTCATTATTTTTAATGGCAACACATGATGCCTTTTTCTCGCCAGTTCGCTATGCACTTCTTCCGGAATATCTCAGCAAAGAAAAGCTGGTTTTAGGCAATGGCATCCTTGAAGCCACAACCTTAATATCGATCGCACTTGGCATCGGATTTGCAAACTTAATTGACTATCCAGGCGGCAACATCATCATCGCTTTACTTATTTTGACTTTTTCCATCAGCGCCTATATGTTTAGCCTGTGGATACCCACCAAAAAAGTATTTGACAGAACACCCATCCAAATTAAATTAAATATCTTTAGTGCTATACAGTCCAATATTGACAATGCCCGTCAAAATCCTCACATTTGGCAAAGCATTCTGGGCATTACCTGGTTCTGGTTCATCGGATACAGCTTGATGTTACAATTTAGTAACTATGTGAAATACAACCTATATTGTAACGCTGAAGTTGCAATGGCTTTTAACATCAGCTACACCCTTGGATTGGCATTTGGCTCTTTAATTTGCCACAATTTAGTGAAAAACAAACTCAATGGTCGCTTCACCCCTTTGTCCTTGTTCACTATCGCTATCTTTGGTATTCACCTCTGGTTTGGCTCTCGAACTTTTGGCCACAGCACGGATCAACTCATGGGTATGGGTGAATTCATAACAACCCTTAGTGGCTGGAGACTGCTGACTGACGTTTTCTTTTTAGCAGCTGCTGGGGGGGTCCTGATTGTACCACTTTACAGCATTATCCAGCGCTTAAGTAAAAGAAATCACTGCTCTCGTAACATTGCCAGTTTAAACATTATTGCCTCTATTGGTATGGGTGCAGCTGCAATCCTTCAAACGATATTTATCTCATCATTAAATATGCCATTTATTCATTACATAGGCTTACTTTTTTTAGCCAGTGGCATTTTGGGTTTTTATACCTTAAAAAATATCCCATTTAATCAAGCAAAGCTTACGATTGCCAGAATATTAACGTGGCTACTGCGCATTGAAATTGAAGGAGCTGAGCACATTATTAAGGCCAACCGAAAACTGCTGATCATCGCCAATCATGTTTCCTATCTTGAGGTGCCCCTTCTAGCCATACTGTTGCCCAGACATATGATGTTTGCAGTGAATACCGAAATTGCAAAATGGTGGATTGTTCGATTAGTCACACCATTTACAAACACATTCCCAATCGATCCTATGAACCCATACGGAGTAAAAGCTCTGATCAACAAAGTCAATGAAGGCAGAACCTGCATCATTTTCCCAGAAGGTGCACTTAGCCGCACCGGGAAAATCATGAAAATTTATGAAGGAACTGGTCTAATTGCTGAAAAAACAGGTGCTGACATTATTGCTATTAATATCAAAGGTGTAGAATCCAGCATTCTGGCGCCCCATCGCCATAATTATTGCACCACCCACTATTTCCCTAAAGTCAAAATCAGCATATCAAAACCATTTAACCTCCCCAAAACCAATCTACATGGCAAAGAAAAAAGAGCCTTCCTCAGTCAGGAAGTCTATCAAAAACTCATCTTTCAATCCTATCAAAATAAATCAAAGGGGCACCTTATTGAAGAGATCTACCAGGCAAAATCACGCTTTGGCAGCAATAAAATAATTTTAGAAGACATAACAGGCAGCTCCCTAAGCTATCAGCAGCTTGTGACTAAAATGCATGTACTGGCCTTGGCATTAAAAAATAAGGTACCTGAAAAAAACCATCTTGGTATTTTACTGCCCAATACCAATGCAAATGTTGTTACTTTCTTTGCCTGCCAAGTGCAGGGTGTGATTCCTGCGATGCTGAATTACACAGCCGGTAAAAACAACATTGCAAGCGCCATTAAAACAGCACAAATTAATACAGTGATCACTTCAAAAGCCTTTATTGAAAAAGCCAACTTGGCTGAAATCATCGCTCATATTTCACCACTGGTGAAAATGATTTACCTTGAAGATGTTGCCCAAAAAATCTCATTAACTCAGAAAATTAAAGGCGCATTAATGGGCCTGACCTGGCCTTTAGTTAAAGGCAAACCGCTTTGCCCCAACGCACCTGCACTTATTCTGTTCACCTCAGGATCTGAAGGTACACCCAAAGGGGTTGTGCTAAGCCATCTTAATATCATGGCCAATATTCGACAGGTGCTTGAAACAGTTGACATTGGACCCAAAGACCGTATGTTTAATCCACTGCCCATGTTTCATGCATTTGGCATTAATGTTGGAACCCTTACCCCAATCTTTGGTGGCATTTTTACTTTCCTTTATCCAAATCCCAAGCATTTCTCGCAAATCCCCAATGTCATTTATGAGAAAAACATCACTGTCATGATGGGAACAAATACATTTCTAGCAGCGTACCATAAATGTGCCCACCCTTACGACTTTAATACCGTCAGACTGGCTGTTACTGGCGGTGAAAAGCTGGCTGATGAGACAAAGCGTATATATGCAGAAGATTTTGGCATCCGCATTCTTGAGGGCTATGGCTCCACTGAATGCTCACCCGTCATTAGCTGTAACACCCCTTTATACCAGCAAACGGGTTCTGTTGGCCTTACCTTACCTGGCATTGAAACCAAGCTAACACCTTTCCCAAACCGTAAAAACGCATTTGAACTTGCCGTTAAGGGTGATAATGTCATGATGGGCTATCTTCTTGCTTCAGACCCAGGCATGCTACAGCCACCTGAAAATGGCTGGTACCATACAGGTGATGTCATCGAGCAAGATCCCCAGGGCTATGTTCACATCGTTGACCGAGTCAAACGCTTTGCTAAAATTGGTGGGGAGATGATCTCCCTCAGCCAGGTTGAGAATGTGATTCAAAGCTGCTGGCCTAATTTCCAGCATGGTCTTGTGACCATGCGTGATGATAAAAAAGGTGAGAAAATCATTCTGGTCACAACTAACCCAAATGCACAACGTGCTGATCTTATTCATGCCATCAACCAAAGTGGCTTAAATAACTTATCATTGCCTGCAGTGATCGAATCAATCAGTGAAATCCCACTGCTGGGCTCTGGTAAAATAGATTATGTACGCTTAAAGTCACTGGCTCAAAGTCTGTTTGAGCAAAATCAAATGGCTGATGTTACATAACACACTAAATGAGTTTATTGAAAAACCAGCGAATCTAGGCTTAAATCTATTTTTTAAAATCACTTTAGATCTATTAGCTGAATATAAAAAAGAGCGATTCCCAAGATTATAACAATATAAATTAACCAGGTCGGTACTGCCTGATAAAATTTCATATAAGGTCGATTTGAACGCTCTTGCGCAAGAAGCAATGCAGGCAATATCACATTTAACAAAATAACAAGCACGCCTGCATAATATAAGAATGCGCGAATACCCTTTGTTTCAAAATGCACAAACAAGTAGCTTGGCACAAGGCTGAGTGTGACCAACAAAGGGTGTATTTGTTTAATGCCTCTGGTTTGGAAAAAATCAGCAATTAAATCATACAGTGCCAATGATATGCCGATAATCGAGGTCAGGACAAATGTAAAATGAAGCAAAACCAACGCAAAATAAATAATATTGGAATCACTCACTTGTTTTATTGTGTCAGTGATTAATAGCCCCCAGCGCTCTAGCGGGATCTGAGTTGCGTTGGAGTTGATGAACTCAATGGGCAAAAGGGAAATAGAGACCACATACCAAAGCAAGTATAAAATCAACGGGATAATCGCCCCCAACCAAATAATTTGGTAGATGCCGCCTAAATTGTCTTCTCCAAGAGAGTTTCGCACTGTTGGAATAATAATATGAAATCCAAATGCATTAATCAGGAACAGTAAACTCATAGGTCCCTCAACTGTCATTGAATAAGTTTCCTGCAGGTGCATAAGGTTGCTAAAATGACAATGCGGCATGATAATCACATATAAAACGACAAAGCCAATCAGCATAATCACAACAAATCCAGCATTGAGTTCTTGCAAAATATGTCGCCCAATCATCATTAAAATCGTCAAGACTAAAACCCAAAGACCGATCCAAACATCTGCAGAGTAATGAAATCCTAATTTCTCAAAACTCCCCTGTGAGTTATGACCCAGTATGTTTAAATAAGAGCAAAGCAAGAAAAACATCAGTAAATAAAACACAAAACTCATCGCCCACTTGCCAAAATCACCCCAATAATGGCCGATTAGCGATAGAAAACTATGGCCTGCTGGCATTTTAATACAGACCTCAGCCATCATTAAGCCCGTTATGGTCATTAATAGCCAGGCGCAAACATAAAGAGCAAGTACCTGAGCAAAATTATAGCCCACAACAGCACCAATCAGAACCAGTACAGTTGCACCAATGGTTGTACCAGCAATCAGGCAAGCTCCAGAAAATATGATTGATTTATTCATAACCGCTCATCAATTGATCGACAATAGCTCTCCTGAATAAAGAAAACCAAAAATAAAGACAGCAATAAACAAATAGGAAGCACTAAAAAACTATATTGATATGCCAAAACCATATTCCAGCCAGATGCCTCAAAGTATGACAACATATGTCCAACAATAAACAAAATAAAAGTGCCCACCAAAACACTCATCATATTAGAAAATGCAATGCCTGCGCCTGAAATTCTTCGCGGATTAATCTCCCCTGCCAAGGCATATCCGATCACTAGACCTGAGTTAAATAAGCCATAAACAAAGATCAGCACACAATAACTATAAAAGCCAAGGTCCATGTACAAAAAGGCACTGAAGGTAATTAATGAACCAAAAGCAGAAATCAAGATACTTGGCCGCCTGGCAGATATCATATCTGAGATTAGGCCCTGTAAGATACCACCAATGGAAAATCCTGCAAATAATATGGTGAGAAAAATTGTACCCTCATGCACTGAGGTATGCTGCATCGCTTTGTCAACATACTTAAGACCAATTGACTCACCAAAAATTAAAGTGGGGGCATAAATAAATCCGGTAAAAAAGGCAACCAGCCATGTTTGCTGATTTTGTATAGCCTCCAAAAAGTCCAACAATACCCCTCTGATGCTCGTAGAGCGAGTATGCTCAATCTGATTGACATTGGGATGCTCCCTCCAAATTAAAAGCATTAACCCCCAAATAAAAAATAAGCACAAGGTGAAATAACCAATTCCATCCCGCCAGTTAACCATCAATAAAAAATCATCGATCACAGACTGAGAGGCTGCTCCCACCATGCCTAAGACTTGAGTTAAACTGGTAAAAATACCAAGATACCTTCTTGGGAACCACAATGTGGCCATCTTCACAGAGCCAGAAAAAGCAAAGGCAGAACCAATCCCCAATAAAATACGAGATAACAAAAGACTCCAAAAAGTATGTGCCAAATAAAATATCATAGAAGAAACAAGCACCAAACTCACAGCACACTGAAGCACGCGATGGGGTGGATAGCGATCAATTAAAATGCCAGCAGGCACTTGCATCAGTATATAGCTTAGAAAAAAAGCCGATTGGACTGTTGTGATATGCGACAAGCTCATATGTAAATCTGTTTGAAGGATATCAATCATCACCTGAGGTGCAACCCGGATGACATAATGCATCATAAAAAACAAACCCGCTAATCCCCATGCAATAAAGCGATACCCTTTAAATACTCTCACACCATACTCCTTATCCACTTGATCAATAGCACCATGCCCACTAATGGCATAATCATGATAGCACCTTGATTCCCAATAAAAAACTGAAAGGAAACAATCACAGCACTGCCTTTTAACGCCTTTTGCCACAAACTATGTCGCTTATTGGCCCTGGTTGAAACCAGTAAAAGCGCACAAAATAATAGTATCTCAATCGCATCACGCAGCACAAGAAATAAACGCGCAATTAAAGCATTGAGGCCCAATTTATACTCCAGCCCATATAGCTGTTGCCAACTTAACCAATTTACCCCAAAAAGTTGATGAATAAATAATTCAGGCGGCTCAAAATCATAGATTTTTCCATCTTTATCCTGCCAAACTCCTTGTTTAAATACCAACGCAAGGTCATTGAACATATCAATCTCAGGCTGTGATTGATACGCGATGTGTTTGAAATTCTCAATACGCTGTGTGAATGGATTATACCCAAGCTGATAAAAATCCCTGCCAATTTTTTGCCAAACTTGGACCTTCAATCCTTGTTTTTGCATTTTAACAAATTTGGCATGCTGATAGGCAGTTTTACCAAACTCACCGGTTAAAGCACTCATCATCAAAAACACCATCAAGGCCAAGCCTCCGAGCAAACGATAAAAACGCCAAAAACCAAATCCAATGGTTTGCATGGCATGATCATAGCCATTAAAATGCATTTTTAGCACAAAAGCCAGCAACGAAAGCATCATCAGAAAAGGCAACAACATACCCATCTCACCGGGTAGAATACCCAGCACATAAAGCCCAATATCTTTTAATTGATACTCATTGGACAAAAGAAAAAATTGTCCAATGGTACGACTAAAAACAAATGCAACAACAAAGACTGTCAGTGTCTGTAGCCATGTCATCAGATACAGATGAATTAACCAGCGATTGATCCTAAGCCCCCATGGCATTTATCCACCTTAAACCTAAAATAACAAATAATAAACCCGTTGCCGTTTGAACGGCAATAAACCCTTGGCTCACCAGTGCCATTAAAGCCAAGAACATCAATGTTGACACAAGCAGCAGGGCCAGGTTTCTTGGCCAAACCCCCAGCCCTATCCGACCCCTATATTTAGGCCAGTAAATCATTAAATACCCAATTAATCCAACAAAAACACCCAGGGCAATTCTCAAAAACTTTTCCTGTCGATGTGCGATCAGTGTTTCATCAAACTGCGACATCGATAATGCAGCAATAGGCTGGGACTGATCTGTCAAAAGAGGCAAAGATAACACATGACTGCCAAACGCCGACCATTGGATAATATGATCTAGTGAGGCCTTAAACTGACGCCCTTTGCCAAATTCAAGCACCCAATTCATTCCATCATTCCGTGAGCCAACCTCATCTACCCAATAATATGTAAAATGATCCCCAAGACTTAGCTGAATGAAGTAATCTTGATACTTTCCATCCTCATAGCGATGATAAAGCACCATCTGGCCACCAGAGTTCACAGGTTGAATAGAAAATTCACCTGACTTAAATATCCCCAAATAGTTTGCTGCATCACGCAATAACTGCCCTTGATTTTGATTTAATATAGGGTGCACAACATTCATCAACCCCCAAATCAGCAAAACAAAACCTGCAACCATCACCCATTTCATCTTTATAAATCGTTCTCTGGTATATCCCAAAGAGCTGGCTGCCTCAAAGCACTTTAGCTCATGCATCTTTTCATGCCATTTGATTGCAGCAAAACCCAGTGCAAAGGGGGCACTCAGACTCATGATTTGTGCCAAGAAAGCCAGTGTAAATCTAAACTGAAAGTAAAATGGCCAATTTAAATGGGAGAAACTCTGAAATTTAACCAGCATCAAAAATACAACAATGAATACCCAATAAAACAGAAACTGACTGAGTAATAGTCTAATAATATATTTTTCAAATAAGTACACAGCACCTCCAGCCACTTATTTTGCCAAACATTGGTCTTATTCACAACCTTCTTGTATTCATTCAAAACATCCCCTAAAATCATGACATGAATCAAATCCACTTTCTAACACACTCAGACCCCCTTCAAAGCATTGAAACATTGAATTTTTTGCACCAAGTTAGCAGCGAGCATCCCCATTTTATCTGGCTTCTGGACAAGGAAAAAACAGCAAAAGAAATATATGTCTGGCTTTGGGCCCAGGAAAACTGGATGGTCTGTGATCTTCTTTCAAATTATAACGGCGGTATCGCTTTGTGCTGGCCAACTTTGCAGCTTCCCAGCAATCTACCAATCCTTAACCACAGCGCTATTTCAATTGATACCCTGCCCAATATGCCCAAATATGAATTGGTCACTGAGCAGAACATGGAAGAAATGAGGCAGCGCTATCTGTACTACAAAAAAAAAGACATTGCTCTAAAAGTTAGCAGGCGTTAACCATTCTCTTGGCATGCGTATAGAATTTCGATACAATCAACAGGTTAATTGGGGTTATTTACATGGAAAAAACATATCAGCCAAATCAAATTGAATCCAAGTGGGCTGACCTTTGGGAAAAACATCACTATGGCAAACCCACTGGACATGGACCCAGTTATAGCATTATGATTCCCCCACCCAATGTAACTGGCTCATTGCACATGGGACATGGCTTTCAGTATACCTTGATGGACATTTTAATTCGCCACCATCGACTGCGAGGCTACAACACCTTATGGCAGGTTGGCACTGACCATGCGGGCATTGCTACGCAAATGCTGGTAGAGCGGAATCTTGCACTTCAGGGGATTCACAAAGAGAACATTGGCCGTGATGAGTTTTTAAAGCATGTTTGGAGTTGGAAACATCAATCTGGATCAACTATCACAACCCAAATGAGACGGATGGGTATCTTGGTTGACTGGAGCAGAGAGCGATTCACGATGGACCAGGGCCTATCCAAAGCAGTTCAAAAGGTTTTTTGTGCGCTTTATGATGAGGGTCTTATTTATCGGGCGCAGCGGCTTGTTAACTGGGACACCAGCCTTAAAACTGCGGTTTCAGACCTTGAAATCATCAATAAGGCCGTTAAAGGCAAACTGTACCATATTGCTTACCCTATCATGGACTCAGAGCAAACGATCACCATTGCCACCACCCGTCCAGAGACCTTATTTGGCGACCAAGCCATTGCTGTGCACCCCTCAGACCCTCGATTCCAAAATTTAATTGGTAAAAAGGCCATTATCCCCCTATCAAAAAGAGCCATCCCTATCATTGCCGACGAATCCGTAGACATGTCCTTTGGTACTGGCTGCCTTAAGATCACCCCTGGTCATGACTTTAATGATCATGAGGTCGGGAAAAGACATCACCTGCCCATGACCAATATCCTCAATCAAGACGGTTCTCTTAATCAAAATACCCCAGTCCAGTATCATGGTCTTAGCATTGAAATGGCCAGAAAACAGTTAATTGAGGAGCTTGACAATCTGGGGCAACTCATGCACATGAATGAGCATGACATGATGATCCCCTACGGTGATCGCTCAGGGACAGTCATTGAGCCAAAACTGACTTTGCAATGGTTCGTTAACATGGATGCCATGGCAAAAAAAGCCTTGGAAAGCGCAGAAAAGCAAGACTTTAAATTCTATCCTGGCAACTGGATCAATACCTTTAATCAGTGGCTTGAGAACATCAATGATTGGTGCATCAGTCGACAAATCTGGTGGGGGCATCGCATTCCTGCCTGGTATGATCAAGATGGCAATGTCTTCGTTGGCCTTGATGAAGCCTCCATTCGACAAACGCATAATCTTGATTCAAGAACCCTGCTAAGCCAGGATGATGATGTCCTGGACACCTGGTTCTCATCGGCTCTTTGGCCATTCTCCGCACTCGATTGGCCAGAAAATAACCAAAATCTTCAGACATTCTATCCATCAAGCGTTATGGTAACAGGATTTGATATCATCTTTTTCTGGGTTGCCAGAATGATCATGCTGGGGCAAAAGTTCATGGGGGCCAGTCCATTCAAGGACATTTATATTACAGGACTTATAAGAGATTTTAAGGGCGATAAAATGTCCAAAAGCAAAGGCAATATCATTAATCCAATTGACGTTATTGACGGGATTGATGCTGAATCGTTATTAAAAAGTCGTACTGAGAACCTGATGCAGCCTGAGCTTAAAAACAAAATCACCCAGCTTACTAAAAAAGAATTCCCAAATGGTATTCCTGGCTACGGCACAGACGCGCTGCGGTTCACCTTCTGCGCACTTGCAAGCACTGGTCGTGATGTCAAATTTGACATGTCACGACTAGAGGGATACAGAAATTTTTGCAATAAAATCTGGAATGCGACTCGCTTTATTCTCATGCTGGAAGAAAAATCATCCTCACAAAATCAAGGCATTCAAATCCCAGCCACAAGCTGGATTGCAAGCAAAATTACTGCTCTTAAGCAAGACATTGAGCTGCATATTCAAAATTATCGATTTGATCTAATCGCTCAATCACTTCACCATGGATTTTGGCACGATTTCTGTGACTGGTATATTGAGATCAGTAAAAACCTATTTGAGCAAGCTGATGCAAGTCTGCAAGCCCAGATTATTTTTGACCTAAAACATCACTTGACACAATACCTATTTTTGCTTCATCCGATCATCCCTTTTATCACCGAAGAAATCTTCAGTCACATTCAAAGCGACCACCGCTCTTTGCTTGATATCCCTTATCCAGAAAATGCATTTTCAAGCAATACCCATGATATTAAAGAAATAGACACCTTAATTCAATGGACAACCCACATTAGAACCCTTCGAAGCGAGATTGGGGTTAAACCCAATGCAATACTTGCTGTCCAGGGCTTAAATGCAACTGGATTTATCCACTTAGATCTTCTAAAAACCCTGACTAAAACCATGGATCACCCCAGTGATCTCAAACAACAATTTCTTCTGACTCATTTGAATGACCATACTTTGAAAATTGACCTTAACAACCAAATTGATGTTGAAAAAGAAATTGAAAGGCTCAATAAACAGCTCAACAAGCATCAACATGAGCAGATGGCATTAATTGAAAAAATGGCAAATCCAAGCTTTAAACAAAATGCCCCGCATGATCTTATTGAGCAAAATCAATCGCGCATCCAGGAACTGGAGAGCCTGATCGAAAAAAGCCAGAAATACATCCGCATACTTGGTTAAATGACAGTCAATGGTCTTGCATGGTTCATTGACTGAATGATCCCCCGCAGTCATTGAAATACCCGCCACAGCAATATCCATCAAGGGTCAGGACTTGCCCTGCTTACAGCATTGATTTTGCAACGGGCCAGCTGGCTAAATCCAGCTTTAGCAAGCAAACAAATAATCCCACCTCATGGAGCTTCTGTATACGCTGCTGACATAAATCTTTTTTTTTCAATGATCTAATGGTTATTGAGCATCATCTATAAGCCTCTTTTTGACTATAATTAATTTAGAGTCCAGTGCTAAAGGTCATCAAAATGCCAAACAACATAATTGCGAATTCTGATGGTGAAAGAAAATCCTCTCAGCGAACTGTTGATGCTTTTCAGGATCAACTCACTGAAAGCGTCAGCGAAAACCAGAGCATCAAAGAATTCTTTAATAGCATTTTAAAAACCGAAGATGTCTCGCTTTCTGAGAGCAATGCAAGCGATATCATCTTTCAATTAAAAAATGCCTCTGATATTCTCTCTACAGTTTCTTCAATAGATTCTAAATCAAACCAAACATACAATGAAGACACCGCCAGATCAATTATAAAAGCACAGGATGAATTATCACAATCAGATAAGATCAGTTCACAACAAACCACAGAGATCATCGATCAAATGGTGCGCCAGGTCACAAAAACCTTTAGTGGCAGTGATGCCCAAGAACAATCATCCAACATCAGATTGGCTGCTAAAGCAGAAATTGAGCCACTATTGGTCCAAATCACTCAGGAGGTCAATGCAACCAGTGATGGCTACCCACTTAATCCCATAGAGCAAACAATAAACCCGAGTTTTGAGGCAAAAAATGAGCTCAACATAGAATATAAAGCCACAACCAGTCAATTCGATGACCCGGCCATTAAAGAATCTTTAGGCATCAGCAATCAAATCACAACCGCAACCTTGAATTCAGCCTCTGAATTACCCGTCATTGAAGATGAGATCACAGTAAAATTTGATGAAACTGAACAGGAGGGATTTGAAGAATTGACCGACTGGGAAACATGGTCAGATTGGGAAACATGGTCAGTTGGAGATGAGTGGTCAGACTGGGAAGACTGGTCAGAATGGGATGACTGGGATGACTGGGATGACTGGGATGACTGGGATGACTGGGAAGACTGGGATGACTGGGAAGACTGGTCAGACTGGGATGACTGGTCAGACTGGGATGACTGGTCAGAATGGGATGACTGGGAAGACTGGTCAGACTGGGAGGACTGGTCAGAATGGGATTATGGCAGTATTTATAACAACGATGCATATGATTTTGATACTAGCTACCTATTTTCTTCATACATTCAATCTCAAGTTATTGAGAGTAGCCTTGATTCATTTGGAGCGATCCTACTGCGACAAAATGATGCTGGAACCTATACCTACGACACATTGATTCAAATGCTTGAAAACGGCTCAGAGCTAAGCAGCCAAATGCTCATTCAGCTGCTCCCATCGGCTGTTACTGAGGAGTTGACATTTTTATTGACCGAGAGCGACAGCAACGGTTTTACATTACAGGAGGCAATCTATGCCAATAGTACCGCAAAACTCACCGAATATTTGGTGGAAGGTGATGATTTTGGCACTGTGCTAATTCAGGCATTTCAATACGGTGGGTTAATTGATGATGACCTGGACATTGATAGTGCAAAACAGGCAACTTTTGGCGCAATAAACCGTGATAATGTCATTGAAATCATGGGGAGTCTAATGAATATATCCGCCTACACATTTTTAAGCACCATTGTTGCTGACGATAATTTCGATGGCATATTTGACAGTGGTGATGACTTTTACGACATTTTTAGTATAACTGGTCTAACATCTGGCGATTTAACTTATCTGTCTATTTTATATCCAGATGATGTCTATGACCAAACCATTTATTTTAACTTTTACAGTCAAATCGATGCGAATATTGAAATCAATAACTTTTTTTCACCACTGATCACAACAGATACCCTACAGCAATACCTGTCTTTATTCCAAGACGTCTTTGAGCAGCATTTTGAAACACAAGAACTTTATAGCCAAGACCCTATACAGCATGAAATGCAAATCTTCTTTAACCTGATTGATCAGCCAGTATCAGATCCATTAACTGAATCTTTAGACCGTCAAATCAACAAATTAGGTCAGTACTTGTTTAATGCTGATGCAACTGAAAGCACCAGTGGTATTGATACCTTTGTAGAATTTGATGATCGCATGATGGACACCAGCATCCAACAAGAGATACTTCACTCTGAAAATGAAATCTACCTCAGGCTCCTGACTGCAGATAATAATGGCGACTATGCATTTGAGACACTCAATGAGAGAGACCCTGATTCTATTGCGTTAGATAATACATTTACAACTGACTACGCAAAGGGCCTGTTCACCACCTTTGCAGATTATACAGATGGCACTAATACCATTGGCCTTGACTCCCAAAGCAATAGCACCTATGGTGATGTTGACTACGATGAGGGGCTTGCCTTCATCAACGGCATCTGGGAAAGTGCTGATGCATCATCCATGTATGACCTTCTTACCACCTTATACTTTTCAGGCAACAGCACACTTGAAAATATCTTTGACCAAATGAATCAAGATACATTGGGTGACCTTTATAGCATTTGGCAAATGAACATAGAGGATTTTAATCCCAATGCCTTGGGCTTAACTGATGAAAACGGCAATCAAACACTGAGCATGGGCAATTATTTCCAAAATGAGTTTGAAACCGACAGCTATGTTGAATTATATCTTACACACCTGGATGAGCAGTACAGAATTGAAATCGATGATGACCAAGTTGGCAGCATCACTGATGAATTAGGCCTAACGGGTTAATACTGTAAATTTACCCATATCATCTTTAAAAAACCAATCTACAAGCCTATAAAAAACCCATCATCTTCCCTTACAAATTACCACTGGTGTAATTCTTGGTCACAGGTTTCATTAAATAATTCATCAAAGATACCTTGTTGGTTAAAATATCAACCACACAAGTCATCCCCGAAATAAGATCCATTTTCTTGCCTTTATATTCCAGATATTGAGTTTTAGGCTTCACACTGACCTCATAGACAGTAGTGGCATTCTTAAGGACTGGGGTATAAGAAATGCTGGTAACTTCACCTTCGATTTTTCCGTAAATTGAAAAGTCATAAGAGTCAACCTTAATGTTGACCGGTTGACCCACTTTAATAAAACCGATTTTGGCCGGTGAAACTGTCAAGTTGACCACAAATTCGCTATTGGGCTCCACAAGCTCAACCAAACGATCACCCTTTTTAACATTAGCACCACGGGTCGAAAACGATTTACTGGATACGATACCATCAAAAGGCGCTCTGACTTTAAGTCCAAGCACTTGCTCATGAAGGCGGGCAACTTTTTTTTCCTGCTCATCAATATTATTGTAAGTTTGCTTGATGTCCTCAGCGAGTTTAGTGACCCGTCTTTCATCAATACCACCCAAAGCGGCTTTTGCAGCATCGACTTTGCGTTTTTGCTTTTTCATTTCAAAAGCTGAAATATGACCCCCTTCAAACAAAGGTAACATCAATTCATATTCACGATCTGCTATGAAATAAATTTCTTCCAGCTCTTTCTTTTCTGCTTGATACTTTTTAATATCCATACTGGCATCGTATGACTCATTTTTCACCATCTCAGGAAACTTTAGACTATCTTGTTCAGAAAAAACCAAATTTCTTCCATCTTTTTCACTTTTTAGCCGATGAAGATAAAGCTGCAGGGACTTAAGCCGACTGTTTTCCTCATCATAAGTTTCAATTAAAGATTGGTTCTGCATCGTCATGAGTACCTCACCCTTACTGACCTGCTGACCGGTTTTCACCAGCACCTCATGAATAACTCCGGGAGCATCTGACTCTACAAAATACTTATTTTTTGCCCCAAATTCAAAAACCCCAGTCACCGTGGCCTTAACATCCACTTCAACAAAGAAACTATAAGTAAAGACCGCAACCATGAGAATGCTTACAAAAAAAAGGGTGATGGATGCCAGCCTTGGGATATTTTGCCTTGCAATAAACTCACATTGTTGATTAAAACTGACTTGATTACTCATACGATTTTCCTGAATTTAAATGATGAATTCTGGCCTCTTCCACCAAAGCTGGAATAATGTCTTTGGGTAAACCATCTTTGATAATTCTCCCCTTCTTCATTTCAACTACCCGATGCATAAATTGACACAAAGACAAGCGATGCGTAATAAAAATAATGGTCTTATCCTGACAGGCTGCTACTAAACGCTGCATAAATACAGCACTCATTTCCAAATCACAAAATGAAGTTGGCTCATCCAAAAGCAGCACTTTTGCAGGAGACAACATGGCTCTTGCAATCGCAATCGACTGTCTTTGACCTGTTGATAAATTAACGCCACCATCTAAAATTGGCATATCAACTCCTTTGGGGTGATCCTTGACAAAGCGCATAATCCCCATGTCATCCATCACCCGTAAAACTTTCTCCATAGCTGCAGCAGGATCCGCCACACGCACATTCTCAATCACACTGCCTTTGAAGATATAATTCTCCGATGACATATAATG
>Ga0169931_10003149_pt1 | contig 26425 bp, 22 predicted proteins | sample Kivu_15m_20L_FD_129675 | JGI IMG/M metagenome (GOLD analysis project Ga0169931, IMG submission 129675) | Freshwater microbial communities from Lake Kivu, Western Province, Rwanda to study Microbial Dark Matter (Phase II) - Kivu_15m_20L... | ecosystem: Environmental > Aquatic > Freshwater > Lake...
AGGAAGACAACGACTGCACATCCGGAAACTGTGTGGGCGGAACCTGTTGTTCATCGGCGTCGTGCGGCGCATGCAACAGCTGTGGTACCGGCGATTGTGCACCGGTCGCAGCCGGGACGCCTTCCGCCGCCTGCGCAGTCAGTCCGACTTCGATGTGTAACACGGGCATGTGCGCGGCCGGTGGTCAGTGCGCAAAGATCACCTGCCCGTCAACCTGCGTGAATGGTAGCGCCCAGAATCGGGAATGCAGCGAGACCATGGGCTGTGTGAATGACGGACCCGCAACGGCTTGCGGGCCGATCTGCGACGGTGCGATGGTGCAGAACCGCACCTGTACACCGGGCGTTGGCTGTGAGTTGAGCGGTCAGGCCACCGCCTGCACCGCGACCTGCAGTGGCGACTCCATTCAGAATCGAACCTGCGTCAATGGTGCGTGCGCCAACTCAACTGTCACTGCCTGCCCGGCGACGACGTGTAGTGGCAACTCTGTCCAGACCCGAACCTGTTCGAACGGAATGTGCGTCGACGGAGCGCTTTCTGCGTGCGGAACGATATGCAACAACGGCGGTGTGCAGAATCGAATTTGTTCGGGCGGATCCTGTATGAATAACGGCACTGCCGTTGCGTGCCCGACTGCGTGTAACGGTAACGGAGTGCAAACGCAAACCTGTTCAGGCGGTACGTGTGTTTCCGATGGCACCAATCCCGTCGCCTGCGGTCCGAATGTATGCGATACCGGTGCAGCTGTTCCCACCGTGACGACGAATATGTGTGTGCCCGTCAACGGTTGCGTCTCTGGCTCGATGGCGTGTGATGACGGTCAGGTGTGCACCTCCGGTGCCTGCGTCAAGCCACCGCCATCGGAGTGATCGTTCGCAAACCCGTTTTCGGTGACGGCGTGCGTCGGCGAAAACGGGATCCGGCTCACGGGTTTTCGGGCAGCCTAAACGATTATTTGCCTGTTTTTCGACGGGTCTCGGTGTTAGCCTTGGATCCGAGATGAAGAACCCAAACGCATCCCGAAGTTGCCGTGTCGCGTTGATTGCCGCTGCGGTTATCAGCGCCCTCGTTTCCGTTGCGCCGTCCGCGCAGGCCAGTCCGCCCGGCTTGCGCGTCAGTGACAACCACCGGTTTCTGGTGCGCGCCGACGGCACGCCGTTTTTCTGGCTGGGAGACACCGCCTGGGAGCTCTTTCACCGACTGGATCGCGAGCAGGCCGAGCGCTACCTGCGCGATCGCGCCGCGAAGGGCTACACGGTGATTCAGGCCGTGGTGCTGGCCGAACTGGATGGCTTGAAGGCGCCCAACGCCTACGGTGACTTGCCGCTCGAAAACAACGATCTGAGCAAGCCGAACGAAAAATACTTTCAGCACGTCGACTGGGTCGTGAAGAAGGCCAACGAGCTGGGCCTCGTCATCGGCATGTTGCCCACCTGGGGCGACAAGTGGAACAAGAAGTGGGGCGCGGGTCCTGTGCTCTTCAATCCCAAGAACGCCGAGAGCTACGGAACCTGGCTGGGCACCCGTTACAAGGATGCCGATCTCATCTGGATCACGGGCGGCGATCGACCCTGTGACAACGATGAGCACAAGAACATCAACCGCAGCCTGGCCAAGGGCGTGCGCGCGGGCGATGGCGGCGCTCATCTCATCACCTACCATCCGATGGGCGGTGGTGGATCGGCCGAGTATTTCCACGATGAAGCCTGGCTCGACATCAACATGCGCCAGAACGGCCATCAGGCCGAATTCACGGGACGTTATGACAAGACCCGCCTCGACTACGATCGCACGCCTGCAAAGCCCATCCTGGACGGCGAGCCGATCTACGAAGATCACCCCGTGTCCTTCGATGCCAACAAGCGTGGGCACTCGGTCGCGATCGATGTGCGTCGACCGCTTTACTGGGATCTCTTTTCAGGCGCCTTCGGACACACCTACGGTCATCACTCGGTCTGGCAAATGTACGACGAGGGCCGCGAGCCCGTCAACAATCCGCTCATGCCCTGGCATCAGGCGATCGGCCAGCCGGGCGCCGGTCAAATGCAACACGCTCGCTGGTTGTTGGAGTCGCGTCCGTACCTGACGCGCATCCCCGATGACTCGGTAATCGTTCCGGACAAGGTTGTGACCGCCGTGCCGGGTGCGGGCCTCTATCGGATGGCCGCCACCCGCGACAGCGAAGGCCGCTACGCGATGGTCTACGTCCCGCTCGGCCGAACCTTCACCGTTCGCATGGACGCGGTGAAAGGGTCGCGCATCAACGCCTGGTGGTTCAACCCGCGCGACGGCAAGGCACGCTCGGCCGGTACCTTCCCCGGCGGCGGCACCCGTGCCTTCACGCCGCCTGACCCCGGCGAGGCGCTCGACTGGGTGCTGGTGCTGGATGACGCATCGGCCCGTTTTTCGCCTCCGGGACAAAAGAAAGGCGCCCGAGCGAAAAAATAGCCCCGGGAGGGGGTCTGCCTAAACATCTATGCTTTACAACATAGGATAATTGTTCGAATGTAGGTGGATGAAGTACAGAACCTCGTCTGCCGTGGTGGTGCCCCTGTTGGCCGTAGGACTCGGTTTCCTCGCCGTCGCATGTGGAAGCGGCGGCGGAGACGGTGACAAGGGTGGCTCAGGTGGTGCCGCTGGTGGCCAGGCGGGTTCAGAGCAGTCCGGCGGCAAGTCCGCGGGAGGCGAGGATGGTACCGGGACCGACGCCAATGGTGGTCAGGCCGGCGGCGCGCAACCCTCGGGTGGTTCAGGCGGCGCGATGAGCGCGACGGGCGGCGCGTCCGGTACTGGCGGCGTGATGGCCACGGGCGGTGCCGCGCAAACCGGCGGAACAGCGAACACCGGTACTGGCACAGGCGGCACAGGCGGCACCGGCGGCACGGCAGCTGCCTCGACCTGTGCAACCTTGCTTTGCTCGGATTTCGAGGACGGAACCGTGACGATGCCGTTTCGCTCGACCACTTCACTGGCCAAGGTAGAGCCGCTCCCGCCGGAGATGGCTCGCAAGGGTTCGACGAAGGCCTTCCATCTGCGGGTCGCGAAGGGCGGGACGGGGGCGCTGATTCGCGCCCGCAACTTCAAGCACATGGGCTCCCTGCACGGCCGCATGTACTACTACATGAGCAGGTCCCACGATAAGCTCGGTCATACCTATCTTTTCCGCGCGGGCGGATCGCCGAATGTCGAGTTTGGTGGACAGTTCGGTGGCTGGCTCCTGGCACCAGCCGGAGAGATCAACCGCTTCAAGAAGCCCTTCCCGGCACAAAAATGGGCGTGTGTTCAGTGGGAGGCCAATCAGACCACAAAATCGATCTCGGTAACGGTGGACGGCGTTTCGATCGGCAAGGCAACCGCCAAGGCAGCGTTCACCTCCTTCGAGACGGTGGATGTCGGTTATTTCACCTATCATCCGGAAGACTACGATCAGCCGCTCGACGTGTGGATCGACGATGTGGTGCTCGACGACAAGCCCGTTCCATGTCTTTGAGTTCGGGCGTCCGCCCGATGCGAATCGGTATCGGGGGTTGCTTTTCCGCCCGAACAGCGTAGGAAAATGGGATGGATCCGATCGTTTATTTTGAAGGAGAGTTTCGTCCCGAATCCCAGGCCAAGATCTCGGTGCGCTCGCGCGCCTTGAACTACGGGCTTGGATGTTTTGCGGGTGTTCGCGGCTACAAGACGGACGACGGGCTTCAGGTCAACCTTTTCCGCCTCGAGCGCCACGTGCGGCGCCTCGCGCATTCCGCCCGCATCCTGCGCATGCGTTTGCCCGGCACGATCGAAGACACGATGAAGATCCTCACCGAGGTTGTTCGTCGCAACGACATCAAGGGTGACGTGTATATTCGACCGCTGCTGTACGCGAACTCGAACGAGCTGTCGCCGATTCTGGACGAGAGCCAGAGCTCGTTGACGGTGTACTGCATGCCGCTTGGCAAGTATCTGTCGGCCGAGCCGATCGACGTCTGCATCTCAAGTTGGCGCCGCATTCGCGAGACGGCCCTGCCTGCGCGCACCAAGGCGACGGGTGGCTATCTCAACAGCGCGCTCGCCCGACGCGAGGCGATGGACAACGGTTACACCGAGGCCATCTTCCTGACCGAGGAGGGGTTCATCTCCGAGGGCTCGGCAGAGCATGTGTTCATCATTCGCGAGGGGACGCTGATCTCGCCGCCGAGCACCGCCGACAACCTGGACGGCATCACCCGCAACACGCTCATCGCGCTGGCTGCAGATCTCGGCATTCCGTTTGTCGAGCGACACATCGGTCGCACCGAGCTCTACATCGCGGACGAGATGTTCCTGTGTGGTACGGGGGCAGAGGTCACGGCGGTGCGTTCGGTTGACCGACGCGTGCTGGGTGACGGTACCCGCGGGCCGCTCACGCAGAAGATCGGCAAGCTGTTTGACGACGTGGTGCGGGGTCGCGTCCCTGCCCGCAAGGATTGGCTCACGCCCATCTGGTAGCGAGCGCTGCGTCGGCTCGTTCTCATTGAGGCGACGCGGCGAGTTCTACAGGGGTCGGCGTTCCATCCGTGGAATCGCCGGCCTTTTTCGTTTTTGCGATTCGTCGCATCAGCCAGACGAAGACAACGCCGCAGATGGCGGTAACGCCCAGGTAGACAAAAAACGCGGTGAGCGACGACGGTGGTTCACCTTCGGCATCTCTGAAAAGATGGCCGAGGATAATCGCCGACGAGTTGTTCACCACATGAAGCGCAACACAGCTCCACAGCGATCCGGTTGCGGCCAGGGCGAGGTGATAGGCGGCGGCGCTGAGCATCAGATCCGGATACCGCGCCAAATTCAGATGAAGCAGTGCCCAGATCGATGAGGACAGAATAAAGGCAAACTTTTTGCCTCCGGCTCCCGAAAGCATGGGATAGGACCAACCTCTGAAAACGAACTCCTCGATAAAGGGGGTCAACAGTCCGACCACGATCGTCAACAACAGTGCGCCGTCTCGCTGTGGCAACAATTTCTCGAAGAAACCAGGGTCCTGGATCGATGTATCAGCAAAACACATCGTGGCCATGGAGCTGGCAAACATACCGATGATGCAAACGGCTGTTGCGAGCAGCCATTGACCCATGTTGCCCCGTGGGCGGTGGAGCCGAAGTCGCTCCCATCGCACCTGGCGCAACGCGGGCTCTGGATGATCCAGCATGAGGCTGGCGCGGATGACCAAAACAGCCAGGGCAATGGACAGTGGTATTCCGACCCAGGTTGGAAGTGCCAGAGGCAAAACCGATGCGAGGGCGATTGCAGTAGAACGGATCGCGACGCCCACCATCGCACCCCAGGGCAGTCGAAATCTCGATGTTTCCCAGGCATCTCGGTCGTGGGGAAGCAGATCGAAGAATCGCATGGTGAAATCCCAGGGCTGTTGTTATCGGACAAGCATCGCCGATTTGAGGCGCGCGACATCACTATTGAGTCTTCGCATTCCGGCGCCAATGCTACGGCCCAGTTGCGATAATCCGTTTCCCGCGGCCGTTGCTGCCTCCTTTAAAGCCGCCTCGACAAGTTTTTCTCCGATAATGGTGACCACTCTTCCCAATAAGCTATTTCGAATCGGGGGATTCGATTGACCACCTGGGCGCTCTTGAACGGCGCTCGTTCCGAGTTCTTCAACGCGATCACCGCCGGTGGTGGCTGGCGAAAGTCCTGGACTGCTGGCGGTTGCTGGAGGTTGTTCGGTGTGGAGTGGGGACAGGTTGCGGAGGAACGGGTTTGTGTTGATTTGCATGGTGACGTTCTCGGCATCACCCCCGCGTGGGTTTCCTGAAAAAAACAGAAAATCCTAGAGTCGGCTGCAGCCAGCGGCCGTTTGCGCCTCGATAATCGAGCGACGAACCGGCAGGCGCAGCATCTTCATGCGTTCGAAATAGAGGCGGGTTGCGAGGCAACGGTCGCCGTGACCGGAGAGCGCCCGGGAGAACCAGAACGCGGACAGGCGACGCTGGTCGCCGGCGAGCCATCCTGCGACGAAGGCTCCGACGGGACTCACCTCGCTCGCCTGCTTTTGCAGATTGAAGGCGTAGCGGGGTCCGCCCTTGTCGCTGCCAAACTGGGCGAGGCGACGAAACGACTGCAGATCCCGGTCGGTTTCGATGAGCTGCGGTGCGAGACTGTCGAGGAAGCGCGCGAGCGCGTTCGGGCCGCCGGTGCGCAGCTGCGCGCGCGCCGCCACAAGGGTTTGTTCCGGGGAGTTCGCTTGCGCCGGCAACTTGCCAAGGGGCGCACCGGAGCCGAGATCAACCGCAACACGCAGCCAGTCGACGTTGGTGGGGGGCGAAGCTGACGAGAGGGTGTTGAGCAGGAGCCTTGCTCGCGCGAGCTCGCCAAGATTGGCGAGCAAAAGTCCGGTCTCCTCGGTGGCGGTGCCGTCGTCCACGCTGCGCAGGGCCAACTGCACGGCGGCTGCTCGCTGTCCACGGCGACGCGCCTCGCTCGCGTTCGGCATCGGGTCGGGGGAAGTCACAGCAGCCTGCGGTTCAGGTGTTGCTGACGGTGCCGGAAGTGGTTGAACGCGTGGCAGGGCAGGCTCTGCGGCTGCGACGGGCGCGGTCCCCATCGGGCGGGGCCGGGTGGGCGTGGGACGGGATGGCCAAAAGAGCCAGACCGCGCCGACCGCCAGCAGGCCGATGAGCGACAGCGCCCGGAATTTCCACACGCGCTCGGGCCGGGGGGTCTCCTGCTGCCAGATGGCGGACAGGGCCTGACCCGAAGCGGTGAGCGACGGCAATTCTTCGGTCGAGGTCGGATCGACGGCGTCAAACTCGGTGGTCCTCGGCCGTGGGTTGCGCGCGGTGACCGGCGAAACGTATGACGGCCTGGTCGGCGCAGGTCCGATGACCGTTGGATCGTTGTTGCCCACCGGTGGTCGAACGTCCACCCGCGCCCGCGTCTGAATGCTGAAGATGCGGGCCGTCGTCTCGTCATCGGCCATCGCGTCTTGCAGCCACGCGCCGGGTGCGATGGGCGCGTTGTCGAGCACCTGCGTTTGGTTCGCGAGCTCGCGGATGCGAGGATTGTTGGGGGCGAGCCCCAGTGCCTTCTCGACGACGGCCCGTGCGCGGGCGGTTCCACCTTGTTGCAGGAGACACTCGGCCAGCCACCGATGGACCGCGACGGCGTAGGGAAATTGAACCGCAGCACGGGAGAGGACATCGGAGGCCGTCACCGTCTCGCCCGTCTCGAACAGCGCCCGGCCGTATGCGGTCTGCACGACAGCCAGCTCGGGACTCTTCACGACGAGGTAGCGCGCAACCTGCAGGGCCTCGTGGGCGAAGCCATTGTCGCACAAGGTGTGGACCGCGGACGCGAGTGAGGCCGAGTCAATTTGTGCCGCCTCAGAATCTCTCGCCGCCGTATGGGTTGCCATCACACCGATTTTCTGGTGTGGCTTATATCACTGGCAGCGCAACGAGAATACATACAAATGGGGCGCAGGTTGTTTGTCGAGCGCTCGGGTCTGACGCGAAAAATCTTCCGCTGCCCACGTTGGACCGAATAAGGCCCAGGGGTTCGTGGTATACGAGCGCGTCATGGCCGAGCTCGCGGACAAAGTCGTCATCGTAACGGGGGCCACCCGTGGCATTGGGCTTGGGACTGCACGCGTGCTTGCGCGTGAAGGGGCCCGGGTTGTTGTGACCTCCATTGAGGGGGCATTGTGTGACGAGATCGCGTCACAGCTGCCGGGTGGACTCGAGCGCCACGCGGGTGTCCGGATGGATGTCTCGAACGACGCGGAGCGGGCGGCAGGCATCGCGTTTGCGCTCAAGCGATTTGGTCGAATCGACGGTCTCGTGAACAACGCGGGGGTCAACTTTGACAAGGCCTTTCTCGACACCTCGCTCGGTGACTGGCAGCGGCTGATGGCCATCAACCTCGAGAGCGTCTTTGATCTCAGCCGCCGAGTCATCGCCGAGTTCGTTCGCCAAGGGCAGGGCGGCGCGATTGTGAACATTACGTCGGTTCACACGCTGGCCACCTATGCCGGCTCGTCTCCCTACGCCGCCTCGAAGGCCGCCATCAACATGTTCACCAAGGGGCTCGCCAACGAGTTCGCCTCGCAGAACATTCGCGTCAATTGTGTGGCGCCTGGCCTGGTCCGCACGGAGATCTGGGCAAACACCGTCGCGAGCTGGGGCGGCGACGAGGCTGCGTGCATGGACTACTGGAAGAAGAATATTCCGCTAGGGCGAATCATCGAGAGCGAGGAAATCGGCGAGTCCGTCTCTTTTTTGCTCTCAGATCGCGCCCGAGCCATCGGCGGCGCCGTACTGTATGTGGACGGTGGCCTCACCGGTCAATTGATCGCATCCCGTTGATCGCATCCCGTCAACCAACCCGCCTGAAGGAGAAGTGATGTTTGAAGTTCTTGCCAATCGTTTCAACAACCAGGTCGCCATCGTCACCGGTGGTGCCAGTGGTATTGGCGCTGCCGTCGTCGCGCGAATTGCGGCGGAGGGCGGCAAGGCCGTGGCCTTGGATCGGGATGCTGCAAAGCTGGAATCGTTCAAGCGCGAGCTTTCGAGCAAGGGCCTCGTGATCGAAATTGCAGTCGCCGACATCACGGATGACGACGCGATCGGATCGATCTTCAACAAGGTCGCCGCCGCACATGGCAAGGTCGACATACTTGTCCACAGCGCAGGGGTGGTCGGTCCGACGTCAACGAACATCCTGGACTACCCGGTCGAGGTGTTTGAGAACACCGTGCGCATCAACTTGACCGGCGGCTTCGTCTGCACGAAACACGCAATTCGTAAGATGCTCGAAAAGCAATACGGCCGCATCATGTTGGTTGCGTCGATCGCGGGTAAAGACGGAAACCCCGGCATGGTGGGATACTCGGCGTCGAAGGCAGGCCTCATCGGCCTCGTCAAGGCTGTGGGCAAAGAGTACGCGACCACTCGGATCACGATCAACGGTCTCGATCCGGCTGTCATTGAAACGCCAATGAACAAGGATTGCACGCCTGCTCAACTTGAATACATGTTGGCGCGCATTCCGATGAAGCGCATGGGATCTGTGGATGAAGTTGCCGCGACGATCTGTTTCGCCGTTTCGCGCGAGGCGAGCTTCACCTCGGGATTCGTGTTCGACACCTCGGGCGGACGAACCGTTTACTGACGAATTTCTTTACGTCTGCATCCATGCGCGGTTAAGATCACCGCCTCGTGCAGGTTGTAGCGGTACACCAATCCGAGCGCAGTCCTTCTGTCGAACGAAAGTATCCGTTCGTGCCGAGGGTTGTGTTGCGCAGGACTGAGCTTGAGCCGGCGTTGCATCTCGATCGAAGTGGCAAGCGCCACGAGAGCCTTGATGTTGCGGTGATCGAGCTTTATTTCGACTATCCGGCGGGCAGCGTGCCTGCGTCGGTTCGTCGTCGAGCGCGGATCGCGACGCCTGTGGATAATTCCATCCTGAGGGATTCACAGGCCGAGTCTCGCGCGCGGCGGGTGCTCGAAGGTTTTGGCCCGAGCGAGGTCGACATGCTCGAGGACTGGGTGCTGCCCACCGGCGAGCGGGCCGACTACGTCCTGGATCTGGAGGGAGACGCCGCGCAGCGGATGTCCTTCTCGGCCAACTGCGTTCCACAGCTTGAGACAATGGGTTGGAAGGTTGAGTTCGCCCCGGGTTATCCCTGGCGCGCGCACTCGGGTTCGGCGCCGCTGTATGTTCGTTGCAAGACCCACAACGAATCGGGCGACTCGCCGAACGACTGGTTTGAGCTCGAGCTTGGTATTCTTGTGGGCGGCGAGCGTGTGGATCTGATGCCAGCGCTGTTGCGCCTGTTGGAGAGTGGCGTCGAGACCGACGATCTCGAACGTCTCTTGCCGGCCGGCAGCCGTGGTTTTCCGCTCGAGCTAGCCGACGGTCGTCGCGTGATGATGCCGGCCGCGCGCATGCGAATCTTGCTGCAAGTGCTGGGTGATCTGTTCTCGGGTCGAAACCAGGCCACACTTGAGCTTTCGTCTGCGGTTGCAAGTCGCATCGCCGAGCTCGATGCCGCGCTGTCGACGGATGGAAACGTGTTACTTTTTGAGGGCGAGACCGCAGGCGCGCTCATCGATCGCGGCCGAAGTCTGCGCACCAAGCCGACCGCCGTTCCCGATGAAGTACACGCGCCCGTCGGCTTGAAAGCCGAGCTGCGGCCCTATCAGCGCTCTGGTCTCGCGTGGCTGCAACACCTGCGACACAGCGAGGTGGGTGGCGTGCTGGCGGACGACATGGGTCTTGGCAAGACGCTGCAGACCATCGCGCACGTGTTGGCGGAGAAGGTCGCAGGCCGTCTTGATATTCCGGTCCTCATCGTCACGCCCACCAGCCTCATCGGCAACTGGAAGCGCGAGATAGGCAAGTTCGCCCCCGATCTGAAGGTGCTCGCACTCGTCGGCGCCGATCGAAAGCAACACCGCTACCGCGTGCGTCTGTCGGATGTTGTGCTGACCTCGTACCCCGTGCTGGTTCGAGACACCGAGTACTTCGCGCAATTGCCGGTGCATCTGGTGATCCTCGACGAGGCGCAGGCGATCAAGAACAGCAACAGCCAGGCCCATGCGGCGGTGCGCATGATTCCTGCCCGGCATCGCCTGTGTCTGTCGGGAACGCCGGTGGAGAACAGCATCTCCGAGCTCTGGTCGCAGATGGAGTTCCTGATGCCCGGCCTGCTTGGCAGCGAGGAGCAGTTCAAGCACCGCTTCAAGATTCCGATCGAGCGCGAGGGCAACCGCGAGCGCCTGACCGAGCTGCGCTGTCGAGTGGAACCGTTCCTGTTGCGCCGGACGAAGGAGCAGGTCGTTCCGGAATTGCCGCCGAAGACCGAACTCGTGCGGCCCGTCGAGCTCAAGGGCTCGCAGCGCGATCTGTACGAGAGCATTCGGCTCGCAGCGCACAGCCGCATCCGCCAGGCCATCGACGCCAAGGGCCTGCAGGCCTCGACGTTTACGATTCTTGATGCGCTGATGAAGCTGCGTCAGGTGTGCTGTGATCCGCGCCTTGTGCCCGTACAAAACGCGCGCGATGTCGCCGAGTCCGCGAAGTTCGAGATGCTCTTCGAGATGCTGAAGCAGCAGCTACCCCAGGGGCGACGGGTGCTGGTGTTCTCGCAGTTCGCGACCATGCTGGGTCTCATTGGCGCTGGCTTGCAAGAGCGCGGGATCCGACACGTCACCTTGACCGGCGCGACGCGGGATCGCGAGAAGGTGGTCGACACCTTCGAGAAGGGTCACGCAAGTGTGTTTCTCATCAGCCTGAAGGCGGGTGGCACGGGTCTAAACCTTGTCAGCGCAGACACTGTGGTTCACTACGATCCGTGGTGGAATCCCGCAGTCCAGGCGCAGGCCACCGATCGGGCCTACCGCATCGGTCAGAAGCGCCCCGTCTTTGTGTACAACCTGATCGCCGCAGGCAGCGTCGAGGAGCGCATGCTGGCGCTGCAACACCGAAAGCGTGGCCTCGCCGATGGCATCTTGAGCAGCGCACGCGCCGAACGTGAGTTCTCGATCGGCGACGTTGATTCGTTGATGGCGCCGCTCGAGTAGCGCTACGGTTGCGCTGTCGGTTCCACCATCAACGTCCGCTGGGCCGCCCGACGCGTTGCCCGCGGCAAGGATGGCGTGCCCACGATCTCCTCGAGCACCGGACGCAGCAGCAGGCAGGTGTGCAAGGCAGCCAGAAAGGGTGGGGTGGCGGGGTTCTGGGCAAGTGCGGCGCGCACGCGCGGTCGATACGCCCAGCGCGGATCGCGCGTGATCGTACACTGCGTCTCGGACTGCGTGGGTCGCCGCGCGGCAATTCGTATCACGTTTTCCTCGGTCAAGCCGGGGTTCAGGAGCAAGATCTGCACGACGTGCGGATGCGGATCCCGCAACGCCCGCGCCAGCAGCATCCGGTTGTTGGTTCGTGCGAGTGACTTGCGTTCACCGAGCGATAGGGGCCTGGTGCTCTCGCTCTTCGGTGGCAACAGCACCGGCGACGAATCGTCGGTGTCCGCGACGACATCCAGGTTCAAACCCAGCAGATCGCGGACGGTCGGATTGCCGGAGCGGTGCGCGTGCGCCAGCACCTGCTCCCGGGCGTGCTCGGACTCTGGGTGGGCGAGTGCGGCGGTCAGGGCTGCGATGACGTGGGTGTCCTCGCGCGCGCCGGCCGCAAAGCGCTCGAGCAGATCGCGCAGGCCATCAAAGAAGAGGGCAGGATCTCTGCGCAGGAGCTGTGCCCGCATCACGTCGGCCCTGATCGCCAGATCGGCGATGCTCGCCAGGAGGGTCCGCCATTGGTGTGCCAGAGGTTCTGCCACGACAGTCTTCAGTGTATCAGCTGGCAATTTTCCCGCTGATTTCGCGTACATGGCGGCGCCCATTTTCCCTGTTGCGGCGGGTCGATCCATGTTGTTTGCTATGGGCCGAAAAAGGAGATCCCCCATATGTCCGACGAATCCCAGGAAACCCTGATCGTAATCTCGAAGGTTAAAAAGTACGTCAAGGCCAAGTCCGGAATGAACACCTCCGACGCAGTGGCCGGGGTGATCTCGGAGCTGATTCGCAGCATCTGCGACCAGGCGATTGAAAACGCCAAGAGCGGCGGCCGCAAGACCGTGATGGATCGCGACGTCGCAACCATCGCCGAGCGTCTCAAGGCCTCGTCCAGCTAACCGATTTACTCCTGCGGCCGACCAGCTTCAGGGCTCGGTCGGTCGCGGGAGGTTTCCCCGCGTACCAGACCGCTTCGAGGGCCGTTAGCCGCGCTCGGCGGCGTCGAGCTGAGCCTGCGCCCAGGCGCGCCGCGAGACGAGCGCATCGTAGTCGGTGCCCAGCTCGCCCTTCCAGCCTGCGAGCTCGCTGTCGAGCTCGGCTGCGCGTCGAGAGATGTCCTCGCGGTTCACCTGCTTGCCGGCAATCGCATTGTCGACCAGGACGCGAACCGTCTCACCGGTGGCGGCGGTCGCGACCTGCAAGAGGCCCGAGCCCACCGCCACGACCTGCAGACCGTCCTTGGTCCGGTAGGTCAAGGTGCCTGGCCGCAGCGCGGACAGAAAGGGGATGTGCTGCGGCAGGACGCCGAATTCTCCCTGCACGCCGGGGCCTGAGACCTCAAGGACCTCTGTGTCGACCAGCGCGCCCTTCGGCGTGATGACGGAGAGTTTCACGATCGTCCGCCGATTTAGGCGGCCTCCTTGGCGAGCTGCTCGGCCTTGCGGCGAACGTCGTCGATGCCACCGACCATGTAGAACGCCTGCTCCGGCAGGTCGTCGCACTTGCCGTCGACGATCTCCTTGAAGCCACGCAGCGTGTCCGCGATTTCGACGTACGCGCCAGGGCTGCCCGTGAACGTCTCGGCGACGAAGAAAGGCTGCGAGAGGAACTTCTGGATCTTACGTGCGCGCGACACGGCGAGCTTGTCGTCTTCAGACAACTCGTCCATACCGAGAATCGCGATGATGTCCTGCAACTCCTTGTAGCGCTGCAAGATCTTCTGCACCGAGCGGGCGATGGCGTAGTGCTCAGCACCAACGACATCGGGCGAGAGAATCGTCGAGGTCGAGTCGAGCGGATCCACGGCCGGGTAGATGCCGAGCTCCGAGATGGCGCGCGACAAAACCGTCGTGGCATCAAGGTGGGCGAAGGCGGTCGCCGGTGCCGGGTCGGTCAAGTCGTCTGCAGGAACGTAGATGGCCTGAACCGAGGTGATGGAGCCCTTGCTGGTCGTGGTGATGCGCTCTTGCAAGGCGCCCATTTCCGTCGCGAGGGTCGGCTGGTAACCGACCGCCGATGGAATACGGCCAAGCAAAGCCGACATTTCGGAGCCGGCCTGCGTGAAGCGGAAGATGTTGTCGATGAAGAGCAACACGTCCTGGCCTTCCTCGTCGCGGAAGTGCTCGGCGACCGTGAGTGCCGACAGACCAACGCGTGCACGTGCGCCGGGCGGCTCGTTCATCTGGCCGTAGACCAGAGCGGTCTTCGAGAGAACCGAGCTGCCGTCAGACAGCTTGGACTCGTGCATTTCGTTGAAGAGGTCGCGGCCTTCGCGGGTACGCTCGCCGACGCCGCCGAACACGGAGAAACCACCGTGCTTCTTGGCGACGTTGTTGATGAGCTCGAGCATCGTGACGGTCTTGCCGACGCCGGCGCCGCCGAAGAGGCCGATCTTGCCACCACGTCGGTAGGGGGCGAGCAGGTCGATGACCTTGATGCCGGTCTCGAACATTTCGACCTTCGTCGACTGCTCGGTGAACTTCGGCGCGGGACGGTGAATCGGGAGGCTGTGCTTGGTCGTGATCGTGCCAGCCTCGTCCACGGGACGGCCAACGACGTTCATGATGCGGCCGAGAACCTCGCGGCCAACCGGGATCATGATGGGCTTGCCGGTGTTCTTCACGGGCATGCCGCGCATGAGGCCGTCGGTGGACTCCATGGCCACGCAGCGAACGCTGTGCTCACCGAGATGCTGGGCAACCTCGATGACCAGGTTGTCCTGCGTATCATCGACGGTGGGGTTGGTGATGGTGAGCGCCGTGTAGATCTCCGGCAAATCGGTCGACTCGAAAGCCACGTCGACGACGGGACCGATGACCTGAACCACCTTGCCAACTGCGTTTGATTGATTGGATTGCATCCTGATGTCTTTCTATTCGTTCCGCGATTCGTGCTGCTAATGAATTCGATTATTGGTTCTAGCCCTTGAGGGCCTCTGCGCCGCTGACGATTTCCATCAGCTCCTTGGTGATGGCGGCCTGGCGAGCGCGGTTGTATGCGAGCGAAAGCCGTTCGATCATTTCCTTGGCGTTCTTGGTCGCGTTCTCCATCGCCGTCATGCGGGCGCCGAACTCGGAGGCGATCGATTCAAGCAACGCACGGTGAATGCGAGACTGCAGATACTGGGGAAGCAAGGTCGCCAGTATCTCGGTCATGTTTGGCTCGCAGACGAAGTCCGCCGGCGAGTTCGGGGCGTTGTGCACCTCGGCTGCCTCGATGGGCAACATCTGCTCGGTCACAACCTGCTGTGACACGGCCGAGCGAAACTCGTTGTACACAAGACGAACGCCATCGACGGTGCCATCGAGGAAGAGCGCCGAAACCGCGAGGGCGATTTCCTTGGCCCTGTCTCCGGCCGTCTCATTCGTCACACCGGCGTAGGACGCCGAGAGCTCGAAGTTACGTCGCGAGAAATACTCGCGACCCTTCTTGCCCACCGTCATCAATCGATAACCATCGATCGACTGGGAAGTCGTGCCCTCGTTGATGGAGCGCTGGGTGGTTCGGCAGGCGTTCGAGTTGAAACCGCCGCACAATCCGCGGTCCGAGGTCAACACGACGATTGCGGGGTTCCGCACCGTGCGCTTGACCATGAACGGATGGGGCTCGGGGCCCGCGTTTGCAGCGATCTGCGCGACGATGTCTTGCAGTCCGGATGCAAACGGCCGCGCGGCGACGATGTTGTCCTGGGCGCGACGCAACTTCGCCGCGGAGACCATCTTCATCGCGCGCGTGATCTTCTGCGTCGACTTGACCGACGAGATCCGTTTGCGGACTTCCTTGAGAGAGGGCATGGAGGATTACTTGGATGAAAAGCTATGCTGCGAACTGTTTGCCGAACTCAGCGAGGACGCTCTTCATCTTGGTGACGAGACCATCCCACTCCTTGCCGACCTTGCCCTTTTCACGGAGATCGCTCCAGAGCTGCGGATGGTTGCCATCCACGTAGCTGTAGAGATCCTTTTCGTAGCGGTTCAAGGACGCGATGGGGAGGTTATCGAGGTAACCGTTGGTGGCGGCAAAGATGGTGAGAACCTGCTTCTCGACGCCGAGTGGTACGTACTGACCCTGCTTGAGGATCTCGGTGAGGCGCGCGCCACGGTTCAGCTGGTTCTGGGTCGCCTTGTCGAGGTCCGAACCGAACTGAGCGAAGGCTGCGAGCTCGCGGTACTGCGCGAGCTCGAGGCGCAGCTTGCCGGCGACCTTCTTCATCGCGGCGATCTGGGCTGCACCACCGACGCGGCTAACCGAGATGCCGACGTTGAGCGCCGGGCGCTGGCCTGCGTAGAACAGGTCGCTTTCCAGGTAGATCTGACCGTCGGTGATCGAGATGACGTTCGTCGGAATGTAGGCCGACACGTCGCCTGCCTGCGTCTCGATGATCGGCAGCGCCGTGAGAGAGCCACCGCCGAGCTCGTCGGAGAGCTTGGCAGCGCGCTCGAGGAGGCGGCTGTGGAGGTAGAAAACGTCGCCGGGATAAGCTTCGCGGCCGGGAGGACGGCGGAGCAGCAAGGAGAGCTGGCGGTAAGCAACAGCCTGCTTCGACAAATCGTCATACACGATGAGCGCGTGACGACCGCTGTCGCGGTAGTACTCGGCCATGGCGACGCCGCTGTACGGTGCGAGGAACTGCAGTGGTGCAGACTCGGAGGCCGTGGCGGTGATGATGGTGGTGTATTCCATCGCGCCGTGCTCGCGGAGCTTGTCGACGACGGCGGCGACGGTGGACTGCTTCTGTCCGATGGCGACGTAGAAACAGAAGACGCCCTGTCCCTTTTGATTGATGATCGTGTCGATCGCGACGGCGGTCTTGCCGGTCTGGCGGTCGCCGATGATGAGCTCGCGCTGACCACGACCAACCGGGATCATGGCGTCGATCGCCTTGAGGCCGGTCTGCATCGGCTCATGCACCGACTTGCGGGCGATGATGCCGGGGGCCTTCACCTCGATCTTGCGGAACTCCTTCGCGTTGAGCGGTCCCTTGCCGTCGATGGGCTCGCCGAGCGCGTTGACGACGCGACCAACCATCGCGTCACCGACCGGAACCTGCGCGATCTTGCCGGTACGCTTGACCTGGGCGCCTTCCTTGATCTTGTGGAAATCACCGAGCAAGGCGCAACCGACGTTGTCCTCTTCGAGGTTGAGCACGAGGCCCACGACGCCGTGGCCGAAGTCGAGCATCTCGCCCGCCATCGCCGACTCAAGGCCGTAAACACGCGCAATACCGTCGCCGGTCTCAAGCACGGTTCCCGTCTCGGTGACGGCAACTTTTTGTTCGAAGTTCTCGATCTCCTTGCGGATGATCTGGCTGATTTCCTCGGATCGGATCTGCATCGTGTTCCTCTAATTCAGAATTCGTTTTGAGAGCGCTTCGAGTCGGGTGCGGAGGCTACCGTCGAGCACCAAATCTTCGACCTGGGTCACCACGCCGCCCAAAAGCTCCGGGTCGACCTGGGTCTCCAAAATAACTTTCTTGCCAAGGCGACCTTCAAGCGCCTTTTGAATGCGGGACAGGGCTGCGGGATCGAGCGCCGTGGCCGAGGTCAGCTTGCCGCGGACCTGCCCCAACTTCTCGTCGGCGAGCTTGCGGAACTCGCGCGCGATGTGCGGCAAGAACGCAAGGCGGCCACGTTCAAAGAGCAGAAGCGCAAACGAGCGAAGCTCGGCGCTTGGTGCCACGCGGGGCACGAGGTTTTGCAGAATGGCGTTCTTCTCGCTGTTCTTGAAGACCGGATTGTCGAGCGCCTCGCGCAGCTCGGTCGAGTCGTGATACAGATTGGCGAGCGCCGTGAGTTCGTCACCGAGCTGCTCGAACTTGTTGCGGTCAACGCCGAGCGAAAACAACGCGCGGGCGTATCGCTTCGAGATGGAACCTCCGAGCGCGGCCATCAGTTCTTGCCTCCGTCGAGTTCACCGACAAAACCATCGACGAGGCGACCGTGGTCGGCGTCTCCGATGGACTTGCGGACAATTTGTTCCGCGAGGTTCGCGGCGGCGATGGCGACCTCGGCCCGGAAGGCCTGCTCGGCCTGCTTGACCTGCTGTTCGATGAGGAACTTGGTCTCGGCCGTGATGCGATTGGCCTTCTCCTCGGCTGCGGCCACGAGGCGCGCCTTCTCGGACTGCGCGTTGTCCCGGGCCTTCTGACGCATCTCCTCGATCTCTTTCTCGAGGTTCTGCAGGCGCTTCTCCTGCTCGGCGAGGCGTGTCTCGGCGTCTGCGCGGAGCTGATTGGCGGTTTCGATCTCCTGCTTCAAGGTCGAGTGTCGGCTCGCGAGCGCCTTCTTGATGCCGCCTCCGCCGAACTTGATGACCATGAAGAGCAGGATGCTGAAGTTGAAGAGCTGCAGCGCGAGCGTCTTCGGATCGATGTGGGCGGCGTGCTCTCCGCCGTGCTCGGCGCCATGCTCGCCACCCGAGGCCAGCGCGAGGGCAGGCACGAGCAGCGCCAGGCAAACGGTACCGGCGGTCAACAGGCTCTGTAGGTTGCGCTTGTTCATCACGACACGCTCCGTCCGAGGACCTTCGTTGCGAGCTGTGCGCCGAGCGTCTCGGCGTGGCCCTGCAGACGGGCCTTCTCGGTGGCCATCGACGCCGCGAGAGCCTTGCGGGCCTCTTCGAGGGCAGCCTGAGACTTTGCCTGGGCCTCGGCCATCAGGGTGGTCTCGCGGGTGCGGGCCTCGGCGCGGGCGGAAATCAGCTCACCGGCGGTCAGTCGGCGGGCCTCGGCGAGTCCCTCCTCGACCTTCTGGAATCGAACTTTGCTGTCGGCCTCCATCTTGGCGGCGTCGGCGCGGAAGCCGTCGACCCGGCGGACTCGCTCGGCTTTCACCCTGAGGTAGGGCTTCCAGAGGAGCTGGGTCAGGAACACGAAAAACACCAAAAACAGCCCCAAAGTCAGGAATATCGTCCCGTCGAGATCGAGCAATTGCTGCTCGTCGGCATGGGGTGCCGCAGAGCCGAGGGACAGGATGACGTTGTGCAATCCGAGGGGCATAAGGTACGTGGAATTCCCGACGGCTCGCTATCAAATCCCGGATGTTGCGTCAAGCATCGAGCGCAAGATTGCCGGCAAGTTGCGGGGGGCTCAATGGGGATTGCCTGCAGCGGTGACCGATAGGAAATGATTGATTGTTGCGTTGCGCCTTTTTCCGTGTGCTAGTCCCCATTCATGCCAACGTTGAACAAGGCCGTGCGCCGGTTCCGCATCATCGGGCTTATCGAGGGTCTCTCGACCGTGTTGCTGTTCGGCGTCGCCATGCCGCTCAAGTATTGGGCTGGGATACCCGAGGCGGTTCGCATCGCGGGATCACTTCACGGTCTGCTTTTTCTCGTCTACATCATCGCGCTCGGCATGGCGGCCGCCGAGCGAATGTGGGGGCCAGTCAAGATCGCGTTGTACTTCGCGGTGGCGGTGGTCCCGCTCGGTCCTTTCGTGGCCGAGCGGTGGTTGCGCCGCGAGTGCGAATAGCCGGGCGCCTATTTCGGCATCTTCTCTTGCCGCCAGGCTGACGGCTCGGAGGTCGTCGCGGGTGTTGTGGCCGTCGTCTGAGTGCTGGCCGTTGCTGCAACCGCGGCTGCGACGGCGACGTCCCGGCTTTGTGTGGCGGTTGCTGGCGGGGGCGTGAGGCTCGCCTTGTGCAGGGCGATGAAGCCCGTGTCGTAGTCCCCGCGCATGAAGGCCTCGTTTTTCATCGCGAGTCGATGGAAGGCGAGGTTGGTCTTGATGCCACCCACGTCGTATTCATCAAGCGCGCGGGCCATGCGTGCGATCGCCGTTGCGCGATCCGGGCCGTGCGCACACAGCTTTGAGATCATCGGATCGTAATAGATCGAGATCACGCTGCCTTCCTCGACACCCGAGTCATCGCGAATGCCGGGGCCTGCGGGAGTCCGCAGCGTCGTGATCGTGCCCGGTGAGGGCAGGAACTTCACCGGATCTTCGGCGTAGATGCGGCATTCGATGGCGGCGCCATGTTGCGAAATCTCGGCCTGCGTGACGGGGAGCTTTTCACCCTGCGCCGTCTTGATCTGCCAGTGAACCAGATCGATCCCGGTCACAAGCTCGGTCACCGGGTGCTCGACCTGCAGGCGGGTGTTCATCTCAAGAAAATAGAACTCACGCGTGGCCGAGTTGTAGAGCATCTCCACCGTGCCGGCCGACACGTAGCCGACCGCGCGTGCGGCCTGCACCGCCACGGCGCCCATGGCCGCACGAGTCTCCGGTGAGATCGCAGGCGAGGGACACTCCTCGATCACCTTCTGGTTGCGCCTTTGCAGCGAGCAATCGCGCTCGCCCAAATGTACGACGTTTCCGTGCGTGTCCGCGAAGACCTGCACCTCGATGTGGCGCGCGTTGACGACGGCCTTTTCAAGATAAACCGCGTCGTCACCAAACGAAGACTTGGCCTCCCGTTGGGCTGCCTCGAAGGCCGCTGCGAATTTGCCCTCCTCGAACACGAGGCGCATGCCGCGGCCACCGCCGCCGGCCGTCGCCTTGATCATGACGGGGTAGCCGATGCGCGCCGCGGCCTGCAGCGCCGCCTCGACCGTCGGAATGCCCTTGCCGTCGGGTCCGTTGTCACCCGGGACAACCGGAACACCGGCCTTCATCATGTACTCGCGCGCAGAGGTCTTGCCGCCCATGGCCCGGATGGCAGAGCCCGGTGGTCCGATGAAGATGATGCCGGCGGCGGTGCAGGCCTCGGCGAACTCGGCGTTCTCTGACAGAAAGCCGTAGCCGGGGTGAATCGCATCGGCGCCGGTCTGGCGTGCGGCATCGAGGATCGCGTCCACGCGAAGGTAGCTGTCGCGGGCCGGTGCCGGTCCGATGAAGATGGCCTCGTCGGCGCGGCGGACGTGGACGGCGTCCCGGTCGGCCTCGGAGTAGACGGCGACGGTGGCGATGTTGAGCTCGCGGCAGGCGCGCATCACGCGGCAGGCGATCTCACCTCGGTTGGCGATGAGGATCTTGCGGATGGTTCGGGTGGTCATGCCCCTAGTATCCCGCAGGTTCGCCTTCTCCGCGCCATTCTGCTGCGGCCTCGATGCCTTTTTCCGAGCGGGAGACGACATTTACCTTCGTGATATGGCCGCGTTCGACCAGCTTGTGACCCCGCCGGGTGAGCGCCTGTACGACATCGGCGACGATCTCGGGCTCGTGGGCGAGTGTCTCGGGCATCCACTGATGGTGGATCCGGGGTGCAGCGCTTGCCTCCTGAGCGTCCATGCCGAAATCGACGATGTTGAGGAGGACCTGCAGCGTGCCGCTGATGATGGTGGGACCCCCGGCGCCGCCAACCGCAACACGCACGCCGGTCTCGTCGATGACGAGGGTGGGGGACATCGAGGAGAGCGGTCGCTTGTTGGGGGCGACGGCGTTCTTTTCGGTGCCGAGCAGGCGAAACGCGTTCTCGACGCCAGGCTTGATGGCGAAGTCGTCCATCTCGTTGTTGAGGACGATGCCGCTCTTCGCAGTCACGAGGCTGGCCCCAAACCAGAGGTTGACCGTGCTCGTGAGAGCCACGGCGTTGCCCTCGGCGTCGATGACCGACAGGTGCGTGGTGCCGCCGTCGTGCGGCGGATCGGGGTTTTGTCCGGGCGTGCCGTATTGATCTTTCTGTAGTACGGATTCACCGACCTTCGCGGCGAGGCTCGCGTGATACTTCGGATCCAGCAGGTGGGGGACGGGGACCTCGACGAAATCCGTATCGCCCATGTGGCGGGCCCGGTCGGCGAAGCCGTGCTTGAGCGCCTCGGCCAGCACGTGCAGATAGGCAGAGGAGTTGTGACCGACGGCCTTCGGATCGGGGAGCTTGCGCTCAAGGATGCCGAGCGCCTCGGCGATCACGATACCGCCGGAGGACGAGGGTGGCATCGAGTAGACCTGTCGGCCGCGGTAGGTGAGGGCAAGCGGAACGCGCTCGGAAGTCGTGTATTTGGCGAGATCTTTCTCGGTCATCACACCGCCTGCGGCGCGTACCGTCTCGACGATCTCGCGCGCAATGGCACCCTTGTAAAACGCATCGGGCCCCGACTTGCGAATCGCGGCCAGGGTGTTGGCGAGGCCGGGTCGTTTCAAGATCATGCCCGCGGCGATGGGCGGCTTGTTCGCGTAAACGTTCGCGAGAAATGCGGCCTTGGCGAACACGTCGTTGAACATGCCGGCTGCGCCTGACGTGGCGGGATATCCGCGCGCCAGTTTCTCGGCCGGTGCAACACATTTGGCAAAGGGCAGCTTGCCCCAGCGCCGAACGAGCTCGGACAGGCCCATCACTTCACCCGGGACTGCCACCGCGAGTCCACCGGAGCGCGACAGCTTGGGATCGGGCTTGCCGTCCTTGAAGAACATCTTTGGATCGATGCCGGCTGGTGCGCGCTCCCGGAAGTCGAGCGCATAGGTCTTCTTTTCCTTTGCGATGTAGACGAGCGCGAAGCCGCCGCCACCAATGCCGGAGGAGTGTGGGTTGGTGACGCCGAGGGCGAGGGCCGTGGCGCAGGCCGCGTCGATGGCGTTGCCGCCCGACTTGAGCAGCGAGGCGCCGGCCTGGGAGGCCAGGGCACTCTCGGATGCAACCGCACCGTGAGGCACCCTCAAGGGACCCTTGACGGCAGCCGATGCTGGGGTTGCACAGGCGCAAAACGCCCAGATAAGGATAAAAAGGCTCGGTCGTCCCAGGCATCTCAAGGGGAGAGCTAGAGAAATCGAGGGTTTATTTGGGAAGTAATGTTGCAGGGGCATGGGCCGGAGCGTTAAGTTCAGAATACCCTCGAATCGGGGCAGGCGGGGTCCTGTCCAGGTAAAACAACCATGAGTCTATCGCCAGGTAACGCGCTTTCGCTGAAGATTAAGTTCAAAAGCGAGACCTACGAAGCATTCGTGGAACGTTATGGCGGCGATTTGAGCCCCGGTGGGATCTTCATTCGCTCGCGCAATCCGCTCGCCATCGGCGCCAAGATCAACTTCGATTTATCGCTGGCCAACGGCAATCCACTGCTGACGGGCAGCGGGACCGTGGTCTGGGTTCGTCAGCCCGATCCGCGACAGCCCTCGACGAGTCCGGGCATGGGGGTTCGCTTCGACCAGATCACCGAGGAGAGCCGCGTGCGGCTCAACCGGATCCTGGCCGAGAAGACCAACCGCGAGCGCGCGGGCCAGCCGGTCGGGCGCGGACCAACGCCGATTCCGGAGGGACCGGTCGCCTCTGGTGACGAGGAGTTCCGGACGACGGCGCCCGTGGCGATGGCGGTTCCTGCCGCCGCACGGCCGACCGCCAATCGAAACGATTCGGCCCAAAACCGGGCACCAACGCCGGCACGCGGCGTACAGACGGTCGCGGGTCGTGCGCCCGCGGGCTTCACCATGGCCGCCGTTCCCGACGATTTCGGGGAGGCGACCCGAGCGGTTCCTCCTTCCGGTTGGGGTCAAACCCAAACACCTGCTGGCGGGATTCCACCCCGGGCCGCAATGCCCGCAGCACCCGCAGCGTCTGGACCCGCAGGCTCGTTCAACAAGGGTGAGTCGACCCGTTCGGGTGGCCCGAGCCAGGAGCTCCTCGATCGCGCCACGCCCGTTGCGCCACGGGCCGTGTTCGCCCGCAATCCAATTCCAACTGCGCCCACCAACAAGGGCAGCTTCGAGTCAGCTGCCGCCACGGTGGCAGCGCCGCGTGGTGCGGTTGCCGGTCAATCCACGGACAAGGCTGTCGGTACGATCGGTGGTCCAGCACCGGCCGCGCGCTCGGCGGCTTCGGAGTGGGAATCGGAACACACCGAGATCATGGAGAACATCCCCGCCTTCGACTTCGGCGAAGAGGAGGATGAGGGTGATATTGAAGAGGGCAACACAACGACCGTGAGAGGTCAGGCGCTTCCCGCTCAGGGTGCGCCCGCCGCGGCTGCCCCTGTCGCAGCACCGGTTGCGCCCGCGAAACCAAAGCCGCCCGCTGCTCGACCGGCGCCGCCTGCAGCAACCGGTGGCCTCGACATGCTCGCGCACCTGATGCCTGCGGGTGAATCGGCAATGCGTCCCGAGGAGAAGACGCCCGTATTTGAAGAGCCGCAAACCGTGGGCCTTGGCCCGAATCGCGGCGCCGAGCTGAACAACCTTTTTGACGGTGAAGAGCTGCCCGTTTCGGTCGAGCAATCGACGCCGCTCGTTCCCGCAGTGACTTCTTCCTCGTCCGAGCTCGAGCAAGCCGCTCGCGGGCTCGCGGGCCCAAGCCGGGTCGCGATGAAGGTTGGACCTGCGGTTCCCCCGCCGAAGAGCCGCAAACCGCTGCTCATCGCGCTGGCCGCGGTCGCGCTGCTCGGCGGTGGTGGCTACGCCTACGTCGAGTTCATGGCCAATCCGCGGGCCGAAGAGTCGGAGCCCACGCCCGCTTCCGGCGCCTTCGCGCCTCCGCCGGTCTCTCACAATCCCTCCGAAACGCCGCCGGCGCCGGAGCCGACCCCAGAGCCGGAGCCCGTCGCGCCTGTGCCCGAGCCAGCTGTGGCCCCCGCTCCAGCGCCGGCGGTTGCCCCCACGCCCGCACCGGCGCCCGCGCCCGCACCTGCACCCGCGCGTGCCCCTGCGCCCGCCGCCGCGAACAAAACCGCCTCCGGTAGCCCGGTGACGAGCGACGCCGAGGTGGTGCACTGGTTGCGCGTCCGCTCGGTTCCGAGCGCGGCCGAGGTCTACATCGATGGCGTCAAGGAAGGCACGACGCCCTTCGAGCGACGAATGTTCGATGTCGCGCGGCCCTATGCGCTGTCGGTGCGCAAGGACGGATTCGAGTCACACGAACAAATGTTGAGCGCCTCCGATCCGTGGATCCGCAAGGGCAAGGAGTTCAGCCTCACCATCGCGGCTCGATTGAAGCTGACGCCCGGTGCGGCGCCCGCAGAACCCGCGCCCGCAGAACCCGCAAATCCGTAGTACAATTTGTGGGCGAGCCACGACCATGGCGATAAAACGGCAGACACTGGTGGGTATTGCGGTGGCCGCGCTGATGGTCACGGTGGGTGTCATCATCGAGACCCGGCCGCGGCAGCCGCCGTTGCCCGAGCCGGTGGCGCCTCGCCTGGGTGGTGAGCCCGCGCCATCCGATCTTCGTGCTGCGGTTGCCAAAAAGTACTGGCGAATCGACACCCACGTTCACCTGTCGGGCGAATCGATGGGCAAGGTCGTTTCGCTCATGGATATGTGGGGGATCGCCGGGGTCGTGAATCTGTCGGGGATGCATCCGGGCCCGCCGCGATATGCCCTGGAAACCCAGCTGGGATTGGCCAAGGAGAGCGGTGGACGCGTGGCGGTGTTCATGACGCCGAACTTCATGCGGGCGCTGCGCACGGCACCCGAAAACTACGGCCTCGTGCTCGCCGAGGAGCTGCAGGCGGGGCACAAGCTGGGCGCCATCGGCCTCAAGATCTCGAAGGGTCTGGGTCTTGGGTATCCCATGCCGGATCAGCGATCGTTGATGCCGGTCGACGATCCAGGTCTTGACCCCTTGTTTGAAAAAGCAGGCGAGCTGGGTATGCCGGTCGCGATTCACACCGGCGATCCGAAGGCCTTCTGGTTGCCGAACGACGCGAAGAACGAACGGCAGGACGAGCTGACGGCGCATCCGGGGTGGTCGCTGTACGGCGAGCAGGTTCCGACCTGGCAGGCGCTTTACGATCAGTTTGAGCGCCGCGTGGCGCGCCATCCAAAGACGATCTTCATCGGCGTGCACTTTGGCAACGCGCCCGAGGATCCGACGCTTGTGTCACGAATGCTCGACAAGTATCCGAACCTGTACATCGACACGGCCGCGCGCGTGCCCGAGATCGGCCGACATCCGCAAGAGGCGATGCGCGCCTTCTTCGAGAAGTACCAGGATCGCATTCTGTTCGCGACCGACACCGGGATCGGCGACGCGCAGGAGGACATGATGTACGGGTCGACCGGCAGCGAGCCGGCGACGCTGGCAGACGAGGATCGCTTTTTCACTGCGACTTATCGGTACTTCGAGTCCTCCGACCGTGCTTTCGATCACCCCACGCCGATTCAGGGCCGCTGGAAGATCGACGGGGTGGGGCTGTCCGAGGCGGTTTTACACAAGGTCTACTGGGAGAACGCCGCTCGGCTGTTGCACTGGAGTCCGCGTGGGTTTAGCGTCCGGGAACGCAGCGGGGCCAGGTAGCTCCGTCGCAATTCCTGGAGGCTTTTCTGATGACGGTGCGCGCTGTTTCCCGTTTGCTTTGGCTGGGTGCTGTGGTTGGGTCGCTGGCTTTCTCGACCGGTTGCAACAAGTTGAAACTGCCCGGCAGTGGCTTGCCGCAGGGGCAATGTGGGGATTTCGAGACGGTGGACGGCATCGCGAAGATCGACTTTGCGGGTAAGTACAAGCTGGCCGCAGACGCGGCTCTGAAACTGCGCGCCTCGCTTCAGGCTGCGGCAGCGCTCGGCGTGATGGCGAACGACATCGATGCACAGCTGATGTCTGCGTGTGCAGGCATGGCATCTGGTCTTGGTGGCAGTGGCGCGTTCTCGGATGCGAAGGCTGCGTGTGATGCGGCGAAGGCAGCGCTTTCGGATGCGCGCGTGAAGGTGGGCGCGTCGGCCGCCATCTCGGTTGGGTATTCGCCCCCGGTTTGCAGCGCCTCGATGAGCGCGATGGCGGACTGCACGGCCA
>Ga0169931_10003150_pt1 | contig 26408 bp, 27 predicted proteins | sample Kivu_15m_20L_FD_129675 | JGI IMG/M metagenome (GOLD analysis project Ga0169931, IMG submission 129675) | Freshwater microbial communities from Lake Kivu, Western Province, Rwanda to study Microbial Dark Matter (Phase II) - Kivu_15m_20L... | ecosystem: Environmental > Aquatic > Freshwater > Lake...
ACAAAACTTTTCTTTCCGAGTTCTCTAAATAACACTCTTTTCTTAATTTCTCTATATCTTCCCAATTGTTTATATAGAATATTTCTGACCATTTTTTCTGAAGACCATAAGATATATTAGTTATATTATCGTTTTCATCTTTAACTATACCTATATCTAGATTCAGCGATTCGCCAGCCTGCTCTATTATAAAGTTTTCTCCCTCTATATTGGCTATTATTTCCGGATATATAAGTAGAGAACTATTTATAATTAGAATAGAATCATTATCTATCATATCCAAACACATTTTTAAGCCTTCTACATTTGTAGAATCGCTTGTTTTATTGTTAATCAGCTTTATATTTTCCCCTCTGTAATTTTGCTTGATATAGTTAGAAACATCTTTTCCATCTAAATTCGAGCAAAGTATTATTTCAGAGGATTTATCAAACATAGTCCTTATGCATTTTATTTGTATATCTAATAGTTTGTTTTTACCCAAATTTATTAAAGATACTGGTTCGGTCACATTTGTACTATTGTCATATAAAAGAATTACAGAAGGGTTTCTGTTCTTAACTTTCTTTCTTTTTATTTGTGTTGTACTCATATACTCACATGATCTTCTTTAAGAGATAGTAAATATTCTATAGCATTTACTTCAAAACATGTAGTTTCAAAAAACTTACAGAACGATAAGAAATTATATCTTGAATCAGTAATACAGGCGAATCGTTCTTTATTTATTAGTTTTAGTACCGCCACATCCCTAAGATATGTTATATCTGATGGATATTTTAACTGCATAACAATAAAAAGTAAACAGTTTGAAGTCTTTATAATTCTATCCATTTCAAAATCTATATCTTTTTTTTCTACAAAATCAACCTCTATTTTGATATCTTCACAATATTCATTTACAATATTCATAAAGTAATTAGCTTTAGTATACGGGGCTATTATGTGATATTTAATATTAGGATTAAAACAGATAGATTTGCTGAAATTATCTTCATTAAAATCGAATCCATCAAACATTACTACTGTACTAACTATTTCATCAAAATTATCTTTTAACTGAGCAGTCAAGTAAAAATCCTCCTACTTTCTTAATATAATCTATTTTCATATTATTCTTATTCAAAATAGAATAAAAATCTAAAGCCTTTGGAACAAAATTAATATTTCCTATTATTTCGTTTAATGTATTTATTGAATCATTTAGTGCCGCACTATTCTTATTTACTAATAGAGTTTCTGCTAAACATATTACAAATCTGATACAACCACCCATCCTTATTTTTGAACAAATAAAATTAAATGATTGTTCGAAGGTGTCTTTCGTGAAGGAATTAGGATAGCCGTACATAATTAATTCTTCAATACTATTGTCGGGTTCCATATCCAACATTTTTATATCTTTTATTATTTTGTATCCATCTATTATTTTACCTTGTTCCGATGGTAACAGTAATTGTATTTTCATAATGTTTCCTTTATTTGTCTTAAAAGTTGGTTCCAATTATCTACGAAATTTTTTACCGAGTATTGTTCTCCCGTTATAGCCTGGGAAGAATATTCTGAGATATGAGTAAGAAGACCACTATTTGATAGTAGATTGTTTATTTTATGAATTTCTTCTTTATTACTATAAATGTAACCATTGACTCCATGACATATTATGCTGTTTTTTACCTTAGATATTGTGGGGCAACCACAAGACATAGCCTCTAGCATTTCGTATGTCATTAATTCGCTATCATCTAAATAACACCTTGATTCATTATATAGGGTCCTTCTATGCTCACTAGTCTGTGGAATCACCGTATTTTCTGACCATTCGCTTATATTATTTTCATTCTTAAACTTAGTAGAGAACGTTAGAGTTTCCTTCCTTCTGTATTTACTAGTATTTGTAAAATAATCCCTATCAACGCACTTATTAATGTAAACTATATTAAAATAGTTATTCTTCATAGCTAGTTCTTCCAGGGTTTTGTCTGAACATACGTTAATATCAAAATTCCCCAATAATTCTTTATCGTGGCAGCCCACAAGTATAGGATTATTACCTAACGAAGCTTTAATGTTGTTTGCTATAGGAATATCTTCATTGTTAAAAACTATTACAAAATCTATCTCGATAGGTATTGTATTCCTTATCAGTTTATACATACCATCATTATCAGCACAAAATATATTAGAATTGTTATTTTGCTTTGTTTCTAATACAAAAATATTAGCGTCTAATTTAGATAGGTAAATGTGCTGTGGGATGTACCTGTTAAATAGTAATATATTGGGTTTGTAGTCTGTACTAATCCATCTTTTCATTTTAAAAGCTCTCTCTTTATATTTTGCCCTAATTCTTCTATTGAATAATGATCTATATTAGGTTCTTTTTTTGATCCGAATATATATGAAACTAACATAAATTCTTGTAGGGATTTTATATTATATCTTCTACCATAATTGCCATTATCTATACCAAGTAATGGATAATCAAGCCCTATACTAGAAGATGTATTCATAGTTACATTACCAAATCCTTTAGCATCTATTTCATTATAGTCTTCACCGATATCTATAGAAGTATTTACGAAACAATCGCAATTTTGGTGAAGAGAAGCTAAATGTTCATCTTCCATATTGCCGCAAAGTATTATTTCTTTAGGATAGTCTTTTTTGCCGCATTTAATTTTTATAGACTCTGCCATTCCATTTATGTGGTTAAATAATTCCTTTTCTTTACCATTTTGAAGAATCCTAGCCTTTATTATTAAACATACTTGATCGTCTACATCAAATGTTGTATAAAAAGCTATAAATAAATCTTCTACATACTTTTTATTTGATGAATAGTTCATAACGGTATAAAATTTATATGTGTGATCTAAGCCCCTTATATTCATTGGGGCGTACTGCTTTTCATAATATGCTTTTGGCTTAAAACATGGCTTTAGACAGTTAAACTTTAATTTAGGGTTATAAGACCATAGTTCTGTCATTCTACGAGTAAGTTCTTCATCATAAAATTTTGTAGAGGGGCAGTCTATGATACCTATATTTTTCTTATACATATCAGACCCAATCATTTGGTCGTTATCAACATGTTGTATACAATGTGTTATATCTTTTATTGGTTTATTTAGATATTGTAATACTAATGGATTAACATTTTCTGTACTTAAACTTCTACATACAATATTTACGTCATTCTTTGCTAAACCTATTACATTATTAGTAGCACTTGTATTTCTCTTTGACGGTCTACCAAAATCACTTATATACAATACGTTCATTTCTGATTCTGACATAATTTCTCAAACCTTTGATTTTCCCAGTAATTGATTTTGTTTCTTATATTTAACATATCCTGATACGCTTCCTTTGGTCCGAATGGTATCATTTGTCTTCTTCCATCAAAAGCGGCAGAACTCTCATTCAGGTATAAACCACCTACTGTACCATTTTTGTAGCCATAAGTCAAGTCCCGAACAAGTCTACTTTCAAAAAAAGTGTTTAGTTTTTCTGGTTGACCTAGAACATTTATGATAAGCCACTTGGTTAGTTGAGATGGAACAACCTTTTCTAGTTGCGGATCATATTGTTGTGGAGTAAACATCTTCGGCCTAGATAGCCACGTTGCCCTCTCGTCTTTTAATTCTAAAGAATCAAAGTGCTTCATAAGGTTTCCAGCCGATATTTCTATAGAATAATACTTATTAAAATTATTAAGTGTCTCTTTCTTTATTCGAGATATTTCTACACTATCTTTATTAAAGAATTCTTCAAAAAATTTGCAAGTTTTTATATTATCTGGAACCGCCCTCATACATCCAGTTTCAAGTTCTTTATAATAGGATTTAGGTTCTAATCTATATCCATCAATATTATCTAATATACTAGTCATAGCAGAATAATTTATTGCACATATAGGTATTCCACATGCTGCGGCTTCTATTAGTGGTATTCCAAATCCTTCGCTATTAGCATATTGTACATATAAATCTAGTGAGTTATGGATATTAGCCAAATCTTCTATAGTAACACCATTTTTTACTCCGCATAATTGTCCCGAAAGTTGGTTTGTATCTGGGGATATAGCTCTAACACCTTTATATGTACTAGCAAATACTCTATTAGTATGTAAACATTTATAACTAAATAGTACATTAGAAGCTATTTTATGTTCTTGTAATAACTCTGGTATATCCCAACCTAAATCTGGAAAGCCTGTATGACAATAAAGAAAATAATTAGAAGGGTTTTCTATTCTATTTAGAAACATTCTAAAAGCACTAAACAAATCCGGAAATAGTTTTCGTCTTTGATTTCGCATAACTGTTCCGATTAGTTTTATATCTTTATCTATACCAAGTCTTGATCTAGCGATTTGTTGAGGAATAGGGCAAAATACATCATCAACCGTTGGTGAAGCTGTACCTACATAGTTTATTGTGCCATTAGATTGTTTATTTAAAACCTCTCCAGCCCATTCAGAATATGAAAAAATTAAATCTGCATTTTTATACATATCTACCCAATGTCTAGCTTGAGGATAAGCATCAACAGTTGGCATTAGAGCAAACTTATAATACTCCCTAAATGGAGAAGATTCGATGAACGATACCATCCAATAATCACGTATATCAAAGACTATATCTGGCTTAAAATCTAGACAAACGTTCTCAAAGATATATGAACCAAAAGCATGTATCGCATCTGAATTATATCTTTCCATTTCCTCTTGGCTATCTGGTTGAACCCCATAGTATTTCCAGGGTAATTTTAAACCCCTTGGGTCACTACGATCACCATAAGCCGCCATTTCAGCTAATTCGTACTTATTTGTTTTATGTAAATATTCGAGCATCCTTCTAGTATAATTGGCGTATCCAGTACTAAGAAAAGAAGCCTCTGAACAAAAAAGTATTCTCTTTTTTCTCATTCTTGTATTTCCCTTATATCTTTAACTATAAATGAATTGTTTTTTATATCTCCAATCATAAGAATATTATTTCCCTCAAATATAGAAAACCTATGTTCTTCTCTCACATCTGGAAATACAACTATATTGTCGGCTTCTCCTGTATCATCCTTCACCGAAAGAAAACACATTTCCCGCCCTTTATTAACCCCTTCTTTTTTAATTGTATGAGTGTTTATTCTTGATATACAACAAGATAATCTTACACCCTGACAATTTCCCCTATTTGCTATTTCTTCACATGTACAGTTAGCTACCATTTGCGAAGGCATATTGTATTTGTCTATAGATAGGCATACCCCCATCATCTTTTCTTCTTCATCTATAAGCCAACTTGGATCATCTACATCTAAATCATAAGGCGGATTCTCCAATAGAAGTATCTCACTAGTTATAGCCGCCCTTCTATTCTCTGTACTAGTTCCGCCACCATTTTTCTTCGCAGGTTTCAAGTCCATCAAGCACGATATTAAATCCCCCCATTTTTTTTGTTCAAAATTCTCATTTATCCACTTTATTTCGCCCTCTTTTAGTTTACTATATATACCGTATTCATAAAGGCATCTTGTTCTAGTTAGTTTCTTATCTAGACACTGGAAAAACCCTATTGAACATAGGGCTTTGAAGGCTGTAGATTTCATATTCTTAGATAATAAAACTAGTATTTCCATCCAGGTTGGATTTTTGTTAATACCTTTTAGCTTGTTTATTTCCGCTATTGCTTTATCACCATCTACACCTGTCAGCGATTTCACGTATTTCAATCCAAAATCTATAGAATTAGTTTTTCTATCTATTTTGAAAGTTTCATCGAACTTGTTAAAATCACATAAATTTACAGTTATACCAAATGTCTTAGCCTCTGATACTAGTTGTTCTATTTCTTCATGCATATCCTGTTTTTCGTTTGCAAACTCTAGGTAAGCACAAAAAAAGTCAAGTGGATACATGTATTTGGCATAAGCTGTAAGTAAGGCGGTTTTAGCATAGGAGTATGCGTGGGAATTACTTGTGGCTATACCATTTCCATAAAACAAATGTTCTTTAGAATCAACTTCTATATCTACAGACCTTCTTTTACCTATACTTTTAACGCCAATAATTCTTCTAGCTTGCATATTATCTCTTCTCTATTTTGTATTATGTCATTTTCCCAAAATCTTACAAGTTTTAAATTATGTTTTAAACAATAATTATTTTTACTTATATCTCTAGCCCAATTAATTTTTTGAGACTTTGTTTTTGGTCCATCTGGATAAAATTTAGGATTAGAATGCCAATAGTCTCCATCTACTTCTATATATAGATTATAATCGTTTAAATAAAAATCAAAAGACCAATATTCTATTATTTTTTCTTCCTCGTATTTCAATCCAAATTGTTCTATAATAGATTTTAATGCTTGATGTGGTATTGTATTTGTTTTCGCAAAACTTCCATTTTTTATTCTTTCTAAAGTCCTATATCTCATTCTAATTTTTTCTCCTTGTGAATGAGTTCTGCCTGTATGACCATGTATCAATCTTTTTTTCGCCGAATCTGACTGTTTTAATTTTACATGTTCGGGAGTTATTCTACCTTTAGCCCTTTCTGAATTTTCTCTTATAATAACATCATTATATTTATTTTTACCTTTATTCCAAGGTTGTTTTCCATACATCGGATTATTTTCACCTAATCTACTAATCTTAGCTTCTTTAGACCATTTTATTACGCCATTATTTCTACCACAAGACATTTTCGACCAACTAAAATTTGATCCTCTTTTTATTATTTTTAAGTCTTTATTACAAATCCCGCATAAACATTTTTTTAATTCTAACCCACAATATTTAGTAAAATATTCTACAAGGCTTATATTTTTAGAATCAAGATATTTTTCAAAAACTTCTGTGTAATATATACCGCTTCCACCATATATTTTAGAAAGTTCTTGTATTTTTTTATTATCTATTTTAGATATATGCCATAATTTTTTATCTATAATCATTGGTATGCCTCATATTAAGTTAAAGCCATACTATTCTATACACATTATTTTATAATTATATAGTATAATTTCAGATAAAGGTCTTTTAATTTCATCTTCACATAAAAATCTATGATCTAATGAACATATAATAGTATATCCTTCTTCAACTTCTACTTCGTACAATTCTTTTTCGCCAGATTCAAAGAAATTTAAAACTTCTACAAACTTATCTCCATCTTCTGTAGGACAAAGTATTTTTTCCCCAATACTTAATTCATCTAATGTTTTAATTTCTCCACGATCTGTTTCTACGAATGTGTTTGGGTCTAAACATGCATTAAATTGATATCTTGCACTTTTCTCGATAATCTCAAATATCTCTAAACCTTTTTCTCTAGAAACCATACCAGTCTTTTCGCAGCCATCTACAAATTTAGATTTTAGTTTTTCCATAAGGTCTACTTTTTTCTTACCAATAGCTTTTCTTAATTTATCAGCTTCTATATCTGTAAATCCAGCTATCTTTTTAGATATTTGCATAGTTTGTTCTTGATATAACATAAGACCCAATGTAGGCTCTAATATATCTTTACATGAGTCGTGAATGTATGTAATTGGCTCACGTTTATGTGCTCTATCAATATAGTGCTGTGTTATAGACTTGTCTTCTATTAGAGCCTTTAACGATCCTGGTCTAAGAATGCTTACTAAAGCAGAAAGTTGTTCTAGGTTTTTTGGTTCAAGTTTTCTAGACCAACTCTTACCAAGATTGCTTTCTAATTGGAATATACCTTTAGTTTTACCATTAGCAAAAAGGTCCCATACTCCACTGACACTTTCTATGTTATCATTCCACATACAATTTTCCATTTGCGAATGCTCCTGGTAGTTTTTGTGATAAAAGTTTTTGATACAACTCTCTTTGAGTTTTCATAAATAATATAAGTAAATTAGCAGTATCTTTAACGTCTTTTAGAGCGTCGTGTGCATTTTCTTTAGATAATCCGGTTATTTCCCTTATTTTATCTAAACTAACAGATTTAATATCTGGGTCGCTCTCTGTCCATGAATAAACCAAGTCCATAACATCTATCTTAAAAATTGGACTAAATATATTCTGTCTGCCAGTTTTATCTACATTACCAAATTGTTGACATAGCCTATTTATAATTGGCATATCGAAGTTTATTATATTATATCCACAAGGGATAGGGGCGAACCAAGTTGTTTTATTAAAATTGAATTTATTTACAAAATCGACGAATTTGGGCCAAACATATTTCATTTCTGGGGCCTTAGAAATGTTTTCTCTAGTTTTTCCAGTAACTTTTAATGCACCCTCTTGTATAGGTTCTAAGCCTAGTTCTATAGCTTTTTCATCATCTGTTTCTGCAAATACTTCAGAATTAAAAGAACCTTTAAGCTTAAAACTTCTACCATCTAAGGCTATTGCTGCTATTTGTGTAATTTGACAAGTATATGGATTAGCACTACCAGTTTCCATATCGAATATAATTAAATCTTTAGGCATTTATTGTTCCTTTATTACATACATTCTATATTTTATGATTTTGTTACCTAGTAAACCAGTTTGGTAATGCTTATCAGTAGAAACTACTTTATATACATTTCCATGAATATCATAATACTCTTTATCTACTTTGAAATCTTCCTTAGTTATAATATCTATAATAATACCATCAGTACTTATCGCAAAGAATGTCATATTTAAATCATCACCATTCTTATCAAATATGGTTTCATACTTATTTTGGATATTAAAAGGTTCTAATATTGGACCATAACTCCAAACACCAGATGTATGAAATGGATTAGTCTTTTGCAAGTTCTTCAATCCTCATTAATTTGCTTAATACTGAAACCCCAAGTATATCTAACTTCACTAAACTTAAATCCTCTAACGGCCCCATTTCCATTTGTGCGATTCCGTCTATAATTGGGCATATATTAATCAACGCCTCTTGAGATATAACTATTCCAGCGGCATGTGTGCCCATATTCTTATAAGTACCCTCAAGTTTTATAGCCTGAGCAAATTGTTCTGCATAATCGCCTGTTAATTTATCTTCATTTATAGCACAAAATGGTTCAAGTTCAGATTTCTTGTGTATTAAAGCCCATCTTATGATACTTCTTTCATCTTCATCCATTTTCTTTAATTCGTCTGATATAGCCGCTTCATCTGGAATATGTTTTGTCATTGCATTCATTTCTGAAAAGCCGCAAGACTCATTAACCCTTAATACTTCCTTCAAAACGCTTCTTCCCTGTAATCGGCTAAATGTAGATATTTGAGCTACATTATCTTTCCCGTACTTGTTTACCACATAGTCTATAATTTCATCTCTTTTACAAGATGGAACGTCAAGATCAATATCTGGAAGAGATACGTTCCCCTCTGTATTTCTAGCCTCAGAATAGAACCTTTCAAACAAAAGATTATATTTTATGGGGTCTAGTTTGGTTATATCCATAAGGTATGATATCAAACAACCTGCCGCAGAACCTCTACCAACCCCTGTTAGGAATCCTTTAGAATTAGCATACTTAATGATATCATAAACAATAAGAAAATATCCAAACAAATTAGCTTCTTTAATAACTGAAAATTCATGCTGAAATCTTCTAAGATATTCATCTTTCTGTGCTGTGCTCTTTAAAATTGGTGTTATCTTTTTGGTCCAACCTTCTCTGCAAATATCCTTTAGAAATTCTTCCTCAGTTTTTCCACTAGTTGGAAAATGCGGTAACTGTGGAGATTTTAGTATGTTATATTCTTCACAATCGTTTATTATGCCATTTATTAAATCTGATTCATAACCAAATTCCGGCAAACATAGGTCTTGTGTGAATATGTGTTTATAAGATTCGGGTTTTGGGTCTTTTCTCGTTATCTTTAACCCACTACAAACAGATATTTGATGAACATCTTGGTCTGAAGAGTCGCAATAGTAATAAGCCTTTATGGAACCATCATTCAGCCTAAAGTCTTTGAAGTCCTTTCTTGTGTCAGATACGCATATAAGATTATCTGTAGAGGTCTCTACATTACTGTGGATTTTGATTAATTCTTTCCACCCGTCTTTGTTTTTAGCGAATAAGAACGTATCTTTATCTAGAGCCATACCAAGTATTGGCTTTATACCCTTCTCTTTGCATAGTTTGAAGAATTCTACGCATCCAGATATGGTTTTCATATCTGTAATACCACATACTGTATATCCGCATTCCTCACACTTAGCTATTAATTCTTTCGGTTTAGAAAAACCGTATTGTAGACTATAATGAGTAAAATTAGCCAATGGTACAAACATTAATTACCTTTTCCTGGTGCATCGTAATTTGAAGAATTAAATCCACTCGCCTTGAGTTTGGTTTGTGCTAGCTTTATACCGTAAGTCTTTATACCATTTTCAACATGTTCACAAATATTTTCTTCCGTTCCTGGAAATGGCGTCTTGTAGTAGTGACACAGCCTAGTACACTTAAAGCTAGTTCTACCGGAAGAACATAATTTAGGCATTTTGGTATAACTTATCTCATAGAACTTTTTACGAAGTCTTCTTAAAAACTCTTCTTCATCTTCCTTCTCGAAAGAAAGCGAGAAGGGTCCCCCATCCCTTAAAAAAATTATAGTGAGAATCCGGTGTTTGTATTGGGGGTAAAGTTTGGAAATAGCGTAATTATATAGAAGTAATTGAGTATCTTTCATTAGTTTGTGATAGTCTTTTATTTCTCCTGTAGCCCAATCCTTTCTTTGGCCTGTATTATGTGTTGGAATCATATTTTCTGTACATAGATAAGTTTTACTAGGGCTATCTACCATGATACATTGTGTATATTTTTTACCTATAGGAATTATTTCTTTTATTTGTCTCTTATTAGATTTTCCTGGACCCCATTCAGACTTTATCACATTAGCTTTTCTTGGTAGTAAAAACGGATTTATATTAATAGGTCTAAAGAAAATATCATAAGATGAAACCGTTAATCCAAATCCATTCTTTTTTAATTCCTTTAGATATGGTCGTTGTCCTAAACTAAGTAAAACTTCTTTAAAATCTTGTGATAGTTTTTTATTACAATTAACAAAATGACCCTGTTTTCTTATAGGATTTGCATATCCATCGCTATCCATAAGACCTCTTACTAAATCTAACCTTTGTGTAAAAGAAGATTTTTTATATATATTTGGTATATGTTTGTTATTTAACAATCCCAATTTTCTTAACTCAGTTGTTAAACTAATAATAGTATGACTAGGACAACGTTTACCGCCTCCAGAAATATCTTTACCTATTTTATATCCTCTTCTTTGTATTTCTTCAAATATAAATTCATCATTACCACAAATTTCTCCACATCTATTTCTACCATCACCAAGCCAAACTCCTAAAACATATGGATCAATTGGTAATGGTTTATTATCATATTTCACAACTTTTGCCGTATCTATATTATCTTTTATTTTTAAATCTTTTATTTGGACTTCTTTTCCATTCGATAATAACCAAATATGTTCATCATCACATTCTACTTCACTAGTATCATCAAACAATATTCTATAACAATCTTTATATTTAACTTTAGATTTGCCAGTGACAATGGTTTCATTGCCATCTTTATCGTACAAAGTATCTCCAACAACTACTTCTCCCATAGTAGTCCAACCATCAGGTGTTAATAATTTAGTTTCTAATGGAAGCCCTTTATAGTCTCTTACCTCTATAGTTTCTTCGTCTAACTCTGTTACTAAGTCAATAGTTCCCTTTATTGCTAATTGATAACTTTTACCCTCGTAAGTAAATTTAGCCCAATCTTCTTCTATAGGTATATCAAAGAAGGGTTCTGGGTCTAGTATTTTACTATTTCTAGGGTCGTAAATTCCCGAATATTGATCTGTTATAACTTTACATAAATCAAGACAAAAATTAAAGTCTTTTTCTGTGTACTCATGTATGCACTTAGAGGAATAATACAAAAAACTCTTCCAACATAAATCATTGACAAATTGTTCTGTTACAAATTCAGATTTCTTCCAATTTATAGTACCAAGTTCTGGATCAATATATTTAAAAGAGGCTTTTCTATTGGGGTTTTCTTGTAGTTGTTTTTTACAATTAGCTAGAATTTCCATAGTCTTATGGACTATTGTTCCTAATTGTGCTTTTTGATTTGCTGGTGCTTTATGTCCTAATACATATTGAATAAAGTACTGCATTTGACAAAATTCGTGATTTCCAAGGCTACTACTTCTAAAGTATATAGTAGGTATATTGATTCCCATTATTTAGCTATTTCCTCAAATCTGAATGACAACGTGTTAATAAAATCTTCATGCGATAACATAGAGTTATCTATAACCATATCATAATCACGATATCCATCCAGGGCAATTTCGCTTTCATGTTTAAGATTAAGGACATTTCTAGTTAGTTTTATCAATCTTCCCTTATTCTTTCTTATAGCTTTAGCCTCATTTAGAAATCTAAGGTCTGTTATAATGGCTATTTCTGGTTGTTCCTGTTGTATTGTTCTTATGGTTTTATTTACCCATACATTATCGTATATTCTTCTCATTACTTCTGTTCCGAAATACTGCATTATTTCTATACCAGACATTGGGCCTTGTAAAGTAACTTCCCCTGGCATATCTTCCCAATTTATATGAGTTTTTACATTTCTTTGTTCCTCATTTCCGTAAACCGATTCTTCAGAAACATCGAATAAATCAATTATCATATCTTTTAGGGGTTTTGCGAAACTATAGCATTTAACATAGGGCCAAATAGTTTGTGAGGCATGAATATAGAATTCTTCGTCTCTTCTATCTAAATCTAGCACTCCCCAATCTATACTACCATCACTAAAAGCGGTTTCTACTAAAAGTTTACCTTCTTCATTAATAAAGAAGTCCTTTACTAAACCCTTGTCCTTTAGTACTCTACCGGTAATATAATTTCCAAAAGTATTCTTGCCAGAACGTTTCTTACCTGCTATACCTATTATCATTAATAATATCCTTTTAAATCTAATAAAATATTTTCTTTTATGTATTGAGGGGACATTTTCCCTATATCTTTTTTGGACGAAAATCTTGGGAATATTAGATTGTAATACCTACCCAAATTTCTCATTATAAGCGTTTTAGACTCTCTGCCTGCTGTATCATTGTCTAGTAATATAATCAAGTTTGTAACACAAAGATTATCTATCTTCTGTCTTTGAGCCTGGGAAAACTCTTTACCCATTAATGAAACACAGTTCATAACACCGGCCTCATACATTCTCCAAACATCCCCAGAACCTTCTACTATAAAAGCGACATTCTTTTCTTTGATTTTTTCAGCCGCCCTATGATAGTTATATAAGTAATTAGTCTTTTGGAAACTTTTATCTACTAGAAATTTTGGTTCTAGCCAATCTTTGGTTGATCTATAAAGGTTGGCTATAACCTTCATTCCATCGTCATTATGTACTGGTATTACAGCCCTATATCTTGATATGCCGGTTTTTAGTAATGAATCTCCTATATTGAAATATGTAAGGGTTTTTGGGTCATACATCCTTTGTTTTACGAAATACTCGGAAGGTATAACTACATCTTTAAAATTGTTATCAATCTCTGGGGGCTTTGTAGTATTATTACTATATATCCCCTGTAGATATGTTAGTAAATCAACTTCTTTATTTGGTACAAACCCTGTGGCTTTAATATTGAAGGTTGAAGTTACCCATTTTAGGACATCTACAAATTGATAATCTTCCCCCTTCTTGTGTAAAACGCCCCTTATCAAACCAAATATGTCGTTCCCAAACTCTTGGTGACAATTACTAGTCCAACAAATCCACTTACCATTTTTGTAATAACTAAAACTTCTATCGCTATCTCCGTCATGTATAGGACACTTACAAGAAATAAAATTACCTGTATTGTCACACTCTATACCAAGTTTCTCAAATACTACAGATATATTTTCTTTTAAAAACTTCTCTATATCTTTTATACTATTCTTCAAGATCAAGCTCTATGTTTTCGGTTTCACCACTTTGTACTAACCCTCTATCATTTAATGATCTTCTAGCCTCATTCCTTGTACCTATTTCTTTAATAAGGCCAATACTACCATCAAACGATATGTTGATATAATCTCCATAATCTAAACCTGCACCGTGTCTAGAAACTATAGGTACTAATTTTCTATTACCATTCCTAACTCCATCATCAGCCATTTCTTCTAGTGTTTTGTGCTTGAAAATTGTAAAGGATGTACATAACCACACAATTCTATCAGAACCGCTTACTACATCGGTACTTTCCCTTGTCTCGCCTTCTCTGTTCAACTGTACAAACGAAAGACATGGAATATCTAACTTAACGCATATATTATGAAGTTCACTAATTTGAAAACCCAATGCTTGATACTCTTGTATATTTGCATTGATACTACTAGAACTCATAAGTTTCAAATAGTCATAGATAACAAGACAATCATTAGTCTTACCTTCTTCGTTTTTACCAACAACCTGCATAACCCATCTTTTGATATGATTGGCTATTACGTTAAATGGTTGACCGGCGACATTAATATAGTAATAATTAAATTTAGAAAATTTTAAAGCAGCTTCTTTTACAAGCTTTTTCTTTTCTTCACATTTTCCAAAGCTTCCGTTTTCTATTTCATCTAATGTCACACCACTTAAAGAAGCTAATATTCTATGATAGTGATCTTCTTTAGACATTTCTGTATCAAGTAATAATACAGGATAATTTTTTGTAGAACATATATTAATAGCCATAATATCAGAAATAAAACTTTTTCCGACTTTGCTTCTTGCCGCTATAACATTAACCGTTTTGCGTCTTAGTCCACCACCTATAGATTTATCATATCTAGTAAATCCAGTTGGTATACCTACAAAATCACAAGGATTATTTTCAAGAAAATCTACATATTCTAATATATCTTCCCCAAATTTCTCTGGCTTTTCTCCTATAGATTCCATAGATATAGCTTTAACTAGGGGTTTTTCAACTATATCAATTATTTCATCTATAGATTCCATACCAGAAACCGAATTAAGATTTTCTAGTATCTTTTTAGCCTCTTCTTTTAGACCCCTTAAAAAAGATAGTTTCTTAATTTGTGCGGCAAACTTAAATACGTTGTCTTTGTTTATATTTAAAGTTTTTAAAGATTTGATATAATCCAGGTCTGAGCTAATTTCTTCTTTTAGATTTAATTCTGTTGCGGCAGACGTTAAGGAAGGAACGTCTATACTCATACCCTTTTCTATAATGTATCTTAAACATCTATATATTATAGCGTTTTGGTCATTATAAAAGTCAACTTCCTCTATTATATCCTGTATTTCTACATATACTTCTGATCCGTACTGAAACAGTCCAGAAAGTACAGCCCTTTCAGAGCCAAAGTCGAAATCTTTTTTATCCACCAATACACCTTTCGCATCTATAGTAATCGGTAGTTGGTAAACTAGTTGGAATTTCTACTTCCCTAGCACAAATACTACATTTGATTTTCTTTTTAGATGCCATAGGTCTAAAATCTGTAGGCTTCTGTCTAACAACCTTTTTATCAAAATCCTCTAAAGGAACACCACCATCATCAGTCCAAGTATTAAGACCGGCTTTTACTGGAACCCTACCTCTCACAGAACCTTCTTCTTTTTTTATAGTAGAGAAAATAGTGCTAACAACTTGTGGTTGTTCCTCTACTTTTACCTTGTTTTTAGAACCCTTTGGTCTGCCCCTCTTTTTCTTTTCTTCACTCATAAAGTCTCCCTTTGTTAAAAAGTATATTAGACATAGATTTTAAATTTTCTATTTTACCATTGAGCAAGGCTATTCTTGAGTTTATATGAGAAGAAAGCTTTTTAATATCCTTACCTATAGTAACCGTATTTAATAATATATTTTTTTTGTTATCAGCTTTCGCGTATTTGTATTCATCAGAGTCTTTTGATACGATACCCATATTTAAGACTTCGTTACATATATCCATCGTTATTTCATCTAGCCATTGATTTACAGCCATATTTTTATTTAATTCATCTTGTAGTAAACTAGCGGCTTGTAAGATATGATAGCTAGCGTCTAAACATTCGCTCTTTTTCATATTCTTCATTTCATTAGGTGTCAAGTTACAATATTCTTCACAATAGCTTGTATCTTTAGTATAGTCTATATGGTGTTGAGCCATATAAGAGTCTATTTCTTTTCTAAAGTTGTCATACAGAGATAAGTAACTCTCTCCAATTGTGTTGTTCGTCATATTTTAGTATTACTACCCCTATATTATTTAATTCACAAAATCTTATTTTTTCATTGTCTCGTTTTAAAGATTTAAGATATCCTATTTTACTTTTATGAAAAAAGGGTATATATGAGTAATGCTGTTCCCCATGAACTTCTATTACTAGATTTAAGTTTGGAACAAAAAAATCTAAATACAATTTTGTCCCAGGTATTTTAACTTCTTCTAGAATAGAATATGAACCATATATACTTTTAATTTCTTGTCTTGCGAGTATATGGTATTTTGATCTTGGTCTGGATTCATCTTTGAATACCCTAAATTTAGACATATTCCATTTATAAGACCTACCATTTAACCCCTTTACAGTTTTCATGCCTTAGCAATTTCTTCCATCAGAGTTTTGAACGCTTCATTATTTTGTTTAAAATAATCTATCAGCTTTTCAGAACCTTGGAATTTTTCTTCTCCTATATAATACCAAGCACCAGCCTGTTTTATAATACTAAGTTCTAGAGCAATCTGAAACATTTCTTGTACTTCGTCTATCCCTTCTCCATATCTTAGCCACCCTTCTGCTTTAGAACCTGGAGTACCACCTACATTACTTGTTATAACTTCCCAAAACATTCTATGACCTATTTGTTTTTCATCTTTGTCCGACCATTTTTGGGTGTGAGTTATTACAACATTTGTTCCTGCCTGATATTTTATCATGTTTCCACAATCAGATAATTTCGACTTACCCATTCCAGAAGTGTTTGCTATATTATGTGTTATCATAATCATAACAGTTTTATTTTTAACTAAATGTGGGGCTATTTTCTTACAGAACAAAGATAAAAGCCTTGGTAATGAGTTTCTTATACCAACCTTTATTTCACCATCTAGTTCTTCTTTTGGAATCATATTAGAAGTAGAGTCTACTATAATTATAGAATTTGGGAGCATCTTTGTATACTGCTCAATAATTGTGAGATAATCTTCTGCTGATAATATTGTATCTTCTGTAGATTCTACAATATGTATTTTTTCTGGGTTTAAATCTTTTACACCTTCAAAATTTTGTCTAGATAATCTATTTTCTGTATTTATATAGATTATATTTTTGTCCTTTTGATGTTTTGCCGCGAAATGTAATGCAGAAGTTGTTTTTCCTGCTTTAGCATCTGATGTTATAATTACCATACTTCCTTCTCTAAATCCGCCCCCTAACGCTAAATCAAGACAGGGCGATACAGAGAGTGTTTTGAGAGAGTTTATACTCTTCAAAACTTCTGACCCGCTTCTTATTACATTGCCATACTTCTTAATGATGGATTCATTTATGTCTTTTATATTTACTTCTCTAACACCTTCTTCAACTTTTTTCTTCGCCATTCTTTATGCCTCTTAATTTACTAAGTTTGGTTGATCCAAACGTTTTTCTTGTAGAATTACCACTCGGCAACTCTATTATATCTGAAACCGATTCTCGCTCTCTTTTTTCTTTAATTATTTTTTCGTGCTTTTTTAGATAAGGTATTATAGAGGGGTTTATCTTCCAGCCTCTACCCCTACCATTTTGTATGCCTATAAGTAGAAACCTCTTAAAGTCGTCTGAGTTTAGAAAAGATAAAATAACATCTTCTCCATATTCTTTAGCTAACTCTCTTGCGGCATTTAGTTGTTTAAGCCAAGTCCAATGATCTTTACAGCCCTTTGTCCAAAATTTGTATTCGGGCTTGCCTATATTAAGCCTCTCGGCCCTTTTTATTATTACAAGTTCTGCGACATAAGCTTCGAATGTACAATACTCTCCTGTATGTATGTGTTTATATTTATACCTATCTGACTGCTCTTTTTGAAATTCCCTATTAAATAAGCTAGGCTTTTCCACATTCTTCTTTCTGAAAATTAAAGGCTTCTTCAAAACAATCTTCTATATTGGAAGACTCTGTATATTTCTCTATAAGGCCCGTATTTATGTAAATTTTTTTGTTCACAACTCTGTCTTTTAATGCACCTATAGTTGTTGTGTGTATTGGTTCTTCACCTATTCTACCTAAAATAGACCTTACTAGATACACACCTTCACAATCTTCTGGTATAACTGTTTCTACGATTTGAGACCTATATTGTAAACATACTTTAGTTATTTTCTTTTTCATTGCTACAACTTTATACCAATCGTTGTAGTCATTAAATGCTAAGAAGTTTTCACCAAAATAAATCCAAAACCATATTTTGTACTTATCGTCTTTATACGCTTCTCGCCACTTATCTTTAGAAAAAACTATCATTGCTTAATCTTTACTATATAATCTTTTTCTGGTTGTGCTTTTACAGTTTTTCTATTATCATCGCCAGATTCAGATGCGGCTTCTGTCATAACTACAGTACCACTACGTTTGGCGAAATGGTCTTTTAGGACTTTTTCTTTTCTAACACTTGTTATGTTTGACTTTGTATTTATGTTTTCATTTATGTATTTCTTTACAAAATAAACAGTTCTATCAATCTCTTTGGCTAATACTTCTGGGTCATCATTTATATGCCCATCTAGATAAAACTTTTCTACGTTGCTAATCGGGCCTTTTTTAGTCATTAAATATTCTCCTATTAATCATATTGAAAGAATTTATTTTTCTATCTTTAAGATACTGTATGTATTTATTGAAAAGTTCTTTTGTAACATTCTTAAACTTAAAGTGATTTTTAATTGTGTTTTCTCTGTGAGAATATCCGCCACCTGGATTATATATCGAACCGGCAAATATCGCAACCTTGAACTCTTCCGAATTTTTAGATTTTATATGTTTAGCAACTATAGTATCAGATTCACCACATTCCAACCCTTTAGTGTTATAATTTATAACTGACGTTAAATCATCTATCTTAAAATATTCTTCTTGCATTATACCCTCAACTTTCTAAAGCCTTTAATACTTTTCCAATTATACCATTCCTTTGTATGTCTGATGTATCGAATTTAACATTTCCAATACCCTTTATATCTTTTAACTTGTTTATACAATATAGAAGAGAAGATGGGGTTTTTCTTAGGTCTGTTTGGTCTAAGTCTCCATTTATAATTACCTTACTATCTTGGCCTATTCTTGTTATGAACATCTTTAACTGTTCTAGCGTACAGTTTTGGGCTTCATCTAAAATCATTATAGCATTATTAAATGTTGAGCCTCTCATTAATTCTAGTGGCTTATATAGTATAAACCCCTGACTAAAATAGTCTTTATACATATCTCCCAAAAAGAATCTAAAATTTTCTTCTAGTGGTAATAGATATGGCATTATTTTTTCATCTAATTCTCCAGGTAATGCTCCTATATCTTTACCAGTACAAACCAAAGGTCTTGTAACTACTATTCTTGATATATCTCCCTTATGTAATTTTTCAGAAGCTAAACCAGAGGCTATGAATGTATTATGTGTCGGTATAAAATTATTAGTAATATATAAGTGTTTATCATCATCAATAGATATACATTGACAATCTTTGACTCCTATTCTACTGATAGAACTAATATAATGATAATTAGTTCCTTTTTGTTTCTTTTTTAATCTATTTAATTTTCTATCCAAAGAAAATAACTTTAAATTTTGAATATCTTTAATATATAATCTATAAGAATAATTATGAGTAGTTTCCTTTCTGTTTATTGAAACTATACAACCTAAAGATTCAAGAATTTCCTTCATATCATAAGCCAAATCAATAGAAGATGATGAATATTCAATATTTCCATTTTTATCAACGCAACCATCAGTATCCATTAATCCCCGTATTAAATCTAATCTTACGGATAGGCTATTGTATTTATATTCATTTGGAATTTTTTTATCTAATGATGACTTACCCATCAAATTTAAATTTTTTAGATGTTCTTTGTAAGGGTTTTTTATTTGTGGACAAGATTTTTCTTTTTTAGTAATAGAATAACAATATTTATTAGATATTTTTTTTATTTTTAATTCTTCTGGTAATCTTTCCCTTACTAAATCTATAATTTGTTTATCATTTGAGGTTATAATTATATTGCCTTGAGTTATACCACCATCCCCTAAAATAACACCTAAAATATATGGATCTATTGTTATTTCTTGATCATTAAAATATGCATATGATATTGGTTTGATTCTATATATATATCTATTCCAAATACCTCTATCTGTATAAATACTTCTAAACAATTTTTCTTGAAGCATCTCTTTTGTTGTTATAACCTTTTGTTCCCACGTTCCAGATCTATTAAGTTTTTCAACAAGCCATAAATGATCTTCGCAACATTCTACAGAATGTCCATTCTTAAAATTGATAGAATAAACCATTTTTTTTCCTTGAGGATATATAGCTGTAATTTTGGCTACTCCCCCATGAGGAACACAAACATTATCATGTATTTTAACACTACCCATATTTACAGGACCATTTGGTGTTACAACAATAGAATCTAATGGCTGAGCTTTACCGGTTCCACTAGGTCCTGTACAAAAAGTAATATCGTTTTCTATAATTGATAAAATGTAATCTTTCTGGTTCTCTGTTTTATAGGAAAGTGGAACTACTTTAGATTTAACACACTTCGTCATAAATAAGCCTCATGTAAATTAAAAAGGAATTTCATCTGAACTACCAAAACCCTTTTCCCCTCTATCTGTAGAATCTAGGTCTTGAACAATATCTATATCAAAACTATAGTATTTCTGAATTATCATTTGAGCTATTTTATCGCCGGTATCTATTTCTACATCTGTATTACTAGTGTTTAATAGACACACCATTATCTCTCCACGATACGATGAATCTACGACACCTGCAAGAACGTCTATACCTTTTTTTACAGATAGACCTGATCTAGGCCAAATAAGACCTACAAGATCTACAGGTATTGACATAGCTATACCTGTTTTAAATGTTGCTCTCTCATAAGCTGGTATAACTTTTGTTTCTATTGAATACAAGTCATAACCAGCGTCACCATTATTAGCTCTTGTCGGAACTACAGCTAATGTGTCAAGAAGTTTTACTTTCATATTTTCCTTTCTAAGGTTTTACTATTTTTTTAGGTATTAACTCTATTATACCTAATTCTCCTAAAATTTGTATTATATTATTTACACCAAATGATCCAATAACAAGTACAAAGATTAACATAGATGTCTTTGGATACTTTTTAATCATTTTTATGGTATAACTAAACCATTTCGATTCTTCGTCTATTGGTTCTGTACAGGATTTTTCTACAAACTCTGTCATGTTCTTAGCCATTTGTACTATTTCTTGAGTTAGTTTGTCTAATTTAACCAAAACTTGTCTTACAATATCCTGCTGCTCTCCATCAATAGGATGCCAAGAACACAGATAAAAATCGTTTTGTTGTCCATTTATTTCTGGGCATTTCATAATATGAAATATTCCCCAATCCGAGTCTCCGTTCCTTTTTATAAATCGTTTGTGTACAGCGTAACTAGAAACATAGTCATTCTTTATTATATCTAGATTGTCCAAGTCTTTTTCAAAACTATCGCCTCTAGGACTAAAATCAGAAGATTTTTTATTAATAATTTCTGATTGTAAATATCCGATCCAATTACAAAACGCCCTATTAGCCCATACTATGCTACCATCAGATTTTGTAACCAATTTACAATATAGGGAATTTGAAAGCCAGTGTCTTACTACATCGCAATCTAATATTTTTAAACTCATAGTATATCTCGCAGAAAAAAAATTTAGGATAATATAGTTATATACACCTATATTTTCACTATTTCACAAGCTCCAGCACTACAAGCTTGGGCTGTATAGTTAGATATATCCTTATATTCTGGGGCTTTTAGGGCTTTTGAAAAGTCTATTTCTCTCATTTCTCTGTTTATAGACTCCCATTTATGGTACAAATGTATGTCTTTTAGACAATATACAAGGGTTTTTAGGTCATTTTTGAAGTAGTTCTTAGCAAATTTCTTTGCCCGACCTACCCAATACTTTTTAAGCATTACCTGTTCTCTAGTACCAGAAATAGGGATATCTGGGTCCACAATACAATCACAAGCATCCCAAAGATTATTGTTAAAATAGTGTAGACCATCTACAATTAAACCGGAAATAAATATTGATCCTTTACCGTATTTCTGGAAAATTTCTTCAGCATTTAAAATTGAAGTGAATGGGGCTTGATTAAAGTCTTTATCCCCATAATCAGAAATGAAACTTACGGCTGTAAAGTCGTCCTTATTTTCCCATATATAGTCTATAATTTGTGGCTTGTCATCTATAATAATAGTACAATTATGTGTTAAAACATTATTTTCCATAACAAAACTATTTGTTTCTGGTTCTTCTACGCAAAAAACGTTTTCATAAATTTCGGTTGATTTAACGCTTTCTACTATCCATTTTTTACTGTTCTGAGACTTATTTTTAAGATAATTAGAAAATCTATCTTTCTTTTTATCATGCTTCATAAAATCTATATCTATAGAATCTTTATTTATTGATATTGTATAAAAATGCGTATTTTTAGATGGATAAGAACCTTTTCCTCTTTTATGTGTCGAAATATTATTTACAAAAACTTTACCTAAAAATGAATTTTTTTGTAACCATTCCAGATTTTCTTTATTAGCAGAAGCTAAAGACATAGTTCTTCCATCTATAGAAATATGTCCATCTGTTGCAAACCAACCTGAAATAAAACTTCTAATATAAGATTCATATTTATTTTTTGGAAATTCTTTCCAATCATTCGGTAAACCATATATTCTAATATGGTCTTCTTTTTCTATGGTTTTATATCCAGCTAATTCAAAATATTCAGCTAAACACTTATCGTCAAATAAATAAATTTGACATTTATTATTTTTTTTATGTAATGTTCCGTCTCCGAAAACACAACCATGCAAAAACGCATCTAAATTAAAGTCTGGAAAAATATTAAAATCTACATTTTTAATTTTCATTCCAGGTTCCAAATCTATAGTATTTCTAATTTTAATATTTGGCGAATTTCTTCTATCCCAATTTTTAACAACTAACCATTTATGATTATCCGTTGTTTTAATAGTTTTATATTGACTACCCTTTCTTAATATAATTTCATATATTTCTTGTTCTCCACCATGTATAACTTTGGATTTAGAAAAATTACCAATTCCATTTAGAACATTAATAGAATCTAATTTAGAAATTTCTTCAAAAGATTTTAAACCTTGATCTGTATAAATTTTTTCAGAAGCACTAAAACAACTACAATTATGATTTATTTTGGGCGATATACCAAGTTCTTTTCTAGTTCCTGGTAATATCCAATTTTCTTGTACTAGCTTTATAAATTCTAAGTGTTTTACCCCATGCATACTATTCTTAAACATAGCCCCAGTTGGGTTTATGATAGGTACGAAAACCACATAATCTGTGTTATTTGTAGACCAAACGCTTTCTTCTAATAGAAATGGCATGTTTTCATTAAGCCACTTAGCTATATCAGTGTTTTTGTTAAGCTGCATTATTCTAAAGTATGTTTCAGAATGCTCTGGATGTATTCCTGATGAAGTTTGAGCTATTACACTGAGATTACCTTCGGGTTTTACGCATGTTGTTCTAGCGGCTTTATTTATACCTAATTTAGCGGCAAGTTTTTCGTTTGTTTCAAGTATAACCTTAACGCCTTCTTGAAGCCATTCTTTGTTAAACAATTTAGGATTATTCATCCATCCCGTAATAGAAACACCGAGTAAAGCCTCTTTCTTGGTAAGTTCTTCTGTTTTATTTTTGAAATATGAAAAGCTTGTATATCCAGCTTGTAAAGTGCCTAATACAGCTTCATCCCGACACGCCCTAAGAAAATCTTCCTTATTCTTTATTTTTTCAGCATTCATAGATGTAAGATTACATAATTGCACACCAAACATATCTTTATTTTCTTTTATAAAATTTGGCAACTCTTCATATGTTATTTGTGTTAAATCTTTATCTGTAAGTATTGGGGTAAACGAAATCTCGTAGCAATTATGAACTTTAAAACCATTGCATTCAAAAGCTTCAATTCCAAATTGTACAGCACAATCATATACATTATCAAGTCCGTCTAATTCGCAAATAGAAACAATTCTTTCCTCAAAAGATTGTTTATAGAATTTTTTAGAATAATTATTTAAAATTTTATTAATAATATGTTTTTTGTCTTCATTTAATATATTTATTATAGTAAATTTATCAATAGCTTCTTTAGTAATACATAATTCGTAACTATTTTGAATAGGATATATTTTACTCCCACCTTTACCATCTGGAAGAGTATTAAAACCATTTAGACATTTATTTCTATCTTTATAAATCTTTGAATATATACCTATAGCATTTAACGCTATTTGTAAATTTTCTAAATTTTCTAGTTGTACAGAAGTTATTCTAATAGAATTACCTTTTTTCTGATTAAATGCTACTGTTCCATCTGCATCAAAGTATCCTGCTATCAATCCGTTTATATAATTAAAATCACCAGATAAAAGTTTTTTACTTAACCTTTTATTACTAATAATAGATTCATCTTTTTCTTTAATAAATTTATATAAACCACCACTACTTAAACGTGAATAAACTTCAGAATCTTCTTCTAATTCTTTATGAGGTTTTCCGATATTCCAATTCAAATCTTTAATATATTTAATACATTTATTGTGATATTTATGATTATCTTTACCCCAAAATTTAATTTGACAACTTTCTTCAATAAAATTTCCATCAGCTAAAAATGACCCAACCAAATACCCCTTTTTAAAGCTATCTGAATTATAATCAAATTCTATATTAAGCTTGGTATTATTAGAAATAATAACCTTATCAGCAATCGCTAATTTACACGCTGGAACTAAACCCTCGTCTGTAAACATTATATGTTCATGTGTAACTTTTATTTTCCTACCATACTCAGTCTCTATTTGTAATAATTTTTTAACACCTGTTTGTCTAAAACCTGAAGAGTCAAAATTAATACTATCTAAAATTATTTTATTATTATTTTTTAAATCTTCCGGAAAATATAATCCATATGGAGTATTAATTAAAGAATCTGATGACACACAAGGGTTAAACATATCAAACCAACTATTAGCAAAAGCAAATCCTATATCATTATCCCCGTCATTTAATTTAACTATTTCTTCAAATTGCTTTTTTTCAACTATATTTCTTAGCAACAAAACAGAATTATTACTTCTAGCTCTTTGTGGATTAGTTTGTCTCCAATTTCCAATTTTAGCATATATCATTTCAGTATCATTAGGGTCTATAATCATATTAAGCGCACTACGTCTTACACCACCTGATAGAATACAATCTGATATATGGCAAATTATATCGAAAACATGTATGGGTCTTAATTTGTATACTTTTTGATCTATAAGATTATCTAGAAACTTTTCTATTACTTCTAACGATTTCTTTAATGGGTCTGGTCCAGGGGCTTTGAAACCACCACTTATAAGCGATCCGTTTGGCCTAATTAGAGAATAATCAAATCTTATCTTACAATTAGCATATTCTGGAAATGTTTGTTTATCTACAAAATAAGAACTCATTAATACGCCAAATGCATCTGCCCATCCCTCTATACTATCTTCGATAACAAAAGTCTTTGTACCATTTTCTCTGTCTTTTATATTAGATATGTTATCAACAAAGGGTTTCATAAGACTAACACCAACCCCGCAACCATTTATGAGTAAATAACATATATTCTGAAATATTTCATTGCTTACAGCATGAGTAACTGAGCAGTTATACAATCTTAGGTTACTTCTCTTAACCTGCGGATATCTAAATTGAAGATTTCTCTGGCTGGCAAAAACCTTCATTTCTTTCATAGACTCTAGTGCGGAAGCTAGTTCTTCTTCTATATCAATGCCGCTGTATTTTTTCCTATGTCCATCTACTATATCTTCACAAGCCTCTTCCCATGTTTCATATCTTCCCAAATCTTCCCTCCATTTCAAGTAATCTGAATGAAGCTTAATATCCGATAGAAACTTTTTTCCGTTATTTTTTTTCATATTGTCTCCTATGTATATAAAAAAAACGCTCTTTCAAGCGTTTCTATAACCATCAATAAATAACTTTATAAGAACAATTATATATATCCAAATCAATATATAATAAATCCAA
>Ga0169931_10003151_pt1 | contig 26397 bp, 23 predicted proteins | sample Kivu_15m_20L_FD_129675 | JGI IMG/M metagenome (GOLD analysis project Ga0169931, IMG submission 129675) | Freshwater microbial communities from Lake Kivu, Western Province, Rwanda to study Microbial Dark Matter (Phase II) - Kivu_15m_20L... | ecosystem: Environmental > Aquatic > Freshwater > Lake...
TATTGTAAGCCTAACTTCAATTAATTCATCTGGAATAATTTTTTATAAGCTGATAGGCTTGTTCTATCTGTTTGTTTGTTTTCATGACTAACATTAAATGCTATCTTCATGAGAAAATCATTAGATAAAAACTTAATCGAGATATTTAAATAACAAAAAAAAACTAAAAAAAGCATGAATTTATGTCGAAATATAGAATTCTGTTTATCTAATGATGACTTTTATCATAAAATTTGCGCATAGATTTTGCGAAAATAATAAACTTTTTTAGTTAATAATGCCCCAAAGTCAATTAGATTTTAAAAGAAAACATTAGCAATTATTTCCGCATCTTATAAATTTCTTAGAAGGTTTGAAAATCTGATATCCAGTGCGCTGATTTTTGAATGAAATACATCGAATCCAACAATAAAAAATGTTAAAAGTAGGACAGGTTCTTCTTGCGACTCTACTGTTGTCTCTCGTTTCCACCCAAATGACCCTCGACCTGGGCAACGCTCAGTACGAGCTGATCAGTGGCTACTGGTCGCTCAATGTGCCAGTCAAGGGCTCTGTCCCTCCCCTCACATACAGCTATCAAACTTTGCCTCCTTCTTGGAGTCAAGTAGCAAACGCTCTCCTGATCCCCACTACTGCTGCCTAGCTTGGTGGAACTTGGGCTGTCAAGCTTAGCGTGACCGATGCTCTTGGAAACAAGCTCCGACGATCATTACTAATCAAGATCAGCGGAGGGTCCGTCTATCTAGGGGATTACCCTTATGAGCAGACGTTCACTTACACTGCCTCAGGAACGGTTACCGCTGCTCCTTCCAGCTCAACTGTGCTGAGCGAGGCCTCGTCATCGACCGTCGCATCAACAACATCAGGAGCTATTTCTCTCGGAACTGTCAACACTTTCGGCCATACAACATCAACCACTGGAGTCATTCCTTTACAAAGCTCAAGTCCGGGAATCAACAGACCTCTTCCTAACGCAGGTCAGCTCGATACTTTGATAAACTCTGGAGATATCGTAAGTATCACACAGACAGTTCAATCAGTGATCTCCAGTACTTTGAGCTGCACTCAAAAAACTGGATACTTGAACGACTTCCTAGGAAGAATAGAAAGTTTCATTTTCATTAAGAGCAGACAGTCCGATCAGCTTCAGAACATCATCCAAAGCTCTTAGGTTCAAATAGCCAGTCTTAACAGTCAAATCGCTGGCTTCCAAGCATCGATTACTGCTCTTGGAGTGCCTGGACTTCAAACCAGATTGGCCAGTCTTTTGATTCGTCTTCAACAAGCTTATGACTCCTTCAACGTTGCTAATGTCGACCTGACTCCTTTCAATCTCAACATCACCGCGAACCTCAAGACTGTCGATACTTTGAGCAAAAATCTAAAAGATAGCAGGGGACAACTAGTTGCTGATGAAGGATCTTTGGATGATACTAATGCTTTGATTGTGACTTTGACTAATCAGCTCAAAGCAGCCGAAGCTAACAGAGTCCTTTTCTTGGGACGTATTGCCGGACATAAGGATAGAATATCCAAGACAACAGCTCAGATCGATCTGGTTAATGCTGAAAATGTTGCTCTCAACAATCAAATCGCAGCTATCGTCTCCAATAAAGACCTTCTTCAGGTCAACGCACAAGCTTTGGAGACCCAGGCTCAGAATTTGAAAAATACTATTTCTTCATACCAGGCTCAAGAGGCTCAGCTTACGGGACAGATCGCTGTTCTCAGACAACAAGCCAATCAGCTATCTGGAAATCTTGACAGAGTTCCTCTCACTGCAGTCAGACAGACCATCAGCAGTCTTCAGACAACTGTGCCTTCCCTTAAGCAACAAATCGACTATGTGAGATTCAACTGCAATGGAGTTGTCAACTACACCGTTAACACTCTGGAAGGTGCCATCACCTACACTTTCTCCCCTTCAGCCTTCAGCACTTACGTGACTAATGAGTTCGGAAAATAGGGTAGTAACGTTGCTCAAGCCTTCCTTGATCCTGTCAGCAGAGTCACTTTGACTCCAGTCACCATCTTCACTCCTCGTTGGGTTGAACTTTTCGGTCAATCTTTCACGAACGACCTGAGAGCTATTAACAGCCAGACCTTGACCAGCGATCTGAGAGCAGTAAGTACGAATGTTCAGCCTTCGAGCACTCAGTTCATATCCGATTTCAGCTGCACCTCAACTGGCACTCTGGTTTCAGAATCAGGTGTGGTAAGTTTAATCGTGGCTAACCAGGTGGCTGTGACTCGCAAGAACGGTAGTAGAGTGACGGTTACTTTGGGGGCATGTACCAACATCATGATGCTGAATGTCAAAGAACCAGCCGTTGGAAACAATGTCTACTGGCGAGGATTGCAAGTTACCGACGACATTCACCAGGCTTACACTGTGCTCTTCTTCTGATGATTTATTGAGCCTGCTTTATCATTATTAATATATCATCTAATACATTTTATCAATAAATAATAATATTTTTATCAATAAATAACAATATTGGAGGTAATCTATCACTTTTTCTTTGCTTAGAATCTTCTAGTTATGAACTCGAAAGAATCCTTGCACATGTCATCTAGATTTTTTGTTACTTTCCATCCGAATTCGGCTGAAGATTTGTCGATATTTGCTACCAGTTTGGGCACATCGCCTTATCTTCTTTAAGCAAATACATAGCTCAGCGGTTTTCCCATAGCTTTTTCGAAGCCCTGGACCACTTGGAGGACACTGAAGCCACATCCAGTTCCCAAGTTGAAAATATCAATTCTTTTTTACATAGTATGTAATTTTTTCATAGCCATTACGTGACCGTTTGCTAAATACTAAGCAATTTACCCAGGTCGGTTATATGAATATAATCTCTTATACAAGTCCCATCAGCAGTTGGGTAGTCTTTTCCAAAAATGTTCAGTTTTTCTCTCTTTCCAGCGATAACTTACTGAACGAAAGGAAAAAGATTGCTAGGATAATCAGAAGGTTCATCTCCGAGAAGCAGACTTTAGTGAGCTCCACACGGGTTGAAATATCTAAGTGAGATGATTCTCCAGTCTTGATGAACTCTCGATAAAGAATTCAGCAACATTTAAACACATGCCTTAGACTCACCGTAAGGAGTTCCAGGTAGCTTCGGATCAGTTTATTTGCAATCGTCTTTGTCACCGTAGACTCCGGCTGTCGAGGAAAAAATAAAGTTTTTGCACTAAGTATATTTTTCCATCATTTTAAACAGATTCATCGATCCTATTACGTTATTTTCGTAGTAAAGTATAGGCTTATGAACAGATTAGCCAATAGCTTTTTTAGCAGCAAAATGCATGATGGCATCAATGGGCTCATTTTTTAATTTGTACTGTTTGAACACAGAATCAAGAAAATTTAAGTCAAGGATGTCTCCCTGATGGAACCTTATCCTTTTATCGAGCTATTATTGGGTGAATTTTGAACTCAAGATGAGTCTGATGCGATCGAGCACATCGTCAAAACAGTTAGAAAGATTGTCGATGATGACCAAACTGGCATTAGTTTGTTCGATTACGTGAACAACTGTGTGAGATCCTATGAAGCCAAGTCCTCCAGGAACCAGCATGTTCTTTATCTAACTCATCCAGTTGAAACACAAATAAATAAATATATCTTTTTGATTCAACAATGAAAGTTACTTTAGAATTCAAGATTCACTTATTTTTAGGATGACATTTATATATTCTTAGCTTTTTAATATGATAGATAGATAATTAGCTATCACTTTCTCTTTGCTTAATATCTTTTAGTGATGAACTCAAAAGATTCCCTGCACATATCATCTAGGGTTTTAGTGGATTTCCATCAAACTCAGCTGAAGATTTATCAATATTTGCTGTCAATTGAAATATCTAAGTGAGATGATTCTCCAGTCTTGATGGACTTTCGATAAAGAATTCAGCAACATCTATACGCATTCCTTGGACTCACCGTAAGGAGTTACGGGTAGTTTCGGATCAGTTTATTTGCAATCGTCGATTTCACCATACACTGCAGCCGTAGATGAGAAGATGAAGTTTTTGCACTAAGTATATTTTTCCATCATTTTAAACAGATTCATCGATCCTATTACGTTATTTTCGTAGTAGTAGATAGGTTTTTTTAGTGATTCACTGGCATCTTTTTTAGCAGCGAAATGCATGATGGCATCGATAGGCTCATTTTTTAATTTTGTACTGTTCGAACAGAGAATCAAGAAAATTTAAATCAAGGATGTCTCCCTGATGGAACCTTATCCTTTTATCGAGCTATTATTGGGTGAATTTTGAACTCAAGATAAGCCTGATGCGATCGAGCACATCGTCATAGCAATTAGCCATATTATCGATGATGACCAAACTGGCATTAGTTTACTAGATAATGTGGACGACGGCAGTCGATCCTACGAATCCAAGCCTTCCAGGAACCAGCATGTTCTTTATCTCAGTCATTTCGCTAATTATCTAACTTATTTAAATTAGATTTGATTTGATTTTTTAGTTAAAACAAACATTAAGGCATGATGCTGTTAACGAAAAACTAAATCAAAAAAGTAGTTTCGAGCAAGCTTTTATATAAAAGAAATTAAATTAAAATATGATATATCACTTATGGTGATATTTGATTCATTAAATAATGATCTAACAGGACGAGATGTTCAGGTTGCTCCTCAACCGCTACGCCCCCAAACTCGCCAAAACAAAAAAACAAGCTTCCTATATGCTTCAGGAAAAGAAGGTGCAATAGCAACTTCCCTTGGCCTAGGCGATCAAGATCAAGTCTGATCCTCAACAAATGAACTAAGCCTACGATCCCATCGCAGTCGAAAAGTATTGGGATGAATGGTGGAACTAAAAGTAAATTTAGACTCAATCAGCAAGTTTTATCACGCCAATAACAAAACTACCAACCCAAAGAGATTTACCATATGTCTCCCTCCGCCTAATGTCACAGGTTATCTACATATCGGACACGCTCTAACAGTAGCGATCGAAGATTCTATAGTCAGAAACAAACGTATGCAAGGCTATGAAACTCTTTTCATTCCGGGCACTGATCACGCAGGTATCGCCACTCAGACTGTTGCTGAAAAAAAATTGTTCAAAGAAAAAGGTCTTACGCGTCATGACTTGGGCAGAGAAAAGTTTTTGGAGCATGTCTGGTAATTCAAAGAAGTCCATGGAAACGGAATTCTTAATCAACTTAGAAGAACTGGAGCTTCGCTTGACTGGGATAGACTTTCTTTCACTATGGACGAACAACTTTCAAAATCAGTCAAAGAAGGCTTTATTAGACTTTTCGATATGGGGCTCATCTACAGAGCTAATCGATTGGTCAACTGGTCGACTTCCCTGAAAACAGCTATCTCTGATATCTAAGTCGAGCATATTGATATCGAAAAAAGAACTTTACTTGAAGTCCCAGGGTATGACAAAAAAGTTTAATTCGGAGTCTTGGTAACTTTTAGATACTTGTTCAAGGATGACCCTACACAATTCGTTTAAGTTGCCACAACTCGTATCTAGACAATGCTCGGAGATAGCGCAATAGCTGTCCATCCTAATGACTAGCGATATAAGCAACTCGTAGGCAAACATCTTCAGCATCCTTTCATTCCTGATCGAAAAATGATAGTTATTGCTGATGAGATGGTTGATATAGCATTTGGAACAGGATGTGTTAAGATTACTCCGGCTCATGACCATAACGATTATGCAGCTGGACAGAGACATAATCTTTAGTTTATCAATGTTTTCACTGAAGATGGCTTTATCAATTAAAATGGAGGAAAATTCAAAGGACTTAAAAGATTCTAATGCAGAAGAGTCATCGAAGAAGAACTAAAGAAACTTGGTCTTTTTGTTGAGAAAAAAGATAACAAGATGAGATTGGGTCTTTGCTCAAGATCGAACGACGTTATTGAGCCTCTGATTAAGCCTCAATGGTACGTTAAATGCTCATAAATTTCAACGAAACTGATCGATATTGTCAAAACAGGCGAAATGGTCATTAAGCCCAAGGAATAGTAGGAAACATGGTTCAGATGGATGGAGGGACTCAGAGATTGGTGTATTTCTAGACAGCTATGGTGGGGCCATCGTATTCCGGCTTACTTTGTCTATCAAAAAGGTAACAAGCCTGCAGTTGACTGCTCGACTGATAATTGGGTCGTCGCTAGAAGTGACTAAGAAGCTATTGAAAAGGCTCAAAAATTGCTGAACTTGCCTAGAGAAGAAATAGTTTTGGAGCAAGATGAAGATGTTCTCGACACTTGGTTTAGTTCGGGTCTTTTCCCTTTTTCTCCACTCAAATGGCCTGATACCTAGCATGATGATTTCAAAACTTTCTTCCCGAATCAAATGCTTGAAACAGGTCACGATATTTTGTTCTTTTGGGTCGCCAGAATGGCCATGATGTCACTTTGGCTCACAGGAAAAGTCCCCTTCAAGGAAGTTCTTCTTCATCCTTTAGTTTGTGACTCAGAGGGAAACAAAATGTCTAAATCCAGAGGTAACGTTATTGATCCTTTGTAGATCATCGAAGGCACGACGTTGGACAATCTTATCGGCAAAATTCGTAACAGTAATCTACCTAAAGGAGAACAAGATAACTCAGTCAAAAAGTTAAAACATTAGTTTGCTCAAGGTATCCCTCAGTGTGGCTCTGATGCACTTAGATTCGGTCTTTTATCTTACATGGTCCAGAGTCGAAGCATCAATCTGAACATCAATAAAATTATTTCTCTGAGAAACTTTTGCAACAAAATTTGGCAAACTTTCAAGTTTACTAAGCCCAAAATCGATCTGATCAAAGACTTCAGCAGATAGCTGAATCCTCTCAAGCAAAATTTCCTTAATAGTTGGATTCTGGGAAAACTCAACAAACTTCTCAACGATGCCAATAACAGTTTTTAGAAATATTCGCTAGGATAAGCAGCTACGTCTTTCTATAACTTTTGGCTGTATGAACTTTGCGATGTGTATCTGTAGGCCACAAAACCTATATTTGCCTCGGGAAGCTAGTAAGAAAAAGAAAGCACGGCCTTTACTCTTTTCTGTTGTATCGAACAAGGACTCAGAGTTCTCCATCCTATGATGCCTTTCATCACTGAAGAACTCTATCAAAAACTGCCAGCTTTCCCTAACAAATCAAAAAGTATCGTCATAGCGCCTTATCCTCAGCCACTTGACAAGATATACAACGGATTTACCTAATACTTTGCTTCGATCTAAGCTGATTTCGAAAAGGTCAATAAAATCGCAGGATGTTTGAGATCTATCGCTGCTGGAGTCAATCTTCCTCCTCAAATCAAACCTGAAGCTTTCCTTATCACAGATATTCCGATTGTTTTACAACAAACTGACTTGCTGGCCACTCTTGGAAAGTGCAGCAAAATCAACATCATTCAACAAGAAAATCAAGTTCCGAAAGGATGTGGAGTCTCCAACTTCGGCACCACCAAAATCTTCCTGGACCTTGGATCTCATATTGATTTCGTCAAGGAACTTGAAAGACTGGGTAAAAAGTTAGCTCAAGTATAGGAATTCAAATCAAATCTTCAGAAAAAGTTCGATGACCCGAACCGCAACAAGGTCCCAGAAAAACTAAGAATATAACAAGAACAGCAAATGTAAGGTTTCCTTAAAGAGTAAGCCATTCTAAACGAAGCTATAGGCAAGATCAAAGCTCTTCAGTGATGTTTAACCAAGATAACGATATAAAAATATTTTTTTAATTACAGTTGTATTTTTATATAAATTTGATTGAGTTATTGATACTTGATTTAATATAAATAGCTATTATTTTTAATTTAGAGAGGAAAACGCTCAGATGAACATAAACATCGAAGAAGGCGAGTCCACGCAGTAAAGTTTCTTTTTCGAGCCTATCCAGAACAAGCTAGTCGAAGACAAAAGCGCCAAGGAGATCTTCTTGAAGTGGTAGCTATCATATTGATTCAGGGGCCTCGGCTAAACGCTGAAAATTGGTTCGTTCAGGTACAACCAACACTTCCAGGAGTACGAAATCGATCGATTTATGAAAGATTTATTCAATAATCCCAACGTCCGTTACATCATGACCAATGTATAAATTCCCAAAAAGTAGATTAATTTTCAACAATCAGCAATAGGAAGTGTATAGTTCGATAAACTACGTTGCCACTAACTCAGCATGGAAATTTTTGACACCCTTGAAGCCTAACGTAAACCATGATCTAATACAGAAATCGTCAAAAAAGGCTACATTCAGAAAATAATGCCAGACTATCATGAAGAAATATAAATAGTAGATAAGCTACGATAGTGTCTAGTGGTCTAGGAGTCATAAAATTTTTGCATTTTCAACGAGACCCAACGTCAAGAATTTCTAATGAAACTATTCCAGTTGTTAGTAATTGGAGGATCTTTCAATCAATATGAAGATGTGCTGCAGCCCTACCTTGAATGGACGAAAAGCGTATACAAATCTCTGGTTTCAGTGAGAAAAAGAGCAGAAACTAAATAACTTTTTATATAGACTCTTGCATATAAAATAAAGAGTATGGACTCAGGCAAGAGCTATAAGCCGGGCTACAACCCTCAAAACGTGCTTTATGTTCTCATCAATCCAAGCATTCGATCTGTGCATATTTTGGCCAACGAGTGGAAAAAGTTTTGGTGATAATACATGTCAACATCATTTACATAAGTCTAATTATAAGAATATTCAAAGAATTTTGTTGATAGTGAATCATCTTTTGGTAGTTTTGCCCATAGCGAAACTCATAGGCTTTGAGTACTGAAGTTTTAGAGGGCTCATGGCTCTTCTATTATATAGAGCTCGACCTGACAAAATGGGCACAACGATATTGGTTTTTATCGTTTATTTTTATTTTTAGTAACCCACAGAATGCCTTTTGACGATCTCAGGAGAGTCGTAATACGCTTATTTTTTGACTGAAGACTCCTTTTTCTGAAAAATTCGCCTTTAGCCTCGATGGTGACCCTTAACTGAATTGACTTATCTATATTTCGTATAAAATACTCTTAGATTTGTTGTTAAATTTTCATTTGTAAATTTTTATCCATCACCGAGTCTTCTTAAATCTTTGGATTTTGCAGCTATTCTTCAGCGGGTTATTCTTCCAAGGGGTAATTGAGACTCATACTTCTTTTTTGGAAAAAAGTGTAAGTGAATTATTTTCGATCTCTTCTTTTCTAAAAAGGTTTGGCTGACATCGGTTCTCGAGCCATAACTAAATTCAAGTCATGTAGACTGCGCAAATCGATTGATTTTTACTTTTCGAAGAGACTGATATAAAACTTGTCGTGTTTTTTGAGAGTGGGGCTTTCGATTTCTTATTGTTAGTACAAGAATGTATCAGCTACTTTTATTTCTGAGTTTTATTGAAAAATTTGTTTCATTTTATTAAAAAAATGATTGTTCCTATCACGTATTCCCCGCCGAGAAGGTGATGCGACCCGACTCGCTTAGTTGTTTCTGTTAAACTCAAAAACTTTAAATCTATAAGATTCTTCAATAAGTTTCTTTTTGTGAGGGATGATAGCTGCAATACCTACAAATAATCTAAGAGCCTATATAATATATTAAATACGTTTATTATTTCAAAACTGGAATCGAATCCTTTGTAGGATTAGTGGATGGAAAGAGGGATTTAATCGTCTTTGTTTCTTGTTATGAAAGGGTGTTTCAGAGCGTCATTGACGTTATATCTTTCTTCATACTATTTTTTCGATAGTTTTTCAATAAAATTTTGAGCCATTGCGTCTTTAAGTGACGGAAATTGACAAAGTTTGAGTTTAAGTTTGAACTAATCTACTTTCATTCCAGCTGTATGCAAAGGATGGGATCCTTCGTTGAACATCATGTAAGTAATCACACTAACTGACCACAAATCGACTGATTTAGTGTAAGATGGTTTGTTGAACATCTCAGGTGCCATGTAGAGGAGTGTTCCGCATTGCGATTTGACGTTAGATGGGTAGTTCATTTACAGTTTGGCGGATAGGCCGAAATCGACGATTTTGAGGGACGACAGATCGCTGCTATCAGCGAACAGTATGTTTTCTAGATTATAATGGAGATACTTGCCTGGCTTAAGGTCACGGTGAATGATGTTCAGAGAGTGCAAATATTTTACGCCCTCCAATAAATTCCGCAGAAAAATAGCGACCTATTCTGCTGAAAAATGTTGTCGATTCTGTTTGCGAGTTTCTAGGAGTCGTTTCAAGGTCCCTCCTCGCATGAGTTACATTTTTATCAGCAAATATTGTTCAGTCTAGTGAAACGAATGGAACTTGATGATGTTATTATGGTCCGTTTTGGCAAGAATTTCAGCTTATTTTGAAAAAGCTCTCAGCTTAGATCGACCCATGACTTGCTTGTCTATCATCTAGATGCTGCCAGAGGTACCTTTAATGCATAGAATTTGTTATCCTTAAGGTCGAGGCACTCGTAGACCTGAGCAAAGGAGCCAGTTCCGAGTAGAGAGCGTACTTAGAAACCCAAGTGAGCCACGTCCATCATGAGGCTACAACTAATAACTATATTCAATACAACAGAATATCACATTTAAAAAGGTTTTATTATCCATCATAAATAACTATTGATATTTAATATATCATAAATAAGTATTGTTATATAATGAGAAAGTAATCAGATTCTGGATTTGCTATTGGTCTTCAGAAGCTAATCTCTTCGAATCTATGAGTCTTAATCGTTAGAATAATCTAACCTGCGGGTCACTTTACGCTATTAAGGAGGATTTTTCTTCTTAGATTATAATGGCAGTTCTTGTTTCATTGTAGATACCTACAATCTACCTTTTGATTTGCTGTAATTTTTTATAATTTTAGCCTATTAATCTTAAATAGCTTTTGGTTCTTCCTTTATTTCCTTGCTTAAGCTTCTAAGAGGGTTATCATTTGCGCCCAGAAGAGATTGCTTGATGACTTTGGTCGTATATTGTGCCAGATTTATAGTTTAAATTTATTTCTTTTTTACGTTGTCAAAAACATCGTAATATATAGGATGTGCTTAGTCATCTAGACCTATCAAGTAGTCGTCGTCTTCAAGCTAAATACCCACTGCGAATTAACCACCGTCTTATTATAAAGATTTTTGTTTGAAATTGAGAAAAATGTTAATGAATATCGCAGTTATGAGTCCAAAAATAATTCCTACTACTACCACTACTAAAAAAGCAACTATTTAGAATCCTGCGATTTTTGAGTAATTGTCATAGAGCAAAGATGGTGAAGTATTGACTCTTGTTGCAACTACGATACTTGCTACGACTATGCCAAGAAAAGAAAATAAAATTCTATAAATTACTTTACCATAGTTCGTCATGAAATTTTTGAACAAACTTTCTTACTAAGTTTCAGAAGATGTAAGAAAGTACTTGTGAATGACAACTGTAGCGATAGTGCTGACACTTGACAAAACCATGCCTGCAACTGGATTGAGAGCTATGTCTTGATATGAAGCCACGACTATACCAGCCTAATTATATATAAAAATACGTTTATGACGCAGTCTATGTATGTTTTGTACTTCATTTTGTCTTATTTTGAATCTTTTGAGGCGAAAAGTAAAGAAAGAAGAACAGAAGTAGTCAAAGCTAAGAATGTATTGCCCATCGCAGAGTTTTGCAAATACGAGCTAGAAGTGATGGTTGTTGTATTGACGTTGTAGTAGCTTACCAAAGCACCTCCCATGTTGAATTTGGGCCAAACAATAAAAGCAACGGCAACTCCAATAAAGCCTATGGTTTGATTCAAATACGATTATCTGATTCTATACCTGTTTTTATCTATTTTTCCACGAATGCAGAGAGCCCAGATCATCAATGAGCAACATCCACTGTATAAAAATATGGTAAGTCCGCCTCCTCCATCGAATGTTTTTAGAGCGTACACTATAATAGCAGAGTTGAGGCTGTAGCCAATAGTCATGATGGGGGCTATGAGAAAGTAAACTTGCCAGTATTGAAACAATCCTGCGAAGTCTAGAATGGTCAAAAGAACTGATAGTGAAGCATATGCGCATCTAATGAGTATGGTAATATTGATCTGAAAATCACTGGTGAATCCTTTGAAGCAACTGTCCCAAAAAGTACCAAGAAGAAGGTTAGTTTGTCCTGCCAGAGAAATGGCAACAAGTAGAGCTATCAAAGTATAGAGAGAAAGTTTTCTGAAAGGAGAATACATGAGTGTGAATGCGAGTAGTAGTGCCAGACAGTCATTAAAGAGAGTAAAACTAGAGGTGGTTAGATTGTTGGTGTCGTTTGTTCTTGCGAAGATGCCGATGAAGAGCAATGCTACTGCTTGGAACACGACTATTATGACTGATAACATTTAATTGTTAAATTTTATGAATGCAACTGAAAACTAATATTTCTATTCTTTCTTTATTCTTTCATACCATGACTCAGGATTAACTTTAATTCTGCTGATCTTTTGTTTTGTCTAACTGATTTTGTTATAATAAAATATCCGTTATGTCTCGAGCCATCAGCTCCACTCTACCCCAAGAAACAAAAAGAATCTATTGCGCCTATCATCCCTCAGAACTACTTACCAATTTCTGTTGCGATGCCGATTGCTTGATGCCACTATGCCCTAATTGCATAGTCGAGCACACTTAGCAACATTTTCTCGAAAACAACAAGCCCTGTTACGTCAATCTGAATGAAGTTATGGGAGAAACTAAACAAAAATGTTATCAGCATATCGTGATGCTGTAAGAGTTGAGCAGATGTAATGATAAGATTTTGGAGTATATCATGGGTCTCAGGGAAAGTATTCATAGTCAGCTTATGGAAAACAAACATGAAATATATCAGCATATCGATAAACTTTTTGAAGATTATTAGTAAAAACTTTACGCTGAAACTGTCTAAAAATATAAAGGCCTTGGCGTTTATGATCGAAAAGAAAGCACAGGAATCAGCTAATTCATAACATAACAGATTTAGACGCTTCATTAGCAAATTGGAATTTTGAAGAGTTAAAATTGTCTAGCTGGACTCATTACTTACTTTGCAACTGACGGCAAAATATATGAAGAAAGTATTAAAGAATTATCAGAGCATGTCAATAAGCACAAGACGACTGGAAAAATTATCACCAATAACGATGCAGAAAGACTCACAAAAACTCTTCAAGGACTCTGCGAACAAAACATGACTGTTGATTTCATTAACTAAGAAAGCAAATAGTAATCTGAAATACCCAAGTAAGATTCAAGAAAATTCATGGCAAGTCGTTTATGCAAGAAAAGTTGCCACTAAGGTAAATAAAACAGCAACTGCCACAATGACCACAGAAACTATATGAAAAGAAACGAATAGTTTTACAAAATTGACGCTTTGGATATGAAAACAAGCAAATCTATGTCAAGAACTACATTAATACGTCCTCAATGCACGATTCGACACTATTGATCTTAATTGCTCATATAAAACTGTAACTATTATGTTTTTAGTATAAATCTTCTATTATAGAAAATATTAATGAAAAGTCAGTTCAAACACATCCACTCGTCTACAGTACGATTCTACTTACTAGAATATTGCGATCATGCTTCAACAGTTGCAAGCTCAATAACAAAAACGAGAAGAAGAAAATAAAAACATGATCTAGAAAAAAAGATCAATACATCTATCGTAATCTATGAGGAATTCACGTACCAACTCACCACGAAAAGCAAGCATCGTCTGTCAAAATAGTGTTGGATCACTTTTCGACCCCCAGCTTAAACTAAATGCGTATCGATTTATGCCCAAATATGTTAAAAATGAGCTCATAAGTCCTGATAGAGTCTTCGCTAAGGGTAAATTAGGTAAAAGATGTAAGTTTTCTATGACTCAGTCACGATGAAAATGAAAGATTCTTCAAAGATTTCTTTCGGTAATAGATAGAATCATTAGATTGATAGCGTGTGTAGGCGAGAACAAAAAGATAAGACGATCGTAGGTCGTAAAATGGAATAGTATTGTCGTGTATATATCATTTTATGAAGTTAGTCTGTTAGGATGATGGTCGGGTTAAAGCCAAAGTCAATACTTTAAAACTAAAAAATCATAAATTTTTCCACCACAGTCAGGGATAATAATTTTTCAGCCAATTTACGCCTACTAGAGGCATCAATGAAGCGACAACTTAAACCGCATTTCAACTGTACAAAACAGTAAACTCTTAAAGAAGTTGGAAGCCTTTTTCACGAGCAGCGCTCACACCGAACTAAAGAGGAACGATGACTCCAATCTAGCAACAAAGAACGACTTTTATCCAAAAAAGAGGAGATTCAAGACACGCACATACAGCTTGTTTCCGTTGATTTTTTTAAAAAATAATTAAATCTCATATTTGAATCAAGAGGAAAGCTTTTATTGTAATCAAAGTGAGGCTAAGCTTTAGAATACATTTGCATAGTTGGATATATTTTCTGCCGCCTTTCATTCAATAAAGATGTGATGATATTTATTAAATAAAATGGATAAAGGCCCCGACATAGAATGCGTACTATAAAGTTTTACCTCGAACGGGTCTATCTACATCTCCAATCTGCCCGCAGCCATGGATATCACCCTTCTTAAAAGTATTTTCTCAACTAGATAGAATTAAGGATAGGTGCGATTTTGTCAGTTGCAAGACAGGGCCGGGTCACTCATTCAGAAAAAGATATTCCTTTCTATCTCTATATACCTGCCGATGATCACTAAGAATTCGAGTTGCACAGCTTTTTTAAACAGACATATGAATTCATCTAGACGGCCAGAAAGTCAACTAACGTACTAGTGCACTGCATGGTGGGAGTCAGCCGCAGTGTCACAGTCGTCGCAGCATATCTGCTCAAAAAATACAAATACTCGCTTCAGGAAATTTTCAACACTCTCAGACGCAAGCGTAGCAAAGTAATCTTAATCTTAGGCAGATTAATCCTAATTCGGGTTTCATCTAGCAACTCAAACGATATGCTCAGTAAGAAGGCATTTCGAGCTGTTTCAAGCAAGAATCAGCTCATTCACGGTCCAAAAATAAACGTTCTTTTACCAATCAACCTAAAACTACCAACAGTCTTTTTAAAACTTTTGAAAAAAATAAAGAAAAACACGAAGAAATCAGCAAGGAAAGGCAAAGAGATGCCCTGAAATAAAAAAATGATCAAAATAACTAAATTTTGATAAACGAATAAACTTTTGGTCGAAGTCTTGAGCTGAAAAAAGGTAAGTCTCATGAGTAAAAATTGAACATATAGTAAGCATTTTCGGCTTAATTTTCGGAATTTCCTTAACCAAGGATGCGAAAAGCAAGTTCTTTTCATACATCTGAACCCAAAAGGGACGTAAGTATATAAAGAAAAATCCAATAAGTAAGAGAAAAACTCAGAAAAAGTTCTCACTATTCACAGTATTCAAGGCTGGCTCAAAAACTACAGTAAAGTGACAAGATGACTCTTAACTCTGCAGTTTCCAAACAAGAAATGTTAGACCAATAAAAAAGTATGAATATAACAACTCCATCTAAGAAGCCAAATCCTCCGGCTCAGCGCTATACACCTCAATTCATAAAAGAATAGTAAAACAAATAACTTTTTAGTGCATAGTTGAAGCTGGAGCCTTCTTTTTTGTTTTAAAGAAGAATCCTTAATACTCGCAGAGCTAATCACCATATGGAGCAGTGATTTTCCATAATAATCAATAGGTTTGTCAAAAATAATGTCTTTATTAATACATTATGATAATGATAGTTTGTTTTTCCTTTAATTTTTTAACTATTTTTGACAATACAATCTTCACATTATCATTCAAGAATATGTTCCTTGGGACAATCGCATTAGTAGCAATCATCTTCAGTCACGATTTAGTCTAAAGAAGTGTTGAGATTCACAACTGGTTTCAGCCAGAGTGAAAGTGGTCTTGGTTTGTGGCAGTGAGTCGGACTGCATGACAGCTCATCCACTTGCTTGTTTAGGTTCAGGTAATTGTGTTTGGAATGTAGGGCATTGTTTTCATGTTTTTTGCGAGGTTTTTCGGGAGAAATAGGAATGTCGTGAAAGTAATTGTTTTATTTGTTAGAGACTGACATATGGCTGTTAGCTTTTATTATATTATTTAGATAAAAATAAAGGTATTTAACGATAGTATAGAAGAAAAAATATCATTAAATAATTTAATCCTTTACATATATAATATATCTTTATTTAAAAAAGTTAGTTTTAAATGCTTTTTTGAGCTTATTAATAAGTTTTTTTTACATTTTTCTGGAATGATGGAATTAATTTTATTGCATTTTAGGTATCTTAGCAAGCCTAATCAGGTTTTGGTGGTTTTGCGGGTCATTATATTGTAGAATTCCTCCTCAGAAACAACACCGTCATTGTCCTCGTCGGCTTTAGTGATCATTTATTGAAGTTCGTGCTCGTCGATGTTTTCTCCAAGATCTTTGATGACTCGTTTCAGTGTCTTTATTGAAATAAAGCCCGACTTTTCCTCGTCGAAAAGATTGAAGACTTTCTTTAGATCTTCACGGGTATCCTTGGTAGACACTCTTTGGGTCATCAGATCCAAAAACTCAGAAAAATCCATTTCGTATTTGCCATCGTCAACTGCGTCCCGAATCACGCGGTAAATGGCTTGCTCAGTTCCCTAAGAACCCAGTTCGTTAAGGGCTGTTAGAAGCTCTGAGTAGGACAAAATCTACCTTGAGGCTTGATGAGATTGGTGCGATGAGGATCGAACAAGTCAAAGACATCCTTGATCTCTTGGACTTAGTCTGAAGTACATCCTGGCTTTTCGAACTCGTTGGCTCGGAATGAGGCTCTGCCGGGAATTACAGAGGAGCTACCCTGCATGATGGAAGTGGTTGGTTTCTTCATTAAAAAATAATATAATCAGCTGCATCATGCCATGCACATCACTTGACTAAAAATAATATAATCAGCTGCATCATGCCATGCACATCACTTGACTAAAAATAATATAATCAGCTGCATCATAGTCACGCACATCGCTTGACCGACATGAGCTTTCCTTATCCATTACTCTATCCTTTGGCGCTATTCCAATATTCACTAAAATTCATCTGAGTCGTCTTTTCTTACTAAAAATATTGTTCGGCTTGTTTGTTTCTTTGAATATCCATTTTTCTTCTTTGATTGTTATGATACTTGATGCGATAGAAAGAAGAAGGAAAGCCACTCCTGCCTTTAGTCTGCTTGAGCTATTCTGAAGCTTTCTTATGATAGTTTTCAGATCGAGATTACATCTATTTATGCTAAAGAGTGCTATGAAAAGTTATTTCTTTGTTGTCGAATTGTTTTTGATTCTTTTTGTATGCTTCATCTTCATGAAAAGGTACTTGATTTCGTTTAGGAGATTTCAAGCGTTAATTGTTGTATATTCTGACTGGCTCACGCTGGTCATTATAGCGAAGAGATCTAGGGTTTTGAACCATTTTACTGAAGTTGAACATGCGAACATTGATTTTTGCATCTTTTCGTTCAACTGATAAAAATTACACATCTTCTTAAAGATATGAGTGATAAGAAATGTTACTTTGTTTGTCTCGAGTATGACCCTTTCGAGGCACGGCAACTGCTTAGTATTTTTAATAACTTTGAGCTATAGGATTAGCTTCATGTGTGATTTTTCTTTTTTTGTTTTAAGTTTTGATCTAATATCGTTTTTCGGGTTGCTTTTTATGATAAACTGCTTCACTAAACAGCATTTCTTATTCTTTCATGCGTGCCTCTCGTTCCATTTTTCTAATTTTATTCATGTTTTTAAGCGAACGCTGAGTGGTTTTATCTTTGAGAAAAGATTTAGATTCGGGCTAAATTTACTCTTCATAGTTATTGATTTTTTGTTCTTAGTTCACGAAATTAGTGACCATTTGTGTAAATTACATCATGGTTTATTTTGGTAAATCTTATTTTTCGTCATGCGAGTCAGATTAATCTCCCAAATCTTTCTCATTTTTCTCCTATTTGCTTTTTCGCTCTTACATCTCTTTAATTTACTTGAAAAGCTGAAGAATTCTTACGTCTTTTAGTTAGGCTATCTACTTAAATTATTTTAGTTATTTAGATCCTTATTTTTTAGCATCTTTTTTTGATTTTTTGTCTTGAGTATTTGAAGCCAAGACCGTTGCTTTTCCCGAAGTAAGTTTGCTATCTTCATTTAAACTTTTTTTGATTTGTCTTCTTGACTCCAGAAACATGTCATATTGCTATAACCCCTAGTAATACTCTTTCAAGGCAAAAGCAACCTTTTACCCTGTTTCCTACCACATATTTTGTGAAAAAGTCACATCTTTTTTGATATTATAGTCTCGATAGAAGCCCAAAGAAGTTTCTACTGTATAAAAGAAAGGAATTTCCATATCGTTAAGCATTACAGCTCTTGCTGTTGATCGCTTATCATATGGAATATCATAGCTTGATCCATAATAGCGAAAATAAGGCATATGACTTGAAAAAAGCTTAGGTATGACTCTGCATTTGTAATACTATGGCTGAATGACGTTGTATGCTGGCCCGAAAATAAACATATTGTTTTTGCGAGAATGACCGTGGAAGTCTAAGTAGACTCCCACTTCGAAAGATTAGCTAAGTTTTTCAACAAAATTTTTAAGAGCACACACTTACGGTAAGAGAGATTTGCATTTACTTTTAAACTATCGGTTTAGATCTCTACCGGCGGCACTACATCGTGAGTTACCCAATACAACTCCATCAGGATTCAACATCGGGATGATGACTGTCACTACTCTATCTTAAAAAACTCTTACTTTTATCTTAGAAAAGCAGTTTATGGACTGAAACAAAGGGTCTTTATAAAGCTACTGAGGACTAGAGATGAGTTGCTTTAGCCTGGATGCACTCGACCAGTTACAATCAAAACTGGTTTACTACTCTCTTCTTATGTGGTTCCCACTACGATCAGAGGAATGTCTATGCCTTTGTAAAAAAATTAATTACCTGTTAGAGTTTTTCCTAGAGAAGTTATCATAGCTTTAGATGATATAAGTTTCAAATCTTTTTGCAGATCAGAGTAAGTGTATGGTATGCAATAGGCGAATCTTAGCTCATCTTCACCCTGGAACTAAACCTAGAAAGAAAGCTAATAAAAAACTCCCATTTTTAGTTTTTCATAGAGAAACTGATATCTTAGTCTTTTTTATTGAAATTTGACATTTTGCATGCCTTCTTGAGTCCACTGACGTGTAATTGAGGAGTACATAAAGGGATTCAGACCCTGATCTCGGTTACTATAGATTTTACCTTTGAGTAGTGGGTCTTATTTTTGGTCAAGTTGCATAAATTGAAACGAACTTTGCGGCCTTTAGTGCAGTTGCGAACTGAAAAATAGTACCAAAAAATATGACCTCTTGTATTGGAATCGACTCTCAAGAAAAGATCGTATTACTAGTCACTTATCTTGACTGCGCAATCCAGATTGCCGCTCTAAAATCTTGACTAAAACTGAACTTAAAACTCGCGATCAAGCGTCGGGTTCATGCCCTAAAAAGCCCGATAGTAGATTTAATTTTTATAGAATTAGTTATGCGACATGCTGTCCTGAGTTAATATTTTTTTACCCGAAGATACGAATTATTTTTGCTGACATTCCGATCACTAAAGGCATACCTTTCACTGCCGGCATAATGCTTGTGAAAAGTGATGGAGTTGTCCCATCGTGGACCTAGATAAGCGATTCTATGCGGATGTGGAGAATTAAGTCTAGTAAGCTATTTGGAGAGAGTTTCGACTGGTGGGAAGGTGAATTGTAGTGGAACTTTTATTACAGGAGCTGTAGGTTCGCTGGAAAGGCATTGCTTGAGTTCCTCCATTGTAATTTTATTTATTATGAGCATATGATAGTTAAATTGTTATATATGCAATATATATGCACTGTCATATTTGAGAAATCAGCTCGTTATTCTGCTTCAAAATGTCAGTAAGCTCCAACAATACTTCTCCAGTTCTTTTTGTGATATGTTCGATCTGCATTGCCAGTTTCGCCTGCTTTTTTTATCGCTCCTAGACCCTCTCGAAGTGATACTGTTCATCTTTTACATTCATCATAACGATTAACACTTTTATTTTGTCAAGAAGATCTTTGTAATTGCCTTCATTATGACCCAAGATGATCTCTTAAAAGATTTCATGTCTGCCTATTCTCAAGTTGCTTTGTGTTACTTTTTTGCTAAACTACGCCAAAGCTCTAGCCAGCTGTTACAACTTGCTTAGTACTTCTTTTTCAGTAGACAATACCTACTATAAAATTTAAGTTGATTTTTGTTTCATTACTTTAGGGAAAAAGTCAGGCGAACTTTTAAGTATCTAGTAAGTTTTCATCTAAGCCACAAACTTATCGACGAAAATTCTAAATATGAGCTCAGTTACGTTACTGGAAGAACGTTAAGATTTGTGAGAAGCGAGTTTTTGACTGCTTCTTGATTGCAAACATAACAAGCCGAGCATGTGATATCTCTGGAGGCGCCATATTGTGTGCCAAACCATACGATTTCAAGGGGATCTCGTTGTTAGGAAAGACAGCCTTTGCGATTGCAGCGACTTGCTTTGATATTCTGGGTTATTTTGTTAGCTAATTCTGACATATTATTATGTTACTTGCACTAGTTTTGATATTGGATGGGCTATAATGGTATAATGTGAGTGATAATATTTTTAATCGTCACTCCGTAGTCCCATGTCCCAACCAAAACCTCGCAGAGTCAACTACCGTATCAATTACTGCTCCAGTGAAGACGGCGAGCATCCTGTGTCGAATTTAGTGCTTCAATCGGCAGAGTCCAAGGGCTGGCAGACTAAAAGATTCGCCCCTTTCCCGCAAACTATCATCATTGAGCTGCTTTAACTTACAACTGTGAACAACATCAGCTTTCTCTCCCACCAGACCAAAATATGCACCAAAATAGAGATATAAGGCAAGGCGGAACAAGATGATAATTGGCTCAGGCTGGGCTATACCACCCTCGAATCAGGACTCAACACCAGTTACCAGTCCAGGTAGCTCAGGAACGTCAGTCTGGGTGGTCGGGTGATCCTACTACTCAAGTTCACCTTCCACCAGAACTATGCAAATCCTATCAATATCTTCAATCAAGTGGGTCTGATCGCCATGCTCGTCTACGGCTTCAAAGCATCAGCATAAAAGGAACTGGTTCGCAGCCCCTAAGGTTAATTTTTAGCAAGTTTCAACGAGCTCGATAGATAGACTATTGTAAAGCTCAAAAACTTATAATTGCTCAAAAGAGAGTCAGTTGATAACTTGAGATTCGATTAAGCGAAAAACTTCAAATAGTAGATTGAGAATCTAAAAGGACACATGAAGGCTCTTGTGATACTGTAGAAGTAAAAAAAAGCAGCCATAAAGCGATAAGATTTTGACTAAGCTAAGCTAATAGTAGACAAAATGAAAAAGATTAGAGGACCAATGGTGCTACCACCTCGATCTTCCAATTCTAATCAACAATTTTATTAAAATTATTCTATGAGAAACACGCCTTAAAAAACTCCAAGAAAACTTTAATACAACGATTCTAAATCGATGCCTGAGGATCCTGAAAACTCGATAGATAACAATTATAGACTGCCTCCGAAGAAAGCATCAGTCAAGGCTAATCAATCATTCGATCTGAACTCTAAAAACAAATCTATTGTACCTTTTGATTAGATTAAAATAGTGCCCAAAGATGGTTACGCTATCGATGATGAGCCTTTACGAGGAGTCGCACCCTCTCGTCTTCCCAAAAGCCCAAAAAAAAATCAATAGCTCAATAACAGTAGTCTTCCTTCGGTCAAAAAAGTTCAGAGATTGACCCCTCAGCAGTTCTAAGAATGTAGCCATTACTTTCCTGTTTTCAATTAAATAACATTTGAGTATCTTATGTCAGGCTAGCATCATCACAGATAAAAAGGCATACAAATTTTAAATTAAACCATGTAAAATGCTAATTTTAGTGACAAAAGAGTCGCCATCTAGTTCCTCAACGCCAGTCTTTTTATAGTCAAAAAACTTATTACGGATAAAATCATATCTGTTTTGATAGCAATCATTGATTTTTTCGGAATGGTCATGAAAAAAATCAGAGTTGCCTCTCAGTCTAATGTATAGAAAAGTTTGTTGTTCATTCTTGACAAAATAGCTGAGTTTTTAGGTCACAATAACTAAAAATTCAGATAGACATGTGAAGATGTATTCGCATCTCTTCCATCTCATCCTCTTACTCCACCCCAGCTCTGCTACTAAATCTTATGCTAATCCGGGAAGGACAAGTATCCCAGGATGACAGTGGGTCGACTAAGAATGATCCAAAGAATTATGATCAAACATGGTATTAGTTCGTCTTCTTCGATGATAATCTAGTACACTCTGCCTTTTCTGGAAGATAAAAATAGTTAGATAAGGTCTGCGGCTATAGATCTGATGGTATAGATAAGCAAATCCATGGGCTACGATAAACTTTACTCACATATATAGCATCTAAAACCTCATATAATCAGATCGATTTAGACTAAATTCCAACAATAAGGAGGAACTATAGTTAAAAGTTATAATTCTAGTGTACTCTCTCCGAATCGTTTGAATCCTCAAACTAAGCAATCTTCAAATCCTTAGTATTATTGCTAGTATTGTAAAAAATACGATAAAAGATTATAAAACGATGATTTCAGAGATAGGCATTTGTATGCTGATTGCTTGATGATAACCACATGTCCATAATGCAATCAATCTATCTAGATCAGTGCTCTTAATAATCATCTGCTTTCTTAGTGCGAAAATCACAAGTATTACAAACGATGTCCTAAATGCAAGGAAGCCATCAAAAATAGTTAATATTCAAGCCACACTAAGGCTAAAAATTGTCTAAGCGCAAAGGCTCCAGCTATGGCTAATCGATGTCCGCTCTGTCATGAAGATATCGGGCCCGGACAAGATGGATGGGTGAAGCATTTAGTCAATGAAAAATGTCCCAATAATAATCGTCATTGATCATATTAAATTTTAATAACAATTTTTATTGTCTTACATTTGATTGATTTCTATTGAAAAAATTAAATAAGTATTAATATTTATTATATATGATTGATTTCTATTGACAAATATGCATGAATGATCAATCTGCATTGACAACCGACAAGATCGCACCCGCCGCAGCCATGACAGATATTATGCCTATATAAATGACGATAGCCTTTTGATTGTTGGTCCTTAGTCCTTTGACTTTATAGTAGCAAATGGCTGGAATTCCTCCAGCCATCATGACTCCAGCAGTTCCTCCTAGCAACCCGAAATAGCTATTGACGGAAGAAAAGAAAATGGCAATCAAAGTTCCACTGAAAGTCATAGCCAAACTAACTCTTATATGATTTCTATCAGTGAGTTATATCTTGAAACATTCGTAAAAAACCTGTCTGGCCGGGAACATATTCAAAGGAATCGATACAAACAAAGCCATAAGCATAAGTATTTTACCGATAGCCATAGCAATTGTCTAGATATTAGCGATGACCAAAGAGTTTATGGGTCGCTATTCGATATGTTCGACAAGAAGAAGATAGCCACACATTCCCACTACGAAGTAAATAATGATCTAACTTACATGTACTCTGAAAAATATTTTATCTAAACGTCTCTTTATAGGGTTGTTCAGGTCTTGCTGAAGTGGAAAAACCAACTGATGATTCACGTAACAAAATATAAAAGAAGCCATCGTTTACAGATATGTAGAAATAGCACCAGCTCCATCTGTATTGAAAAGTTTGATTTTAGACCAATCCAGGTGAAACAAACCGTTATAGATATATACTTTTTACTATTATGAGGCTGGCTTTGTTTCAAATCCAGCAAAAAGAGTGACGAGTATGATCGATGAGTTGATAACTACTGATAGAACGCTAACAATTGATAATTTTTGAAGGATTCCTATCTATTTTTTAAGGATGAAAATCAAATTGAAAAGAATAAGACCTATAATGACTCCAAATCTGATCCAAGCTCCTACATTTAAACAAAAATACCTTAGGTATTGTACTTATCTTTGCTTCTATCAATATATACGTTTATTCCTCCCAGTTCGTATAGAAGCTGCATCACAAATTTTGCAAAAATGACCTGAAAACATACAGTGATGCCCCAAGGGTAGATTATGAGACAAAATTAAGCCACTCTTTTGAAAGTGTTTCCGTAGGCTCGTTCAGTCATGTCGCTATAAGATTTCATGTCAAATCTGAGAATCAGTCTTGACATAAGATACATGCCCAGATATGAGAAAAATCCTGCGGCTAGAAACATCAAAATGAAGGGTATGACTCCGACTGCATTGACTCTATAAGGTAAGTTGAAAACACCAGTACCCATGGCACTAGCTAAGAGTGCGAAAATCGAGCCTCGCATGGCTCCTTGGCCCATAGGGGAAAATGCCCTTTAAAAGAAGGAACGTGGTTTGGGGTAGATGATTTATTCATCTTACTAGTTCAGTGGCATTGTTAGCTTATCATCAGTTACTATCGAATCTGACTGTTGAGATGTTTGCATATTGGATATTGTAAATACAAACTTGTAAGTTGATCAACTGATGCCGGAAAGTTACATAATAAATCTGATGATAAAAACTATATAAAATACAAAACAAATACCTTTTAATGGAACTTAAAAAATTTCTTGATGAGTATGATAGTAAAAGTAGTCAAATTGTAATTTTTGATATAAATTTATGCATTAAATCAATAATATTTTGATAATTAGTATGTTTAGGTATATCGGTTTAGGCAAACTACTTCAACAATGTCTCTAACGAGGAAAACAGCTCAAAACCGTAATCTATGGCAGCGGTCTTCCATAAAGACAAATAGCTCCAGCATATTCCTTACTGTCACTGGTCCTCAACAACAAACAAGCCGTCGCTGATGCTCAATAAGAAATTGTATCTAAAAGTGGCATAACCATCAAAAATAAGTATCTGCTTATGGTCATGATCGCATAGTTCATCAATAAGGGCAAAATCGTCGGAGGCGGTAAACTCAAAAATGTAGTACTATAGCATAGTCATCTCATTCCGAAAATCGATACTTCAACTAAAATCAACAAATCCATAGTTCAGGTACGACTAAGACCTACACATTAAAAATATCGATAGATTCTATCAGTAATTTCTTAGAAATCAACTGTGGATAAAGTAGTTCCAAACATGTTTCATCTCACTCAAGAATCGTACTCTTAACTAGCTAAAAATGCATCTATTGATCTTCTAAAGTCTCCCGCTGTAGTCATTCAAAGCTTTAGCAGTGCTTTGCCTCCGACTTTGCTCACAAAAGGAGTCTTTCCGAAATGGTCTGGTCGTAAATTTGATTGTATTGATGCGTGTTCGGCTCCAGGCAACAAAACTATACAACTAGCATAGTATGTATAAAATAGACGGGTGTTTGCTTTTTAAAAAAATGAAAAAAGATTCGATTTACTCAATTCTAACATCAACAAATACAATGTGAGCAATATTAGCACTCGATGTTGCGATTTTTTGACAATAAAACCAGGACCTAAGTTCAAAAAAGTCAAGTTTATTCTTCTAGATCCAAGCTGCTCAGGATCAGGCATGCTTACGAACTTCACCAGAGATAGTAACATCTCTTAAAATCATTAATAAAAACAAGCATAGACTTTTCAAGAATTCGTTAAACGAAGATGGCGGTAACTTGACTAGAAAGACAAGAAAAGAGTATAGAATCTGCACTAATTTCAGGTATCTTTGCTCAAACACGCAGCTTCTTTCCGACCAGTGAGAATCAGCTACTCGACTTGTTCGATCTACCCGAGATAAGATGAAGATGTCGTAGCTGAGTTCATGGCCGCACACCCATAGTACAAAATTAAAAAATACAATAAAATGGACGGAGTCTTGAAAGGATTCGGCTCTGATTTCTAGAATTGCATAAGAGTGGACCCGAGAGAAATGCGTAGTGATGGTTTTTTCGTTTGCGTGTTTTCGCTTAAAAAGTGAACACTCTATGATATAATAAGAGCCGTGAACACTCTATGATATAATAAGAGCCGTGAACACTCTATGATATAATAAGAGCCGTTATTATATATCTGCTTGTAACAAATCATGAGCTTTTCTTTACTCTAGTAGATGGACAAATCACTTTCTGATTGCTATTCAGAACAAAAAAGGATGCTAGAAAAGATAGGAATGCATCAAGCGCAGATGTAGAGCTAAATTTATGTGCGAAATAAACAAAAATAATGTTTCGGTGTTCTTGTCAAAGAGATCAAACACTCAGTAGATCGACTTAAGACTTAAATCAAACAGTAGTGTTAGCAAATGAGCAAAGATTTCATGAACATTTTTGTTAATGTCAAA
>Ga0169931_10003152_pt1 | contig 26392 bp, 20 predicted proteins | sample Kivu_15m_20L_FD_129675 | JGI IMG/M metagenome (GOLD analysis project Ga0169931, IMG submission 129675) | Freshwater microbial communities from Lake Kivu, Western Province, Rwanda to study Microbial Dark Matter (Phase II) - Kivu_15m_20L... | ecosystem: Environmental > Aquatic > Freshwater > Lake...
AATTTGTACCGGAATAAACTGCCTTAATCATTCACGATAAAATATTCTCTAAATTAAAATAAAAATTCTCTGCTATTTAAATATTTTATCAATAACTATTATTAATTTATTATATTTCAAAAGTTTTGTATAATCTTCCTTGTGAATGAGTAAAATGAATTCGTTGTAATTTATGAACTTTAAAATTAATTTAAAGTAATTTAAAATAATTGCAAATATATGTATTAAAAATTAAGATTAATAATACATATATGTATATATGTATATATTCATTTATTTTATAATACCCTAACAGGAATTAATCTTATATTTGTTTGAGAGTTATCAAATTTCATTCTATATAATTTTCAAAGTAAAAAATAAAAATTTTCATGCACAAATTAGATATCAGCAGATCATAAAAAATAAATTTGTAAGTGTAATATATAGGAATAATTGGATATATAATTCAAAAAATCAAACTTCTCGTATTCCAATAAGAGATTATGAATTTTTAATATTTTTCTTATTCTGACTAGATAATTTAAATTATTTTTAATAAAATGAATTTTAATCCGTCTAAAAAAGAATGGGTAGATGAATTAAAAAATACTTCAAATCAATTCAAATTAGAGGAAAGAAATCTTATACAAACTTTTTTGAAAGATGATTATCACTTGATGAAAATTTATGGCAACTTAATGAAAGAAGAAATCGAAGAAGAAAAAAGAGTGTTTCAAGAATTTCTTAAACAAATAAAAATCTCAATTGGAGACGTATACAGCTATTTCATAGGTGCTGAAAAAAATATATCAAATAAGATTAGAAATTACGACGTTAGAGATAAAATATTCAAAATTGAAGAAACCTTGAAAAAGAATAAATTAGAATTCAAAAATAAATTTGAAATTCTCTTATATGAGGAAGAAAATTTAGAACGAGAACTAAATGAATTTCAGGAAGAAAAATTTCGCAATGTCCAAAAGGAAGACGATGAAAATCAAAAAACTAAAAACGACGGTTATCCGCAAGAATTAATTACTGGACATAATGAAGATAAAAATAAAACAATCAACACATTCAAAAAAGCTGAGAATGTCTTTACTAAAATTGACGAGTATTTAGGCTACATCCTTTCAGACTCTAATGATTTCTTTGTTAAATTTACTGATGAAGAGGTAAACAAACTAATTCAAAAATTGGGATTTAAAGATTTCGATTACATCAGAAATAAAATTAGCTTCATTGATTATCACATAGAAAAGAAAATTGGCGGTGTAAATTTGTCTTGGCAAGCTAGAGACCATCAAGAATTTCTTAGACTAAAAGCAATTCACAATAATAAATATCATACGCATCAGTTCTTAAATGAATTGGAGAATTCTCTGCCTTTTATTCCTATATCTGAACTTAAAAATCACATCAGACAATTCTCTATATACTCCCAATTATTCGAGCTTAAAAAGCAATTGATCATAAGGTTCAAGGAAATTAAATCTGAAATTGATGAAACTGAGAAAAAAGAAATTCTAGAAAAAATTTCTAAAGATAAAAAATCCCACAATCCGGTTACGCTCAAAGTTGATAAGGAAATTATTCAACAGTGGAAAATGAAGAAACTTCAAGAAAAAAAAGAAAAATTTGAAGTAAAAATGAAACTTGAAAATGAAAAACTGGAAAGAGAAAAACAAAAATTCAATAGACTAGCCAACGAAAATAAAGAATTAATAGAAAACTACAAGAAGGAAAAATCTTTAGCCGAAAATAGAAATTATTCGACTTCTGTCTCAATTCATAGAGAAATAAATGAAATAGACCTGCAAAGGATAAAAGAAAAAAATGAAAAATTAATCGAAAAGAAAATGCTTGTAATAAGATCAAAATCTGTTAATAAAATAAGAAATTCAGAAAATTACACAAAATTCAAATTGAAAAAAATGGAAAAATTTGAAAAAATAGAACCCAGATTAAATCAAAATACAACTGGATATGAATTGAAAAAGAGAAATAAGTTCGATCCAGATAAAGAAACAAAGAGGGAAGCTTCTTCAATGGCGAATAATGTTCTAGGCCATATGTCAAGAGCTACTCCTCTATGGAGAAAAGGTTTATTATAATCTAAATTAAAATTATCTAAATTTTTCCATAAATATAATTATATTAAATATATGTAAAATTTTTAAATCAAATAAATTTCCCGCTATTCTAAAATTTTTATATATTACTACTGAAATGCATAGAAAAATATTTTATATCATTTCCTCAGTTATTCACAAAATTTTAGACTCTATTTGTTTTTATTCCTACTTGTTTCCCCGTCATTTTTCAGAGTCTGATTATTATTTGGTTGATGTGGATGTACATAATTCAAATTAGGGTTAGGCATTGGATAAGCATACATAGCCATCGGTGGTAAAGGAAAATTATTATAGTGCATATAGTAAGGGTTGCCATGGTAAGCAGGATCCATTTGGGGAAATTGATAATTGAAGCTCATATTCCTAGCAAATGGTGATATAATACTCGGATTTGGGAACACTGAAAAATTAAAACATTTAATACTTTGTGGAGGTATTGGATAAATCCCCTGATATATTGGAAACTCAGGATTCATTTTCATATTCATACTCATGTTCATACTCATATTCATATTTACGTAAATATCCTATTATTATAAATATTAACGAACATACCTTAGTTTGATTCTGAGATTTGTTGTTAGAATTAATATCCCTTCCCGCATTTTGGTTGAAGAAATAATCGCCATAACTTTTAGCGTTTAGAAGGTTGTTAGGAATTTTAGCAAATGGGAGGTCGTAACTTAAAGAATCTTGCTTTTCTTCCATTCTTGATTTTTCTGAATTTTCTTCAGGTCCGATTGTAAGGCTGATATTAATTACCTCTCTTTTATCCCTGTCCCTTGTTGTGTGAAAACTCTCTGACCTTGAGTCATTTTCAGATGATTTTGTAGCGTCACAACATGAATGAATGCTATTTTTTTGTTTCTTAATTTTATCTTTATTTTTCTTAATCCCATCGACTAATTCTTTAAGATCTTGAGATAAAAAAGATTTTGAAGATCCTCTTAGTCTTTCATTGGACTTGTCATAATTATCTTCTATATTTCCATGATATGCTTCATTTATATTAAAACTATCACTTTCTTCTGAATTAATGTATTCTCTTTTATCTAATGTATTCGATGCTTTCATTTCTTTATCATTACAATTCTGAATCTTAATTTCATTTTGACTACGATTTTCGCTATTCAAATTTAACGCTGCATTAAGATAGTAATTTATATCTAAATTTTGATTAATTTCAACAGGTTCTTCTGAAACATCCTCATTTATATTCCATTTAAATCTTGCAATCTTTTCGTTTTTACTAAATTTTCCTCCACTTGGAATATTAATAGTATCGTTCAGATTTTCGTTTATTTTATCCTTGTTTACATTTTGATAATTTTTAATATTAAACTCATTATCATATTTATTCAAACCGTGATCATTTGAATTATAGTTTAAATCATTGGCTTTACCCAGAACACTTACATGTTCTGATTTATAGAAATCTTCATTTTTAGTTCCAGGATTATTATTATACCCGTAACCGTAACGAAGATCGCTATCTACTCGATTATGATTAAATTTTTTTTTCGTAGGTACATTACTATAATTATTATTAAAATTATTATTAAAGTTTTGCTTTAAGTTATTATTTTTTATATTTACATCCAAGTATTTTTGAGAATTCAACAAATCACTTGAATTAAGAGAATTGTTGGGTTTATTAATAGGATTGTTGAAATTATTGTTATAATTTTTATTCTGGCTATTAAACAAAGTATTATGTTGCATCGTAATTTGGGTACCGTGACTTCCTTGCCGTATATTATTCACTAAGGTATTAGATATAAATTAATGTTACTTTTCTTTCTTTTGTCTTGATTGAAATTTCCTTCGGAGTCCTTAAATTTATTTATATTTAATTTCTCATCAACAACCTTTTTGATCTGATCATCCTTGTAGTTAGATTTAGAAAATATTTCCTTCAATTCAGTTTCCTAAATTGGATGATAATAAAATATACGCTGATTGCTCCTTTCACATAGTTAATATACTTCTTCATCATGTAGTTTTTACCAGTTTCAGTGATTGATGACGATCTATATATATCCTCTTCTTCGTCCGAGGAAACATCTGAGTAGTTATCCCAACTTGTTAAATCAGTCATTTTTAAATTAAATAAATATGGCAAAAATATATTTTAATTTATTATCTAATTAATATTCTTATGTATATTTAAATTTAAATTCTAATATTTAATTCATAATTATGAATAGTATTAACATGAATCGTGATATTCCGCGTGTAAAGCGAAATGAAAATGTGCTTAAAGTATAGAAATTCATAACGAAATTATTTATAGCAGTTTAGAAAAATTGAAGAAGACAAAGAAAATTATATTATGGGTGGTTTAGTAATCGACTATTTTTCTAAGAAAAAAACCGATTCAAAATCAAAGGAAAGACAATTCGGAAAGGAAATAACTAATTTTATTTTAAACCACACTAATCAAATTCAAAGAAGCACTGCTGGAAATTCTTCTGACAATAGAAAGAGTATAATGTTTCCTCCAGTTAAGAAACTTCAGGTAAGAATAAAATTTAAGAATGTTTCATAGACTAATCCTACGAATATTCCCAATGTAAAGGAGAGAGCTACCTCTAAAAATTCTATCGAAAAAAATGGGAGTTCTAATTATAATAACGAAACTAGTAATAAAAACAAATCGAAAATAATTGCATCTGTCAAATATGATAAAAGTAAATCGAAGCAAAATTCTGTTAGAAATATAAAGATAGTTGATTCATCCGGGAATATTATATCTAAGTTTAATGAACCTGAGAAAAACCGGAATTTCAATTCCCTCGAAAGAAAAAATAAAATTGGTAGCTTAGATTTAAAGCCTGTTTCAAGTGTTAAAAATTTGGTGAAAATACCTTCCCATAGACCTCATAACATTTCACTGAAATATAATTATTCAACCTTGAACATAAACAGTGCTTTAATAAAAAAAAATCCTTCTAATTCTAAAACCAATATTCCTTTTTTCAATTACGAAGAAAATTCAGACACTATTAAAATAAACAGAGAAAATGAAAATAAGGAAAATGTTGATTTCAATAGAGCAGAAAAGGAAATTATATCCATTCCAACTGGATCGACAGTAGAATCATATTCAACTGAGATAACTAACATTCAAACAAAATATAGCGCTAGTCGTATTCAATAATACTTTTAAAATTATTTAGAGAATAATCTATATCCCCCAAAAGAAGAATATATAACTTCCAAAGAAAATAACATAAAATCTGACAGAAATTCAAATGCTAATGAAATAGGAATTAAAGCAAAGCATTTAGCTTTACAGAGACTAAAACAGAACTTCAATAATGTGGTTATTCAAAAACCCAGTGAAATAAAAGAAAAAGAAGGTAAAATAAATATATTTAGTTTAGATAAAACGATTTCGAGCATTCCGAAAAAAAATATCCAACCAATAATAAATTTCAATAATTTTATTAAAACATCAGAAACTTCTGAAGATCCTCTAGGTTCTTTAAATGATAAACCAATTATATACATTGATGATATATATCTTTCCTTAAAAGAAGAAGAAAAAGTTATTTGTAAAACTATCAATGAAGATTATTTACAGATACAGACAGACGTAAATGAGCAAATGAGAGGAATTTTGATTGATTGGATTATCGAAGTAAATTTGAAATTCAAGTTGAGAGAAGAGACCCTTTTTCTTACGGTTAATTTGATAGACAGATTTTTATCAAAGAACATAATCAATCGTTCAAAACTACAATTGCTCGGCGTTGCTTCAATGTTTATAGCTTGCAAATTTGAAGAAATTTACACTCCACATATAAAAGATTTTGTTTACATCACCGATAACGCCTATTCTATTAAGGACATTTTAGACATGGAAGTGCAAATTCTCAATACTATTAAATATAATGTTCTTGCACCGACTCCCCTCCAATTCTTTGAATTAATTGCAAAATTTTTCAATTTCAATCATAAGGAGTTTTTATTTGGTAGATATCTGATTGAATCCTTTCTCATTGATTATAAATCAATAAAATATTTACCTTCCTTGATTGCTTGCACTGCAGCTTATATAACCATGAAATTTTTCAAGCACAAAAATTACCAAGCAATTTATCATGGTATATTTAGTCCAAATATTGTTCTACTTAAGGATTGTGCCAAAAAGATATGTTACTTGGTGGACAACCTTCAAAATTCAAATTTGAATTCTGTGAAAAAGAAATTCAGTCGCAAGGAATATCTACAAGTAGCTTGTATGAATTTTTCTTAATGGCAATTTCCAATTGATAATAACTATTATTTTTCTTTTTATTATTGATAATTATTTGGTATAAGTAATTATTCTATAAATTTAATTAAAATAATTAAAATAATTCTAAAAATTTGTTTATTAAATTAGATATATAAATCGATTAGATAATAATAAATAATATAGAACATGAGCATCTTAAATTCTATCATAACTTCTAATCAAGTTGATGGACCAGGAGTAGATGAAAATTATTTAATAGGTGAAGTAAAAAACTTCAAAGACATAATTAAGTGCATCATCTGTCATAATTTTCCTATCAAACATACTTTGTGTAGATATTGTAAAGGAATGTTCTGCAAATTTTGTATAAGTGAATGGTTAGTTGATAATGAAACATGCCCTAATTGCAGGGACATTTTTATCGAATCTGAGTTAGACAGATATTCCGATCAGCTTTTAAAGAAATTCAAATTGAGATGCCTTAATTACCATTTAGGATGCAAAGATGAGATTTTCCTTGATGATTATGAAGATCATTATATTACTCATTGCAAATTTACTATTTTTACATGTGAGTATTGTGATTACAAAGGAAACATAGACGTTATGATCGCTCATTATTGTGAAACAGAATGTCCTTATTGCAACGTGAAAGTTCATAGATCGAAAAAAGTTGACCACAAGAAAATATGCAAAAATGATTTGTGTGATACCTGTGGAAAGATTATCCCAAAGAATAAAATGAAGGTTCATTTTGATTTCCACTGCACAGAAAGAAAAGTCGAATGTGATATGTGCAATTTTTCATGTGAGAGAAAATTTCTTCAAGATCACAGGAATTCTGTACATTTTAACCAAAATTAGAGAATACAGAACAAACATCTGGGAATTGAAATTAAATACAAAATAAAATATATATTTATATAATTAATTATATCATATTTAATTTAACTTCTTTATATTATTGCCGGAACTTATTTATAATTAAAATTTACCTCTTTTCTAAAATTACTTTAATATAATAAATCAAATACATAAGAAAAGTATTCTAAAGAAATCATTATGACATGAGACAGGAATAAACTTAAATTAAAGATAATAAAATTCAATTTAAATTAATTAAATTTACCATATTTTAATATTTTATAAAATTATTAACAATTGCAATCGTCTATCTGACATCTGTCACATGTGTCGTCGCAATCACTATCACATCTCTCTGGACATGAGATATCAGGTTTTTCAGGGCACGATATATCGGGTTTTTCAGGGCACGAAATACTTGGTTTTTGAGGGCAGGTCCTACAGACACCTATGGGTGGTTTTGTATTACATTTGGGTCTACAACATGAACCACCACCGACTCTAACTGCTCCTGAATTAGCATTTGATCTAGCAGAATTATCTAAGCTTGCATTTTGTATCCCCCTTCCTCTCTGGATTCCTTTAGAAGTAATCATTTGTACAGCCAATCCTATGAAGGCAATAAAGATAAATTTTATTTTCATTTTTTATTCGATGTTATATATTTAACGAGCTCCTTTTATACTCTTTACATTATGAGTTACAATAATATTATACAAAATATAACTTATTTAGGGCGTTAGAATTGAGAATTCTATTATTATGTATCTAATAATAATTTATAATAAATTTGAATTTATTTATAGTTTAGTAATCAAATTATAATTAATGATAATTATTTATTTTCGAATATATAATTATTTTTGATTTTATTTAATTTAATTAATGATACGAATAAATTTAATAAATAAAGTAAATTAAGGAAAAATTTTTTGGAAATACTAAATAATTTTTTTCTTTTTCCAAAGATTAAGTTTCGGAAAATTTTGGGATGAGTCGTTTTATTTGAATAGGTTTACATTAATTATCAAGCAAAATTAAGATAGTAAAATGCTTATTATAAAATCCATTTAAAAATCTTATTTAATTTTCATTTTTTAGAAATTATTTATACATTTTTTTCTAAGTTTCCAAAAGTAAATCAATTCTAAAGAAGAAACACTATAAGTAAAAGGCAAATACATAATTTTAGATTTATTATCTATGCCAACAATATCATAAAGTATCTATCAAATGATTTAAAATAGGGTATCGAGATTTTACATTATAAATAATATAAATTATGGATGTGTAAAAAAAATTTTATAATCACCAGGACCCAAATCCATGTACGTGAGCCGAAAATTTAGAAACAGTAAAATTAATCAAATAGAAATTTCAAATAGAATTTTTATTTTACTTTATAGAATATAAATTTTAATAAAATTTATTATATTATAAATGCTTAATAATCATAAAAAATTTTCAGACGTGTTATAAAAATTCTCAGATTATTTATTTTCAAAAGTAAATTTAACCTCAATATTAAATATTAAAAGGAATTTTAAAATTTTCAAATTATTTTTAGACAAATAATTTAAGAAATAAAGATGTCTATTATATTTGAATTTTTTTCGGGTGTAGGAGGTTTCCATCAAGTATTATCGTCATTGAATACGACATATAACAATCTTAAAATTAAAAAGATATTACCATTCGACGTAAACCTCAATGCGAATTCAGTATACTGTCATAATTTTCAGATATCTCCATTTACTAATACACTAGAACGACTTAAATTACAAGAATATAACAGACTTTGTGAAAATAATTTAGATAAAAATAGTAACATCATATGGTTTATGTCTCCTCCATGTCAACCTTTTACATCTCTAGGGAATCAACTCGATCTTAACGATGATAGGTCAGCAGGATTCCGTAATTTGATAGAAAACATTTTATCGAACACTAGGTATCCCCCTGAATATTTGTTATTAGAAAATGTAAAAAATTTCGAAGTAAAAATATATAGAATATGTTTAGTATTCAAATGCCTGGTCTATTTTGTTAAATAGTCTGAAAAGCAGAAAATTTTCTTTTAAGCAGTTTATAATATCACCGCATCAATTTGGGATTCCTAACCGAAGAATTAGATACTATTTACTTGCTAGAGGACCAAATTCTAATAGTTTTCCCGTTGGTGATAACGCAGGTGATGATATAATCATATCAGAGGAATTTTTTTCTAAAACAATAACCGAAAACGAGACTAATTATCATTTTATAATGATTAAAGATTTTTTAAAAATTGAACACAGTTTAGAACATGATTTGACAATGAATAAAAAATTCTATTTGAAAGAAAATCAGTTTTATGACGAGTATAATACTTATGGAAACATTTGTGACTTATCTTCTGTTAATACAAACTGCTTCACCAAGGGTTATGGAAAGCTCTTAAAAGGATCAGGTTCAGTACTGTATTTCGGTGAAAATTTTGAAAATGTAAATTGTTATTTAATTTCTTTTAATTTATACAATTTTAGAGGGAAATTTTGAATCTTCAAGGAAAGGTTAGATTTTTCACTCCAGAAGAAATTATGAAATTTATGTGTTTTATTCCAAGTTTTAAATTTCCTAACGAATTTTCAAATATTTCAAAATATAAACTACTCGGGAATTCGATTAATGTAAAAGTTGTTAGAATTCTATTAAAATATTTATTAAACTTATATTGATATAAGAAATTAATATTCTAAATTGTTTTTACACCTCATAATTTTAAGTTGAACCAATCTTATTCTTATAAGTTATAAAACAGGTCATAAAATTGAAATTAAATTAGATTATTAATATTTTAACTTTATTCTTTTTATTATGAAATTTCAAATTACACTATTTAAATTTCAAATTTTTTCTAAATTAATTATTTTATGACACAAGCGCTAAAATTCGAAACATTTAACATGCATCTTGACAAATTCGATATCACATTGAATCAAAAGAAAAATGAGATTATATCAGCAGGTGATGATTTAGTCGTGAAATTCTTCGATATAAATACAAAATCAATGAAGGACTGCATTGATGTAAGCGATGAAATAAAAGCAATTTCGTTCGGTTGTGGTAAATTAGTATATGGGCAACTAAGCAACCTTCAAATGGTGGATTTAGATTCAAACACAAATTTTAGTGAAGAAGCTGCTATATTATTAACTAAATTCAATTCCAACATAAGAAAAATCTACTTCAACGAAAAGTTGAATCTTGTAATTTCTTTTAGCGAGGATGATGATTTGCACGTAGTCAATTTGTTCTCTCTAGATGTTTTAAAATATAAATCAAATCATGAAGGAAGCTTGAAAAATATGGCAATAAGTCCAAACGGAGATTTCCTTTTAACTACAGGATGCGATGGATACCTATCTATTTATGAATTTCTTAAAAATGAAGATATCGGTAAGATAATCCCCAGGAAGAAAATTTCAATTTCACAGAAATTAAGCCTCGAAAATATACAGTCACTTGATGTAGACATTAACTCCTTCAATCACTGTGTTATCGGAGGAAATATCATTTTAAGAACTTTAACTTTAGATAATTCCTTCTCTTATGACTCTATTAGTATTTATCATGAAAATTCTATTTCTCATAACGACGAGATTAATTACGTAAGGTGGTTTAATAATCTATTTCTTGTCACCTGTGATGTAAAGAATTTATTTAAAATTTGGAATTTCTCTGCGAAACATTGTGTGTATCAATTAGAAATAGGATCGATTTCTTCCCCGATGAATGATAATTATGTAACTCGTATAGAAATTTTTAAAACTGCAAGCGACAATTTTTTCAATTTGATATTTATTGATAAAAATGGTAAGTTAAATATTTCAGATAAAATAAATTGTTCTATCAAGTCAATTGATGAAGCAAACTCTCACAAATATAAAGACGTTAAATACAAACTCAAGGCTAATGAAGATATCGAAGTAGACAGAAAAATTGAACACATGATCGGTGACTTAGAAGCCGATGATAGTTTGAAAAAAAAATTGGGAAATATTTTGGAAGATTTTGATAAAAATGACAAAAGAGGAGATCTCGATCTTCTAAATCTTTCAGATGTTGAAGATGAAAATGGAGAGATAAAGGATGCAGAGGAAATTCAAAAGGCCAAGGAAGAAAGGCAAAGAAAAAACGTAGTTGAATCATTTGCCGATGATATAATCGGTTGTTTACCCCAACAAATTCTCATATCCACTTCGACTAATTTTACTGAAAATTCTAATTCGAGATATTTATGTTGGAACATGATTGGTCAAGTTATACAAAGACAAGAAGTAACATTTAAAGCTATAGATATTGTATTTGCAGATTTATCAAATAAAAAGAAAATAACTTACATCGACTCTAATGATATAAGTTTAGCAGTAATGAATAATTGTGGGGCCTTTTTATCAAATAAACTTGATGACGAAAATGAAGATGCTTATGAAAAAGAAGATGTTAAACAATGTGCAGTTGTAGAATTCAAATCAATCCAAACAAATTTATATAGTGCCTATAAAGATTGGTCAGTTACTTTACCTTCAAAAGAGAGTCCCCTATGCCTGGCAATGGGAACAGATTGGTGTGCTGTTTTTACTAATTCATTTTATTTAAGAGTATTTTCCCTTTATGGGAATCAAAAAATGATTTTATCCTTGCCACAAATTGTTACTATGGCAGGATATGAGAACTATTTAGCTTATGTATATCATTCATCTGTGCCCCTCTTTAGTTGCCAAAATTTAAGAATTAAAATTCTTGATTCAAACCAATTATTTAATGAGGTATTTGATGGAATTTTACCTCTTTCCCCAGAATCTACTTTGACATGGTTCACTTATTCTGAAGATGGAATATTAGTAACCTGTGACAGTAGAAAAATAATCAGAGGATTTTTACATGGCGTGTGTCACAATTGGATTCCATTATTAGATCTAGAATCCGTGTATAGTACAGTTTCTAATACCAATTTTTGGCCAATAGGTATTCTAGATGAAGAAATTTATGGAGTGGAATTAAAAAGTTACATGAATGAACCACCTGTGAACTCTAAGTTGCCTATTAAGGTTCTACCTTTAAAAATTCCTTTTATTGAAACTTCCGTTAAAGAAAACAAGGATAAAAGTAATACCGGTAGTAAGGAAGAAAAAGTATTTTCCGAGGATTCATTTTTGACAAGAAATTTATTCTTGAGATATGATCAGAGTAGATTTAACAATTACAAACTTATTAAATTATTCAGAGATGTAAAATCTCCTGAATTTTATTATACTGATAATTTAAAAGACGAAGACGATCTCCTAAACAAAAAGAGAGAAAACGATAAGATAATTCTTTCACATATGAGAGATTGTATCGTAAATGGTACTGCAAATAAAGTTATAGACTTATTCAATTATGTGATGCTTGATAAAACTAAAGAGCTAGCAATTAAATTATGTAACCAACTAGATCAAAATAATATAGAGCAACTTTTAATTAAAAAATTAGGATATGCTAATGAACTTAAATCTCGTAATAAAGAAAAATATTTTATAAATTCTGATTTACAAAATGGTGTTCATTCGAGAGAAGAGAAAGGATTCAATTTCATAAAGGATAATAATATTAGAAAAAATAATCAAGAAGATGATGACACAAATAAGTTTGCTTCTTTTGCAATCAATGTAGATAACTTCAGAAATGTTGAAGAGGAAGTGAGAAATCAACTTGCAAATGAGGAAAAAAGTAACTTACAAGAGGATGATTACAATACATTTAGTTTGAAACAAACTTTGAATTTAGAGAAGAAGAATGTAAAATATTTTATCTTAATATTTAGAGTAATCCATTCTTCAAAAGTATGGATGCCAATTCTAAACAAAATCTTAATCTATTCGATGATCTTTCGAAATCATATTCTGGAATAATCAATCCTCCACCTAATGGCCCTTCATCTTCACAAAATACAAAGCAATCTACTGATCTTAATTTTCAAAACATCAAACAAAAAATAGGATTCAAAAGAAAGAATAATGAAATAGTTTCAACAAATGGAGCATCAAAAAATGATGCCACTATCTCCCAAGTTGATAAAAAAATTAAAAAGAGATAAGTGATTTATATTAAAATATTAAAATTTTGTTTAATTATTTCTTAATTATAAAACTTAAAATTTTTATTAATTTAGTTAAATGGAATCGTCTGTGTCAGAATTTCTTGGAAAGAAAATTGTTATCACAGGAGCATCTAGTGGAATAGGAAAAGCTTGTGCCCTATACTTTTTAAATTCAGGAGCCAAAGTCGTTTTATGCGGAAGAGACATCGAATCAATGAAAAATATTGGAAGTAGATTTCCAGATCAAGTTGCTGCAGTTTGTTTAGATTTATCTAGTGATATGCAATTATTCGATTTCAAATCATCAGTAGTAGAATTTCTTGGTAAGATTGATGTTTTCATAAACTGTGCTGGAGTTATGTTTGATGGAGACTTGGAAAAGACATTTCCACAAGATTACGATTACTCATTTGACATAAATCTCAGATCAATCTTCTCTTTACTTCTTCACTTCAGAAAATATTTTAATCAAGGATCTTCAATTGTTAATGTAAGCTGTTTATACGGAACTCGCCCGGCTAGCGGCCTTATTTCTTACTGCATGACAAAAGCTGGACTTGAGACTCTTACGAAGTTCGCAGCTGCAGAATTTGCAGAGTTTGGGATAAGAGTAAATGCAGTTACTAGTGGTCCTGTCGATACCAATTGTCAGAGATATGCTGGTGTAACTGAAACAGAATTTTCAGAATTTAAGACAAGAGTAAGCAAAAATATACCACTTGGAAGAATTGCTCAACCCGATGATATTGCAAGAGCTATTGTCTTTCTAGCTGGTAATAAATCTTCAAAAATAACAGGACAGATAATGAAAGTTGACGGTGGAAGATCATTAACCTCAAGTGGATATGTCCCATGGAAAGGAATTAAAAATATGAACTCAAGATTCGAACCAGATGGAGTAAATCCTTCTTATAAAATGAAGGAGTATTTTGAGAATTTATTTGGGAAAAATAAGACACCCAAATATCCTAAAACCGAGGAAGAAATCGAAGATATTATTAATGGATCAAATTGGTCAACCAGATTATCAGAAGCTCATGAGAAAGTACTGGCTTCGTATAAAAATATTGATCAGAATGATGATTATTTAAATGATCATTTCGTGAGATATAAATAATTAATCGCTCTTGATTAAAATTTTTATTTTTAATGAATATTTAAATTCTATTCTTTCTTAAAAATTGACAAATTAAATAAATAATTTAAAATTATTATTAACTTATAATATCAGATACTGTTTCTAAATTTTTTTTGTTATTTCTTTATTTCCATAAGATTATTATAAACTAATTACAACATATATAAATAAAAAAATAAAAATAAATTATCTCTTCCCCAATGTCTTTACATAAAACCTTTTATCAACTGCAATAGAATTTTTAGTTTCTACTATGCATACAGAATTAGGGTACACCTTTTTAAAAAAATCATAGTATTTCTAAACATAAAATGCATAAAAATTTACATATGGAATTTCAATCTTAGGACTGATCTTAGCAAACTTAATTTTTTTATCTTCTATTGCAAAGTATGTGTTTTCATCCTTACAAGATACATCTTTTTTTGATTGTTTTTCTGCATAATTTAAATCAATTTTCTAAATGAAATTTATAATTATGAATTATTACCTTATCAGATCTATACCTATTCCATTTTTTATTATGATAAATATCATAAAATAGGACAATATGTAGGGGATCGACAAAATTGATAAATGCGTATCCGAGATTCAATTTTCTTTCAGGGTCTACTGGCAAATTGATATAATCATATTTTCCTAAGAAATGTGTGTTTATTTCATCTACTATATTAGATAGAGTATATTTATTAGGAACGTTCCGAATCATCATAATTGTTCTTTTATCTTTCCCTAGTAATATATTTTCGAGATTTATTGAAAGATCCTGCTCTTGATTATTGTTAGAATATTTATTATCGATAATCGAATGTTGTTTGTAGGCTAAATTAGAAAAAGAAGGCTTATTTTGACTGCTGCGATTTTCATAATACATCTGGGAGTTAGAGGGACTTTTTTGATAAGAATATAGCTGTGCATTCGTAAACTTATTAGGAATGTAATTACTCATAGGAGGCTTTATATTTCCAGAAATTGTTTGATAGATTGTATTTGAAAATTTGATGTTATTAGAATTCTTCTGTTGAGAAGAGACATTATTGAAATCCAATTCTCTTTGAACACTGGATAAATCATTTTTGTTGATAATTTGTATAGAATTATGATGTGTCGGTGTAAAGTCTAATTTTGTTAAAAATTCAATTACATTTCCTTAAATAGTTATTATATTGACTGCTTTCTGACTGATATTCCCTTTTCTCTGTTGAAGGATATTGTTTCCTATATTAAATGTTAAAAAATTATTTCTACATCATTTGAGTCCTTTCTTCGTAGAGTTTATAATTATCGTGAATAGTAGGGAAAACATAATTTTTTGGGTAAATTAGGTTGGGTGCCATCACCTCATTTATGTTTAACTGACTTTGCGGCGTAAATGAAAAATTACTATATGGATATGATGCTCGGTAATCAGAAATGTCATCGGGAGATGTATAAAACTTCAAAGGACTTTCAAAAGGCTGATTATAAAAAATCTCATTAAGATTATTGTTTTTGGTTTCATTTATTTTAACTCTGTTCAGATTTTCGTTTTTGCAAAATACTATACTTTCCTCTATTTCGTCATCGTAATCCTCATCCTTCATTTTAGGGAATAAATATGCTGAATTCTTAAATGTTTTAAATAATATTTTAATATTACCTTATTAGTCATTTGGTTTATGACATCTAAATTGCTATTATTGTTAATATCTATTTCTATATTTATTTTATTAGTTTTTTTTTCATTTATTTTTTTGAAATTTTCTACAAAATTTTTGCTATCTTCATGATTTCCGTCACCCTTCCAAATGTCATCATTACTAAAAACTGAATATGACTTATCAACAAGTTTCGAAGATGAAAGCATTGAAACTAAAAAAATTTAGAATAATAAAATACTATTTTCTTTTTCATCTCTCACAATTGTATTAATGAGTGCTGCTAATCTTTTAATTAAGGAAATTTTATCTTACTCTTTATAATCCCTTTCTCCAGAATTTTTTGTTGTATGGCTATAACAAGTGTCGTTGAGACTTAGAAATGTGCATTCGACACCGCTCATTTCTTTTTGTGAGTTCATAACCATTTAATAAGGCTTATATGAATTAAAATAACTTAAATTTGCATTAATTAATAAATTTATCTATCATTATAATATTAAATAGCTTTATGAATTATATTAGATGTATTTATATGAAAATGTGATGGTTAATAAAATTTGAATATATAGATATGGATTTCGGTTTATTTTTATTTAATTTTATATAATGATGTTCTGTAAAAAAATTTTGAATCTTATATTTCATCTTTACATGCTTGACTAATACATTCAGTCCTTTGAGCTTTTAAATTTGAGCCAAATTCATTTTGACAACATGCATTGCAAAATGAAACTGTAGTACATTCCATGTACCATCTAATCCTAGCTGAGTTGTAATTGCGTAGACAATAATTCTTTTTATAATCATCGCTTGTTGCTTTATTTTTTAGGCAATTTGCAATAACTCCCATCTTATTAGGATCATCAAATTCTTTACTAATAGTGTTTCTCACTTCGATTATTTCTGTATTTAATTTATCCAATTCTCTTTTTTTTATCAGTTCATCTAACCGCATTCTTCGTACGAAGTCTTTTCTTCCATCTAGAATCTTATTATTAATTAGATTCTTTATATTATCCATTTCTTTTTCCAAAATCATTTCTTCGACGGTATCATTTTCCTTAATTTGTTCTTGGTCAATAGACTCAACAATCCTTTTTTCTCTTTCCTTCTCTAACATCAGTTTGTTTCTTATTTCAGATATCTTCTTTTCTTCTTGAATATTCTTCTCTTCAAGAATATATTTTTCTAGCAATTTTTCTTTTTGTAATGCTTGTTCTCCTAATTCAAGAAGTTTCTTTTTGCTTTCTTCAGTTTTAGCTCTTCTCTCGTCTTCTATTTTATCTTGAATTTTATGAGTTTTTTCCTTTTCTATTTCTACTTGTATATCCGCAATACCTTCTTTTATTTCATTCTCAATTTTTTCAACTAGATTAGTAAATCTACCGGTGTGACAATCATTTTTGAACATATGGAAATCTTTGTTCCATTCCCTTATAAATTTTTCATTAGAGACCTTATCGTGATATGAAAAATTACATAATTCAACCTCCTTATCAAGTTCAGTTAAAATAAAACACCAAGAGTGAGCTGTTGATTGTTTTAATTCGGATCTTTTCAATTCGAAATTGATTTCATGAGAATTAAAATTGGAAGATTCATAGATAGATATGGTGAAATTATTCATTACTATGCGAACTGGCTGATAAATTTGTACGGTCTTTTCATTATTTTTAACATTTTTGAACATCATCAAATCATTTTCCTTTATTTTACATTTCTATCATTTTGATTAATATAAATCTATACAATGTATCTCTGGGGTCTATCCGAAAAAGGCATAATTTTCACTTCAGGCTTTGGAGTAATTTTTTTTGATTTCTCTTGGATATGTTTTACATACTAAATAATTAAAATAATTAATACTAAGTTACAAGGAGTAGTATTGCATATTCTCTTAACGATAGGATCTCCTTCACATGGTTTTCCATTTCCTTTGGGACCAACACAAAATCTCTGGAGCGTGCTAAAGCCACCTCCGCATTTTACACTGCATTGCGACCAGTCTTTAATAATCACCCATTTTCCATTTTGAGATTCTTCTGTTGAAGAATTTGTTGAAGAAGATTTTTTTAATTTATTTTCCTCACATAACACACACTCAATATTCTGTTCTTCTTGCCTTTTAATTATTTCAGGTTTAGGCATAGAAAGTAACATATTGTCCTTTTGTAAATTTAGTTTTAATTGAACTAGAACATTCATAAATTTTTCTTTTTCTTTTTCATTTTCTGTACAAAAAACATAATCTATCGTCTCTTGGCCATTTAGTAGTGGTTCTTGTATTTTAAAAGGGACCGTAAGAAGTTTAAAACAATATCCTTCTGGATGCTGTCCGAAATCTACAATACCCCCTTCACCATTTGGATTAAGAGGGACTATATTATGTAAACTAATAGCCTGGTAGATTGTGCTATAATTTTCTTTTCTTGTATTGGAGATAATTATGTAATCCTTTACTAATGCAAGGTAAAAAAAATTATCATCTCTAATGAAATCATAAATGTCTTCAGTTTTTGAATTTAAATCCAATTTAGGGTATTCTTTATTCTGCTTAAAGAAATAAAAATTTTTATAAAAACTTTTTGGTTTTTCGCCTTTCCGAATTTTAAAATATTTAACCCATCCTTTCCAATCTGTTGTATTATAGTTGTTTGTTAATTTATCAATTAAAATCTTCTTTTCTTTTGCACCATATGCTAGTCCGTTTTCGACTTCTATTTTATGATCTTCCTTATTATTATGAGATATTTTATCTTTAAATTTCAAGAGAGATGATGAAGTGCTGCTTGCAGAAGATCTGAATTTAGTTTCAGTTTTTGAAGCAGTGGAGGATTTAAATCTTGAGAAAGTCCTTGCTTCGAATTCAGTACAAATGGCATTAACAAAAAAAGAAAATAAAACATAAAAACAAATAAAATATTTAAAAATTAGTTTTTCTCTAAACATCATTTATTTATTTTAAAATTAATATTTATTATCTGAATTTAATGTTTGATTTTTAACTAACTTGTGCAATATCCAGCTTATGATAAGATCAACTGATTTGATAGGTAAAATTACAAATATCAAAGAGAAAAAGGAGAAAACGATATTTATAATAATACTAGAATAAGATAGAATTGATTCTGTATTCCGCAAATAAGAGAAAAAAACTTCCATGTCATTTAAAATAGAAAAAAATAATAATTTATTAAATTTATACATCGTGTATTCAATAACTTCGACGATGTTGAAATAGGTCGGATCTTTGACTTTTTCAAAAATTGTTTCCTCAGTAACAGAATCTAATTTAATTAAGTCGTCATATAGCAAACTCATAGTATTTACAATATTCATGTAGGCGTCGTCAAAACCATTTATATTTATTTTATTTCCTATCTGGGAACATTCAGCAAGTTCATTTTCTGCACTTGTATTAAACATTTCGCTGTAGCTCTCTGAAAAATATTTGCAAGCATTCTGGTCTTGGGTTGATGATTCCAATAAATTTGTCTGTTTGAGATAGGAATAGTCGTTACTTAGTTTCATAGAAATTATTTCTTGGGTGTTATTAGTAATTTTTGCGAACATAGGGGCTATAAGTTGTTGCGTATTCCCTTTAATCAGACTTAATTGGTATTGAAGAAGAAGCTCATTGATATTGTATAGCCTTTTCATTAATAAAAAAGTAAAAGAATGAATTGATAACAATGATTGAGAACATGAGAAATAAAATAAAAGGCTGATTATATAGAGAATAAGAAAAATAATAATGAACAAGAACAAAAATATTCTTGATCCCCTATTCGAATAGGCTACTCGCTCGATTTCTTCTCCTATTTCTTCTTGTTGAGATTGTTTTAATTTGATTTCTGTTAACTTCTTTCGCGTAGTTGTATTTTGATTAATTTTTTCTTGCAAGTTTTCTTGGTTTTTTGATAATTTATTTGAGCTCTGATTATTTTCGCTATCCATTTTAGTCAGAGGTATTTTATATTCATCATTAAAGGGCTCCTCTTTTGTGTTGATGGCAGATTCAGTCTCGATTTTAATTATCTCAAAGGATTTATTTGATTCAATTATGAGTGGAAGTTCCCTATCATTTTTTATAAAATTTTCAACCTTTCTCTGAATCTTTTCGAATACTTTTTTCTGATTAGTTATTTCATTATCATTAATACCCTTATCGGGTAAATAAAATTTTTTCATTGTCCCTGCAAAGCTTATTTTTTTTTGTATAGGTGATTTCAACATATTTATATTATTATCGGTTTCATTAATCAAAAAATTGTTTGATTCTTCATTTTTATTTTCATTAATAGATTGACCATAAAAGCTTCGTTTTCTACTGATACTTTCACTTCTAAGAACTCCTTTCTTTTTAGGTACCGATTTAGTAATGTCCATGTTTTGAAAATCGTTTGTTGAGAATGAACTTGATCTTAAAATACCATTTACATTATTTTTTACATCGTTAGTTTGTATGTTGTTTTCATCCATTGTGCGAGTATGACGCAAAAAAGATTTTTCTTCATTATTTATTTTTGATTCTAAATTTATTTTGAATGTATCGTTTTCTTTCCTGTCTTGTGGAATGTCAGAAATATTAATATCAATAGTGGAGGGTGGATCATCTGGTTTGGAAGAAATAGAATCCTTTGTAATGTAAGGGTTATTTTTCCTTTGTTTCTTGATATTTTCGAGTTTTATCAAACTTTTATTTACTTGTCCCTTATCTTCAATTAATGATATTGTGCTTCCTCCTTCTTGATAATTCCTCCTAGGAGATGTAAGATTTTGATTTTTTGAAAATCCTATGTCATTTTTTTCTTTTATTGGATTAATTGATTTTCTCTTAATAGCTATTTCTTTTTCTTCAAACTTTTTAGGACTAAACTCAAAATCAGCAATTACATATAAAGAAAAGATATTATATGTGTTTGAAAATTTTATATACTCGGAGATTTTAATTATAGTTGCTTCTACGTTATTAGACTTTACCTTTTCTTTTAAAGATTTCGTTTTTCTTTTCGCCTTTTCATAACCCATTTTTATGAAATAAAATTCTGAAATTGCAATTAGAAGCAAAACAAACAGCTCCATTAGCTTTAGGACTAACATGTTAATTCTAACACTCTTTAAATTATCTATAAAATAATTTTTATAAAAATCATTAAGAATATGAAGGTAAGGATCTATTAAAACAAAAAAATTTTCCATTAAATAGAAAATGAAAATCTCATCTTGAGAAAGAAATTTTGTAGAATCAATTCTATCTTGAATACTGTAAAATTTATTAAGTAAGAAATTTTCCTTAAAATGAATGTCAAGTTCATGCTTATATGTTAAAAAATTTTCATACAGATTGGATGCAGAGAAATAAAGTTTATTAATTTCCTGATATGGGTAAACATTGGTATTTGTAGATATCGAAATATTATTGTTTCCTTTATTGTAAATAAGACCATTTTCAAGGATAAATGTAGCATTGTTATTTACCATAGAGATAATTTTATCAAGCTTATCAGAGTAATGTATATTATTATTCAAATTTATCGAGTAAAATTTTTCTTTAGATACATCTATGTTTTCCGATAGAAGTTTAAGAGTGTTTTGCACATACCTATTTGTTTCGTAGTTTATTTCTTGAAATGGAGTTAAATTATCTATAATAAGTGGGACATTCAATACACCTAAACTTAAGTACTGAATAGAATTTTTTAAAACAAAAATATCAAAACTCATTTTATAAATATCATCGATACTGTTGAAATAATTAAACTTTATAATCATGGAGATAGAAGTATAGATAATCGAGCTTAACGACATGATTACTAGAAAAATAATCAAAAACATTATATTCCCAGATTTCGGAAGAAATTTAAATTTATTTTTAGCAGTTTTGAAATATCTTTTTGAATTTTTTTCTTTAAGAATCATGGCAGCAGAGGATAAAATAGACTGAGATTCATTCAAAAAATCGTGGCTTTCTTCTATAGGTTCATCGGCAGTGATTTCTGATTTTGGTTCATATATTTCGTCAAGTTTGTAAAAGGATAATTTGGCCATTTCTATTTTTGAAATTTTGACTGCATTTATTAAAGATATAGTAGTATTATAAGGCTCGGTAATACTTTTAATTATCAAATTTCCCTTAATTAAAAATCTAACAAAATAAATTTTGTGAATTCCTATCATCCTCTGTCTAACATAAATATCTATGTAACGATTATAATATCTTCCCTTCTTGACGAGTTCTTTTAAGGATTCCCATCGGTGATGCTTTTTTTTATACAATTGCTCATTCTTGTCTTTTAAAACTTCAAATTCTTCACCAAATAAGGAGTTAAGATACAATTCATAGTCGTATTTATCAAAAAATTCTGAGCCATTATTTTCTTCATCTTTAAAGAATTCTCTTACTCTACTTGAATTATTTTGAAGGATTATTTTCTCTACATCGATTTTCACATAGTCTAATACTTTTAAAGAACAGAGCATATACTCCTCGAATTCTCTATTAACTGCTAGTACCTCTCCAGAATCGTCGATGCAAGCAAAACATGTTTTAAACTCGTTCTTTAATTTTTTTATATTAAGTAAACAAAGGAAGGTTAGCTCTCCCTTGTCATTGACTAATACTTTATATATCATATCAAAAAGAATGCAGGTTTTTCTCTTTCCTACGAAAAACACCTCCTTGTATTTGTTCCTACTGATATTAGTCTTATTTTTCACTTCGTTGACTAAAATCTGGCTGTGAAAAATTCTCAATTTTTCAGGTAACAAAATGTTGAAATCCTGGTCTCTCAATTCTTCCTCTGTGTATTCCAGAAGAATCAACAATTCATGCGAAATAAACTTTATAATAAACTGCCCCTCTTTGAAATTAGAAATGATATAATAATTAGAATCAACATAACTTTTCGGTCTAGAAACATCTTCATTTTCGTTTATTTGTACGATCAATTTGTTATGTAAATTTTCTGGTATTTCGAACTGCAATATTTTAAATAGTAGAATAATCTTAGAAGAAATGAATAGATTATTTATCTTTTCATTTTTGAAGAAACACCGAACAAATTCTGTCATATTTTTATAACTTGATTTAAATTTTCCAACTAGCTTTAAAAGTGAATTTAAGACAATATCCTTTCTCTCAATGTAAAGTATGAAATCTTTATAATTATTTACGACTTCGATTAATTTTTTCTCTATTTCATAAAATTTTGTATAGAGTGAAAGAACACTTCGATATTCCACATTCATCAAAGAATTTGACTCCACTTTGATTGATTTAAGTGAATTCAGATACTTATCGTATTCTCTAAGACCGAAATTTTTGATATAATAATAATAAATCATATAAAATCTATAATTCCTACCATATCTTTTGTTGAAATCTGAAAGAAATTCTTGATATAGGAAAAAAGTTTTGTAAAATGATTTGTAACATAACAAATGCAGAGAAAAATAATTAACACGAATAAAATGCTTTGTTTTTCTAGAAAAATTAGAAGAATATGCGCCATCTAAATTAATAAAAAGCTGCTCTAATTTATAAGAAATTAATTTTTTTACAGCGTTAATTAGCCTCACTCTTAGATTGTATATAATTTTCTGTTTGTTATTGTCCTTCATATTATTAACATTAACATTAAAATTAGTGTACTTTATTGTAGAGGAGACATTTGCAGATAGTACATTAAAAAATTTATTTAGAATATATTCCTCTCGATTATTATAATCATTACCGAGATGAGAAAAGTTTATTATAGTTGTGTACCCAGCTTTTATTGTATTTGATGCATTCGAAACTTTTTTTATATAATTTTTACAAGGACACTTAAGATCTTCGCATATTTTTATATGATTAACATAATTCTCAAGAAATAAATCTAGATTCTTATCATCAAATTTGTAATTAACGTCTGAGAATATTCTAAATTCTGTTAATAGATAATAGAGAGAAAAATAAATGTTTTTTTCATTTAATTTGTTAAGGTTCGAAATAAATATCAAGGAAACGTATTTACTGTTATCTTTATGAACATATACATACTTAAGATATGAGAAAATTAATTCGATCGCGACAATCAATCCTATATTAATATCAGTTGGTTGATCTTTGACACCATCAGTAAAAATCTGTATTATAATTTGCCCAACAATAGCCATAGTTCTTGCAAAGTCGACTACTATCATTATCTTTTTCATAGATATTGAATAAAAATCGTCCCTGGCGATATATTTGTATATGTAAAGTAAAAACAATAGGTATACATATACTCCGAAAATGATCTTATAGATGCTGTTATTGAAATTAATAAACATCACAAAAAATATTTGCGAAAAAGATTCTAGAAAAAGGAAGGAGTATAGTGGAAACGAGTAGCAATTCCAGAAGTACTTCGATAAAATATTGAAATCGAAGAATCTTGAAGACAATAGAATATTGTAAGATATGTCCAAAATGAAATTCATTATAGAAATTGTAATAAAATATATGAAATTGCTTCCTTCACATACCGAGGAAAAGTCTATTTCTCTTGAAAAAATGTTATGCTTCTTAATTTTATCTATATCTCTTGCTGAGGAAATACAGAATAAAGGTAGAAAATCTATTTCAAAAAAGAATTGACATAAAAGTATATATTTGAAATAAGCGAAATTTGAGAATAAGTTGAAAATTAGGTCAAATGAGTTACTTTTAAGAAGATGATCATCCTCTAATTTCTTTACTTTTTTTGCTTTCAAAAGGTAATACACTAGTGTTACTAATAAAATAAGATTTATTATTAAGATTATAACTGTAACAATAAGAATTATTGAAGTTTCGAATGAATTTTGTAGATAATATGACATCGAAATATATCTGAAGTAATTGTGGATTGTTACATTGCTGTCGGGTTCTGATAGATATCCTGGCGTATTAGTTTGCAGAAATAGAGGTAATAATTTTACAATAGCAATTAAATAATAAAATATGTTGCTTTTTGGGAGGTTCTGTCTCATTCTGTAGAATAAGTTGTCATATTGAATGTAATTATATGACATTTTTATTTGATTATATTTAAATGTTTATTTATTAAACAAATAATTATTTAATGAATGTTTAATATGTTAGTCCTATTTGATAGAAAATTATAAATTACACTAATTTATTAATGTCATTTGTGGTGAATTTTTTTTTTATAGTTTTAAAATCAATCTTGCGCCATCTTACACATTCTACTTATTTATCTTCTTTAAAAATGTTTAATTTATATTATAATAAATTTTATTTTTCTATTATAATTATGTAAAAATAATTATTCCCAAAAGAATCCAGGCATTAAATATATTTATTAAAATTCATTACTCAATCATTTATTTTTCTTAATTATTAAATGAATATTTAGATCATTAAATAAAAATTATTATAAATCTAATGAGAGCAATAATCCTTATAATATCAGCAGTGATGATTCTCAAAACAGTCACCTCAACTTCAAAATGGGTAGCTCCTAGTTACTGTGGAGGACTGGAATGTCCTAGATTCGATATACTCCAACAACTAAACGCAAATATTGAAATCAGAGAGTACGAAGACTCAAACTGGGTGACAGTCGAAATGAAAGGAGACAAAGAACAATCAAGAAAAACTAGTTTTTGGTCACTCTTTAATTACATTAGCGGAAAGAATTCAAAGAAGGAAAAAATCGAAATGTCAGCACCTGTATTGATGAAGTATAGTGCTAAAACACCATTTAACTCTGAAGAATCTTTTGGCTCTATGTCCTTCTTCCTCGGGTACAAATTTCAAGAGGGTGGAGTTGCTCCTGAACCTACTCAAAATGGAGTTTCTATTAATAAACTTCCTTCAAAAAAGTATGGAGTAATCTCCTACAGTGGATATTCAAATGAAAAAGATCAACTTGACAATTTAGTAAAATTGGGAACTTACCTTTCCAGTCAAGGTATCAAATATGTAAATGATTACTATTTTTATGCTGGATATGATGCTCCCTACAAGTTCTGGAATAGACATAATGAAATGTGGGTTGAATTAATTTAGATTTAATTTAGGATTGTATTAAATTATTAATTTAGAAAGACTTTTAAGAAATTATATTTACATATATATATTTAATTTAATTTATAAATTAAATAATTGTAAAAGCCTTTGCAATGCTCTTCCTTAATATTATCCTCGAAAATAATTTTTAAATTTTTGTTTCCTTGAAATTTCAAAATAAAATTTCGTTGTTGTAATTCGCCATCCATAAATTTTTTATAAAAAGT
>Ga0169931_10003153_pt1 | contig 26392 bp, 28 predicted proteins | sample Kivu_15m_20L_FD_129675 | JGI IMG/M metagenome (GOLD analysis project Ga0169931, IMG submission 129675) | Freshwater microbial communities from Lake Kivu, Western Province, Rwanda to study Microbial Dark Matter (Phase II) - Kivu_15m_20L... | ecosystem: Environmental > Aquatic > Freshwater > Lake...
GAACAGGCGCTGCAGTTCCGTGTGCAGATACGCCGAGAAATCCTTCACGGCACTGCGCGATGCTCGGCCCCCGTTCGACGGCGGCATGATCGGCTCACCGACAAGAACGACACATTTGCTGGGCCGCAGGTACTTCTTGCCCTTGGGCATCGCACGCTCGGAACCCCCGATACCGACGGGGACCACGGGTACGCCCGACTTCATCGCTATGTACGTGACACCGTCGAACAGTGGCTGCACGGTCTCACCCGATTTGCGTTCGCCTTCGGGGAAAAGCACGAGTGGCTCGCCTGCCTCGAGTACCTCGATGCAACGTCTCAAAGCCTCTCGGTCGGCCGTGCCTCGCGACACCGGAAACCCACCGAGGGCCGAAAGAACCCAGCCGACCGGTCGCTTCTTCCACAGGGAGTCCTTACCCATGTAGCGCATGCGTCGCCGTGTGACGGAACAAACGAGAGGGGTGTCTATGTACGATCGGTGCACCGGCGCCAAGATGAATGGACCCGATCGCGGAACGTGTCGACGGTCGATCACCGATGTGCGCCAAAACGTTCGGCAAAAAAGAGTGATCAGGTTCCGAACCAGCCGATAGAAGGCACGCGAAGCGACGCCGTCGCCGGCGAGAAAACTGTCGACGTCAGCCATGCACCGTCTCACGTTCCACGACCAATTCATGGAGTCTTGCCACGACCTGGTCGATCGACAGGTTGGACGTGTCGACGGTGATGGAACCATCCGCAGTCATCAGCGGGCTGTCGACACGCGACGAATCGAGCCGATCGCGCTCGGCAATCGAACGGGCAATTGCTTCGACGTTTCCACCGGACTCGGCGACACGGCGGCGTGCACGCACTTCCGGCGACGCGGTCAAGAAGACTTTCAATGTCGCGTCGGGAAAGACGACCGTTCCGATGTCGCGGCCCTCGACGACTCCCCCGCCGTGTTCGGCTACCCACGCACGCTGCTGTTCGCGAAGAACCGTGCGAACACTGCTGATGGCAGCCACGTGACTGACTGCCTTATTGATTCGGTCGGAGCGGATCTCGCGCGTTACGTCGATGCCATCGACGGTCACCGATTCATCGCCGACTTCTATGCGCGAGGTTGTGGCCAGTCGCGTGACCCCTTCTGCATCGGTCGGTTCGACACCGTCGCGCAATGCGGCATGGGTGACGGCGCGGTACATCGCACCTGTGTCGAGGTACGGAACTTCGAGTCGACGAGCGAGCGCACGTGCAATCGTGGACTTACCCGCACCAGCGGGTCCGTCGATGGCGACGACACGCATAGAGATGATTACCAGCTCGAACCCTGAGGTCGGCCTTCGTCGTAGCCCGCTGCGCTTTGAAAGCCGACAACTGCTCGCTCGCGGAATTCCGTGATGCTCGCTGCCCCAGCGTAGGTGCAAGCGGAGCGAACACCCGCGACGATTTGGTCGACGATGTCCTCGACACCCGGACGCTCGTTGTCGAGGTACATGCGCGAGGTGCTGATTCCCTCTTCGAAGAGTTCCTTGCGTGCGCGTTCGAAGGCCGTCTCCGTGCTGGTTCGGTTGCGAACGGCGCGGTTCGAAGCCATTCCGAAACTTTCCTTGTAGAGCCGACCTTCGGTGTCGCGAAGTGTGTCGGCCGCCGACTCGTAGGTGCCGGCAAGCCAAGAACCGAACATCACGTTCGATGCGCCGGCCGCGAGTGCCAGGGCGACGTCGCGCGGGTAACGAACGCCACCGTCGGCCCAGACGTGCTTGCCGAGGCGATGCGCTTCTTCGGAACATTCCAACACGGCGCTGAATTGAGGCCGACCGACACCGGTCATCATGCGCGTCGTGCACATTGCGCCCGGTCCAACACCGACCTTCACGATGTCGACGCCCGCTTCGATGAGGTCACGGGTCGCACGTGCGGTCACGACGTTTCCGGCGACCAGATGGACATCGGGAGCCGCGGCGCGAACGGTCTCGACCGCATGCATCATTCGTCCTTGATGTCCGTGTGCAGTGTCGATGACGAGAACGTCGACGCCCATCTTCGCGAGCGCCTTCGCACGTAGAGCGGGTTCGCCGTTGATGCCGACGGCAACCGAAACGAGAAGCCGCCCGTCACGGCCGCGAGCCGGCGCATAGAGGGTGCTGCGCAAGGCTCCCTTGCGCGTCACGCAACCGAGGAGGGCGCCGTCGGAGCCGACCACGGGCGCAAATGAAAGCCGACGCTCGTGGAGAAAGTCGAAGATCTTCTGCGGCTCGAGTCCCGCGTCCACGCAAATGAGGTCGCGGTTCATCACGTGCTGTACCTGCGTGAAACGGTCGTAGCCCGCTGCATCGTGCTCGGTGAAGATGCCAACGGGACGCTTGTCGTCGTCGACGACGATGATTGCGCCGTGTGCACGCTTGTGGATGAGGCTGAGCGCGTTGCCAACCGTGTCGGTCGGCTCAAGCGTGATTGGTGTCTCGAAAACGTCGTGCCGGGACTTCACGAACGAGGCGACCGATTCGATGATGTCGAGGGGAATGTCCTGGGGCAGAACCGCGAGTCCACCCCGACGGGCGATGGTCTCGGCCATGCGGCGGCCTGCCACCGCCGTCATGTTCGCCACGACGACGGGAACGGTGGTGCCGATCCCGTCGGGCGTGGCGAGGTTGACGTCGAAGCGACTCGGCACGTCGCTGAGGCTGGGAACCATGAACACGTCGTTGTACGTGAGGTCATGGGGAGGGTGCGCGGTGAGGAAACGCATGACTGTCTTAGGCTAGGCGACCATGGCCGCGAAATCGCTCGTTCTTGTGCACGGTTGGGGCGGCTCGTACCGCGACACTTGGCAGGGCCCCGGGATCGACCAGATCTTCGCGGATGTCGGCCACTCCGTCTCGGGTGTCGATCTTCTCGGCCACGGCGAAGCCGACAAACCCCACGACCCCGACGCGTACACCAGTCTTCCTTCGTTTCTTCTCGAGCGAATGCCCAACGAGCCTTGCATCGTTGTCGGCTTTTCACTCGGCGCGCTCACCACCCTGAGAGCCGCTCTCGCCTCACCCGAGCGCTTTTGCGGCATCGTTCTTGCCGGCATCGGAAACGGTGTCTTCGACCCCCACAAGCCCGAAGAAACCGCTCGCATCCTCGCTGGTATCGATGGCACGGCACCGGCCGACGACAACATCGCCCGACTGTTCGGACAATACGCGCGACAAGGCAACAACGATGTCGATGCTCTCACCGCCGTACTGAAGCGTCCACCATCCGCACCGCTGGCACCCGAGCAACTGTCGGTCGTCACTTGTCCGGTCCTCGTATGCATTGGCGAACGCGACTTTGCTTCGCCATCGGATCGCCTTGCGGCGGCATTTCCCGATGGCGCCCTGAACGTGCTGCCGAGGACCGACCACTTCGCAACTCCGGCTTCCTTTTCCTTCATCGACGCCGTCGTCGGATTCCTCGAATCGCGCTTCGCAATTCGTTGAGACCGATGCGCACGCTTCACCTCGACGCCCATGTCGATACCGACGTGACCACCGCGGTCGAACTTCTGTCTTCGGGTCGCCTCGTCGCAGTTCCCACGGAAACGGTGTACGGCCTCGCGGCGGATGCCTCGAATGAAAAAGCGGTGCGGGGCATTTTTGCAGCGAAAGGTCGCCCACAAACACATCCACTGATCGTGCACACCGAAGACGTCGCACACGCCCGTGTCTTGTCACGCGATTGGACACCCGCGGCCGAAGTGCTCGCACGTGACTGCTGGCCGGGCCCGCTGTCGATTCTGACCGAGAAATCAGCGATCGTTCCTCGTGTGGTCACCGGCGGTCGCGACACCGTAGTTCTGCGGGTTCCCGACCATCCGGCGACGTTGCGAATTCTCCATGCTCTGCACGAGCACGGCAGCATCGGGATCGCGGCTCCGTCCGCAAACAAATTCGGCTCGATCAGCCCCACGACCGCGGGGCACGTCGTTGCCGACCTCGACACGCGGATCGATGCCGTTCTCGACGGCGGGCCGTGTCACGTCGGCATCGAGTCCACGATCGTCGACTGCACCCACGAACCCGCCGTGATTCTTCGTCCGGGTGGCATCTCCATCGAGACCATCGCGGCTTCACTTGCCGAACATGGCCTGTCGGTGGTGCTGTCGGACGACATCGCCGAGGCAATCGATACCGCGGGTGCAATCGCACCGGGAATGCTCCGCTCGCATTACGCACCGCGTACACCACTTCTCGTTTTCGAAACGCAACCCGAGCTCGATGCCGCACGACAAGCGGCCGAAGGGGAAGGCAAACGCGTATCGGTAGTCCCCTACGACGACGACACGTACGAATACTCCCGCCATCTCTACTCATCGCTTCACCGATGCGATGACGACGCAGCCGATCTGATTCTTGCGCGACTGCCCGGCAGCTCAGGTCTTGGCGCTGCCGTTCGGGACAGGCTCATCAAGGCAGCTGCGAAGCGTTGATTGCCGAGACCCAGACATCGCGAATGCCTTCGATGTCGAATGCCGAGCGTCCTTCGATCGCCATCGAAACGGTCGAAGAACCGGCGTCGGGCACGACTTCAAACGACACCCACGTGTCACGTGGCTCGTGCAAGCGCACCTCGAGTCGGTAGGGCGGGTCGTCGTCTGCCACGTCGCCCAATTCGGCGGCGGCAAGAAGGAGCAACTCGAATGCTTGGACGGGAAGTGCGTTCACCGTGAATGAGGGACGGTCGGTCCCGCGTCGTACGCGCAACGTCTCGACCTCCTGCGCTCCGGAGGAGACGTTGAGAAGGGTTTCGACGGCGCGCTCGACGGCATCGACCGCCTCACGCGAGCCACCGTGGTCCGGATGACGCTCGAGCAGTGCGTGCCGGCGCGCCCTGCGAAGGTCGAGTGAGTCGAAACCCTCGACGAGACCGAGCAATGCAAGCGCTTCGGCACGCGTCACGATGGAGTCTTCAGCGACCCTTGAATTCGGGAGTCCGCTTCTCCATGAACGCAGACACTCCCTCGCGGAAATCGGCCGTCTTGAAGAGCGGTAGCAACTGTAGGAAGACGTGATGGATGTTCTGCTCGAAGGTTTCAGTCTCGGCCGCGCGCATCATTCGCTTGATCGCACGCACCGCGAGCGGAGCGTTGGCGGTGATCTCGGTCGCCAGTGCGCGGGCGGCCGACTGCAGGTCCGCGGCCGGGTACACGTGATTGACGAGACCGAGATCGAGCGCTTCGGTGGCCGTCAGGGTGCGGCCCGTGAACGAGATCTCGGCAGCCTTGGCGTAACCCACCATGCGCGGCAGCAACCATGTTCCGCCCGATTCCGGAAGAATTCCGCGCTTGGCGAAGCCCGGATTCAACTTCGCGGTGTCGGCAGCCAGGCGGATGTCGCAGCCAAAGGCGAGATCCAAGCCGTAGCCGGCCGCCCCGCCGTTCAATGCGCACACCACCGGCGTGTCGAGGTTGTGAAGAACCACGGGAGGAGCGGTGCGGAGATCGAACTCACCGGTCGAGGCACCGAGATCGCCCATGTTGCCGAGTGAATCCTTCGGACCAGTCATCTGGGCTGCGAGGTCGAGACCTGCACAAAACGCCCGTCCCGCGCCGGTCAGGATTGCGCAGCGCACGTTGCGGTCGCGGTCGGCCCGCAAGAGAGCCTCGGACAGCTCGTCGAGCATCGCGCTCGAAATGGTGTTCATGCGTTCGGGCGCATTCAGGGTGATCGTCGCAATGTGTTCGTCGACTTCGTAAAGGACCTCTGCTGATGACATACGCAAAAACTAGCCGTTCATCCGGAGAGGCCGCATGTGGGAACATTGCGCCATGACGGATAAACCGCGCCCCATCTCCAACCGCGTCAGCCAACTGCTTGGGGTCGATTACCCCATCGTTCAGGCGCCCATGGGCTGGATCGCCAGATCGCAACTTGCTTCGGCGGTCTCCAATGCCGGTGCTCTCGGCATCATCGAAACCTCGTCGGGTGATCTCGATGCGATCAAGAACGAGATTCTCGCGATGCGCAGGCTGACCACACACCCATTCGGTGTGAACATCGCCCAGTTGTTCGTGCGCGACGAGGGCATTGCCGACTTCGTCGTCGAACAGGGTGTTCGCTTCGTCACGACGTCGGCCGGGGATCCCACGAAGTACACCTCGCGTTTGAAGGCGGCCGGACTCACCGTCTTTCACGTTGTTCCCACTCTTGCGGCGGCACTGAAGGCGGTCGATGCAGGTGTCGACGGCCTGGTTGTCGAAGGTGGCGAAGGTGGCGGCTTCAAGAACCCCAAGGATGTTGCGACCATGGTGCTACTCCCGCTCGTCGCCGAGAACGTCGACGTCCCGATCATCGCTGCGGGCGGCATCACCGACGGCGCCAGCATGGCGGCCGCGTTCGCCCTGGGTGCCGAGGGCGTACAAATGGGCACACGAATGGTGTCGGCTCTTGAATCCCCCGTTCACGAGAACTGGAAGAAGTCGATCGTCGGGGCAAAGGAAACCGACACTGTCTTCCTGAACAGGTTCTCGCGTCCCGGATTGCGCGCGCTGCGGACAACTCGCACCACGGAACTCGAACGGGCGGACCACGTCGGAATGGAACAATTCGCCAACACGACCGCGCTCTATTTCGGCGGCGACATGGAGGCGTCGATCGCCCTCACGGGTCAGGTGGCGGGTCGAATCAGCTCCGTCGAACCCGTCGCCGACATCATCGAAGGGACTGTGCGGGGCTTTTACCGGTGCGTCGAGTCCCTGCGCGCTTACGCCTGATCCACGCGAAGTACACGACGTCGACGAGTGCCAACCACACGCCTGCGGCAAGCGCGATGTGAACCGCCACGAGCAACGCCGGCACATCTGCGAGGTACTGCACGTAACCAACGACGGCCTGCAACAGTGCGATCCCCATCAAACGCGAGACCCGCGCCTCGAAGGGACGGTCGCGACCCTTCGTCTTCCAGAGAAGAAGCGCGATTGCTGCCAACGTTGCGATGACGGTACTGCCGTGCACGCGCGCGACGTCGTGGATCGAGAAGCCGAATCGAACTGCTTCTTCGTCTCCGGCATGAGGGCCGGTGGCGGTCACGACGGTTCCCGTCACGACTGCGCCCAAGCCGAGGACCGCTGTCGCAAGGATCAGTAGCACTGGCAGAGAACCGGATGACGGCGCGACGGAGTCGTCCGAATCGGCAAGCCTGTGCAGAACCAACGCATTGGCGAGAAGCACCATCGACACCAAAAAGTGCGCCATGTTGGCCCACGGGTTCAAACCCGTGAGCACCACGATTCCACCGATGACCACCTGCGCCAAGACACCGATGACAAGCCCAATCGCAAGGTTTGTGAGCGCCCGCCGGCGCGCGACGAGGCGGACACTCGCGAGGACGGCAAGCATCACGCTCGCAGCCACCACGCCCGTCAAGAGGCGGTTCACCTGTTCGATCGCACCGTGACCCGTCGACACGTCGATGAAGCGTTCTTCCGAACAACGTGGCCAGTCGGCACACCCCAGACCCGAACCCGTCAACCGCACAAGCGCGCCGGTAATGACGATCGTGTAGAGAGCGACGAGCGCCCCGAGGGTTATCCGCCGGTACGCGGCCGCGCTGACGGTCCACTTGCGCATCAGCGACGCCAGGAGTCCTTGCCCTTCAGGCCGTAGTTGCGAAGTATCACCGCTCGTGTGGGGTCGACCACCAGAAAGACATGCGATGGGGCCGCCGGGCCGCCGGGCTCGAACAGGTTGCAGTCGTAGCCCATCTTGTCCCACAGCGCCTCACGTCCCGCCGTGTCGTCGATGATTCGCCCGTTCCCCCAGACAACGCAACTGTCCCAATCGGTCTCGGCCGAAACGGCGAAGTGGACGCTGACCCGGGGGTTCGAGCGCACGTTCGACACCTTCGCCTCGGGCGTGGCGAGGAAGGCAAGGATGGAGTTGCCGTGCCAGGCCACGGCGACCGGCGATGCATACGGGGTGCCCGAAGGTGAAACGGTCGCGACCCACGCGAGAGGTCCATACCGTTTCGAATCGTTGCGGATGTCATCGAGGGTGAGTGCCATGCCGACCGAGACTATGTTCTGCCTTGTGAAGCGACAAACCGTCGAAGAGCGACGGCAGGAAATTCTCGAGACAACCTGCAAGGTGGTCATCGAGCGCGGTTTCGCCGGGACGCGCGTGTCCGATGTCGCACGTCGTTTGGGTATTTCGACGAGTCTCGTTCACTACCACTTCGACTCGAAAGAAACGCTTCTGGCAGAGGCGTTCGCGCACTACGCCCGAACGGCGCTGCAGGAACTCGAGGAATACGTCTACGAGGTTTCGGATCCGAACGAGCAACTGGCGCGTGCGCTCGAAGACTTCGTTCCCGAGGGAAGCGACGACCTCGAGTGGATGCTGTGGATCGATGCATGGGGCGAAGCGCTGCGGAACCCCTCGATGCGTCGGATCAGCCAAGAACTCGACGAACGTGGCGTGTCCCTCATCGAATCCATCGTCGAACGGGGCAATGCGGCGGGAGAATTCAAATGTCCCGAGCCCCGTCACGCCGCAATGCGCTTGATGGGCCTCATCGATGGTCTTGCCGTGCAATTTGCAGCGCATTCGGGGGTCATGACCCGCGCCGACCTCCTCGACGCAGTGACCGGTTTGGCCACATGGGAAGTGCGGCCCGTCAGACCGCTTGTCACCTCCTGACCTGAATCTGAACCATTTCTGACCCGAAATGACCCACCGGGGGTGGTTCTCGCCCCTATTCGATCACGCAGAGTGGCGAATTCCGCATTTTCCGTGAGATTTCTCTCAAGTCCTGCCCCAAGCAGCCGATGCCCCTTGTGCAACTCGCAAGGAGCACAACATGCAGGCATCACTCGGAACGGCAATCAAGAGGATCACGGCAGGTACGGCAGTCGCCGTCGTGGCAGGTCTCTTCGCATTCGGAACTCCGTCGGTATCGGCAACCACCGGTAGCGCAGCTGCACCCGTCGCAGCACCCGCTCGCGCAGGTCTCCCCCGCTTTGGTCAGTCGGGAGACGCCGTGAAGGCACTCCAGCAGGCTCTCGTCGCCAAGGGCTTCACCCTCGTTGGCGGCATCGACGGTGTTTTCAGCCCCCGCACACGGGCAACACTGCGCAACTTCCAGTCGGTCGTCGGCTACCGCGCGACGGGCCGTCTCGACGTCCGCACGGCACGACTGCTCGGCCTGGTTGCCTCGAACGTTGCCGCCACGAGCGCACCACCCGCACCGACCACGACGGCCGTCCCCGCCCCAACGACGACTGCTCCTGCGCCGACCACGACGGTGCCCGCACCCACGGTGGCGCCGACGACGGTCGCACCCGCCCCGGCCCCAATCGCATGGAGTGTCGAGATGTTCCCCGCATTCGGTGCGCGCGGCGAGGTCGTATCGGCACTGCAGAACGCCCTCATCGGCGCCGGTGTCGAAGTCTTCGGTGGCGCGGACGGAATCTTCGGCAACGCGACGAAGACTGCCATCTCGAAGTTCCAGGCAGCGCGCAACCTCAGGGCCAACGGCGCCCTCGATGCCGCCACGGCAATCGAGCTCGGTCTTCTTCCCCGTCCGGTCCTCGCGGTCACGATTCCCGTGTTCCCGGTGCGTCCGGCGTGTTACTTCATCGACACGTGGATGGAGGCGCGCGGCCCGAGTCGCAAGCATGAAGGCGTCGACATCATCGCCAATCGTGGCCAGGAAGTCCTTGCAGTCGCCGACGGTACCATCACGAAGATGTACACCGCGGACACCGCGAAGCTGTCGGGTAACGCAGTTCGACTGACGATGGGCGACGGCACGTACTTCTTCTACGCCCACCTCGACACCTTCGCTCCCGGTGTCGCGGTCGGCACGAAGGTTGCAGTGGGCCAGGTCATCGGAACCGTTGGGTCGACCGGCGCCACCACGCCGCATCTTCACTTCGAGGTTCACCCGCAGGGTGGCGCGGCAGTCAACCCCTACCCGATCGTGAAAGCCGTCGACGCCTGCAAGAAGTGAGGAGGCCTCACTTGGGCACGGTCAGGGACGGATCTCGTAGAAGGCATTGACCGAGTGTTCGACTCCGAGCTGTCTGAACGAAGTGAAACCCGCATCGCGGGCATACGCCTCGGCGGTCGATGCCGGCAAGCCGAGTGTACCCAGGCCTTCGCCGCCCTCTTCCGACAACGCTGAGGCCATGCATGACATCACACTGATGCCGTACATGAGCGCAGCCATCGGATTCTTCTTCACGTTTTGCTCGAGCGTCTCGAGAGCCTTGATGTCGACCAAGAGCCAGACCCCGTCGTTGGCGAGCGACCTTCGGATGATTGAAATCATCTCGCGCGGACGCGTCATGTCGTGAATGCAATCGAAAGTGGTGACGAAGCCGAACCTGCCGTCCTCGGCGATTGCCTCGTCGCGCGCATCGACGAACCGCACGTTCTTGAGGCCACGCGAAACCGCCTTTTCATTCGCGATGGCGAGTGCGTGACGAGAAATGTCGTAACCCATGAACCTGCTTTTGGGGAACGCCTCGGCCATGGTGCACACCGCCGACCCCGCGCCGCATCCGATGTCGGCCACGTCGATGCCACGCCGCAATGCGTCGACGACACCCTCGACCGAGGGGAGAACGACGGGAACCAGGTTGGCGTTGCTCCACGGCTCGAAAGACCGCTCGATGCCCACGGCGCCGTCGTGGCCGTGTGCGTCGTAGTCGAATCCACGCCCCGTCGCGAAACACGCCGGCAGATCGGTCAGCCGTTCCATCGTTGCAGGGAGCCTGTGGAACATTCCCATGCCGAACGCCGGATGTGCGTCGTCGGCAAGTACGGCGCTGGCCTCTGGTGACAACGCGAAACGGGGTTGCAACGGGTCGCCATGGTCCGCATCGACGAGCCGCGCCGCGACCTGGTTGCTCACCCATTCGCGCACCCACCGTTCGTGCAGATTGCACGCCGCGGCCAATTCGCCCGACGTCATCGGTGCAGAGGCGCCGGCAAGCGTTCGGTACAGCCCGAGCTTGTCGCCGAGATGCACCATCCCCGCCGTGACGGCCCCCGCGAGTTGGCTGTACAAAACAAACGAGAACATCTTCAGTTTGTCGGGATCGATTCTGGCGCTCTCCATTCTCTCAGGGTAGACGACCCTCTCCATCTACAATTTCGCAACAATCGATCCGGAAATAAAGGGGACGTGTTCATGTCAACAACTCCGTACGTGTCAGAAAGTTGGGCGACCCTGTGGGAAGCGCTCGCGGATGCCCAGCCCGACCAGATCGCGGTTGTCCTCGGGGACCAGGAGATTCGGTGGCGCGAACTCGACGACCGCGCTGCGCGACTTGCAACGGTTTTCGCGGCGAGCGGTGTGACGCAAGGTTCCCGTGTTGCGCAGTTGCTCTACAACGACGCGGCATATCTGGAAAGCGTCTATGCGCTTTTCAAGCTGCGCGCGACGCCGGTCAACGTGAACTACCGCTATCTGGTCAACGAGGTTGCGTACATCCTGAACAATTCCGAGGCCGAGGTTCTCGTGTATCACGCGTCCCTCGCCGACCGCGTCGAGGGCCTGCAAGCGCTGGTTCCCGGTCTCCGCACGCTGATCTGCGTCAACGACGTTGGTACCGATCATGTGCTGCCGACCGGACACCTCGACTACTTGACCGTGGTCTCGTCTGCCGGCCGTGCCGAGCGCATCAGTCGCTCGGGCGAGGATCTGCTGTTTCTGTATACGGGTGGCACCACGGGCATGCCGAAGGGCGTGATGTGGCGACACGTCGACTTGTTCGGCGCACTCGCCTCGTCGGGTTATCAGGCCCTTGGCCTTTCGCTTCCCGTCACGACCGACGAAGTCGGTGCCTACGCACGACAACTCAACAGCGAAGGCAAAAGCCCGACGAATTTGTGCGCGCCACCGTTGATGCACGGCGTTGCGTTGTTCCTGGCTATGTCGAGCTTTGTGCTCGGCGGCAAGGTTGTGTTGTTGAAGTCGCGGCGTTTCGATCCCGCAGAACTCGTCGATCTCACGGTCAAGTATCGGGTGAACCAGATCTCGCTCGTCGGCGATGCCTTCGCCAAGCCGGTGAATCGGTATCTCGAGGGCCTTGCGTCCAATGGCACCCCGATTCCCGACATGACGAGCGTCGTGCGCATCACCTCGTCCGGAGCGACCCTTTCGGGCGACCAGAAGTTGGGTCTGCGACGTTTTATGCCGAACGCAACGATGATCGACATGTTGGGCGCCAGCGAAGGGGGTCCCTTCGGAATCGACATGACGACACCCGACAAGGCTCCGCTCGACACGGCGGTCTTCATCGCGCCACCCAATGTCGTCACGTTCGATGACCAAACGTGGGAAATCATCCCTCGCGGCAGCGGACGTGTCGGAGTACTCGGTGCATCGGGACCAATCCCCCAGGGCTATTTCCGCGACGCAGAGAAGTCGGCCAGCACGTTTCGCTCGGTCGACGGGGTGCGGTACAGCGTGCCGGGTGACTACGCGATCATCGATGCCGATGGAACGATGCACCTCCTCGGTCGAGGTTCGGTGTGCATCAACACGGGCGGCGAGAAGGTCTACCCCGAGGAAGTCGAAGTCGTGGCCCGCGCGGTGTCCGGCATCGCAGACTGCACGGTCGTCGGCGTGCCCGACGACAGATTTGGCAACGCGGTCGTTGCCGTAGTGTCGCGCACGCCGGGAAGTGACGTCACGGCCGAGCAACTGACGAACGAGATGCGCAAGGGTCTCGCGGCGTACAAATGCCCGAAGCACGTGGTCTTCGTCGATGCGGTGTACCGCAGCCCCAGCGGAAAAGCCGACTACAAGATCACCCGCGAAACCGCCATGGCTTCACTGGGAATCGCGCAGTAATCAGAGGTTCTTCAGTACACCGGCTTCGCGCGAACGCGTCGTGGCGGCTGCCATCTTCGCGCCGTCGTAGCCAACGCGCAGACCGGGCGTCACCTCGATGATGATGCGGTCTGGAGAGTCGAGCATCTTCGCGAACTCCGCCGCGCGCTCGGGACTGGCGCCGTACAGCCGGTCGGCAAGCGCCGGGTAAAACCAGTCCTTGGTGGCTCGATCATCGAGCACACGTGCCGTTCCCTTGTAGGTCACCGTACGGCCGCCACCCATCGCCTGGCCGGTCGAGGTGATGACGAGCGCGACGCGCGGGTCGCGACGAATCGCGGGCACGCGCTTGCGGTGTGCCGCCGAAGTCATCCAGAAAATGCCGTCCTTGCGGAAATAGCTGAGGATCGACGCCATTGGCGAACCGTCCTTGGTGGTCCAACAAAACGTCAGTTCCTTCTGCTGTTCGTGCATCAGGTCTTCGGTCTCGATATCAAGTCCGTAGACGGTGACGTCTTCGTAGTTGGTGATGAGCTTGTCGGCCATGCGCGCCAACTTAGCAATCGTCGTGACGGCGATCTTTAGCGGGGGCGTTCTGGCAACGCGAAGTGTCCGGCGTTTGCCGAGATGCCGCCATCGCAGAACACCGTGTCGCCCGTGATGAACGCTGCCGCGGGAGATGCAAGGAACCAGAACACCTCGGCCAGGTCTTCGGGCTTGCCCCATCGACCGAGCGGTATTCGGTTCACCATCGCCTGCTTCAACTCGGGCAACTCGTTTAAACGAACGGTCAACCCGGTCTCCGTTGGGCCCGGGGCGACCCCGTTGACACGGATGCCGAAGGGCCCCAGGTCGAGCGCTGCGGCACGTACGAGGTTGATGACGGCGGCCTTCGACGCGTTGTACGCCCAATTGCCGGGGTCGCCGCGCAGACCCGACGTGGAACAAGTGGGAAGAATCACGCCGTGGCCCTGTGATTTCATCACGGCGGATGCCTCATTGATGCCCATTGCGACGCCGACAACGTTGACGTCGAGAATGTGCCTGAGCGCATCGATGGCGCCAGATTCGTTCCACGGCTTCGATCCGGTGATGCCCGCATTCAATATCGACACGTCGAGGCGACCGAAAGTGTCGACCGCTGCGGCTACCGCCTCACGGTTGAGCCTCTCATCGGTGACGCTTCCCGCGACATTGACATACCGACCCGGGTCGGCCTCGGCGGCTGTCCACGCCAGGCTCTCAGGGGTGAGGTCGACGGCAACGACACCGTAGCCCCGGTCAGCGAACATTTTGGCCGTGGCCTTGCCGATGCCCGACCCGGCACCGGTCACGAGTGCGACTTCACGTGGCTTCATCCCGTCACCCTATGCTCTCAGGCGCGGCGACGGTGCCGCACGACCACAGGGGGCATCATGGATCTCGGGCTCAAGGGCAAGAAGGCAATCGTCACTGGCGGCAAGCGCGGTCTCGGACTCGCAACCGCACAGTTGTTGGCACGCGAGGGTTGTGACGTGGCGATCTGCGCACGTGGCGACGTGGCCGAAGCGGTGTCGAGCATTTCCGCGCTCGGCGTGAAGGCCTACGGCGAAGGCATCGACGCGGGCGACGGCGCCGCTTACAAGGCGTGGCTGACCAAGGCGACCGAGCAGTTGGGTGGCTGCGACATTTTCGTGCACAACATGTCCGGAGCTTCGGGTCGGGGCGAAGAGCAGTGGGTGAAGAACCTCAATCTCGACGTGCTCGGTCTCGTCCGCGCGTCGGAAGTACTCGCACCGGTCATGGAGGCCGGTGGCGGCGGATCGATCGTGTGTCTCAGCAGCATCGCGGCGCAGGAAGAATTCGCCGGACCCGGCAGTTTCGGACCGATGAAGGCCGCGATGGTTGCCTACGCGGCGAACCTTTCGCAGTCGCTTGCACCCAAGGGCATTCGCGTCAACATGGTGTCGCCCGGACCCGTGTTCTTCGAAGGCGGCAACTGGGACGTCATCAAGCAGAACATGGCCGACTTCTACAACTCGATCGTCAACAAGATGCCGGTCAAACGTCTGGGCGACCCGGTCGAGATCGCCAACGCGATCGCATTCCTCGCATCGCCAGCGGCAAGCCTCATCACGGGTGCGAACCTGGTGATCGACGGCGGCTACACCAAGCGCATCAACTTCTGAGCGACTCCGCGCGGTGACCGCTCGCATCAACGCCGTCGTCGTTGTCGGCGGAAAGTGGCACGATTTCGATTTCGCGCGTCTCGAGTTGTTGAAGCTCCTTGCCGTAGACGAGCGCATCAGAACACAGGTGTCCTCCGACTACGAGAACGTGGGTCTGCTCTCCGAGGCCGACGTTCTGATCACCTACACGTGCGACGTGCGGCCGTCCCCCGTGGCCCAGGACGCGATCAAGGATTGGGTGTCGCGGGGTGGCCGTCTCTTTGCGTTGCACGCAACCAACTCAGCCATCGACGGCCCCGACGCGTTCGGGCCCGATTTCGAAACCCCCGATGCAATGCCGGTCTTCAGCCAGGTGCTCGGCAGTCGATTTCTCTCACATCCCGCCATCGAGCCGTACCCCGTCACCGTGTCTCCCGGGGCGGAGTCCGACCCGTTGGTTGCGGGGATCGGTTCCTTCCACGCGAACGACGAGTTGTATCTCTGCGAGATGACGGCCGATGTCGAGCCACTGCTCGAAACACGCTGGACCGGCACCACGCAGGGTTTCGCCACGTCACACTGGCCGACGGACGATCCTCGTTACGTCATGTACCGCCGGCCGCTCGGCGCGGGCTGCGTCTTGTATTTCACCCTCGGCCACTGTCGGAGCCACTGGGACATGAAGCACGCGCCGTTCCACGGAATGAGGTGGCCCACGATCGATCGCGGATCCTGGGAACTCGACGAGTTCCACGAGATTCTGCGACGTGGAGTGAAGTGGGCGATCACGCCGGCCGTCGAGCGGGCAACGATTCGAACAAGAACGGAGAAGACGAAATGAAGGCAGCATTGATCACGGGATTCCGCACGATGGAGTTCGTCGACTTCCCCGAACCGACAGCGACGGCCGGCAAGGCCGTGGTGAAGGTCGACTCGTGCGGTATCTGCGGCACCGACCTGCATGGCTTCTTGTCGAAAGACCCCTACAACCCGGCGATCTGTGGTCACGAGTTCTCCGGAACCGTCTCGGCCGTTGCTTCGGATGTTCGAAACGTGCGCGAGGGCGACCGAGTTGTTTGCGGTGTATCCGCGGCGTGTGGACGCTGTCCCGATTGCGTCGCGGGTCGCACGAATTACTGCACGTATGCGTTCCTGAACGCACTCGGTCGCGACCCACTCGCACCGCCCCACGGAGCCTTCGCTCCCGCTATCGCGGTCGACTCGTTGCGGCTGATCAAAACGCAATCCTCTCTTTCGAGCGACCAGGCGTCGATCGTCGAGCCGGCCACGGTGGCCTATCACGCGGTGATGCGCACACTGCCGATGCCGGGTGATGTCGTCGTCATCCAAGGGTGCGGGCCCATCGGCCTTCTCACCCTGCAGGTGGCCCGTGCCGCGGGCGCGGGACGCGTCATCGCAGTCGAGCCGAACGAGCTCCGACGGGCCAAGGCACTCGCCGTCGGTGCCGACGAAGCGATCACACCGGACGAGGCCCGAGAGCGATTCGGTGCCAGAGGTGCGGATCTGGTGTTCGAGTGTGCGGGTGTACCGCCCACCATCCAAAGTGCGGTCGAGTTCGTGCGTCGCGGCGGTCGGGTCAACCTCGTGGGCCTCGCCTCAGGTGCCGCGACGATTTCTCCACAGTCGTGGCTGATCAAGGAAGTCACGTTCGTTGCCTCCCTTGCGTACAACCACCATGATTTCGTCGCGACGATGAACTTGATGGCCGACGGACGGATCAAGGTCGAGCCGTTGCACGACAAGACCGTGGGCTTGAGTCAACTCCCCGAGACGATTGCCGAACTTGCCGACAATCCGTCGAGTGCAATCAAGGTCCTTGTGGATCCGGCGCGCTGAGGCCGCACTTCGGGAAAATCTGCCGGAACGCTGCATTCCACTTTTCCTTCCAGTCCGACGAGTTGGCGTCGTCGGCAATCGCAACAAGATCGGCCTCGCGACCAAGACACTCGGCCTGCTCGACGGACACCGCAATCCCCGTCGCTTCGGCGATCGCGGTGCCCATCGCAACGTGCGCAGTCAAAAGATCCTCGTCGGTTGGGATCGGGTCGTCGGTGGAGGGAAGAGAAGTCGAGGTCGGTGGCGTCTCCACGACGGAGTCGGGCGGAATGCTGCCGCCGATCGTTGCCTCGTCGCAGGCTTCGATGACGTACCCGCTCAGGCGGGCGAGGTGTCGCCGGGTGTTGACGGAGCCGATCGTGTCGAGAGCTTCATCGAGTTTCTCGTCGCTGATGAATTTTGCGGCATCCCAGTCGAGCAATTCCAACGCGCCATAGAGATTGCGCAGCCGCGACGACACCGTTGAGAGATCCCCGACGATGCTTTCGGGTGCCACGTCAAGCGCAGCAGTGAGATTGGAAAGGTCCTCGTCGATCTGACTCCGCAGGACCGCGGCGTTCATTGTCTTCGCATCCTCGGCAAGAGCGCCAATGCGCAGAACCGCGGTTTCGATTGCGACACTACGGTCGCAGATCGCCGCACGTTGGGTGTCGCCGGCGCTGCACGCTGCAACCACGACCGATAGCAACACCGCAGTGAAAGACCCAACCCCTCGACGCGACACGCAGCCGAAACTATCGGCTGAAGCCACCAAAATTCAGCCGCTCGTAGCGGCGACCCACGTCTCGTAAAGCGAGGCGTATCGGCCTCCGTGGATAACCAACTGATCGTGGCTTCCGTCCTCGACGATCATGCCGTTCTCCATGACCAATATCCGGTCGGAGCGCATCGCGGTGCTCAGCCTGTGTGCGATTGCGATCGTGGTGCGTCCCGTTGCCAACGCATCAAAGGCCCTTGAGATTCTCACCTCGATGAGTGGATCGACGGCCGACGTGGCTTCGTCGAGCACGAGAATGCGCGGTTCGGCGATTGCAGACCTGAGGAGGGCCACCAGTTGTCGTTCGCCCGCCGACAGATCGTTGCCTCGTTCTCCGACGGGCGTCGACAACCCGTCAGGAAGGGATTCCAACCACTCGTCGAGACCGAGATCACCTGCGATGGTGCGACATGTGGCTTCGTCGAGCCTCGGGTCGACGAATCGCAAATTCGAGAGAATCGTTCCGTCGAAGAGAAACGGCTCTTGTGGCACGAAGGTCAGGACAGATCTGAGGTCGTTGCGTGCAACATCGGTGAGCGACACACCCCCCATCGAGACGACTCCCGAGGACGGATCCATGAGACGGGACACGAGTCGACCGAGTGTCGTCTTTCCCGAACCGGTCGAACCGATGACGGCAACGTGTTGGCCGAACGGTATGTCAACCGTCACCTCTCGCAGTGCGAACGGATCGGTCGAATCATCCGCGGCGTCGCTCGATGTTCGTGATTGATACGCGAACCAAACGCGGTTGAATCGAATGTCGAGACGCGACCGCGGCAAGGGCCGCGGTGTCAGAGGTTCCGGCGGGCCGATCGGTGTCTCGAGAATCTCGAGGATTCGCGAGAGCCCCGCGACGGCCGCCTGTGTGTTGTCGATGATTTCGGTGAACTCTGCGATGGGCTCGAGGAACCTGTACGTCAGGAAGATGAATCCAACAACCGCGCCGAGGGTGAGGCCGGCTTCCGGGCCGCGCAGGATGGCGGTGACGGACACCGCAACGATCGTGAGAACCGAGAACAACTCGCCGATCGGAAAAAGCAGGGCACCAAGAACGCCTGCCCGAATTTGTGCGCGATAGCGAGCCCTCATGGTCCCGACAAGTCGCTCTGCGTAGGCCTCGCGTTGGTCGAAGGCAACAAGAACGTCGGCTCCATTCACGAATTCCGCAGCCTCGGCGAAATATGTCCCGTTCATCTCGCGGGCCTTTTCGTATGAGCGGACGAGTCGCAACTGTACGCGCCGGAATCCGTACATCAACGGAGCTGCAACCACGAAAGCGACGATGGCAAGCAACCAGTCGTACGACAACATGATCGTTGCGATCACGAACATCAGTGTTCCGTCAAGAAGCCACGCCAAAGCGCCCCAGGAAAAGAACTGACCGAGCGTCTCGATGTCGCTGGTCACCCGGGCCACGAGGGCACCTTTTTTCTCTTCGTTGTGATACGCGATGCTGAGGCCGTGAATGTGCTCGAACAACTTCACCCTCAGTCCGTAAAGCGCCTCTTCGCTGCGCATTCCGAGGCGCTTGATTGCAGAACGAAGACACCATGCCGACATTGCCACTACGAATGCGCAACCGACACACAGGGCGATGACAAGGGCGTAGTCGACTTGGTTGCCTTCAGGGCCGACGACAAAACCTCTGTCGATCACCTGTTGCACCAGTACGGGCACCGCAACGCGCGTTCCCGTGCCGAGCAGCGCCAGTACGACGGTGAGGCCGAGTCCCTTGCGCAATGCCGGACTGAGGGCAAGGCCCCGGGTGATGACGTTGACGGACCCCGCCGACTTCTCAACGCTCATGTCGGTCACTTTCGTACGATTCCATGAGCGCCGCATATCGCGGGCAACGCTCTAGCAGTTCCTCGTGGGTACCACTGTCGAAGATTCTCCCATCGACAAGGAAGACGACGTTGCCGATCAGCGACACGGTCGAAGGTCGCGAGGCAACGACGACGAGGGTTTTGCCGCCGATGTCATCGACGAGGTTGTGCATCACCGTTGTCTCGGTTTCCGGGTCGAGAGCTGACGTGGTGTCGTCGAGTACCAGGACATCCCGTTCGGCCAAAAGCGCCCTGGCAAGCGCGAGACGCTGGCGCTGTCCGCCACTGAGACCCACCCCGCGTTCGCCGATGGTCGTGTCGAGGCCATCCGCGAGATCTCTAACGAATCCGTCCGCGTCGGCGATCCGGAGCGCCTCGAAAATCTCTTCATCTGAGCCTTCCTGTCCAAACAGCAAGTTCTCGCGCAGGGTTGCTGCGAAGAGGAACGTCTCCTGAAAGACCGGTGCCACACCTCGCTGACCAATCCGCACGGAGCCTCGGAAGGCGAGGATGCCCGCGAGCACTCCGACGAGGGTCGACTTTCCCGATCCGGTTTCACCGACGAGAGCGAGTGATTCTCCCGGCGCTACCAGCAGGTACTCGACCACAAGGGTCGGATCCGACTGTCCTTGATGCACCACCGTCAAATCTCGAATCTCGACACCGATACCGTCTGCTCTTTCCGGAACGCGCACGGTGTGCATCGCTTCACCAAGCAGGCCATCGACGTGTGCGAGTCCCGCGCGCGAGTGCGGCAACTCACTGAGCGCATAGCCGATGATCCGAAGTGGAAACGACAGCAACGTGAAGAGATAGATGAAGCCGCCGACTTCGCCCACGGTCATGTTTCCCTCGCCGACGCGCCAGGAACCCACGAGCAAGAGGACAACGATCGCCGTCGAAGGTATGAGATCTAACAGCGACTCGAAGCGCGAGCGGTAACGAACCGTCTCCATGCGGGCATCGCGAAGCCTTTCAGCGACCGTCGACAATCGTCGGGCTTCCCTCTCCTCGGCACCGAAAGCCTTCACCACCGTCACTGCCTCGAAACTCTCATGAACGGCGGACGAGAGATCCCCCAGATGGTCCTGCGCTTGGGCAAAGAGTGCATCGACCCTGCGCTGGTAGCGAAGGTTCACCCACGCCAGCAGTGGGATCACGATCAATCCGACCCCGCCGAGCACAGGGTCCGAGAGCAACATCGCGACACCCGCAAAAGCGAGAAGTACGACAACAGAGGAGGCAAAGGGCAATGGCGCGAGCATGGCCACGGCCGCCTCGGCGTCGACGGTCATACGCGAGATGACGTCACCGGTGGTGCGGGTCCGCAACCACCACACGGGTTGCCTGCAGATACGGTCGATGACCGATGTCGCAATCGTGCCAGCCGCACGCCATTCGGTGATTCCTGCGTAACTCCGTCTGGTCACCACGCCGGCAGCCCTCACGATGCCGATCATGGTGATGAGAAGCATCGCGGTGATCACCGATCGCGTGCCGACGCTTCCTGCTTCGAATCGAGGCGCTATCGCCTCATCGATGACCCGACGTACGGCGTAGGCCGACAGGACAGTGCAAATGGCGTACGTCGAGGCGCCACCGACCGCCACGCCGAAACTGCGTCGATGTCCCCTCGTGATACGCGACACGAGCGAAAGGAATTCCGACACACGATTGTTCTAGCAGTTACCGTGCGTCTAGCGTCTTGGTCATGACGCGCCTTGACATCGCCAGCCTGTTGTTGCGCTTGGCGCTCGGTCTCTGCATATTCCTGCACGGTGCGAACAAGTGGAAGTCGGCGGAGTCCCGTCGAGGAACGGCCGGATGGTTTGCATCGATAGGCATGCGCCACTCGAAAATCCAGGCAGCGATGGCTGCATTCACGGAAATGGTTGGCGGTCTCCTTCTTGTTGCGGGACTGTTCGTCCCCACCGCAGCTGCCGCGATTCTCGCGACGATGGTCGTCGCGATCGTCGTCGCCCACCGCCGCAGTGGCTTTTTCATCTTCAACGAAGGCCAGGGCTGGGAATACTGCGCGATGCTCGGAGTCGTCGCTCTCGCGATCTCCGGCCTGGGAGGCGGCCGTGTGAGTCTCGACAACGCACTCGGGATCGACTACGGCGGTACTTGGGGGTTTGTGACCGGTCTCGTGCTCGGCCTGGGTGGCGCCGCCGTGCATCTTCTCGTTTCGTACCGACCGGGGCGATCGGCTTCGCAATGACCGCGGTCCAGCGTCTCGTCAAACCATTTCTCATCGTCGTTTGTGTCGGCATCGCCGCAATGTGGATCTATGCCTTCGGTTTTGCCAGCAAGGAGTCGGTCAACCGCATCGGCGATCCACAGTGGCAGCAGTATGCGGAGTCACGGTGTGCATCTGCGAAGGAAGAACGAATCGCCCTCGCCGACATGCGAAAGGTCAACGAAGTCGGGCCCGAGGCGCTGCGCGAGCGTGCACTCATCGTCGACAAGGCCACCGACACCCTCCAACAGGCGATCGATGACATTTCCGCACAACCGATCGCCGACGCCAAGGGTCGGGCGATCGTCCCGCTGTGGTTGGCCGATTACAGGACGTATATCGCCGATCGACGTTCCTATGCCGACGATCTGCGTGCTGGTATCAACGAGCCCTTCGCCGAAACCAAGGTCGAGGGCATTCCGATCTCGGAGAAGATCTCGACCTTCGCTGCGGACAACCTGATGAAGTCGTGTGGCGCACCGATCGACCTCTCAGTCTGAGACGCGCCGCCAACCCCGTTCAGCCGACCACGACCTGATGACGCGAGCGGGGGCGCCGACCGCGACGCAGTGATCGGGTAGTTCCCCGACCACGACGGAATTCGCACCAACCGCCACGTGGCGTCCGATTCGCGCTCCAGGCAAGACCACCGTTCCGTGACCGAGCCAACTCCCGTCCCCGATCGACACCGGAGATTCTGGTTGTGACTGCCGTGAAATCGGTACCTCGGGGTCTTCGTAGCCATGATTCTGATCCGTGATGTACACGTGGTGACCGGTCCACACGTCGTTGCCGATCTCGATCGCGAGATGGCCGACGATTCCACTTCCACGACCGATCAGACAACGGTCCCCAATCTTCACCACGGGCGAAGTCAGGCATTCCTGACCTGGAACCATGCCGGCGGACAACGCGACGTTCGGCCCAATCATCGTGTCGCGTCCGATCGAGATGTAGCGCTCGTTGAAGATCGTCGTGAACGGATAACAGATGATGCTGCCGTCACCGAACGAGGCAAACTGCCGACCACGTGCCGTATCCGGGCCAATGGACCCGTGCAGGTGGATCCAGCGCGTTCCTGCTTCGATGGCCCGAAAGGCCTGGGTGTTGAACCAGCGACGCGCTTCGCGTCCGGCTGAGGTCGACCACACACCCACGGGTCGAATCTAACGCTCGCGGCAAAGATGCCACGTTGGATACTCTGCGCGCGTGGGGAACGCCCGGAATCGACCGCGAGTCGCATGGCTCGTCGGAGGTCACCCCTTCGATGCGCCTTCGCTTCAGCGTTTGCTCGATTCACTCGATGCGGAAGTCACCCTCATCGGGTGGCCGACGGCGGGAGACCTGTTCACACCGGCCGGGGTCGTTCGCCTTCTCGAGAACTTCGACGTTCTCGCCCTGTACGACATGCCCGGGATCAAGTTCCGAAGGGGTGAGAGTCCCGAGTTCGTGGCCCCTTCCGACGACGTCGTCGCCGCTTGGACCTCTCTCACCGAGAAAGGGATGCCCGTGTTGGCCCTCCATCACTCGATCGCGTCGTGGCCGAAGTGGTCGGGTTTTGCCGAGATTCTGAAGGGCCGTTTTCACTACGCGCCAGCCGTTCTGCGCGGAATCAACTACCCGGATTCGGGCTATGCGATGAACGTGACGCAACGCTTCGAGATCGCGTTTCCTGACCACCCCGTTTGCAAAGGTCTCCCCTCCTCGTTCGAACTCACCGACGAGACCTACCAATGCCCCGTCTTCGACGACGAGGTCGAAGTCCTCATCCGAACGGACGCTCCGCGGGACGATGCGCACCACGCATCGGCGTTCGCCGCGGTTCGACGCGAATCGAATCCGGGTTGGCGGCATTCACCGGCCTCGCCCGCCGTGGCGTGGACACACACGTACGGCGCATCTCGGATCGTCTACCTGCAACCCGGAGAGGGTCCCGAATCGTTCGACAACGACTGGTATCGCATTCTCATCAACAACGCCGTCCAATGGCTGGCAGACCAGAAACGAGGTCGAAAGTGAACGCGACCGAATCCGCAATCCGTGGCGTGATCGACGTCAGTCATCGCTACGCGGCGGGCATCGACCGTCGGGACTGGGACTTGTACCGCGAGTGCTTCACCGACCCGTGTGCATTCGACTTTTCGAGCTTCAGTGGAAGACCCGCATCGGAGATGGCGCGCGATACGTGGGTCGAGAACGTCCGGCGGACGAACGGTTCGTTCGACGCGACACAACACCAGATGTCGAATCAGATGGTGACCTTCCGCGACGAAGATCATGCGACGTGCATCACGGAGCTACGGGCACAGCACTGGTTCGCACCCGCCACCATGGATCGACTCGGACACGGCGGCGAGGTGAATTTCTGCGAACTCGGGGGCCACTACACGAACGAGATCGTTCGAGATGACGGTGTCTGGCGCATAGCGCGCTGCCAACTCACCGTTCGTTGGCACACGGGAAGCATGGCTATCTTTGACCTCGCACGCGCGATCGGCGCGGGAACCCTCTCGAAAGACTGAACGGATCGAGGCTGCGATGGATCTCTACAACGCCCTGTACACAACCCGCGCGATGCGTCGAGTGAAACCGGATCCGATCCCCGACGACGTCGTGAAGAAGTTGCTCGACGCGGCGATTCGCGCGCCGTCGGGCGGCAACCAGCAGAAGTGGCGCTTCCTCTTGCTCACGGATCCCGCCAAGAAGGCACAACTACAGAAGCTCTACCGCGAAGGCCTCACCGAGCTGAACGCCACCCAATACAAGGCCGTCATGGACCTCATCCGGAACGGCAACCCGAGCGACCCGGAAGTCATCCAGGCCAAGAAGACCAATGCAAGCGCCGAGTGGCTCGCCGACAACCTCGACAAGGTTCCCCTCATCGTGTTCGCGTGGGGCAAGCCAAACGGCGAGAGCTCGATCTACCCCGCACTCTGGAGCCTGCAACTCGCCGCGACGGCCGAGGGCATCGGCTCGGCGCTCACGACGCTGCTCTTCAAAAAGCACACGAAACAGGTTCTCGACATTCTGGGCGCACCCGAACCGACCGAATGGGTGCCGATGGCCATGGTGACCCTTGGCTACCCCACGGGCCGCTGGGCCGTGGCAAAGCGGCAACCGGCCCACGAAGTGACTTTTCAGGATTCGTGGGGAACCCCTGTCTCGTGGAGGGTCGACGCACCGCTCTGGCAGTAGCGTTCAAAGAACCAAGCGCCTCACCCCAGGACACCGCACCGATGACCACCACCCCTCGCAAGGCCGTCACCGCTCCACTCCTTTCGGAGATGAAGGCGCGTGGCGAGAAGATCGCAATGATCACCGCCTACGACGCAACCTTTGCAGCGATCGTCGACGCTGCCGGTGTCGACGTCATTCTCGTCGGCGACTCCGTCGCCACAACCGTTCAGGGCGAGGCAAACACTATTCCCGTCACGATGGAAGAAATGGAATATCACGTCCGCTTGGTGCGTCGTGCAGCGCCGAAGGCACTCGTCGTCGGTGACCTGCCTTTCGGCAGTTACCAGGTCGGCTCGAGCCAAGCAGTTGCAAACTCGGTGCGCCTCATCAAGGCCGGTGCGCAAGCCGTGAAACTCGAAGGAGGCCTCACGGTTGCCGACTCGGTTCGCGCGATAGCGGACGCAGACATTCCGATCATGGGTCACGTCGGTCTCACTCCCCAAAGCGTTCACCGCATGGGAGGTCACAAGGTGCAGGGTCGCCGAGATGGTTTCGAAGCCGGCGGCCGCCAGCGACTTCTCGAAGACGCCCACGCCGTTGAACAAGCCGGTGCCTTTTCGGTCGTTCTCGAAGGAATCCCTGCGCATTTGGCCGCCGAAATAACGGCCAAGCTGTCGATTCCGACGATCGGTATCGGCGCGGGCGCACAGTGCGACGGCCAGGTGCTGGTTCTGCACGACGTCCTTGGTCTTTCCGTGCGCGAACTCACCTTCACGAAGAAATTTGCCGACATTCGTGGCGCGAGCACCGACGCCTGCCGACAGTACGTCGATGAAGTGCGCGCCGGCGTCTGGCCCGACGACGCCCACTCCTTCGAATAGGCGCGGGCCGCTTCTTGCGCGTTGTCACCGCGATCGACGACGTTCGTGCGGCGGTTCGAACGGCGCGGTCAAGGGGCGAACGCGTTGCCTTTGTGCCCACCATGGGTGCGCTGCACCCGGGACACGTCTCACTCATCGATCGTGCCCACGAGGAGGCGTCGTTCGTCGTCGTTTCGATTTTCGTGAACCCTCTTCAGTTCAACGACCCCACGGACCTTGCTGCCTACCCACGCACGGCGCACGCCGACGAGGCTTTGTGCGAGAAGGCCGGCGTCGATCTCGTTTGGCGACCCGGGACGGACACGATCTATCCCGCGGGCTTCGACACCCGTGTTGAACTCGGAGCACTCGCTAGCGATCTCGAAGGCCTGCACCGACCGGGGCACTTCGCGGGAATGGCAACGGTTGTCCTCAAGTTGCTCAACGTCGTTGCACCCGATCTCGCGTGCTTCGGACGCAAGGATTTCCAACAGCTCGCCATCGTGCGACGCATGGTGCGCGACTTCGATGTTCCCGTGCGAATCATCGGGTGCCCCACCGTGCGTGAAGCCGACGGCCTCGCAATCTCGAGCCGGAACACGAAACTCTCCCCCGAAGCACGGGCATTGGCCACGAATCTCTCTCGCGTCATCGATCAGGCCGCGCGAACGATGCGAGCTGGTGAACGTGCCGACAGCGCACGCCAGGTCGCGATGTCGGACCTCGCGTCAC
>Ga0169931_10003154_pt1 | contig 26387 bp, 26 predicted proteins | sample Kivu_15m_20L_FD_129675 | JGI IMG/M metagenome (GOLD analysis project Ga0169931, IMG submission 129675) | Freshwater microbial communities from Lake Kivu, Western Province, Rwanda to study Microbial Dark Matter (Phase II) - Kivu_15m_20L... | ecosystem: Environmental > Aquatic > Freshwater > Lake...
AGAGGCCTATCTCGAGTTCTTCCTCGGCGAGCTGGGCGGCGAGGCCGCGACGCCGCTGGACCTGCACGCCCGCTTCGCCGGGGAGCCCGGCGAGGCGCGGGCGCGGGTCAGAAGCCGCGCGTGACCTTGCGCGGCGCCATGAAGCCGAAGTCGCAGCCGCGATCCGCCTGCTCGATCGTCTCGAGCAGCAGCCGCTCGTAGCCGCGCGCCTCCTCCGGCACCGCGTAGGGCGCGAGGCGCGCGCGCCGCGCCGCCAGCGTGGCCTCGTCGACCAGCAGGTCGATGCGCCGCGCCGGCACGTCGAGGACGATGCGGTCGCCCGTCTCGACCAGCGCGAGCGGCCCGCCGACCATCGCCTCCGGCGTCACGTGCAGCACGATCGTGCCAAAGGCGGTGCCGCTCATGCGCGCGTCGGAGACCCGGACCATGTCCTTCACGCCCTCGCGCGCGAGCTTGCGCGGGATCGGCACGTAGCCCGCCTCGGGCATGCCGGGATGGCCCTTGGGACCGGCGTTGCGCATCACGATCACGTCGTCGGCGCGGATGTCGAGCGCGGGGTCGTCGATGCGGTTCACCACGTCCTCGACCGATTCGAAGACCACCGCGCGGCCCTCGTGCCGCAGCAGCGACGGCGTCGCCGCGGATTCCTTGATGAGCGCGCCGCCGGGGGCGAGGTTGCCGCGCAGCACGCGCAGGCCGCCCTTCGCGTAGACCGGGTTGGCGCGGCGGCGGATCGCGGTCTGCCCCTTCGCCTCGACGGCCCCGGCGACGATCTCGGCCAGCGTCTGGCCCGAGACGTTCGGCGTCGAGGTGTCGAGCAGGTCGGCGATCTCGCGCAGCAGGACGGGGATGCCGCCGGCCTCGTGCAGGTGCTCCATGTAGTGCTCGCCCGCGGGCTTCAGGTTCACGAGCACGGGCGTCAGCTCGCCGAGCGCGTCGAACTCGTCGAGGTCGACCTCGATGCCGCAGCGGCGCGCCACGGCGGTGAGGTGGATGACCGCGTTGGTCGAGCCGCCGAGGCAGTGCAGGACGCGGAAGGCGTTGCGGAACGACGCGCGGGTCAGGAAGCGCGAGGCCTTCGTGCCCTCGCGCGCCAGCGCCACCGCGCGCATGCCGGAAAGCTCGGCGTGGCGATAGCGCTCGCCATGCACGGCCGGGATCGCGGCGCCGCCGGGAAGCGTCAGGCCGAGCGTCTCGGTGACCGCGGCCATCGTGCTCGCGGTGCCCATGACCATGCAGGTGCCCGCGGTCGGCGCGAGGCGCCCGGTCACCGCGCCGATGGCGGCGGCGTCGATCGTGCCCGCGCGGTATTGCGCCCAGAGGCGGCGGCAATCGGTGCAGGCGCCAAGCCGCTCGCCGTCATGCGTCGTCGTCAGCATCGGGCCGACCGGCACGACGATCGCCGGCAGGTCGACGCTGGCGATCGCCATCAGCTGCGCCGGGATCGTCTTGTCGCAGCCGCCGATCGCCACCACGGCGTCCATCGGCTGCGCGCGCAGCATCTCCTCGGTGTCCATCGCCATGAGGTTGCGCAGGTACATGCTGGTGGGATGCGCGAAGGATTCGTGCAGCGACACCGTCGGGAAGACCATCGGCAGCCCGCCCGCGCCGAGCACGCCGCGCTTGATCGCCTCGACCAGCTGCGGCGCCGTGCCGTGGCAGGGGTTGTAGTCGGAGCCCGTGTCCGCGATGCCGACGATCGGGCGCTCCAGCGCCTCGTCGCTGTAGCCCATCGCGCGGATGAAGGCCTTGCGCAGGAAGAGGGAGAATTCCGGGTCGCCATAGGCCGTCAGGCCCTTCCGCATGCCGGTGCTCAATCGTCCCTCCCTCGCGCGACGCCGCGCCGCGCCCGCATTGAGACAAGAAGCGGCGCCCGCGTCCAGCGCGGCGGCGCCTCAGGCGCTGTCGCGCAGCACGACCTCGAAGCCCAGGTCGACGCGCCGCGCGGGCGCGCCGCCGGCGATCCGCTCGAGGATCATCGCCGCGGCGCGCCGGCCCATCTCGCGCCCGGGAACGCGCACGGTGGTGAGCGCCGGATGCGCCTCGCGCGCGACCTCGAAATCGCCGAAGCCGGCGATGGCGAGATCCCCGGGCACCGCGATCGCGCGGCGGGCGCATTCCGACAGCGCGCCGAAGGCTGGAAAGTCGTTCGAGAAGATCACCGCGTCGATGCGCGGACGAAGCGCGGTCAGCGCCGCCGCCGCGCGCGCGCCGCTGCGCATGGTCAGGCCGCGGTCGGCGTCGTCGAGGCGATGGAAGACCGGCGCCAGGCCGGCGGCGCGCATCGCCGCGCGATAGCCCTGGGCGCGGCGGCGCGAGCGCAGCTCGAAGGCGGGATCGACGCCCGCGAAGACGATGCGCCGGTGCCCGCGTCCCAGCAGCGCCTCGGTGAGGCGGCGGCCGGCGGCGCGGTTCGAGAATCCCACGTTCATGTCGATCGGATCGGCGGCGAGTTCCCAGGTCTCGACCACGGGAATGCCGGCGGCGCGCAGCTGCGCGCGCAGTTCCGGCGTGTGCTGCGTCCCGGTCAGGATCATGCCGTCCGGTCGCCGACCGAGGAAGGCGGTGACCAGGCCCTCCTCGGTCTCCGGCGCGTAGCCCGAATTGGCGAGCAGCAGCTGGTAGCCCTGCGCGCGCAGGACCTCGGTCATGCCTTCGACCGTCTCGGCGAAGATGGCGCTGGTCAGCGTCGGCACGATCGCGACCACGATCCGGCTGCGCTGCGACTTGAGCGCGCCGGCCACGAGATTGGGCACGTAGCCCAGGGCGCGCACGGCCTCGTCGACGCGCGCGCGCGTCTGCGGCGCGACGCGCCCGGGCAGGCGCAGCGCGCGCGACACCGTCATCGCCGAGACGCCCGCGAGACGCGCCACGTCGGCGAGGCGCGCGGATCCCGGCGCTGCGGTCTTCGATGGCAAGCCTTGACCTCCCCCCGCGGCCGCGTCTACGGTCGCAGCAGTGATGTTATCGATAACCATGCGGACCGCGCAACCGCATCTCCGAACGGGGGGCGGCGTCCGCCGAAACGGGAGGAACGACATGCTGAAGCTCACCGGAAGACTTCTCTCGGCCGCGGCCGGGCTGGCGATGGCCGCGCTGTTCGCCGGCGGCGCCGGCGCGCAGCAGACGATCGTGTTCGGCGGATCCGATGCGATCGGCGGCACCTTCGACATCCAGAACAAGACGTTCACGCGTCTTGTCAACGAGCGCGCCGCCGGGCGGCTGCGCGTCAACTTCATCGCCGGCGAGCAGCTCGGACCGGACATGCAGGTCATCGAGCAGATGATGCAGGGCTCGGTCCAGATGTACGGCGACGTGCTTGACTGGTACGCCAACTTCAACAAGGACTTCGCGATCTTCGGCTGGGGCTTCGCGTTCCGCGACATCGCGCATGTGCAGAAGTTCATCGACAGCCCGATCTACGCCGAGATGATCGAGCAGCTGCGGGCGAAGCAGGGCATCCGCGTGCTCGCCGCATCGACCACGCAGCCGCGCGTCCTGTTCAGCCGCAAGCCGGTGCAGAGCCTCGCGGACCTCAAGGACGTCAAGATGCGCGTGCCCGAGATCAAGACCTATCTCGCGTTGTGGGAGACGCTGGGCACGCGCCCGTCGCGCCTCGCCTGGGCCGAGGTCCCGCTGGGCCTGCGCACCGGCGTGGTCGAGGCGGCCGAGGGCCCGATCGCCTCGGCCTATGCCGCGAAGATGCACGAGGCGGCGAAGTTCGTGACCCGCACCGACCACATCCTCTCGACTTCGCACATCACGATCAACGAGAGGTTCTTCTCGGCGCTGGCGCCGGACCTGCAGAAGATCGTCGCCGACGCCGCCCGCGAGGCCGTCGCGGAGACGCGGCGACTGGCCGGCGCCGAAGTCGACGACATCGTCGCGAAGATGCGCCGCGAGGGCGCCACGGTGTCGGCGATCGACACCAAGCCGATCAACGACCGGGCGCGCGAAGCCGTCGCCAAGATGGAGGCCGAGGGCCTCTGGTCGGCGGGGCTCTGGCAGAAGATCCAGGACCTCTGAGCGTCGACGGCCGCGGCGCCAGTCGACGCCGCGGCCGGACCGTTCCCGGTTGCCCCGCATGACCGCTCTGCTCGACGCCTACGAACGTCTGCTTCGCGCGATCGCCGCGCTGGAGAAGGCGGTCGGCGTCTTCCTGATCGCGGTGATCGTGGTGACAATCACCATCCAGGTCTTCACCCGCTACGTCTTCGACCGGCCGATCGTCTGGGTCGAGGAGGTCGCGACCTACGCCTTCATCTGGGGCGCCTTCATCGGCGCCGCGCTCGGCCACAAGACCCGGCGCCATATCCGCATCGAGACATTCGTGTCGCGCCTGGGGCCGCGCGGCACCGCCGCGATGCGCATCGCCGCGGAGGCGCTGATCCTCTTGCTGTGCTGGCTGCTGGCGACGACGGCCTGGACGGTCATGGGCGTCGAGGCGCGCAGCCGCTCGATCGCGCTGCCGGTCGACATCCCGCGCATGTGGTTCTACTCGGTGCCGCTCTTCTTCGGCACCGTCTCCATCGCGATCGCGTCCGTCTATTTCCTCCTGCGCGAGGCGCAGGCGCTCGCCAAGGGCGGCGGCGGGCCCGACGCCGGCGGCCGGAGCATCGCAAGACGCTGGGCCTGCTCTTCGGGTTCTTCGCGGCTCTGCTCGTGATCGAGCTTCCCGTCGGCTTCGCGCTCGCCCTGTCGGCGCTCGGCGTACTGCTCGCCGAAGGCCAGATCCCGCTGACCATCGTCGTGCAGCGCATGGCTTCGGGGATCGAGAGCTTTCCCTTCCTCGCCATCCCGCTGTTCATCCTGGCCGGGAACCTGATGAACCGCGCCGGCATCGCGGCGCGCATCTACGCCTTCGCGCTGGCCCTCGTCGGCCATATCCGCGGCTCGCTCGCGCATGTCAACGTTATGGCGAGCATGATCTTCGCCGGCATGTCCGGCGTCGCGCAGGCCGACGCCGCGGGTATCGGCACGATCGAGATCAAGCACATGAAGGCGCGCGGCTTCGAGCCGGCCTTCGCGGCCGCGGTCTCGGCGGCCTCCGCCGTCATCGGCCCGATCATCCCGCCCTCCGTCATCATGGTCGTCTACGCGGTCAACGCGCAGGCCTCGGTCGCGGACCTGTTCCTCGCCGGGATCGTGCCCGGGGTGCTGATGGGGCTGGCGCTGATGGCGATGGTCTACTGGATGGCGGTCACCGGCCGCATCGTCGCGCCGACGCAGCCCTGGCCGGGCTTCGGCGAGGTGCGCCGGACCTTCGTCGCCGCCCTGCCGGCGCTGATGGCGCCGGTGCTGCTGTGCGGCGGCGTCGTCGCCGGGGTCGCCACGCCGACCGAGCTGGGCGCGATCACGGTCGTCTACGCGATCGCGCTGGGCTTCTGGCAACGCGAGCTGACCTGGGACGAGATCTGGCACGCCGCGGTGGAGACGCTGACGACCTACGGGGTGCTGGTCTTCATCATCGCCGCCGCGGTACCGTTCGGCTGGGTGGTCGCCGTCACCGAGGCGCCCGCGAAGCTCGCCGACTTCCTGCTCGGCATCAGCGACAAAAAATGGGTCATCCTCGCCCTCGTCAACGTGATGCTGCTGGTCGCCGGCTGCTTCATGGAGACGACCGCGATCCTGCTGATCGCGACGCCGACGCTGTTGCCGCTGATGAAGCAGCTCGGCGTGCACGAGGTGCATTTCGGGCTGATGATGATCATCAACCTGCTGATCGGCGCGCTGACGCCGCCCTTCGGCGTGCTGCTGTTCATCACCATGGACATCGCCAAGGTGAGCTTCGCGGCGATCGTGCGCGCGATCCTGCCGTTCTACGTGCCGCTCGCCTTCGTGCTTCTTCTCGTCACCTACTGGCCGGACATGGTGATGTTCGTGCCGAACCTGTTCCGGGACTGAAAGCCCGGCTCGACGCCCGCCCAAGGAGGACCAAGACCATGCTGAGCAAGGCAGACATCGAACGCTACAACCGCGACGGCGTCATCGTGGTGCCGAACGTGCTCTCCGCCGCCGAGGTGGACGCGCTGCGCCGCGCCACCGACGAGTTCGTGGAGAAGTCGCGCGCGGTCACGCAGCACGACGACATCTACGACCTCGAGCCCGGCCATACCCAGGCGATGCCGCGCGTGCGCCGCATCAAGACGCCGGACAAATGGCATCCCGCCTACGCGCATTGCGTGCGCCATCCCGGCGTCGTGAAGTCGCTGCAGGCGCTCTGGGGCCCGAACATCCGCTTCGACCTGTCGAAGCTGAACCTCAAGTCCGCGGGCTTCGGCTCGCCCGTCGAGTGGCACCAGGACTGGGCCTTCTACCCGCACACGAACGACGACCTCGCGGCCGTCGGCGTGATGATCGACGACATCGACGAGCACAACGGCCCGATGATGATCATCCCGGGCTCGCACAAGGGCCCGGTCTACGACCACCATGTCGACGGCCGGTTCTGCGGCGCGATGGACCCGACACGCGACGGCATCGACTTCTCGAAGGCGATCAAGTGCACGGGCAAGGCGGGCTCGATCACGATCCACCACGTGCGCGCGGTCCACGGCTCGGCGCCGAACACCTCGAACCGGCAGCGCCGCTTCTTCCTCATGCAGTTCCGCTCCGCCGACGCCTGGCCGCTGATCCAGAAGCCGGACAACTGGGAGAGTTGGACGGGCCACCTGGTGGCCGGCGAGGAGACGCTGACCCCGCGCATGACCGCCTGCCCCGTGCGCCTGCCCTTCCCGGTCGCGTCCAACCAGGGCTCGATCTACGAGAACCAGCGCGAGCTCAAGAACAAGTTCTTCGAGGAGCCGGCGCAGAAGCGCGCCGCGACCTGACCCGCGCGCCACCGGGCGCGGAGGACGGGGGGACGGCGCGAGCCGTCCCCCTTCGTCATTTCCCGACCCGCGCGAAGAGATGCGGCGCCACGCGCGCCTCGTCGAGCGCGACGCCATGGCCCGGCCGGTCGGGGATCGGCATCCTGCCGCCGCGCACCGTGAGCTCCGGCGGCTGGTCGACGATCCCGAAATGCTCGGGCACCCGGTACGGGTAGAGCTCCTGGATCAGCAGGTTGGTGAGCGTGGCGTCGAGCTGCAGCGTCGCCGCCGTCAGCACCGGCCCCGCGCAGAGATGCGGCGCCACGCGCATGTTGTAGGCCTCGGCCATCGCCGCGATCTTGCGCGTCTCCGACAGGCCGCCGGTGTTGCCGACATCGGGCTGCGCGACATGGATCGCGCGCAGCTCGAGCAGGCGGCGGAAGCCGTAGCGCGTGTAGAGCCGTTCGCCCGCCGCGATCGGCATGCGCAGCGCCTGGCGCACCTGCAGGATGCCCTCCGGGTCGAAGGCGTCCACTGGTTCCTCGAAGAACATGATGTCGAATTCCTCGACGCGCCGGCCGAGCGCGCAGATCGCGTCCGGCGTCAGCTCGCCGCTGAGGTCGAGCATCAGGTCGACGCGCGGCCCGATCGCGCGCCGCACCGCCGCGACGCGCGCCACCGCGAGGTCGATCGCGTCGCGGTCCACGTCGCGCTGCCCGACATGGCGGATGTTGCCGTGCGCGTTCCCCACGGGCATCGCCAGCGGGTACATCTTCAGCGCGTCGTAGCCGTCCGCGACGACCTTCTCCGCCGCGCGCGCGAACTCGTCCGCGGTATTGGCGCGGAACGACCAGCCATTGGCGTAGACGCGCACCTCGTCGCGGCACTTCCCGCCCAGCAGCTCGTAGGTCGGCACGCCCAGCGCGCGCGCCTTGATGTCCCACAGCGCCTGCTCGATCGCGCTGATGCCCGCGAAGACGATCGGGCCGCCGCCCTTGGCCCAGAAGCTGTGGTCGTACATCTCGCTCCACAGCTGCTCGACGCGAAACGGGTCGCGGCCGAGGACCAGCCTCTCGACGAGGTCGCGGATCATGCCCGCGGCCGCGCTCGCGCCGATGCCATAGGCGATCGCCGCCTCGCCAAGCCCCCAGGTGCCCTCGTCCGTGCGCAGCCGCACGACGATGGGATGGCGTCCATCGACATGGACGACGTAGATCTCCGCCGAGACGACCTTCATGGCTCCGCCACCGCTCCTTCCTCGAAGAGGGACCCGATCTCCGACTCGCCGAACCCCGCCTCGCGGAGCACCTCGCGCGTGTGCTGCCCCAGCAGCGGCGCGCCGCGCCGCACCCCGCCGGGCGTGCGCGAGAACTTGACCGGCGCGCCGATGGTCCGGACCCGGCCCAGCGTCGCGTGCTCGACCTCCGTCACCATGCCGCGGGCGATCGCCTGCGGGTGGGCGTGCATCTGCAGCACGTCGTTGACCGGCGCGCAGGGCACGCCGGCTTCCTCCAGCCGCGCCAGCCAGTCGGCGACCTTGCGCCGCCGGAAGAGCGGGGCCAGCTCCGCCTCGAGTGCAGCGACGTTGACGATGCGGTCGCGGTTCTCGGCGAAGCGCGGGTCGTCGCGCAGGCCCGGCGCCTCCAGCGCGTCGACGAGCCGCAGCCAGTTGGCCTGGTTGGCGCCGCCGACCACCAGCCAGCCATCCTCGGCCTCGAAGGCCTGGTAGGGCGCGGAGAGCGGATGCGCCGACCCCATCGCGCCCGGCGCGACGCCGGTCGCGAAGGCGATCGCCGACTGCCAGTAGGTGTGGACGATGCCGGCCTCGAAGAGCGAGGTGTCGACCACCTGGCCGCGGCCGGTGCGCAGCCGGTTCGCGTAGGCCGCGACGACGCCCATCGCCGCAAGGATCCCGGCGGTGATGTCGGTCAGCGGCGCGCCGCACTTCACCGGCGGCCGCCCCGGCCCCTCGCCGGTGAAGCTCATGATGCCGCTCGTCGCCTGCGCGACGAGGTCGAAGCCGCGGCGCCGCGCATCGGGCCCCGTGCGCCCGAACCCCGTCACCGAGCAGTAGACGAGCGCCGGGTTGATCCCCGCGAGCCGCTCGTAGCCGACGCCCAGCCGCTCCATCGTGCCCGGCGAGAAGTTCTCGACCAGCACGTCGGCGCCCGCGACGAGGCGCTCGAGGACGCGCCGCCCGCCCTCGGCCTTGAGGTCGAGGGCGATGCCGCGCTTGTTGCGGTTCATCATCAGGAAGGATGCCGCCTCGTCGCCGATCCGCGGCGGCACCTGGCGGCGCACGTCGTCGCCGCCGGGCAGCTTCTCCACCTTGACGACGTCCGCGCCCATGTCCGCGAGCATCAGCGCGCAGGTCGGCCCCGCCATCACGTGGCTGAGGTCGAGGACCTTCATCCCCTCGAGCGGGCCCATGGCGTCAGCGCCCGACGAATTTCGGCCTGGCCTTCGCGAGGAAGGCGGCCGAGCCGATGCGGAAATCCTCGGTGTCGAAGCAGTGGAAGCTCTCGTCGTGCTCCGCGGCGTCGAGCGGGCGCGGGTCGCAGAGCCGGTCGGCGAACTTCTTGTGCCAGCGCGCAACCAGCGGCGCGCCTTCCACGATGGAGGCGACCAGCCGGTCGACCTCGGCGGCGAAGGCCTCGTCCGTCGCCACGCGGTTCACCAGCCCCATGCGCAGCGCCTCCTCGGCGGGGAAGATGTCGCCGGTCAGCAGGATCTCCTTCGCCGTCGCGGCGCCGACCAGGCGGACGAGCGGTTCCATCTCGGTCGTCGCGACGACGAGGCCGAGCTTCTTCACGGGGATGCCGAAGCGCGACGAGGCCGAGCAGACCCGCAGGTCGGCGCAGCAGGCGAGCTCGAGCCCGCCGCCGACGCACAGCCCGGCGATCGCCGCGACGACGGGATGCCGGCAGCGCGCGATCGCCTGCAGCGCGCCATGGGAGAGCCCGGCGTAGCGGCGCGCCTGCGCCGCGTCGGCGCGCGTCGTCGCGAATTCCGCGATGTCCGCGCCGACGCAGAAGGCGCGCCCACCGGCGCCGGAGAGCACGACGCAGCGCAGCTCCGCGTCGGCGTCGAGCGCGCGGAAGATCGCGGCCAGCTCCGCCCACATCGCGCTCGACACGCAGTTCAGCTTCTCCGGCCTGTTCAGGACGACGCGCGCGACGCCGCCGTGGCGCGAGACGAGGATGGTGTCAGGCATGCGAGGGCTCCCGCCGGTGATGGATCGCGACGCGCGGGAGTATAGGCGAGCGCGCGCCGCGCGCCCTCACGCCGCGGCGGGCAGGGAGAGGGTCGCGCGCAGGCCGCCGCCGGGGACGTTGGCGAGCACGACGTCCCCGCCATGCGCGCGCGCGACGTCGCGCGCCACGGCGAGGCCGAGCCCGACGCCGCCGGTGTCGCGCGAGCGCGAGGACTCGACCCGGTAGAAGGGCGCGAAGACCCTCACGAGCTGGTCCTCGGGCAGGCCCGGCCCGTCGTCCTCCACGACGAAGTCGACGCGCCCCTCCGACGCGACGAGCCGCGCGCGCGCGCGCGTGCCATGCGCCAGGGCGTTGTCCATCAGGTTCGCGATGGCGCGGCGCAGCGCGCCGGGCCGCCCCTCGACGGCGAGCGCGTCCGGCCCGTCGAAGGAGATGTCGGCGCCCATGTCGCTGCGGTCGTCGACCAGGCTCTGCACCAGCGCGGCGAGGTCGAAGCGCTCCGGGCTCGCCTCCAGCGCGTCGGCGCGCGCGAAGGACAGCGTCTCGGCGACCATGCGCTCCATCTCGTCGATGTCGGCGACGGCGCGCGCGCGCTCGTCGGCGTCGGGAAGCCCCTCGGCGCGCAGGCGTAGCCGCGTCAGCGGCGTGCGCAGGTCGTGGCTGATCGCCGCCAGCATGCGCGTGCGGTCGTCGACGAAGGCGCGCAGGCGGCTATTCATCTGGTCGAGCGCGCCGCCGATCTCGCCGACCTCGCGCGGGGCGCGGCTCGGCACGGCGAAGTCCGGCGCGAGGCCCGCGCCAGCGCGCCCTGCGCCGCGGGCGAGGTCCTCGAGCGGGCGCGCGATGCGGCGCGCCGCCCACCAGGCGGCGATCGCGGCGGCGGCGGCGATGCCGGCGAGCCAGGCGGCGAGGATCGCCCAGGCCCAGCCATGGGCCGGGTGCCGCGGGCGGATGACGAGGTGGGTGCCGTCCGGGCCGCGCACCGCGATGGTGAAGGTCGCCGGCACGACGCCCTCGAAGGCGCCGTCGCCGCCGGCCTCGTCGCGCGGCACGCGCACGACCTGCCCCTCGCCGAAGCGCGGCGGGCGCATCGGAAGCGCGGCGGGGGGCGAGAACTCGGTGGCGACGGAGAAGCCCTCGGGCAGCCTGTCCGCGACGGCACGCGCGAGGCGTCCCTGGCGCAGGCGGCGGCGCGCCTCCTCAGAGGGCGCCCAGCCAGGCGCCCATTCGAGCTGGAGATGCTCGGCCTCCGCCCGCGCGCGCAGGTGGGCGGCGCGCTCGGCCGGGGGGCGCGCGAAGGTCGCGCGCGCGATGTCGGCGGAGCGCTCGGCGAGCCAGCCGACGGCGTAGACGCGCACCTCGGTCGGCCGCAGCAGCAGCGCGACGGCGACCGAGAGCAGCTGCGCGCCGATCAGGCCGACGATCGCGACCAGCGCGATGCGCGCGGCGATGCCGCGGAAGCCGTGGCGGAAGGTCATGGCGCGGCCTCCACGACCGGCGTGAACATGTAGCCGCCGTTGCGCACGGTGCGGATCAGGTCGGGCCGCGCGGGGTCGACCTCCACCTTGCGGCGCAGCCGCATCACGGCGACGTCGATCGAGCGGTCGAAGGCCTGCGCCTGGCGCCCGCGCAGGCGGTCGAGCAGCTGGTCGCGCGACAGCACGCGCTGCGCGTTGTCGGCGAAGACGCAGAGCAGGTCGAACTCCGTGTCGGTCATCGGCACGAGCGTGCCATCGGGCCGGCGCAGCTCGCGGCGCAGCGTGTCGAGCCGCCAGCCCGCGAAGACGCGCAGCTTCGCCTGCGGCGCGCGCGACGCACGCTCGCCGCTGCGGCGGAGCACCGCGCGGATGCGCGCGAGCAGCTCGCGCGGGTTGAAGGGCTTGGAGAGGTAGTCGTCGGCGCCGATCTCCAGCCCGACGATGCGGTCCGTGTCCTCGCCGCGCGCCGTGAGCATCAGGATCGGCGTCCCCACGCGCGCCTCGCGCAGGCGGCGCGCGAAGGACAGCCCGTCCTCGCCCGGCAGCATCACGTCGAGCACGACCAGGTCGAAGTCGCCGCCCTCGAGCGCGCGGCCAGCCTCCGCCGCGTCCGCGACGGCAAAGGCGCGCATGCGGTTCTCCGCCAGGAAGCGCGAGACCAGCCTGCGGATCTCGCGGTCGTCGTCGACGATGAGGACGCTGGGCACGCGTGTCATGCGCCGCAGTCTAGTCGGCGCGGAACCGCGCTCCACCGGTCGAGTTGTAACGGTCGGTTACACCGCGAAACCCGGCCGACATGCACCGCGGCGGGCGAGGCGCTACATCTGGCGCGTCGCAACCACCCCATGGAGCGTCGCCATGAAGAGAACCCTCCTCGCAATCGCCATCGCCGCCGCGCTGCCGGCCGGCGCCCTCGCCCAGGACCAGGCGCCGCAGCCGCGCCAGCACGACCGCCGCGCGGCGATGCACGAGCGCATGTGCGCCGACCTCGACGCGCATCTCGCCGCCCGCCTCGCCTGGGTCGAGGCCAAGGTCGGGCCCGCCCAGGCGCAGCGCGCCGCCTGGGACGAGTTCGCGCGCGCCAGCCGCGACGCGGCCGCGCCGATGCGCGAGCTCTGCGCGGCGGGCATGCAGCCGGCGCCGCGCGACGACGTCGCGGCGCGCCTCGCCGAGCGCGAGCGGCGCGTGTCGGCCATGCTCGAGTCCACGCGCCGCATGCGCGCGGCGGTCGAGAAGCTGTTGCCCGCGCTCGACGAGCCGCAGCGCAAGGCCTTCGCGGAGAACTACGAGGGCCAGCGCGCGCGGCCGCTGCATGGCGGGCATGGCGGGCACTACCAGCACGGGCCGCACCACGGCCACCACCACGGCCCGCGCGGCCAGGGCGGCTGACGCCACGAGGACGCGCGCCCGCGGCCATCGACGGCGGCGGGCGCGCGCCCCTACCCTGCCCCCGCCGCGAGGGATCGGAGGGGGCCGTGATGGACCGGGCGCGCTGGACGGAGGACGGGATCGGGATCCTCGACGCGCACCAGCATTTCTGGGATCCCGTCGCCAATCCCATCCCCTGGCTGCGCGAGCAGCCGCCGATCGCCTTCCGCTACGGCGACTACGCGGCGCTGCGCCGCCCCTACATGCCGCCCGACTACCTCGCCGACGCCGCGGGCCTTCCGGTCGTCGGCACCGTCTACATCGAGACCGAATGGGACCCGCGCGACCCGCTGGGCGAGACGCGCTGGGTGGAGGGCGTCGCCGCGACGCACGGGCTTCCCTGCGCCGTGGTCGCGCAGGCCTGGCTCGACCGCGAGGACGCTGCGGAGGTCCTGAGCGCCCAGGCGCGCGCGCCGCTGGTCCGCGGCATCCGGCACAAGCCGCGCTCCGCTTCGCGGCGCGAGGACGCGCGCCGCGGCGCGCCGGGCTCCATGGACGATCCGCGCTGGCGCGACGGCTACGCGCTGCTCGCCGGCCTCGGCCTGCATTTCGAGCTGCAGGTGCCCTGGTGGCACCTCGACGCGGCGGTCGAGCTCGCGCGCGACTTCCCCGGCACCGCGATCGTCCTCAACCATGCCGGCCTGCCCGCCGATCGCGACGAGGAGGGGCTCGCGTCCTGGCGGCGCGCGATGGAGCGGCTCGCAGCCGAGCCGAACGTGGTCGCGAAGATCTCCGGCATCGGCGTGCCCGGCCTGCCGTGGTCGCGCGCCGGCAACGCGCGCATCGTGCGCGACGCGATTGCCATCTTCGGCGCGGCGCGCTGCATGTTCGCCAGCAACTTCCCGGTCGACGGGCTGGTCGGCGGCTTCGGCGAGATCCTCGCCGGCTTCGAGGCGGCGACGCGCGGCATGGACCCCGCCGCGCGGCGCGCGCTCTTCCGCGACAACGCGCTCAGGGTCTACCGCATCGACCCCGCCGCGCTCCGCGCGCCAGCCTGACGCGCGGTCCGGCGGGGGACGCTGACCTGGTGGTCGGCACGTTGGGCAGCGCGGGCGAGCGCTCTGCCGTGGCGATCGCGCAGTCCTTGATCGTGCCGGCGCCACATGCGGCGGGCCGCCACGCCCGGGACGAGGGGGGCACCCGCCGCCGCGGCTTGACACGGGCGGGTCGGCGCTGAAACGTCGCATACAGTCCCAAGCGGAGTCCTAAGCACATGGAATTGTCGAACAAGACCGCCCGCCAGCTCTTCGAGGAGGTCAAGGCCAACCCGACGCGCCGCCGCTTCGGCTTCGGCCGCAAGCCGGCGCTGATCAACGTCGACCTGCAGAAGGCCTACACGGCCGTGGGCGAGTTCAAGACCGCCTACGAGACCAACCCGCGCCAGGTCGAGTACGTGAACCGGCTCGCCGAGCTGTTCCGGGCCAAGAACTGCCCGGTGGTGTGGAGCTACGTCGCCTACATGAAGCACGCCGACGACGCCGGCGTCTGGGGCACGCGCACCGACACGCCGGACTCGCTGCAGAACATCAAGGTCGGCTCGCGCCGCGCCGAGTTCGACGACCGCCTGCGCATCGACCACGAGCGCGACGTCGTCATCAACAAGCGCTACGCGTCCTGCTTCCACGAGACCAACCTCGGCTCGATCTTCACCTACCATGGCGTGGACACGGTGATCGTGACCGGCGGGTCGACCTCGGGCTGCGTGCGCGCGACCGTCGTCGACTCCCTGTCGCGCAGCTACCGCACGATCGTCCCGGAGGAATGCGTGGCCGACAAGCACGAGAGCCCGCACTTCGCCAACCTCTACGACATGGCGCTCAAGTACGCCGACGTGCTGCCGGTCCAGGAAGTCATCGACTTCATGGAAGCCTACGCGCCGCGCAACGACCGCTGAGGGGCGCGCGATGACCTGGCGAGATCCCGGCCTCTACGACTACCTGCCCTACGACGAGAAGCGCCCGCGCATCACCTGGCCGAACGGCGCGCGCGTCGCCTTCTGGGTCGCGCCCAACATCGAGTTCTACGAGATCGACCCGCCGCGCAACCCGTCGCGCGGCGCCTGGGCGAAGCCGCATCCCGACGTGGTCGGCTACTCGTACCGCGACTACGGCAACCGCGCCGGGTTCTGGCGCATGCTCGAGGCCTTCGACCGCTGCGGCATGCGCGGCTCGGTGTCGCTCAACGTCGCGATGTGCGAGCACCATCCCGAGGTCATCGAGGCCTGCGCGCAGCGCGGCTGGGAGTTCTACAGCCACGGCACCTACAACACGCGCTACATGTTCGGCATGACCGAGGAGCAGGAGCGCGAGGTCATCCGGGACTCGATCGACACGATCAGGAAGCATACCGGGCAGCGGCTCGACGGCTGGCTCGCGCCCGCCCTCACCTACACCGAGCGCACGCTCGACCTCGTCGCCGACATGGGCCTCACCTATGTGTGCGACCTGTTCCACGACGACCAGCCGAGCCCGGTGAAGACCCGGACCGGCACGCTCGTCTCGATCCCCTACTCGCTCGAGATGAACGACGTCATCGCCTACAACGTGAACCTCGTCAGCCCGCGCGCCTATGGCGACATCATCAAGCGCCAGTTCGACCGCCTCTACGAGGAGGGCGAGCATTCCGGCACGGTGATGTGCATCCCGCTGCACCCCTACCTGGTCGGCTGGCCCTACCGCATGAAGGCCTTCGAGGACGCGCTGCGCCACGTCACCGGCCACGACAAGGTCTGGCTGGCGACGGGGCGCGAGATCGCGCAGCACTTCATCTCCCACCACATGGCCGACTTCGCACGGGCCTCGCACAAGGTCGGAGCCGCGCCATGACCGGCATCCCCCCGGAATACCTGCAGTACCGCGCCCGCAAGTACGGGATGGACCACGACCGCTACGACTGGTCCATCCTGCCGCGCAGGAAGAAGGTGGAGTGGCCCGGCGGCGCGCGCGTCGCGCTCTGGGTCATGCCCGCGCTGGAGTGGTTCCCGATCGACATGAAGGGCAAGCCCTTCAAGCCGCCAGGCGCGATGCAGACCTCCTACCCGGACCTGCGCCACTACACGCTGCGCGACTACGGCAACCGCGTCGGCATCTGGCGCATGATGCGCAGCTTCGACCGCATGGGCATCCGCGTCACCGCGGCGATGAACGCCGCGGTCGCGACGCGCTATCCCGCCCTGCTCGAGGCCTGCGTCGCGCGCGGCTGGGAGATCGTCGCCAACGGCCAGGACATGGACCACCTCCACTACGAGGGGCTGCCGGTCGAGGACGAGAGGAAGCAGGTCGCCACGACGCTCGAGGTGTTCCGCCGCGTGCCGGGACTGAAGGTCCGCGGCTGGCTGTCGCCGGCGAAGTCGCAGTCGAAGGCGACGCTCGACCTCGTCGCCGCTTCGGGCATCGAGTATTGCTGCGACTGGGTCAACGACGACATGCCCTACGCGATGCGCACCGCGCACGGGCCGCTGGTGGCGATGCCGCATCCCATCGACATCGACGACCACACGATCCTGATCCAGAACCACCACTCGGACGACGAGTTCCGCGACCAGCTCTGCGACCAGTTCGACTGCCTCTACGAGGAGTCGGCGACGCAGGGCGGCCGGGTGATGGCGATCTCGCTGCATCCCTGGATCACGGGACAGCCCTACCGCATCGGCGCGCTGGAGCAGGCGCTGCGCCACATGCTCTCGCGCAAGGGCGTGTGGAGCGCCACCGGCGCGGAGATCATGGACGCCTGGAAGGCGCAGCAATAGCGCCATGGCGGGGCCGCTCGAATATGGCCGCGCGGGCCTCGTCGGCGTCCTGACGCCGCAGGCCAACGCGACCGTGGAGCCGGAGCTGAGCGTCCTGCTCGGCCCGGACATCGGGGTGGTCAACGGGCGCATGACCTGCCCCGCGCCAGACCTGCGCGCGCGGCTGGTGGCGTATTTCGAGCGCATCGACGAGGCGATCGCGACCTTCGCCGACGCGCCGATGGACGCGATCGGCGTCGCCTGCACCGGCGCGTCCTACCTCGTCGAGCGCGTGCCCGAGCCGTTCCAGCGCCCCTGGGACGGGCCGCGCCCGGTCGTGGCGGCGGTCGAGGCGATCGACCGCGCGCTGCGCGGCATCGGCGCGCGGCGCCTCGCGATGCTCAGTCCCTACCCGAAATGGCTGACCGATGCGTGCCTCGCGCATTGGGGGAAGCTCGGCTACGAGATCGCGCTGCTGCGCGAGCCCGCGCCGATCGAGAAGGGCTACCACCCGATCTACGCGCAGCGCAGCCGCCAGGCGACGGGCGTGCTCGACGACGTCGCCGCGCTCGACGTCGACGCGGTGGTGATCAGCGGCACCGGCCTGCCCACGCTGGCCGCGATGCCGCGGCTCAACCGCGCCGGCGGCCCGCCGGTGCTGTCGTCCAATCTCTGCCTCGCTTGGGCGCTCGAGGAGATCCTCGCCGGCCGCGGCGCCGCCCCGCGCCCCGTCACCGCCTGGCTCGGCCCGGACGCGCCCTGGGTGCAGCGCCTGCGGCAGAGATATCCGTCGGCGGAGGGGTGAGGGCGGCAGGAGACCGGGTCTATCGGGGTCTATCGGGGACGGGGGTCTATCGGGGACGGAGCCTGGATTACTCCCCGGACGGGTCTATCGGGGACGGAGCCTGGATTACTCCCCGGCGTCGGTACTAATCCGGGCTCCGTCCCCGGTTGTTGCCGTCCCCGGTTGTTGGGGGGCCGAGCGCGCGCTCGAGGGCGGCGGCGACCATCGCCTCGCCCGCGGCACCGGGCGCCACCACGGATAGCCGCCCGGAATTCGCGAGGTCGGCGATGCCGTGCGCCATGGCCCAGGCCGCCAGCACGTCGACGGGCGGCGCCACGCCGCCGCCATGCGCGGCTGCCACGCCGGCGACGAGGTGGTCGTAGGCCGCGCCCGCGGCGTCGGCGAGGCCCGCGTCCGCGTAGTCGGCGCGGCGCGAGGCGAACATCAGCCGGAACAGCGCGGGATGCGCTGCCGCGAAGGCGACATAGCCCTGCCCGGCGGCGAGGAGCTGGGCGCGCGGATCGGGCGGGGCGCTCGCCTGCCGCGCGCGCTGCGTCGCGAGGAAGCGGCGGAAGCCCTCCGCCGCGAGCGCGGTGAGCAGCGCGCCGGCATCGGCGAAGTGGTGCGCCGGCGCCGCGTGGCTGACGCCGACGCGGCGCGCCACGCCGCGCAGCGAGAAATCCTCCGTCCCGCGCTCGGCCAGTTCCTCCTCGGCGGCGCGCAGCAGCGCCGCGCGCAGGTCGCCATGGTGGTAGGGCGCGGCGGCGCGGCGGCGCGGGCGATGGGGCCTGGCGGGCATGGATCCTTCCTATGCCGCCATCCTGACGCTGTCAAATTCTTATCTTGACATCGACAGGATTTCCGCGCGATCAATCTTGGCGTCGTCAAGAAACCGGGAGCCCCGCCAAGATGATCCTGCCACCCGAGGCCGCCTTCTCGGCCGCCAATTCCCTCGCCCTCGCCGGCTGGGTCGCGCTGCTCGCCTCGCCGCGCTTCCCGCGCGCCGCGCAGGCGGTCGCCGGCGCGGCGGCCCCGCTGCTGCTCTCCATCGCCTACACGGGGATCATCCTCGCGTCCTGGACGCGCGCGGAGGGCGGCTTCGGCAGCCTCGCCGAGGTGATGCGCCTCTTCGACTCGCCGCTGGTCGCGCTGGCGAGCTGGATCCACTACCTCGCCTTCGACCTGCTGGTCGGCGCCGCCATCGCGCGCGGCGCGCGCGAGGAGGCGATCGCCTTCGTCCTCGTGATCCCCTGCCTCGTGCTCGCCTTCCTCTTCGGGCCGGCCGGGTTCCTCGCCTTCGCGGCGCTGCGCTGGACGCGCCGCGCCGCCCGCGCCGCCACCATCCAGGAGTGAAGCCCATGATCGCCTTCGCCGCGCCCGCAAGCGCCACCGCACCCGGCCTCTTCCTGCCGCGCATCCTGCGCGAGGCCTTCCGACGCGAGCCGCTCTACGCCGGCGCGGCGGCGATCCTCGCCATCTCCATGCTGCCGACGCTCGTGGCCTACGCGCTCGACGACCGGCTCGTCGTCGGCGTCGCCGCCTGGGCGAAGCCGCTCAAGTTCGAGGCCTCGCTCGCGACATATCTCTTCACCCTCGCCTGGTTCGCGGGCTGGCTGCCCGCGGGCCATGTCCGGCGCCGCCCGCATTGGCTGCTGTCGCGCGCGGTCGTCGTCGCGGTGGCGCTCGAGATGGCGTGGCTCGTCGGCGCGGCGGCGCATGGCGTGGCCTCGCATTTCAACGTCGAGAGCCAGGCGATGGTGAACATCTATCGCGCGATGGGCGCGCTGGCCGTGCTGCTGACATCCGCCTCGGCGGTGCTCGGCATCGCTATCCTGCGCGCGCGCGACGCCGGCGGCGATCCCGCGCTGCGCCTCGCGATCGGGATCGGCCTCGTGCTGACCGTCGTGCTGACGCTGCCCACGGCCGGATATCTCTCCAGCGGGGCCGGCCATCTCGTCGGCGTCGAGGCGGAAGGCGCGCGGCGCCTGGCGCTGTTCGGCTGGGCGCGCGATGGCGGCGACCTGCGCGTGGCGCATTTCCTCGCCACCCATGCGCTGCATGCCATCCCGCTCGCCGGATGGGTCGCGAGCCGCCTGCTCGCCGCCGGGGCGGCGCGCATGGCGGTCATCCTCTGTTCGCTCGCCTATGCCATGCTCGTGGCATGGACATTCGCAGAGGCCCTCGCCGGCCGCCCCTTCCTGCCCTTCCTCGGCTGAGCCGCCGCGCGGCCCTCGCCGCGCCCGCCCTCGCGCTCGCGCTGCCATCCTGCGCCTCGGTGCCGATGCCGCCGGGCATAAGCGCGCAGCGCCCCCGGCTGCTCGCCACGCAGGCCGAAATCGCGGCGCTGCCCGCGCGGCTCGCCAGCGACGCGGTGGGGCGGCGCTGGCGCGACGCGCTGCTGCGCGAGGCCGAGCGGCTGCTTCGCCAGCCGCCGGTCGACCGCAAGTTCGAGGAGCGGCGCCCCGTGCTGCTGCCGACCTCGCGCGAAGTGCTCAAGCGGATCGAGAACCTGGGCGTCGCCTGGCTGCTCACGTCGGACCGGCGCTTCGTCGCGCGCATCGGCGCGGAGCTCGAGGCGGTCTGCGCCTTCCCGTCCTGGAACCCCTCGCATTTCCTCGACGTCGCGGAGATGGCGATGGCCGTCTCGCTCGCCGTCGACTGGTGCCATGACGCGCTCGACCCGGCGATCCGCGCGCGGGCCACCGAGGCGCTGGTCTCCCACGCGCTGCAGCCCGGGCTCGCGGAGTTCCGCCGCTCGGCCTTCTGGACCCGCGCCACCCACAACTGGGCGCTGGTCTGCGCCGGCGGCCTCGTCGCGGCGAGCATCGCCGCCGCGGAGGCCGCGCCGGAACTCGCGGGCACCGTGCTCGACGCCTCGATCGCGACGGCGCGCGCCGCCTTCGCGAGCTACGGGCCCGATGGCGGCTGGGACGAGGGACCCGGCTACTGGGACTACGCGACGCAATACGCGGTCTTCCTCTGCGCCGCGCTGGAGAGCGCCTTCGGCGGGGATTTCGGCCTCGGCGCGTCGCCGGGCTTCGCGCGCACCGGGCTGTTCCGCCTGCACATGGAGGGGCCGACGGGCCTGTCCTTCAATTTCGGCGACAACCCGGAGACGCTGCGCGCCACGCCGGCGCTGATGTGGCTCGCGCGGCGCTTCGGCAGCCCGGTCGATGCATGGACGATCGGACGGGTCGCATCGGTCACCGGCACCGGGGTGCTGTGGTTCGAGCCGCCGCGCGGCGGGCCCGCGCGGCTCGGCATCCCGCGCGTCGCGCGATTCGGGCGCGTCGAGGCGGCGGCGCTGCGCGACGCATGGGAGGAGAAGGGCGCGCGCTTCGTCGCGCTCAAGGCCGGCGACAACGCCGCCAACCATTCCAACCTCGACATCGGCAGCTTCGTGCTCGACGCGGGCGGCGAGCGCTTCGCAATGGAGCTCGGGCCCGACGACTATGCACTGCCCGGCTACTTCAACGCCGCGCAGCGCTACTCCTGGTACCGCAACGCCACGCGCGGCCAGAACACGCTGCTGGTCGACGGCGCGGAGCAGCCGGTGCGCGCCGCGGCGCGGATGCTCGGCGCGATCGAGGCGCCGGGCTTCGCGCGCGCCGTCGCCGACCTGGGCCCGGCCTATCCGCGCGCGCGCGCGGCGCTGCGCGGCGCGGCGATCCTGGGCGCGCGCGGCATCCTCCTCGCCGACTACATCGACCTGCCGGACGGCACGCGGCTGCGCTGGCAGATGCACACGCGCGCGACGATCCGCGTCGACGGCGCGACGGCGACGCTCTCGCGCGGCGCGGCGACGCTGCACGCGCGCATCCTGGAGCCGGCGGGCGCGTCCTTCGGCGTCGAGGCCGCGACGCGCCCGCCGCCGGAGAACCGCAACGACGGGATCTCGCGGCTCTGCGTCGACCTCGCGGGCCAGCCGGGCCTGCGCATCCGCATCGGCTTCGCGGCCGGCGCCCCGCCCGACGGGGCCGAGCTGCGACCCGGGCTGCGCGCGCTGCGCGAATGGCTGGGCTGACGCATCCCGACGCCCCCTGACCGGGGCGGCGCGTTTCTGCTAAGCAGTCGGAAGGGGACGCGGCGCCGCGCCGCGCGCCGCCTCCCGGGGACATGCCATGAAGCCACGCCCGATCCGCGCCGCCCTCGCCGCCTCGCTCGCCGCCGCGCTGGCGCTCGCCGCCTGCTCGAGCAGCGTGCCGATGATGGGCCAGGGCCAGGGACAGGGCGAGGGCCAGGGCGCGGAGGTCGCCGGCTTCGGCAGCTTCCCCGACATCGCCATCCCCTCCGGCGCGTCCTTCGACCTCGACCGCTCGCTCGTGCTCGGCGCGGGCCGCGAATGGACGGGGCGCCTCGTCTTCGCCGCGCGCGGCTCGGTCGCCGCGACCTACGACTTCTTCCGCGCCGAGATGCCAAGGCTCGGCTGGACCGAGGTCACGAGCCTGCGCTCGGCCACCAGCTTCGTCGCCTTCCAGCAGGCGAGCCGCGTCGCGACGATCCAGATCTCCGGCCGCTCGCTCGGCGGCTCGACCGTCGAGATGGTGATGGCGCCGCGCGGCGCCGGCGAGGGCGCCGGGCCCGGCGGCGGCTCCGGTCGCGGCGGGATCGAGGCCTCGCCCAATCCGCCACCGCGGCGCTGACCCGCGCCTCCCCGGACGAAGCGCGATGGCGCCATCGACGCCGCTCCTCGAGCGCGCGACACCCGCCATCTTCGTCCTGCTGTGGTCGACGGGATGGATCACCGCGCGCTACGCGATCGACCATGCCGAGCCGCTGACCTTCCTCGCGCTGCGCCACGCGCTCACCGCGGCGGCGCTCGCCGCCATCGCGCTGGCGCTCGGCGCGCCCTGGCCGCGCGGCTGGCGCGGCGTCGCCCATGCCATGGCCTGCGGCGTGCTGCTCAACGCGATGTATCTCGGCGGCGTGTGGTGGGCGATCGGACAGGGCGTGCCGGCCGGCGTCTCCGGCCTGGTCGCGGCGCTGCAGCCGATCCTGACCGCCATGCTCGCGCCCACGCTGCTGGGCGAGCGCATTACCACGCGGCAATGGGCGGGCATCGCGCTGGGCTTCGCGGGCATCGCGGTCGTGCTGCAGCCGCGGCTCGCCGGGCTCGACCTCGCGGCGCTCGGCGCGGTCGCCCTGCCGCTGGCGGTGAACGCGCTCGGCATGCTCGCCGCGACGCTCGGCACCTTCTACCAGAAGCGCTTCATCCCGGTCGGCCACCCGATGTCGACCCAGGCGCTGCAGTTCCTCGCGGCCTTCCTCGTCACCATCCCCGTCGCCGCCGCGCTCGAGACGCTGCGCATCGACGCCAGCATCGAGGTCGCCGCGGCGATGGCATGGTCGGTGCTCGTGACCTCGATCGCGGCAAACACGCTGCTGCTCGTGCTGATCCGCCGCGGCGCGGTCTCGCGCACGGCGGCGCTGCTCTACCTCATGCCGCCGCTGGTCGCGCTGCAGGCCTGGCTGCTCTTCGGCGAGACGCTGGCGCCCGTGCAGATCGCGGGCATGGCGGTCACCGTGCTGGGCGTCGCGCTAGTGACGCGGCGCTGACCACCGCAGGGAAGGAAAAGGACATGGCTCGACTCGACTTCGCGGTCGCCGACGGCGTCGCGCGCATCACCCTCGACAACCAGGCCAAGCGCAACGCGCTGACGCTCGCGATGTGGGAAGGGCTCGGCGACCTCGCCGCGCGCTGCGCCGCGGACCCCGAGGTGCGCGTGGTCGTCGTCGCCGGCGCGGGCGAGGCCGCGTTCTGCTCGGGCAACGACGTCGGCGAATACGAGGGCGCGCGCTCCACGCCCGGGCAGGTCGCGCACTACAACGGGCTGCAGTCGCGCGCCAACGACCTGCTCGACGGGCTCGCCAAGCCGACGATCGCGATGATCTCCGGCTACTGCCTCGGCGCCGGGCTGGTGCTCGCGCTGCGCTGCGACCTGCGCTTCTGCACCGCCGACGCGAGCTTCTCCGCGCCCGTCGCGCGCTTCGGCCTGCCCTTCCGCCAGGCCGGGCTGCAGCGCCTCGTCGACCTCGTCGGCCCGATGCGCGCCAAGGAGCTGCTCTTCACCGCGCGGCGCTGGGACGCGCGGCGCGCCGAGGCGGCGGGGCTGGTGAACGCGATCGCGGCGGACCACGCGGCGCTGCAGGCGATGGTGGCGGAGGTCGCGGCGACGATCGCCGCCAACGCGCCCCTCACCATCGCGCAGGTCAAGCACGGCATCGCGCAGGCGCTGCGCGAGGGCGGCGCCGACCAGGCGGAGTGCAAGAGCATCGAGGACGGCTGCTACGCCAGCGCCGACTACCGCGAGGGCCGGCGCGCCTTCATGGAGAAGCGCCGGCCGGTCTTCTCCGGCAGCTGAGCGGCGGCGGCCGCGGCGTCGCTCAGCGCGCCGCCCAGGCGTTCGCCGCGTGGTGGCGGCGCTCGAAGCCCTCGATCTCCGCGCGCAGGCCGATCGTCAGCCCGACCTCGTCGACGCCCTTGAGCAGCATCTCGCGGAAGAAGCCATCCACCTCGAAGCGATGGACCGCGCCGGCCGGCACGCGCAGCTCCTGCGCCTCCAGGTCGACGGTGAGCTCGGTGCCCGGCCGCGCGGCGAGGAGCGCGCGCAGGCCGGCGCAGTCGGCCTCCGGCAGGCGCACGGGCACGACGCCGTTCTTCAGGCAGTTGTTGAAGAAGATGTCGCTGAAGGACGGCGCGACCACGGCGCGGAAGCCCGCGTCGAGGAAGGCATAGACCGCGCCCTCGCGCGACGACCCGCAGGCGAAGTTCGTGTTGGCGACCAGGATCCGCGCGGCGCGGAACTCCGGGCGGTTGAGCACGAAGTCGGCGCGCTCCGCGCCGTCGTCGGCGAAGCGGATGTCGTGGAAGAGGAAGCCGCCATAGTGCTTGCCGTTGCCGCGCGGCATCTTGAGGAAGCGCGCCGGCAGGATCTGGTCGGTATCGACGTTCGCCGGCTCGTAGGGCGCGGCGACCGCGGTCAGCGTGGTGAACCTGTCCATGGCGTTCAGCCCATCCTGCGGATGTCGGCCAGCCGGCCGGTGACGGCGGCGGCGGCGGCCATCGCCGGGCTCAGCAGGTGCGTGCGCACGCCCTTGCCCTGGCGACCCTCGAAGTTGCGGTTGGAGGTGGAGGCGATGCGCTCCTGCGGGCGCCCGGTCTCCCCGTTGATGCCGACGCACATCGAGCAGCCGGCATGGCGCCACTCGAAGCCCGCCTCGCGGAAGACGCGGTCGAGCCCCTCGGCCTCGGCCTGGCGCTTGACCAGGCCCGAGCCCGGCACGACCAGCGTCGGCACCACGGCCTTGCGGCCCCTGGCCACGGCCGCGGCGGCGCGCAGGTCCTCGATGCGGCTGTTGGTGCAGCTGCCGATGAAGACGCGGTCGACCGCGATGTCGGTGAGCCGCGTGCCGGGCACGAGGCCCATGTAGGCCAGCGCCTGCGGCTTGGCGTCGGGCACCACGCCGTCGATGGGAAGCGCGTCCTCGGGGCTCGTGCCCCAGGTGACCATCGGCGCGATGGCGGCGGCGTCGAGCGCGACCTCGGCGTCGAAGCGCGCGCCCTCGTCGCTGGGCAGCGCGCGCCAGGCCGCGAGCGCGCGGTCCCACGCCTCGCCCTTCGGCGCGAGCGGGCGCCCGGCGATGAAGGCGAAGGTCGTGTCGTCCGGCGCCACGAGGCCGGAGCGCGCGCCCGCCTCGATCGACATGTTGCAGACCGTGAGGCGCCCCTCGACCGACATCGCGCGGAAGGCCTCGCCGGCATACTCGATCACGTGCCCGACCGCGCCGCCCGCGCCGATGCGCGCGATGATGGCGAGCGCGACGTCCTTGGGCGTCGCGCCGGCGCCGAGCCGGCCGTCGACGCGGATGCGCATCGTGCGCGGGCGCGTCTGCCACAGCGTCTGCGTGGCGAGGACATGCAGGTTCTCGGACTGGCCGATGCCGAAGGCGAAGGCGCCGAGCGCGCCATGGCTGGAGGTATGGCTGTCGCCGCAGACCAGCGTCAGGCCGGGCAGCGTGATCCCCTGCTCCGGGCCGACCACGTGCACGATGCCCTGGCGCTCGTCGTCGAGGCCGTAGCGCGTGATCCCGTTGGCCTCGAGGTTGGACTCCAGCGTCTCGATCATCCGCCGGATCTCCGGCGTCGCGGCGTCGGCGGCGCTGCGCCCGGTGGTGGGCACGTAGTGGTCGGGGACGCCGAAGGTCTGGGACGGGCGGCGGACCTTCAGCCCGCGGGCATGGAGCATGTTGAAGGCGTGGAACGACCCGTCATGGACCATGTGGCGGTCGATGTAGAGCAGGCACTGCTCGCCGCGGGACAGGACGACATGGGCGTCCCAGATCTTGTCGAACAGCGTGCGCGGGGCGGCATTGCGCGGGGCAGACATGGGGCGGCGTTCCGGGCTACCAATGGGGCCGGAAAACTAGCCGGATCACCGCCCCATGGGCAGCAGGAAAGTCCTCGTCGTCGTCCCGTTCCCGATGAGCGAGGAGAACCGCCTCCAGCGCGCCGCGCAGCTCGACGCCGTCGAGATGGGCCCGGGCATCGAGTTCCATTTCCGCCCCGTGCGCGCGGGCCCGGCCAGCTACACCAGCGACCACGATTCCATCCTCGCGGACCTCTCGATCCTCGACGCCGGTAAGCGCGCGCAGGAAGAAGGCTACGACGCGGTCTGCATCGACACGATGAGCGATTCCGGGCTCGCGGCGCTGCGCTCGGTCCTCGACATCCCGGTGATCGGGCCGGGGCGCGCATCGATGTTGACCGCGCTCATGCTGGGCGAGCGCTTCTCGATCCTGATCATGTGGGACCGCTGGCGGCACCTCTACAAGAAGCCGATCCTGGAGCTGGGCCTGACCTGGCGCTGCGCGTCGATCCGCTCGATCGGCGTCGAGCCCAGCAACCAGTCCCTGCTCGCCGGCAAGGAGGACGAGGTGTTCCCGCTG